>Ga0182741_1000221_pt1 | contig 89429 bp, 63 predicted proteins | sample eDN5th37CBELigOP_FD_128874 | JGI IMG/M metagenome (GOLD analysis project Ga0182741, IMG submission 128874) | Enriched Organic Plus compost microbial communities from Emeryville, California, USA - eDNA 5th pass 37_C BE-Lig OP (version 2) (version 2) ...
AAGCCGGCGATCGCCAGCCCGACTCCGATCGCGATGCCCTGCGAAGCCGCGGCAGCGAACGTCGCAATCACCACCGCCTGCGTCACGTTGACGAAGCGTGTCAGCAGTTGCCGCTTGTATTCGTAGTGAATGGGGACGAAAGCATCCAGGGCCGCGAGGATCATCGGGCCGTCGGCCAGAAAGAAATACAGGCCGAGGATCACGACGGCGAGTCCCACCAGCCCGACGACGAGCGTTCCCACGAACCCGAAGGTCGAGGCGGCGACCCCGAGCGTCTGCCCCGCCACGAAGACGCCGAGGTTCTTCAGGCTCGTCGTAATCTGCTGCCGGACCTCCTGGGCATCGAGTTCATCCCGGAGATACGGCTGAACGATCTGAACGAGGCGATCAACATTGAACTCGCTGAACTTTTCCTGGACTTCCGCAATCGTCTGGTTCCATTCAGCACCGCCGATGTGTCGCGACGCCCAGTCGTAGAGCTGGACCGCTCCCAGAAACGTAAACAGGATCACCGGGATGAGGATCAGCAGGACGACCGCCAGCGTCGTCAGCCCGGCGGCAAGCTGTGCCCGCTCGTTGGTCCGGCGGAGAAAGTACTGGTACAGCGGCTGAAAGACGATCGCGAGCACGGCCGCCAGGAAGAGCGGCAGCAGGAACGGCTGGATCACCTGAAAAAAGGCGAACCCCAGGCCGAAAATCAGAATCGCCAGTACAGTCAGCGAAATCAGACGGGGCATGTGTCGTGGAAATCCTGAACCGGGAATCCTAAACTGAAGCCTGCAAGAACTTCTCGGGGCGATAAAGCATTGCCCCGAGTATATCTCGAAACGACTACAGACGCCGGGCGAACCGAGGGTTCGGTGCTTCCGGCCGGAAAATTCCCGCCCGTTCGCACGGCGGGAACAGACAATCGAGCGATCCCTCGATTGTCGCTCACCTTAGAAAGGGGCACAACGGTGGCGAAGCGCTACATCATCTCGCTGATGGCTGCCAACCGTGTCGGCATTCTCGCCGCACTGGCAACGGCGCTGAGTGAACTGGGCGGAGACCTGCAGGAGGTCAGCCAGACGGTCATGCAGAAGTTCTTCACGATCATTCTCGCGGCGGAGTTTCCCGACGATCGGGCGCCCGAAGTCATCGTCGAGCACATCCGCGGCGTCTGCCGGCCCTACGGGGTGGAAGTCGCCCTGAAAGATCCGGCTCAGGAGAATCTGCAGGAGCCCCCCGCGACCGGCGTCGAGAAGTATTTTCTGACCCTCACGGGCCACGACACGCCGGGCATCATCAAGCAGATTTCGGCGCGGCTCGCGGAAGAGCAGATCGACATTGCCGACCTGTATGCCGTCCGCGACAGTCGCGACCGCTCGTTCGTGATGATTCTGGAACTTGCCGTCCCCACGGGAGTCGATGCCCTGCGACTGCAGAACGAACTGGAAACCCTGGGAGGCACGATCGGGCTGGCGGCGACACTCCAGCACGAGAACATTTTCGTCGCGACGAACGATCCCCGCCCCGTCCGCCTGTCGCAGTGGCCCATTCCCTCGAACTCCGCGCAGTCTGTCTGACCCTCCACCGGCGGGGAGACCCGCGCCGCGACCGCCAACCGCGCCGCGGCCCAGCTGCATGGCCAGCCCTCGCGTCCTCCATTTCTTCCTTCCCGGATTTCGGAACTCGCCTCGATGCCTCGTACTGAAGACATTCTTTCCACGTTGCGGATGGTCAAACAGGAAAACCTGGATGTCCGCACGATCACCATGGGGATCAATCTGTCCGGATGTGTCGATCGCGATCTGCGCCGCATGTGCGATCACATCCACGCACGGATCGTCTCGGCTGCCGAGAACCTGGCCGCCACCTGCCGCACGGTCTCGCACCGCTACGGCATTCCGATCGTCAACCGCCGTCTGGCCGTCACGCCGATCGGACGGATTGGCTATGGTCACGGCGTCGAGGGGATGATCGAGATCGCGCGCACGCTGGAGAAAGCGGCCGGCGAGGTCCAGGTGGACCTGATCGGCGGTTTCACCACGCTCGTTCACGGCGGCATGACGCCCGGCGCGCTCGACCTGCTCGAAAGTCTGCCGGCGGTTCTTTCCCAGACCAGCCGGGTCTGTGCGTCGGTGAACGTCGCGACCAGTCGCACCGGGATCAACATGGACGCCGTGCTGATCCTCGGGCACAAGCTCCGCGAGATTGCCGAGGCGACGGCTGACCGGGGCGGCTTCGGCTGTGCGAAGCTGGTCATCTTTGCCAACGCCCCCGAGGACAATCCGTTCATGGCGGGAGCGTTCCTCGGAGAGGGGGCGGCGGATGTCGTGATCCACATCGGAGTGAGCGGGCCGGGAGTCGTCAAGCGGGCTCTCGAACGACTGCACGAATCGCAACCAAAGTGCCGTCTGAATGACATCGCCGAAGAGATCAAGAGCACCGCGTTTCGCGTGACGCGCGTGGGCGAGCTGATCGGACGTGAAGTCGCCGCACGCCTGGGAGTCGCATTCGGGATCTGCGACCTGTCCCTGGCGCCGACGCCCAACGTGGGCGACAGCGTGGGCGAGATCCTGATGCTGATGGGCATCGACAAGATCGGCGCCCCCGGTTCGACCGCCGCGCTGGCGATGATGAACGACGCGGTGAAGAAGGGTGGCCTGTTCGCCTCTTCATCGGTCGGAGGACTTTCGGGGGCTTTCGTCCCCGTGATGGAAGACGTTGCGCTGGCGAACGCCGCCGAAGCAGGACACCTGACCCTTGAAAAGCTCGAAGCGATGACGAGCGTCTGCTCGGTCGGTCTGGACATGGTCCCCGTGCCCGGCGATACCGACCCGCACACGCTGGCGGCGATCATCGCGGACGAAATGGCGATCGGCGTGTTCAACAACAAGACGACCGCCGCCCGCCTGATCCCCGTCCCGGGGAAAAAAGCGGGAGAGCATGTTTCGTTCGGGGGACTTTTCGGCGAGTCGGTCATCATGCCGGTGACCGCCAACGGCGCGAGCCGCAGCTTCGTCACGCATGCCGGCAAGATCCCCGCCCCGCTGCAAAGCCTGCGCAACTGATCTCTGCGGGAGCCGGGACGGCAACCTCGGTCATCCTAACCCGCCGCGCTGAGCGGATGATTCTCCATCTGCACCAGTGCGGTGCGCAGGATATCGACAGCGACCTGAATCTCCTCGGCGGTGACAACCAGCGGAGGACAGAAACGGATCGACTGATCTCCCGTTCCGAGCAGAATCAGCCCCTGCCGAAAGCAGAGGTTCAGGACTTCGTTGCGGACTTTGGGGTTGGGGAAGTCGATCGCGACCATCAGCCCCAGGCCGCGCGCGTTGGCAACGAGCGGCGATACCCGTTGAAGCTCGCGTAATGCGGTCAGCAGCGTCTGCCCCTGCACCTCCGCATTCTTCATCAGCTCTTCTTCCACGAGATTGATTGTTGCCAGGCCGGCGATGCACGCCACGGGGTTGCCGCCGAAGGTCGTCCCGTGCGAGCCCGGCGGCCACTTCATCAGATCGGCCCGCGCGACCATCGCCCCGAGCGGGAACCCGGAGGCGATCCCCTTCGCGAGACAGACAATGTCGGCCTGGACATTCCAGTGTTCGAGGGCACAGAAGCGGCCGGTCCGTCCCATCCCGCTCTGCACTTCGTCCGCCACGAACAGAATCTCGTGCTCATCACAGAACCCCCGCAACCGCGGCAGGAAGTCAGCCGGAGGGATCACATACCCCCCTTCTCCCTGAATCGGTTCGACGAAAACCGCGGCAATCTCGTCCGGGGCGATCTTCCGCCGCAGGAGGTCATCGAGGGCGCGAAACGTATCCTCGACCGTGACTCCCTGGCGGCCGGGATAAGGGAGATGCGAAACTTCCGGCAGAAGCGGACTGAATCCCCGTCGCTGCACCCGCTTGCTGTTGGTCAGCGCCAGCGCACCCAGGGTTCGACCATGAAACGCGCCGGTAAAGGCGAGTAGATGCGATCGGCGGGTGGCGAACCGTGCCAGCTTGATCGCCGCCTCGATCGACTCGGCTCCCGAGTTCGTGAAGAAGACCCGTTGCGGGCCGGCGACAGGACACAGTTGTGTCAGCCGGCGGGCGAGATCCCCCTGGGGCTCGTAATAGAAATCGGTCCCCGACATGTGGATCAGCATCTCGGTTTGCGCGGTCGCGGCGGCCACCACGCGGGGATGACAATGCCCGGTGCTGCAGACGGCGATTCCGGCGGAGAAGTCGAGAAACTCGTTCCCGTCGACATCTTCGAGCCAGCAGCCGCTTCCGCGGCGGGCAACGAGGGGAAAGTCGCGTGTGCAGGAGGGAGAAAGCAGCTGCTCCTGCTCGGCGATGATCTCTGCCGCCCGCGGTCCGGGAAGGTCTGTCCGAATCTGAGGAACGCGCATCATGAATCTCCTCGTCGCAAGAATTGTGGCTGCTCACACCGAGGTTCACCCGATCGGCGAAGACAGTTGTCGCGGGCGCACGACGCGCCCCGAAATCGGGACAGCCGAAACTCCCCTGCAAACGCCCGGTGCCCCCGCAGAGGCCCCGATACTGATAACTTCATTGCAGTTCAGGAGATTCGACGAACCCCGACATCCTCACTTGCGGGGAGCAGACAGCCGGGCGGGCGTCACGGCGGCGGTTGTCCATTCCCCACGCATCGTGTACGGTGAAGCCCGCTAACTCCGGAGCACTTGCCGCCACTCCATTATAGGCCCCGGGCACGAAGCGGGGCGGCAGGCAGAGTCCGGTTGCCCGTTCTCGCCGCGACTAATACGATGGCGGCGTCCGCACCACCATCTCCGGCGAAGTGCGGAACCTGGGGGCAGCATCGCATCTATTGAGACCGGGCCATGCATTTCGGCGTGATTGGTGATCATCGTGAGGCCTTCCCGCTGCTGCGCGCGATCCTCAACGATCCGCGGCACGAATTAACCTCCGCGGGACCGATCGAAGGAGTTTCGCTCCCGGCGCGACTCCGCCGCGCCGCGCGCTGGGAAGATCTGCTGGTCGATCCCCATATCGACGCGATCATCGTCGCCGGTGGGACCGCCGAGATCCTCGATGCGGCGCGACAGCTTGCCGCCGCCGGCAAGTCGCTCGCCGTCTATCCACACCTCGGCCAGGGAGCCTCGTTCGTCTATGAACTCTCGCTGGCCCGCGATGAATCTCCCCTCGTGCTGTTTCCGGTGCTCCCGCTGCGCGTGCACCCGCTCGCGGGAAAACTCCGCGAGCTGATCCGCGAAGAGCGGCTCGGACGGCTGGTGCACCTGCAGCTCGACCATTTCGTGCCGCGCCAGCCGGGCCTCGGCGCGGCACTCGCATCCCCGGAAGATATCGATGCCGCCTTTCTCCATGATGCCGACCTGCTTCGCTCCGTCGGCGGCGAGTTCGATCAGGTGACGGCGGTCCGCTCGGGAATTTCTTCCGCCGGGACTGTCGCAACCGCCAGCGTGACGCTGGCGGGTGACCGCGCCACCCAGGCGGTCTGGAACTGTCAGGCGACCGACGGAGAACCCCACTGGCGTTTCACCGTCACCGGAGAGAAAGGACAGGCCACTCTCTCGGGAGCAAACGACCCGGCGACACTGGCACTCGAGACAGTCCTGGGTGAGAGTCCCCGGCAGGCCGAGAAGCTCACCGCCGACTACGGGCCCGCCGTACTCTTCCAGCTCATGTCGGCGCTGGAAGGGAAGCCGACGCAACCGAACTGGGTGGATGCTGTACGGATCTTCGAGCTGCTGGACGCAACGCATCGTTCGCTGCGGCGGCGGCGAACGATCGACCTGCATTTCGAAGCCCCCTCGGAACGGGGGATTTTCAAGACCCAGATGACGGCGCTCGGGTGCGGGATCCTGCTGCTGACGCTTCTGGGCGTGCTGGGCGTGCTGGCGCTGGGAGCCGTGGCTCCTCAACTCGGGCTGCCGGCGACCGTGATCCACATCGCACGAATCGCCGTCTTTGCGCCGCTGGGGATCTTTCTCGCGCTGCAGCTGCTGCTGTTTCTGACGCGACCTCCCGCGCCGCCGCCTGCCTCCGGTGCGGAAGACTGACTCACGCCACGCCGCCCGGCGTTTCCTCTTTGGACAACGACTCAACCCGGTACTCACCGCGAATCGCGGCGATCAGGTCGTCGGCCAGACCGCCCTTGCTGAGATAAACGGCTGCGCCCGCATCGAACATCGCGTGCGCCATCTCCTCTTTCTCGTGCATCGAGAGTCCGATGACCCGGCAGGCGGGAAACTCCGCCGTGATCAGGCGGGCGGCATCGATACCGCTCATCCCCGGCATGCTGACGTCCATGACCACGACATCCGGAGCAGCAAGACGCGCCTGCTCGACGGCATCTTCGCCCGTTGAGGCTTCCCCCACGACTTCAATATCCGGAAAGTCGCGGAGCAGGCCGGCCAGTCCCTCGCGGACAAGTTTGTGATCGTCGGCGAGCAGCACGCGGATCGTCCCTTCCGAGGCCGCCGACTGCGATCCCCACCACTCCGAATCCCTTCGCGCGGCGGGGGGGGAAACCGGCCGATCAAACTCGCTCGCACCATGCCGCCCTATGATCTCGGACGTGCTGCGGGGAACGGTGAGCCGCACGCAGGTGCCGCGCCCCGGCTCGCTCTCGAGGTCCATCGTTCCCCCGAGGATCTCCAGACGTTCCTCGATGCTGAAGAGCCCGAACCCTCCGCATTCGCCCCGTTTGCCCGCTTCGGACAGCGGATCGAAACCGGCCCCGGCATCTCGCACTTCGATCTGGACCCGATCGTTCGGCCCGACTCCCATCACCACGCAGGCTTCGGTAATGTCGGCATGCTTCACGACATTGAAAAGCAGCTCGCGCACGGTGTGATACAGGAGCGCGCGGATATCTTCATTCAGCGGATCGACACGGGGATCGGTCTGGACCTCGACCTTCAGCCCGTGCTTCTCCTGCATCTGCCGTCCCAGCCACTCCAGGGCCTGCGCGAGTCCGCCGTCATAGAGGATCGGCGGGCTCAGCTCGACCGTCAGTGAGCGCGAAGCCTCGATCGCTTCGAGCAGCAGCTGATCCACCTGGTGGATGGCCTCGCGGACCTGCTCATCTTCGGTGCGGCCGCGCAGCCATCCGAGCCGCAACTTGCCGGCCACCAGCAGTTGCTGGAGATGATCGTGCAGCACCTGCGCGACCTGACGCCGCTCGCGCTGCTCGGCCTGCGTCAGCTCGAGAGTCAAGCGGCGCAACTGCACTCCCCGCTGCTCGGCCTCCCGCGAGCGCTTCTTGAGTTCGTCGTTCAGTTCCTGGAGCCGCTGCTCGGCACGTTTCAGATCGGTGATGTCGATCGTGATGCCTACGACCCGCTGCGCCGGCCCCTTGTCGCTGGTCGTCGCCCGTCCTCGCGAGACGAGCGTGCGAACCTCGCCCTCCGGCCGGACAATGCGATACTCCATCTCCAGTGTCGGATTTCCCCTGACCCCGGAGAGCAGTTCCTCCACATTGATCCCTTCACGATCCTGCGGATGCAGACAGCCAAACCAGGACTCCAGCCCGGGACGGGCGACTTCCGGGTCGAGGCCCAGCAGGTGAAAGTGCTGCTCGGACCATTGCGCCTCATCCGTGTTCATATCCCAGTCCCAGATGCCCACACCGGCGGCCTCCTGGGCCAGCTTCAACCGTTCTTCACTCTCGCGCAGAGCCTGTTCCGCCTGCTTCTGCTCGGTGAGATCGGTCATCGCCGTATGCAGCACCGGGACCGCGTCCGGACCATGCGGTGCGGTGCGCGTCGTCAGCTGCACCGGAATGAGCCTCTGCAACCGGCATTTCAGCGACAATGACGTCAGCACCCTCAGTTCACCACTTTGGCAACGCCGCAGATGCTCCTGCCAGCGGTCGGCATCCTCCGGCCCGATGAACCTCGCCAGGGACTGGTTGACGATCTGCTGCTGCTCCAGTCCCAGCAACTCGGCCCCCGCCCGATTGATCTCCAGGACGACGCCTTCAACCGACAGCACGGCATACGGAACGGGGGCGAAATCGTTGAGATTCGCAAAGTGATTCGGCGATTCTTCCGCCAGGGAGGCCTGCGATGCGCGTGTGAACTGCGACTCCGCGAAGTGCTCCGCAGCAGGCTCCGCCTCGTCAGGGGGAGGCGACGACGAAAGCTGCGTCGGCTGGGCAAGAAGTCCCTGCAGGCGGCGGACTTCGGCCAGGAGATCGTCCTTCGTCATCTGCTCGTAAGGACTTGCCATGGCGCGGCGCTCGGATTGGAGTAGCGAAGAATTGCTCTCAACAACTCGGGACAAGCTGCTGAGACACAGCGTTCGACTCCAGGCCGATCCATTCGCTTCCGTGTCCGACGCACAGCAACGGATCAATTCCGACCGTAATTGTTGAGTTGGCCCGGAGAACGGAGAACAGATCCAACAGCAGTCGTGAAAGACTGCTTCACTCTTTCTACTCAGTCGCCGATCTGAAAACCAGCAAAACTAATACCCCGATCTTCGAAGGTCGAAGAGTTTCTTCTTCAAAGGTCATTCGCAGGTCATTCACGCGGGCAGCGGGCAGGAACAAACCGCATGTCGAAGGCTCACTCCCGGCCCTCACAAGATTAAACGCAAACCGCGGTTCAAGGGTCCGCAATTTTCTCGAAGGAGTGTGGAAAATTTTGCATTCGACCTGTAAATCCCGGTGAATCTCCGCCGAACGCGAAGAGACACTCCGGGAGAACTCCCCCCGGAGACCACAACCGCCTCCGCCCGGACGCGAGTTCCCCTTTCTCTCCGCGACCAGTAGAATCCCCAGACTGCTTGACCGTCGCTCGTCCCCCATCGAAAATGCGATCTATGAATCTTACCGCTCGCGACATCATGCGCACGTCCGTCCACGTCGTCGATCCCGACCTGCCGCTCCGGGATCTCGACCGTGAGTTCATCGACAAGAAAGTCAGCGGCTTTCCGGTTGTCCTGCGCGACAAGCTGGTCGGCATCGTCTCGCGTTCCGACATCGTTCGACAGCTTTATGTCGAACAGAGCCTCGCGGAGATGGTTTCCGACTACTACCGCGAAGGACAGGGCTTTCCCGACGAGCCGGGACTGACCGCCCGCGTCGTCGCCGACCAGGTCGGCGAGCGTTTCGAACAGCTTCGCGTCAAGGATGTCATGATCCGCGAACTGTTGACCGTCTCGCCGCAACAGTCGCTGCGCTCGGTCGCGCAGATGCTCTTCGGCCACCACATCCATCGCGTTCTCGTGACCGAGGACGAGCGGCTGGTGGGAATCATCACCGCCATGGATCTGGTGCGCCTGATCGCCGAGGGCACCCTGCAGCCGCTTGCCGAGTGATTCGACGTGCCGGGGTTGGCACCGAACCGGGGCTGCTCCCTCTCTGTCGTGCGCCCGGCATCAGCAATGGCGCCAGGACCGCTCCAGAGTGACCCCGGCTCGCGTTGGAAAATTCTCGTCTCTTGAAGTTCGCGGAGTGGAAGATGTCGCAGCAGTGGCCGGATCTGACCGGAAAAGTGGCGGTGGTCACAGGGGGGGCAAGCGGCATCGGCCGCGCAACGGCTCTCCTGCTGGCCGAGAAAGGGGCCCGCGTCTCGGTCGGCGATTTCTCCCCGCTTGCGGAGAATGCCGGGTTCTTCAAGCAATACGGAATCGCCCAGGTTCAGTGCGACGTCCGGAAGGAAGCCGACGTGGAGCGGCTGATTTCCGGAGCCGCGGACGCCGCGGGGCGGCTCGACATCCTCGTGAACAATGCCGGGATCGGCCTGGTCAAGCAGATCACCGAAGTCACCGAGGCCGAGTGGGACGCCTGCCTCGACACGAACCTGAAGGGAGCCTTCTTCGGCTGCAAGCACGCGATCCGCTGGATGCAGCGGGGAGGCGGCGGAGCGATCGTGAACGTCGCGAGCAACGCCGGCCTGCTCCCCCGCGCCCATGATCCGGTGTATTCAATCAGCAAGGGGGCCCTGATGGCTTTGACCCGCAGCCTGGCGCTCTGTCACGCCCCCGATCGGATTCGCGTGAATGCCGTCTGTCCCGGCCCGGTCGAGGACACGCGGATGATGGATGCCGATCTGCAGTCGGCCCCCGATCCCCAGGCGGCCCGGCAGTCCTACATCAACGCCAGTCCCCTCGCCCGTGCCCATCAGCGGATGATCACGCCCCGCGAAATTGCCGAGGCGATCCTGTACCTGGTGAGCGATGCGGCGGCAATGGTCACGGGAACCGCGGTCGCGATCGATGGCGGGAAGTCGCTCGGCGTCCCTCCGCGATAACGGATCTCTCCGACCCCGACAACCGGCAGAACCAGCAAGATCGTCACCATCGACGAGGGTAATCGCTGAATTTTCTCGAATTTTCGAGAATTGACGTCCACCCCGCAATTCGGTGCGGAAAGCCGACGTAGAGTTGGAAGCTTCCACTGGGTTTCAGCATCCCGGCCAGGGTTCCAGTTCTCTCGGAGATTTCGATGGCAGTACATCGTCAACGACGGTGGTTGAAGTCATCACAGGGTCGCCGCGGCGCCGTGCTTGTGCTTGCGGCGGCCTGTCTGATCGTGATTTTTGGCTTCGTGGCGTTCACGGTCGATGTGGGCTATCTCACGCTGACGCGGACGCAGCTGCAGTCCGCGGTGGATGCCGCCGCGCTGGCTGCCGCCCAGGAACTCCTCAGCGGTGACGACGCGGCTTCGCGCGTCCGCGAAGCCGCCGACGAACTCGCCCGTCTGAACCCCGTCCTCGACGGGCGTCAGATCCTCGATCCCGAGCGGGATATCGAAATCGGCCGCTGGGATTACGACAATCACACCTTCACTCCCCTCTTCGGCGATGAGCTGAAGAACGCCGACGCCGTCCGCATCACGGCAGGCTTCAGCGAGGAACGGGGCAGCCCGCTGCGACTCTTCTTCGCGCCGGTCATCGGGCACCGCCAGGCTGAAGTCATGGTCTCGGCCATTGCAACGGTCGGGCAGGAGCGGGCGCGGGATATCGTCATGGTCCTCGACCTGTCCGGTTCGATGGCCGACAACAACCGCATCGAATACACACGCGAGGCCGCTGCCGCTCTTGCCGATGAGATGATGCCCCGGGACCGGCTGGGCCTGGCCGTCTACAGCTATCCCCGCAGGCAACCGAAGAACATTCTCGAACAGCTTCTGATGTGGGACAGCACCGACATTACGGGCTATCTTGAGAAGCCCCTGTCCTTCAATGCGAGCGACGTTCGCAGCCGAATTCCGCAACTGCGGGCCGGAATGTATGCGAACCGGACGAACATTGCCGGCGGAATGCGTGCCGGACTGGATCAGCTCCGCGCCAATCGTCGGGATGATCCCCGCGAAGAAGAACTCGTCGAAAAATACCTCGTGCTGATGACCGACGGTCATGCCAATGTCGCCGAACCGCCGAGTACCAGCCCCACCCAATCCATCGAATACTATGCCAACGTCGCCGCGAGCGAGAACGTGATCATTCACGGAATCACCCTCGGGGCGGATGCGGACAAGGTCTGGGTCCGCAAGGCCGCCGAGATCACCGGAGGCGACTACTACCACTTCGAAGACGGCGACTTCAACGGCCTCTTCGAAGCCTATCGCAACATCGGTCGCGGCAATCGCAAATCGAAGCTGGTGGAGTAGGCGTCGACCCATCGCCCGTACCGCCCCATCCGCCGCAGCCCTCCGGCGGCGGAGCCGGACACGACTCGTTCTCCAGAGAAACGTGAGCACACGGCCGCCCGCTCGTGCGGGAGGCCGTGTTTCCCTTTTCCGGCCCGCGGCCGCGATTGCACAACACCGCCCGAACGGTGAGAATCGGGAAAGCGATTCTCGTCCTCTTGCCGGTGGGTGATGGCCGACCTCGTTCTCACGACTCTCAATGCCAAATTCGCGCACACCGCGTTCGGGCTGCGCTACCTCTACGCCAACCTCGGCGAACTCCGCGAGCATGCGAAGCTCCTCGAATTCGACATCAGCCAGCGGCCCGTCGACATCCTGGAAACGATCCTCGCCGAGCAGCCGAAGATCGTCGGCATCGGCGTCTACATCTGGAACGTCGACCAGGCCACGCGGCTTGTCGCCGACCTGAAACGCGTGCGGCCGGAACTGATCGTCATCCTCGGCGGCCCCGAAGTCAGCTATGAAACCGATCAGCAGGAGATTGTGCGGCTTGCGGACTACACCATCTGCGGTGAAGCCGACCTCGATTTTCCCGAACTCTGCCGGCAGCTTCTTGCGGGCAATCCGCCGGCCACGAAAGTGCTGTCCGCAGGCCTGCCGCGTTTCGAACAGTTGCAGCTTCCGTACGACTTCTACGATGCTCGCGACGTCGCGCATCGGGTGATCTACGTCGAGGCCTCGCGCGGCTGCCCGTTCCGCTGCGAGTTCTGCCTTTCATCCCTCGACATCCCGGTACGACAGGCGCCGCTCGAAAACTTTCTCGCCGCCATGCAGTCGCTGCTCGACCGCGGCACCCGGCACTTCAAGTTCGTCGACCGCACATTCAATCTCAACCTGAACGTCGGACGCGCCATCCTCGAGTTCTTTCTCGAACGCTACGAACCGGGAATGTTCCTGCACTTCGAGATGATTCCCGATCGGCTCCCCGAGTCGCTCCGGGAGTTGATCGCCCGGTTTCCTCCCGCCGCATTGCAGTTCGAAGTCGGCATCCAGACCTTCAATGAAGAGGTCTCCGACCTGATCAGCCGACGGCAGGACAACAGGAAAGTCGACGAGAATCTGCGATTCCTCCGCGAACATACCGGCGTTCACGTGCATGCCGACCTGATCGTCGGGCTTCCCGGCGAGTCGCTCGAAAGCTTCGCGGCGGGATTCGACCGGCTCGTCGCGCTGCGGCCGCAGGAAATTCAGGTGGGAATGCTCAAGCGGCTGCGCGGCACTCCGATCATCCGCCACGATGCCGAATGGGGCATGGTCTACAGTTCGTATGCGCCTTACGAAATTCTGCAGAACCGGCTCATCGACTTTGACACGATGCAGCGGCTCCGGCGGTTCGCCCGCTATTGGGATCTCGTGGCCAACAGCGGCAATTTCGTCGAATCCACCCCGTTCATCTGGGGAGACCGCTCCCCCTTCGAACGCTTTCTCACGTTCAGCGACTGGCTCTTCTCCCGGACGCGGCGGACGAACGGCATCGCGCTCAGCGAACTCGCCGAGCAGGTTTTTCGCTGGCTGGTTGACGAAGCGCGGAACGATCCGCAGGCGGCCGCGGAAGTGCTCTGGCGCGATTACCAGCGCGGCGGCCGCAGCGACCGCCCGCTGTTCCTGCGGCCGTACATCTCCGCCGAACGGACACCTCCCCGCGGCCCCCAGGGAGACCTCCCCCGCCGCCAGGCCCGCCACGTCGTGTAGGCAGGTCCGATTGCCGGCCGAACTGCGCGCAATGATGGACGCAGAAAGCAAGAGACGCTTCCCTCCTGAGTGGAGGAAAGCGTCACCTTGAACGTGTAACCGGAATGCTTGCAGCCGGAGCTTCATTCACGGAAAGCCCCGGGAGCGAGGACCAGGGGTGAGGACTGTGGTTTCACGAAGCCGCTCTCACCTCAGTTCCCCGCCCACCATCCAGCCTGCAATACGCGCGAATCGGCTCAGTTCACCCCCGGCGGACATTGAATCTGCGACGGGAACTGCTGTCGCGATTCTTCGCTGCCGTTCACAAAGAGCCGCGTGACGCTGACGAGCGGCCCGACATCGGCAGCCCGCAGTTCCGCCGACAGCGTGATGCGTTCTCCCGGGGGAAGATGGTCGATCGTCCAGACGACGGCATGCCGCTGGGGATCGTACCGGCCTCCCGCGCTCGCTGAGACGAACCGCGTCCCCGCGGGGACAGTCTGCTCGACGCGCATATTGCGTCGTGCCTGGGAAGTCGGATTGCCAATCGTGGTGGTAAAGGCCGCGATCTGTCCGTAGTACCAGACGTCCGGCCCTCGATGTGTCAGGACTCCATGCGGTCCACCCAGCGGCCCCGGCTCGAGCGACGACTGCGTCCCGGAGACGACTTCCACGCGGGCGACGCTGTCGGCGGAGATGCCTCCGTCCGCGGTGACGACCGCCCGATTCACGGCGGTCCCCGGCTCGACGGCAGCGAGCCGCAATCGCGTCGAACGCGACTCGCCGGGATTCAACCGTCCAATCGGATAGATCAGGTCATTGCTTTCCGGGTGCTTCAGTTCACGAGGCACCAGATCGGTGGCGACAACCCCCAGCGCCGGCGCATCGCCGACGTTCGAAATCCGGAAATCGAGCACCACCGGCTCGCCGATCCGCACCTGCCGCGGCGCCTGAACTTCGATCTTCAACTGCGGCCCTCCCTGCGGTTCCGCCGCGGGTCGAGGCACGACAGGATCGGCCGGCGGAGCCACCGGCTCTTCCGGCTCGTAGCTGCGCGGAGAATCATCGGGCTCGAACGGTCGACCGACCGGCGCTTCGTCCGCCGGAAACCGTTCCGGCTCCGCCGGCATCGACGGCTGATAGGGGGCATCATCCTCAAGATATCGGTCCCGCGGCAGGGGAACCGAATCCCCCGGCCGGGAAGGAAGTGGAGCCTCCGGCTCGAACGGTTCCTCTTCGACCGGTTGCGGGCTGACAGGTGCAGGAGGATAAGGCTCCTCATCCCGCGGCATCGACTCGGCGGGGAATCGATCGACGGGAGCCGGCTCCCGCGGAGCACGAGGCTCGGGGCCATCCCGGAATGATTCCTCCGGATCCTCAAAGGGTGCCGGACGCGACATCCGCGGAGCGGTTTCGCGTGGTGCCGGCTCCGGCTCAAACTCATCATCCGGTTCGGGAAGCGGACCGGAGGGTGCCTCGCGGACGACCGGCTCTTCGAACTGCGGCTCATCGTCGAGAGGCATGACCGGCTGTGCTGAAGGGCCGGAAACGCGAATCTGCGAGCCCGCCTGCGCCTCGCCGACTTCATCGGGAAGGGAGCGGGGTGAGGTCGGACGGTCGCGATCGTCGCTCCGGAAACGCCATTCGTCATCATCGACGCCGGGCTTTGGGGCCCGGGAGTTCTTGAAGAGCTCCGCCGCACTCGGCGCGCGAAGATCCGAAGCGGGAGCGCGGGGCGAAGTCATCGGTTGAGGGCGTTCCCTCTGTCCGAACGGATCATCGTCGCGATCGGCCGGCGGTGCCGGGTCGGCGAACGGTTCGTCGTCGAGCGCGGGCCGGTGGTCCATGGGGATGACGACCGGCGGCTCATCCGCGGGCATCTCCACGACGATCGGCTCCGCCGTATTGTCGAAAGCCGGTTCGTCCAGGTACGACGGATCGGGAACCCGGCGCGGGTCGCGAGCATCGTCACGCCGTCCGAAACCGTCCTCATCCAGATTCCAGTCGGGACGTGGACTGCGGGGTGCCGACGGTTCGGCAGGCATCGCCTCGGGAGCCGGTTCGAACGGCTCATCCTCGGGAGGGAAGCCAGGGTCGGCGAGATCGTTCCTGGGGGCCGGGGGAGCCATGGTCAGCGCGGGGGCCGGCTCCGGCTCGAATGCCGGTTCTTCCGGGCGAAACTCATCCTCCGCGGGAGCTGAAAAACGGGGGGCGGTCGCCACCATTTCTCGCTCGTTGGCCGCGGGAGCGGGCATGGCGAACGGCTCGTCCTCCGCCGGTTCGGTCGCCGCAATCGCGGGGGGACGGAAGTCCTCCTCGTCGTCGGCCACCACTCCATCGGGCCCCGGAAGAATGTCGAGCACCGGAGTTTGAGTTACCGGCCGCCGATTCCGCGGGAAGTCCTCCTCGTCGTCCATCGGCCGGAAGCTGGTTTCCTGCTCGCGGGGCTCCGCGCCGAAAGTGTCGAAAGGATCGTCATCGACATAGGGATCCCGTTCCGCGAACGCGGAATTCGCCAGGTCCCCTTCCAGTTCGACCGGCGCGGTTGACGAGCGCTGCAGGAACAGGAGCAGTGTGAGGAGGATGCTGAGGCACCCGGTCACCGCCGAAATCTGCCACACGCGGGCTCGCGGCAGGCGCCAGCGGCTGAGAAATGTACGCAATCGTTCCATGCCCTTGACCTTCCCTGGAGGCATTTCGCGGGGTCGACGCTGCACGAGTGGGTCCTGAGGCAGCGCGACTGCTGGGTCGCTTTCTGCGCGCTCCACGAGCCGAAGCGCGTCATGTCGATGCTTCCCATACCATATCTCCCCTCTCGCGAAAAGGGGAATCGGCAATTCTTGCCGGAGAATGCCGTCGCTGCGAAGGCCCCGGCGTTTCGCTATCCGCCCTGTTTTCCCGCTCTGAACCCGTGCCGCCACCCCTTCAGCGCCCATCGCAGCAACAGCGGAAACAGCCCCAGCAGGACAAATCCCACGAGAATTTCCGGTTTCAGAATCCCCCGCGCCCCCTGGGTGGCAATCTCCTGGAGGTTCGGCATCGCCGCCCCCACGTAGACGTACAGAACCGTGCCGGGAAGCATCCCCAATTGGCTGACCCACCAGAAGGTCCACACTCCGACCGGCGTCAGGCCCATCACCAGGTTGATCATCACGAACGGGACGGCGGGGACGACCCGCAGCGTGAAGAGATAGAAGGCTCCCTCCTCTTCCAGTGCCTTGTTGAACTTGACCAGCCACTCCCCGAAGAACCGCTGCAGCAGGTCGCGCAGCAGAAAGCGGCTGAGCAGAAACGCAATCGTCGCTCCGGTGGTGGACGCAAAGCTCACGAGAACCAGGGCCGGCAGGATGCCAAAGAACCAGCCATAGGAAAGCGACAGGACTGTCGCTCCGGGAAGGGACAATCCCGTGACCGCGACGTAGAGGCAGAACGCCACCCCATAAACCAGCAGCGGCCGCTGTTCGCGAAGCTCCAGCAGCATCTGCTCCTGGCGAACGAGAAACTCGATCGACAACTGGTCGCGGTATATCCAGGCGAACAGCCCGCCAAGCAATACCAGAAGCAGTGCGGCGGCCAGCTTGAAAAACAGCGGACGGGAGAGAGGAAGCCCCAGCGGCCCCCGTGATTTGACTGACATTCTTCCCGCGTCCGTCGTCATGCCGTTTCTTCCGACCGGGTTGCGTAGCCGCATGAACAGGAACCGCCTCTCCCGGCTGACATTACGCGACACATCAGTTCTCCGTCAATTCCGGTAGAGACGCCTCGTCGGAACGGGTAGCCTGATACCTGCTGCCGCAATCGTTATTCCCGACGCTTTCACGTTCCGACCGGCGACGGAGGAACCCGGCAATGCCCGCGTGGTACTCCCCCGGGATTCTGAAACGTCCAGGAGAATCTGATGAGGCCCCTCGTGCTGCCGGGTTTGCCGGCGATCGTGTTCGGGAGTGTCAGCGATACAAACGCCGGGTCCAGCCTCGTCCCTGGGCGGGAAGATCCGTCCCGTCCTGGAATGGCAGCGGCACTCACGCGGGTCATCAGCCGCATCGCTCCCAAAAACAAGCAGGAGGGGCAGGAACGGGTGCACGGTTTCTCGATCCGCAGCACGCGGGAAGGCGTACACAGCTCGCCGAGTTGCCCGCCGCGACAGGACAACGCGCAAGCGACTGACGGGCAGTTCGACACAGCCTTCTGATCAGCCCTGCTGAATCCGGTTGATACTCTCACGGAAACACACTCACGGAAAGCGTCGCTTTCGCCTGTTCGATATCAGAAAGTCTGCTTGGGATTCCGCGTCAACATCACTGGTTTCCACACTCTCTGAGGAGACGGCCATGTCTCACATCGGAATGTTCTGCAGCGTGCGGCAACGGATGGCTCGACTCGCCCTGATCGTGGCGGGACTGACGATCTCGATCCTCGTGTTTTCCGGGGCAATGCTCTCCGCGGCTGAACCCGCCGCGACCGAATGGCTCAAGGCCACCGCCTATATCATCCCGAAGGAGACTGCCCCGGAAGGCGAAGGGTACTTCTCGATTATCGAAGGGCACAACAACCGCCTCTACATCGGCACGCACGCAAACGGCGTCAACTCCTGGCTTGTCGAGTTCGACCCCGCCAGCAGGAAGATGCAGATCGTCGTTGATGTCCATCAGGCGATCGGAACTGACGCCACCGGCTTCGCTTCACAGGCGAAGATTCACACGCGAAACAACGTCGGGAAAAGCGGCAGGATCTACTTCGGCACCAAGCAGGGCTATCCCGAAAAAGGCGAACCCCGCGAAGCCTATCCCGGCGGATACCCGATGGTCTACGACCCGGCGACCGGCAAGACGAAGGTCTACCCGATTCCGGTGCCGCACCAGGGAATCAACAGCATCACTCCCGATGAATCGCGCGGCGTCGCCTATGTCTCCACCTGCTCCGACGAGCGGCCCATCGAAAGCGCCCACTTCCTCATTCTCGACCTCGAGACCGGCAAGTACCGCGACCTGATCGACTGCAAGCACGTCTATGGCTTTATCGTCGTCGATCATCTCGGCCGGGCGTATCATCCGATCCTCGGGGGCGATATCGCCCGTTACGATCCCCGGACCGACAAGCTCGAACGGCTGAAGCAGACGATCGACGGCAAGGCGCCGACGGAGGAATCGCTGCTCGCCGATCCGAAGAGTCATCCCATCAACTGGGACATCACCCCTGATGGAAAGACCCTGTACGCGGTCGCGATGAGCGGCAATCAACTCTACAGCTACGACCTGACTGCCGAGACGCCCGACAACACACTGGCCGGCCGCAGTCACGGCCCGCTGGTTCCCGATGCGAAGAAGACCGACTGCCGGGCGCTCTGCGTCGGTCCGAAGGGAGAAGTCTGGGCGGCGGTGACTTCCGCGGTCGACGGTTATCAGCAACTGCATCTGGTGAGCTACCGCGCGGGGGACAGCCATCCCCGCGATCACGGCCCCGTTGCGATAAGCAATCCCGACTATACCGAGTTCAAGGACAAGGACGGGAAGCCCCTGCCGTATCACGGCGGGATCCACACGCTCCCCGACGGCACAGTAACGACGAAGCACGTCATTCTCGGAGTCTGCCAGTCGCGGAGCGGTGATGTGTATGTCCTCGCCCTGGGACCGTACACGCTTCTGCAGATCCCCGCGGAGCAACTGAAAGGCGAGGCGAAAACCGCCGCCTCCGCAAGCCGCTGAGCCATTGGCGCAATGGTGCTCGCCCCCCATCGCGCACACGCGTGAGACATCGCGCAAGCACACTGACGTCTCACTTATCTTCACCCCGGGGAAGCCAGTCCTGCCGGTCTCTCCCCGGGGTGTTGTTCGTTGTGCGCGCCTGGAGAAGCGGAGACGAGGCCGGCGCCGACAGAGACGAAGATACCGACGGACGGAACGGCAAGTGCAACGTGACTCGACGTCGCCGGAAGCAATGAAGACGTTCGAGCCACCATCATGATCCGACTGGGCCTCTGCTGCATATTTCGGGATCAGCCGATCAGGTTCGGCAGCGCCACCGCCGCCGCAACGGGCCGACTGCTGCCGACGGATGCCTCGCGGAAACTTGCCAACCTCTGCCTGGCCAATGCGGAAGCTTTGCTGGCGGCACTTCGGTTCTGCGCACAGAGTGGGATCGGCTGCTTCCGGATCAACAGCCAGATCCTGCCGCTGAAAACGCATCCGCAACAGGGATACGACCTGCTGCAACTTCCCGACGGCGAGGCGATCCGACAGCGGTTTCTCGACTGTGGAGCGTTTGCCCGGCAACACGATCTGCGGACCTGCTTTCACCCCGATCAGTTCGTCGTCCTGAACTCCCTGCGGCCTGAAGTCGTCGAGTCGTCTCTCCGGGAACTCGAGTATCAGGCGGAAGTGGCCGAGTGGGTCGCGGCCGATGTGATCAACATCCATGCCGGAGGTGCATTTGGAAACAAGCCGCAGGCGCTCGCCGATTTTCAGCGGAACGTCGACCGGCTTTCACCACGGGCCCGGAGCCGTTTGACGGTGGAGAACGATGACAAGCTGTACACACCGGCCGACCTGCTTCCCGTCTGCCGGGCGGCGGGAATTCCGCTGGTGTATGACGTGCATCATCACCGCTGCAATCCCGATGGGTTCCCGGAGGACGAAGCGACCGCGCGGGCTATCGAAACCTGGAACCGCGAACCGCTGTTTCACATCTCCAGCCCGCTGAACGGGTGGAAAGGCCCCCATCCCGAACGGCACCACGACTTCATCGACCTGCGCGACTTTCCCTCTTTCTGGCAACCGCTCGACATCACGGTCGAGGTGGAAGCCAAGGCGAAGGAAATTGCCGTGCTGCGTTTGAAGGAGGCCCTGAGCACGCGACACCGCCGCCGCCGTATCCAGCAGAAGCGGTCGCCCGAGAATTGACTTCCCCTGTTCGACATCGCTTCCTCCCCCACGGGTGTGAGTCTTTCACCAGGAGCGCTGCAGCGGTCGGGTGCGGCCAGTCGAATTGCTGCCTTCGCGCGGGCGGGCTACGATGTCCGGATGTTGACGCCCTCCACAACTCATATCGTCGGGCTCGGGATCGTGGTGATCGATCACCTCGTCATCCTGCCCGAACATCCCCCCGCCGATACGAAGACCAACGTTCTCGAAGACCGGTTTCAGGTCGGCGGCCCGGTGCCGACGGCACTCGTGCTGCTCCGCCGGTTCGGCTGGCAATGCTCGCTGATCGGACACTGGGCCGATGACGCCTTCGGCGAGATGATCGAAGCGGATCTGCACCGGGAAGGGGTCGGATTCGATCGCGAACGTTGTCGCTGCACGAGCCGCAGCGGATTCTCGCATGTCTGGATCGATCGCAGAAACGGAACGCGGACCATCGCCTGCTCCCGCCCGCGGGAGACGCTCGGCCCGGAAGATCTCGACGAGCAGGCACTCCGGCGTGCCGATGCCCTGCATCTCGACGGCTGGCCGAGCGATACTGCGCTCGCCGCGGCGCGGATTGTCCGTCGGCACGGCGGGCAGGTGTTTCTCGACACGGGTAACTTCAAACCCGGCATGGAGGAGTTGATCCGCCATGCGGACGTCGTGAACTGTCCCCGCCGCTTCCTGACGCAGTTTCTCGAAACCGAGGATGTCCACGCGGGCATCGCGGCTCTGTTGCGGCTGGGACCGCGCGTGGTGACGGTGACCAGCGGAGATGCGGGTGCGGCGATCGGCACATCCGCCGGTGTGCATGACCAGCCGGCGTTTGCCGTCCAGGCGGTCGATACGAGTGGTGCCGGCGACGTCTTCTGCGGCGGCATGATTCACGGCGTGCTGAACAACTGGCCGCCGGAACGAATCCTCCGCTTCGCCGCCGCGACCGCGGCGCTCAAGTGCAGCGCCTACGGCAATCGGGACGCGCTCCCTTCAATTGCCGCCGTCACGCAGTTCCTGACGGAAGCTGAGACTCACCGGGAACGGGAAGACTCTCCGAGAGGCCGTTAACGCAAACGGTCCGCCCGGCGAAGGCGAAACCGGGCGGACCGCAATTTGTCGAACGCGTGTCAGGGTGTCAGGCAACGAACGGAGTCTCAGGAGAGGCAGCCTGCCGAAAGCAGGGCCGGGTCTTCGACGCGGGACTGTCGGCTGAACCAGGGGGCGAGCGCCTGCACGAATGCGCCAGCGATGATCCGGTGGCCGGTCGGACCGGGATGCACGCCGTCGGGGATCAAGGTTTCCCAGCGGTCGTTTTCGCGGAACCGGTCGTAGACGTTGATGCAGTTCAGGTGGTTCTCGTCCGCCACCCGCCGGACCGTCTCGACGTACTCCCGCATGATCTCCGCCCATCCGCCGGTCGTCTGCTTCAGCCGCGGGGTGGGAGTCGCGAGAATCGGCTTGGCGTCGATTTCGCGGATCCGGTTGGCGAGCCGGGTGAGGTTCTCCCGATACTCTTCGGGTGCGGTGCCGGACCGTCCCCCGGGGGGCTGGGCATCGTTCAGCCCCAGCATGACGACGACAATATCCGGATGATGCGCCGTCACCATGCGGTCGAATCGCTTCAGCGCATATCCCGAATCGACGCCATCAAGAGCGCTGGCGACAACGTCGTGCTCCGGTCCCAACTGCTCGCGGAGCAGGTGAACATAAGAGGTGGTCGATGTCACGCCGCTGAACGGCGCTCCCACCGTGACCGAATCCCCAACCATCAGAAAGCGAAACGCCGACATAGTCATTCTCACAAGCAGGTGAGCCCGGGTGGAGCCAAAACGCTGCCGTGGGAATGGCAAGTGGCGCGCCAAACGTGATTGACACCCTTTCGGCGCCGATATCCCCCGGAATTCAGCAGTGAATCTGCTGAAATTAGAGAATGTACGGACATCTCTGGGCGGTGACTGCTGGGCGCCGACGCTTTCGGCGCCGACCACCGCTGTCGCTTCCCCCCCTTCGGCGCACCCGCTCGGCGCCTGTCGCACACGTCGTTGTAGAATTTACAGCACCGCAGGAAGGCTGGGTGATGCTCGCAACGTGCAGATCCAGGGGTGGATACACGAGATGCGGCAGGCAGGGTGTCCTCCGTATTCCGTTCGAATGCCGTACAGGTGGAGTTACGGGAGTTCCGGAAGAATATCCACACATGAGCCTGTTTGAATAAAAAGAGCGAAAGGGCGCCCCCTGAGGGGTCCATCGACCACGTGCCCCGTCGGACTCCCCCGAAAGTCAGAGGATTCGCAGACCTTTCGGCAATGCCTCGCCGAAGACCATCCCCTGCTCTTCCACGTCGAGCGTGCCCCCCTCCAGCACCAGCCTGGCGAAGTGCTCGGGAGCATCGGACCGCTCCAGCCAGTCGGCGACTTCCTGCCGCAGCGAGGCGGGGAGATCCCGATAGCGATCGTCAGTGCGGCGGGCGAGTTGCATCAACGCCAGTTGAAGCGTTGAATCACTCGACTCTTCTTTCAAGAGTTGCCGCACCCATTTCTGAACGACTTCGGCAGGGAGCACGCTGTTCAGCGGGCCATAGAGAGGAACCCGCGCCCCAAGCCGCCCCAGCGTCCAGATCAATGCCGGCCGCACACCTTCCATCTTCCTGCGGGGGAGCAGGTCGAGCACCATCGTGCCCAGCTCGATTTTCGCCGCCGGGTTGAGCAGTTCGAGCGAACCGAGCAGCCGCCACAACTCGGCGGCTTCGTGGGAGCTGAGACTGATGTCGCCCCCCTTCCCTTTTCCCGTCACCGATTGCCGATGTGTCTGCCGGATCGACGCCAGGAGCGGCTCCGCAAGCTGTTGCTGCTGGCCGGCAGTCAATCCCCCCGCGATCCGTCGCCAGAGGATCCACCATTCGGTGAGACACATGGTGGTCGCGTGGATGAGGCGTCCCTGCAGAACCCGCCGGGTCTCCGCGACGCGCCAGTCGTCCGCCGCGAGTCCATACCCCGGCCGCAATGAGAAGCCGGCGAGGTTCAGCCAGCGGGCTTCGTGGGCCTGGCTGCGCCGTCGCCCCAATTCGACCTCCATCAGCGCTTCCCAGAACCGCCGCAGCAGCGAGGTCGGCCAGTCGCGGCGACTCATGCCGGTGACTTCACTCAGCCGTTTCATGAGTCCCTCGGGTCGCGCCGTCCCTTTCGGGCCGAACGTCTCGTGGATCAGCTCGCGGCAGCGTTCCCACGTCTCCTCATCGACAAATCCCTCGCGTTCGGCAACCGCGTCATGGGCGACCCGATCGGTCTGCGTCGCCGAGCGCACGTCGAACTGCAGCCGCCAGCTGCGCCGGCCGTCGACTTCACTGCACCACAGGTCGAGCGTCCCGATCTCCGTGAGCCGGGCGTGCAACTCGACGGAGACGGTTCCGCTCTCCGCCTTGCGGCTGGTGCTGAGGACCGTCCGCATGGGAGGCAGCGGAGTCATCTGTTCCCGGTCGACCTCGACCAGATCGCCGGGGTGATCGGTGAGCCGCGTGCTCGAGAAGTACAGCGGGAACTCGACCGGTTCGGAAACCAGCAGGTCGAACCGCCGCTGGGTCAGATCGATGTCCTGCCCCGCTTCGGTTCCGGCGGGGACGAGACACACGGCGGTCGGCGTTTCCGTTTCGCCCGCCGCCCCGACACCGATGTAATACGTCCGCGCGAGTCCGGCGGCGATGCGGACGCCCTCGCCGCGGCGCACCAGACCGAAGTACGCGGCTCCGCGGGCGACCGCCAGGTCGAGCCGATCGTTGTCGAGAACAATCGGCGTCCAGTCGCGCCCCGCTTCATCGCTGGCGAACCACGAAGCGAGCACATCGACGAGCCGCTTTCGCAGCAGGTCCGAAGCGAACACGCCGCCGTTGAAGAGCACAATGTCGGGCCGCACCGGATCGTGTCCCGGAGGAACGTCCTCCTCCCGGGCCGCGATGTTGCGATGGGCCGTGAGGAATGCGGCGAGATAGCGCGTCATTGCCGGATCGGGTGCGTAGGGAAGGCCGAACTCCTGGAACCCGGAACGGCGGCTGGCCGGTTTCTCGTTCAGCCCGACGAACGGAAAGAAGCCTTCGAGAAGCAGTTCCCGGGCCTCGTCGCGTGTGACTTCCACCTGAAGTCCGCCGCCGATCAGCCGCGAACCGCCACCCCCGATGTTCACCGTCATCCGCTCGGGGCCGCCTTCGGTGAGGAGCGTTTCCTTCACGAAGCGGCACTGGTGCACGAGGATCGACCATTGCCGCGGTTCGAGCTTCCCCTCCCCGACGAGTTTGCGTTCGAGATGATGCGCCAGCGCCAGGTCGAGGTTGTCGCCGCCGAGAATCAGGTGATCGCCGACCGCGATGCGGTGGAACTGGACTTTCTCCCCCTCGCCGCGGCGGACACGAATCAAGGTGAAGTCGGACGTCCCGCCGCCGATGTCGCAGACGAGGATCTTCTGTCCCGGTTCCACCTGCTGGTCCCAGTCGTGGGCGTGCTTGTTGATCCACGCATAGAAGGCCGCCTGCGGTTCTTCGATCAGCACGACGCGCGGCAGCCCGGCCTGGGCGGCGGCTTTGACCGTCAACTCGCGCGCCACCTCATCGAACGACGCCGGCAGCGTGAGCACAATCTCCTGATCGGCGAGACGATCGCTGGGAAAATGCGCGTCCCACGCTTCCCGAATGTGCTGCAGGTAACGGCTGCTCGCATCAACGGGCGACAGCCGCTCGGCATCGGGGGCGCCGTGCCAGGGAAGCAGCCCGGCCGTCCGGTCGACGCCGGTGTGCGAGAGCCACGACTTCGCCGAGGCGACCAGCCGCCCGGGAACCTTCGCCCCCTGCTCGCGGGCGAAAACGCCGACAAAATAACCCGGTTCCTGCGTCTGCCAGGGAAGCTGCAGCGACTTCGGGGGGAACTCTCCTTCCGCGGGTTGATAGTGGAAGGAGGGAAGCGTTTCGCGGCTTTCGACCTGCCCGGGCGCCACCAGTTGCGGGATGGGAAAAGTCTCGATCCGTCGGGCTTCGATGCTGGTGTCGACGTAAGTGACCGCGGAGTTCGTCGTTCCCAGGTCGATGCCGACCACATAGCGGCTCGGCGAGTTTTCGGGCGACCGTGACTCCACGTTATTCCTCCGCGTCTTCGCGAACGCTGAACTCGAGCTTCCAGCGTTTGTCGGATTGCGTACTCACACACCACAGCTCAAACATGCCGAGCTCGGTAATTTTCGAATGGAACTTCACCGGCACATACGGCTCATCGAGATCTTCGTCGGCCGGCAGCATCGCTTCGAGCGAATCGGTCTCTTCGAGTTCGTCGGGGCTCCACGAAGTGAGCAATGTTCCCGGCCGGTCATCCTTGCGAACCGAGGAGCTGAAGAACCGGAACTGCGCCGGCTCACCGACGACCAGGCCGATCTCGTTCGAGGGAACATCGGTCTCGGTCCCCTCTTCCATGCCGATCGGCACCACGCACAATGCCCGCAACGGCCGCGGCGCTCCCGGAATGGCAAGCCCGGCGGTCTCGATGCCGACGTAATAGGCACGAGCCGTACCTCCGCGAATGCGCACGCCCCCCGACTGCTTGCTCCAGCCGTAATAAGCGGCCCCCTTCGCGACGGAGTGATCGAGATCGTGGGAACCTTCGAGAATCTGCGTCGGCGGTGCGTCGCTGGCCCAGCTTGCGAGCACATCGAGCAGCCGCGTGCGCAGCAAGTCTGCCTTGAACACGCCGCCGTTGAACAGGACATGCGTCGGCGCGACCGGCCCCGCTGCTCCTCCGTGCGCCTGCAGGAACGCGGCCAGGTGCCGCGTGACGGCAGTATCGGATTCAAAGGGAAGGCCGATATCCTGAAAGCCCGAGGCCCGCCGCCGTTGCGGACGATCGGTGATGTCACACTTCGGAAAAAAGCCTTCGAGCAGCAGCTGGCTGACCTGGTCGCGATCGACTTCGACCGAGACAGTTTTGCCGATCAGCTTGCTGCCCCTCCCGAGGACCGATATCGACTGCTTTGTCGGGCCCCCTTCCGAGAGCAGCGATTCCTTCGCCGCCCGGCACGAATGCCAGAGGGCGACCGACTGCCAGGGATCGAGATGAGTTCCCTTCGCGGAAAACAGCCCGGCGACATGGTGTGCGAGGGCGAGATCCATGTTGTCGCCGCCGACGAGCAGGTGATTGCCGACCGCGAGACGGTTCAGCACCAGCTCGCCATTCTCTTCCGAGACTCCGACGAGGGTGAAGTCGGTCGTGCCGCCACCGACGTCGCAGACGAGCAGCGTTTCGCCGACTTTCAGAATCCGCCGCCAGCGGTCGCCGCGATCGTTCAGCCACGCGTAGACGGCAGCCTGCGGTTCTTCGAGGAGCACGAACCCTTCCGGCAATCCCGCGGCGAGAGCGGCTTCCCGCGTCAGCTCGCGGGCACTCGCATCGAACGACGCGGGAACGGTCAGGACCACGTACTGCTCGGCGACGGGAGCTTCAGGGTGCGCTGCTTCCCAGGCCGAGACGATGTGTTCGAGATACCGCCGCGATGCGGTGACGGGTGAGACCTTCGGCACATCGGGAGGCGCGTTCCAGGGGAGGATCGGCTGATGCCGGTCGACCCGGCTGTGAGCCAGCCAGCTTTTCGCGCCGCCGACCGTGCGATCGGGAACTTCCGCCGACTGACGGCGGGCGAGTTCCCCCACCACGACATCCGCCTTCTTCATCCAGGGGACATCGAACGCGCCGCTTGCCCGTTCCTGTTCGAGCGGCAGGTAGAGAAACGACGGCAGGCTGTTGCGCGACTCGACCGTCCCGGCCGCCACAAGCTGCGGGATCGGCAACAGTTCGATGCGGGGCTCTTCCTCCCCCAGCGGAGTGTACGCAATGACGTTATTCGTGGTCCCCAGGTCGATTCCCAGGACGTATTTCGCGGTCATGGATCATTCCTCGGCATCCGATGCGGCAAGGGGCTTGCCCGGCGGAGCACTTCCCCCAGAGAGGCGGCGAACGCAACCGGTCGGCAGACGATGCGCACGGGTGCCCGTCAGAGTTCCACCTCGGCGGGGGCGACAACGAGCGCGGCCTTCTCGCTGCCGGTCCACTCCGGAAGCTCGCACATCGTCGCCTTCCAGCCATGATGCACCAGGCGTCCCCGGAACGGCGGCTTGCCGGTGACGTTTCCGGTCAGGCGATAGAATTCGGCATCGTCTCCGACTTCAACGATCGCTCCCTCTTCCGCGGTCGAGATCGGCTGCAGGGCGAACATGCGTGCAATCACCTTGCCGCAATCCCGGTGCACGTCGCGCGCCGCGGCCCCGATTTGCTCATCGGTATAGTCGTCGAGGCGTTCCTGGATGAAATCCACGAACCGGGCTTCGCGCTGCAGCGCGGCGAGGAAGGTGAGCGCTTCGCTGCGGACCGGACGTTTGGGGGCCGGAGGAGGCGGGACCGGTTTCGGGGGTGCCTCGATCGCGGCCGGTGCCGGTTCAGCCGTGAGTTCCCCTTTCAGCAGACGCTCAACCTGATCGGCCACATCCGCGTAAAACAAGGTCTTGAACCAGATCTTGATTGAAAGGATGAATCGTCGCATGCTGTCCCTCTTCCCCGGAAACGAACCGCACCGTCCGTGCGGACGCCTGAATGATAGTGGCCTTGCCCCCGCAGAGAAAGCGAGCGAAACGCCCTCCCCGACTACGGACCCGCGCCCGCTTGAACTGAATTCACCCTCGATCCAGGCGGGCCAGCACCGCGCCAGACTGCTCAAGCGGGGACGAATCTGCGGATGAACGTCTGTGGAACTGTTGTCCACAGTCGGGCCGTCAGGTACTTTGGAGGCATCGTGTCAGTTGGGCCACCCCTGCCGCAAGTCGACTCTCTCCCCCCGATTCCGCGAGGAATGTTTCATGACGAAGACACGTCGGCAACTCCGTTCGCTCGCCGGGTGGGGACTCTCTTTATCGCTGATGCTGCTGGCATTGGGGGCGTTCATCGCGGCGGACGTCCTGCGGGCCGAACCTGCGGGGAAGGACGCGAGCCGCGGAAAGCTGACGCTCCACCTCCGCACGCGGGTCGAAACCAAACCCGGCAGCGGCCGCTATCACGCCCTCACGACCCCGGTCGAGTGGGAAGCGGCGAAGACGGCCATCGTCGTCTGCGACATGTGGGACAAGCACTGGTGCGAGAAGTCGACCGAACGCGTGGCGCAGATGGCGCCCCGGATGAATGAAGTGATCCGCGCCGCCCGCAAGCAGGGAGTGCTGATCATCCACTGCCCCAGCGACACGATGGATTTCTATCGCGATACGCCGCAGCGTCGGCTCGCGCAGCAGGCGCCCCCGGCCGAGACAAAGGTGCCGCTGCAGCGCTGGTGCCGTCTCGATCCCGAGCGCGAGGGACCACTGCCGATCGACGACAGCAATGGCGGTTGTGACGAATGCGAGGGAGACGCCTGCAGGAGCTACAAGGCCTGGACCCGGCAGATTGCGACGATCGAGATCGCCGACGGCGACGCAATCACCGACAGTGCCGAAGCCTACAACCTGATGCAGCAGCGCGGCATCGAAAATGTGATCGTGATGGGCGTCCACACGAACATGTGTGTTCTCGGGCGCCCGTTTTCGATCCGGCAGATGGTCTATCAGGGAAAGAACGTCGTCCTCATGCGCGACATGACCGACACGATGTACGATCCCCGTCGTGCTCCCTATGTCAGCCACTTCACCGGCACCGACCTGGTCGTCGAACATATCGAGAAACACTGGTGCCCGACAATCACCAGCGTCGATTTCCTCGGAGGGGAAGAGTATCGCTTCCCGGCGGACAAGCGGCCGCATCTCGTGTTCATCATCGCCGAAGATGAATACAAGACCGAAGAAACCCTGCCGGAGTTTGCCAAACCGCTCGGCAAGCACTTTCGCGTGAGTTTCGTGTTCGGCAACGAGAACGAGCGGAACGATCTGCCGGGACTGGACGTTCTCAAGGATGCGGATGTGGCGTTCATCAGCGTTCGCCGCCGCATGCTGCCGGAGCGGCAGCTTCGCCTGATTCGCGAGTTCGTCCGCGCGGGCAAACCGGTGATCGGCATCCGCACGGCCAGCCACGCGTTTGCCGGCCGGGGAAATGAACAGCCCCCGGCAGGACATGCGGTCTGGAATGAATTCGATCCCGAAGTGCTCGGCGGCAACTACACCGGCCATCACGGCCGGGGGCCGAACGTCGAGATCAAGGTCGCGGAAAACGCCGCGGCGCATCCGATCCTGAAAGGACTCGACATCGGCCAACTGAAAGGTTTCGGCTCGCACTACAAGGTGAGTCCGCTGACAAAGTCGACGACCGCACTGCTCATCGGCACAATCCCCGATCACCCCAGCGAACCGGTCGCGTGGGCCAACACGCACAGCGGCGGGGGACGGGCGTTCTATACGTCGCTGGGACACCTGGAAGATTTCAAACAACCCGAGTTCTGCCGCCTGCTGCGAAACGCCGTCTACTGGGCCGCCGGTTTGCCGGTCCCCGAAGAGGCATCTCCCCAGACGGTGAACCAGTAGATTATTCGGTAAGCTATCCTTCGTTAACTTCCGACATACGATCGCGAGCGTTCTCCCACCGACGGCGATCATCGCGGCCGGTTCTGCCGACCGTTCCGCCAATGTCATCGATCATTCCTTGAGGACTGCACCATGCCGCGTCTGAGCGCCGTTTTGCTCACGGCTCTTGCCCTGCTGCTCGTCTCGACTCCTGTCACTCCCATCAGCGCTGACAGCAAACCTGCTGAAGGCGTCGCCAAATACGCCGACTGGACGATCCTGCCGGTTCCCGGCACCTGGGATGAACACACGGAGGGCGCCCTGGCCGACTATGACGGCTTCGCCTGGTATCGCTGTCTGGTGACCGTTCCCCGCGGCTGGAAGGACAAGGATCTCGCGCTCGTCGTGGCGAATGTCGACAACGCGCACGAAGCTTACTTCAACGGCAAGAAAGTCGGCGGCTCCGGCTCGTTCCCGCCGAACTATCAGAGCGGCCTCGCCGAACCGCAGCGCTACACCATCCCCGCCGCGATCGTCACACCCGGCGCGGACAATGTCGTGGCGATCCGGATTTACGATCACGAAGGCCGCGGCGGCTTCAAGGGGGCTGCTCCCGCCCTCATCGCCGGCGACAAGGGAATCGCCCTCAACGGCCGCTGGGAGTTCCGCATCGGCGACGATCTCGCCTGGGCGAATGAAACCAAGCGAACCGCCGTCGGCATCTTCTGGCGAATCGTCGACGCGAAACCGCTCGAACAGGGAGTGAATCCCGGCGACTCGATTCCCCCGGCGACGGCGGTCACCACCTTTACCGTCCCTTCCGATCTCAAGCTCGATCTCGCCGTCGCGGAGCCCGAAGTCCGTCAGCCGGTGTTCCTCAACTTCGATGAACGCGGACGGATGTGGGTCGTGCAGTTCCTCCAGTATCCGTATCCGGCGGGACTGAACATGATCAGCAAGGACGAATTCTGGCGGGCCGTGTGGGATAAAGTCCCTCCGCCTCCGCCGAATCACTTCGTCGGTGCCGACCGGATCACGATTCACGAAGACACCGACGGCGATGGCGTCTTCGACAAGCACAAGGTGTTCGTCGAAGGTCTGAACATCACCAGCGCCTGCTGCCGGGGTCGCGGCGGAGTGTGGGTGCTCAACGCCCCCTATCTGCTCTTCTATCCCGACCGCGATAACGACGACATCCCCGATGGCGATCCCGAAGTGCACCTCCAGGGCTTCGGCATGGAGGACACGCACTCGGTCGCCAACAGTCTCCGCTTCGGCCCTGACGGCTGGATCTACGGTGCCCAGGGAAGCACCGTCAGCGGCCACGTCGTCCGTCCGGGAAGCGACGAAGAGCCGGTGCATTCGCTCGGCCAGCTCATCTGGCGCTATCATCCCGAACTGCGGAAGTACGAGATCTTCGCCGAAGGGGGCGGAAACTCCTGGGCCGTCGAGTTCGACGCCAAGGGACGGATCTTCTCCGGCCATAACGGCGGCGACACCCGCGGCTTCCATTACGTCCAGGGGGGCTACTACCAGAAGGGCTTCACGAAGCACGGCCCGCTCTCGAATCCGTATGCGTTCGGCTACTTCGAGGCCATGGCGCATCACAGCGTCCCGCGGTTTACGCATAACTTCATCATCTACGAAGGGGCAGGACTCCCCGCCGACTATCAAGGCAGGCTGTTCGGTGTCGAACCGCTCCAGGGGCGTGTCGTGATGAGTGAAGTGGCCCCTGACCGCTCCTCCTTCAAGACAAAAGACCTGTCGCGGCCGGTGATCACGACCGATGTGCGTTTCCGCCCCGTCGAGATCAAGGCCGGGCCGGACGGGGCGATTTATGTCGCCGACATGTACGAGCCGCAGATCAGCCACCGCGAACACTTCGCCGGGCAGATCGACAAGGAGACCGGCCGCATCTATCGCCTGAGCGGCAAGGACACCAAGGCAATCGGCACCTTCGACCTGTCGAAAAAATCCTCGACCGAGCTCGTCGGGCTGCTCACGCATCCGAACAAGTGGTATCGGCAGACGGCGCTCCGCCTGATTGGCGACCGGAAAGATGCCTCGATCATCCCCCTGCTGAAGGAGAAGATCGACAGCAGCACCGGACAGGACGCCCTCGAATACTTCTGGGCGCTCTATCAGTCCGGCGGATTCGATGACGCCGTCGCCCTGAAGACGCTGCACCATGCCGATCCGTATGTCCGCCTGTGGACGGTCCGCGTGCTGGGGGATGCGAACGAAGTGACTCCCACGGTCGGCCGCGAACTGGGCGAACTGGCCCGCACCGAACTGCACGTCGAAGTCCGCGTCCAGCTGGCCAGCTCGGCGAAGCGGTTGCCGGCGGAAACCGCCCTGCCGATCGTTCGCAACCTGCTGACGCACGATGACAAGGACGATGTTTTCCTCCCGCTGCTTTTGTGGTGGGCGATGGAATCGAAGGTCGCCGACCATCCCGAGCTGGTGTTGCAGCTCTTCGAAGACCCGCAGACCTGGAAGCTGCCGACCGTTCAGGAGCATCTTCTCGACCGGCTGATGCGGCGGTTCGCCGCGAGCGGCAGCCGGCAGGAGCTTCTCTACTGCTCGCGACTGCTGGCCCTGTCACCGGGCGATGAATTCACCCGCAAGCTGATGGCCGGCTTCGAGGAAGCCTACAAGGGGCGTTCGCTCGCCGGGCTGCCGAAAGAACTCGCCGCCGCCCTCAGCAAGGCGGGAGGCGGCTCGACGGTCCTCCGCGTGCGTCAGGGCGAAGCCCAGGCGATCGAGCTCGCGCTGAAGACGATCGGTAATGAGAAAGCGAAGAACCACGAGCGGTTCGAGCTGATTCAGGTCTTCGGCGAGGTGAAAGAGCCGCGCTGCGTGCCGGTGCTCCTCACCGTGGCCGAGACTTCCTCCTCGGACGATCTGCGGATGGCCGCCTTGACCGCATTGCAGCGGTACGACAATCCGGAGATCGGCACGCGTGTCCTCGCGTTTTACCATCGGCTTCCGGTCGATGTTGTCGGCGTGGCCCAGACGCTGCTTTCAAGCCGTCGCCCCTGGGCAATGCAGCTACTTGCCGCGGTCGATGCCGGGCAGATCAAACCCGAATCGGTGCCGCTCGAAGTCGTCCGCAAGCTGACCGTTCACAAGGGGGATGAAATCGCCCGCCTGGTGTCGAAGCACTGGGGAGACGTTGAGGGGGCGACCACCGCCGAGATGCAGCAGCAGATCGAGCGTCTGCAAACCGTCCTGCAGACCGAAGGAGGCAACCCGCACGCCGGCAAGAAGCTGTTCATGGCGAGCTGCGGGAAGTGTCACGTGCTGTTCGGCGAAGGGGGCAAGATCGGCCCCGATCTGACCTCGTTCAAGCGCGACGACATCACCAACATGCTTGTCACGATCATCAACCCGAGTGCCGAAGTCCGCGAGGGCTTCGAAACGCTGCTCATCGTGACTGATGACGGCCGCACGGTCAGCGGGTTCCTGGCGGATCGGGACCAGCAGGTACTCGTGCTGCGGGGCATTGACGGGCAGGACGTGACGCTTGCCCAGGACCGGATCGAAGAGATCATCCCGCAGAAGAAGTCGCTCATGCCGGAAGGCCTGCTGAAGGACTTCACGGACGAACAGGTGCGCGATCTGTTCGCCTACCTGCGGAGTACCCAGCCGATTCGCTGATTCTCTTCACCCGACGTTCCCCAGGCAGACGGGCGGCCGCTGCACTCTGGCGGCCGCCCGATACCAATTTCGATTATCCGGGGAGAGTCCGGGGAAAATCTGTGCCGCCTTGCTCCCTCAAGGAGACGCGGTTGGCGCGGTTTTTTCAGCGAAGTCCTGACACATGTAGTAGGGGTGGCGTCTCTGAACGGGGTTCAATCTGGTCGCGCGACTGCCAATTTGTGGAGATTGACGCGGGAGCCAGTGGACATTCGCTCATACCCCATGCGGAACTCCCGGCATTTCCCGAAGACTCGTCGACCTGCGCTCCCCTTTGCATGAGGGAGATCTGTTCAAGAGTGTCCAGCACATTCCATAATGGTTAGGGAGCGGGCCCGGCTGCATGTAGCGCCGGATCAAGCCTGCGGCGGCAAAACGGAACGGACGTACGTATGAAAGGGCGGTCGTGACGCACGCGGGCAGGCCACTGTCGCGAACCGAATGGGACGGCCTCCTGCAGGCCGCCCGGGGAGGTGATCCAGACGCGGTCCAGCGCCTGCTGGAGACCTACCGCGACTATCTCCACATGGTGGCGCGACGGGAGATGCCGCCGAATGTGCAGGGCAAGCTCGGCCCTTCCGACATTGTTCAGGAGACGCTCGTCTGCGCCCATGCCCAGTTCTCCCAGATTGAACTGCACTCGGAGCGGGCGCTGGCCGGTTGGCTTCAGCAGATCCTGCGGAGCCGGCTGGTGGACCAGATCCGCCGCTACCAGTCCCAGAAGCGCGAGTGTTCCCGCGAACAGGAGCTGACCGATCCGCTGCCCGAACTGGATGTCCGCTCCCCGCTCAGCGAACTCGTGCGGCGGGAAGATCTGGAACGTCTCCGCGAGGCCATGACCCGCCTTCCGTCACAGGACCAGGAGCTGATTCGCCTCTATCACGAAGAGGGTTTGAGCCTGGGGGAAATCGGGCGACGGGTGCGCCGGCATGCACAAACCGTCCGTCGCCGTTTGCGGCAGGCGCTGCATCGACTCGACCGGGAACTGAAGTAAAGGACCGTAGCGACGTGACCGACGGACTGACAGATCCGCAGTCGATCCCCCCCATCTCGGCCGACGGACACACCATCCGAACCAGCAGCGAACCGACGAACGTGCATTACGAGCTCGGCGATTCCCTCGCCGACCTCGAATGCGTCCGGCTGCTGCAACGTGTCTGGCCCCGCCCGGCGGCGGAAGCCCCGCATCCCGACTCCGCCCCGGAGCCAGCGACCGCCGATGAAGCCACCGCCCCGATGTACATCGGCCGCTTCCGGATCGAACGGCTGCTCGGGCACGGCGGGTTCGGCGTCGTGTGGCTCGCGACCGATCCGGACCTCGACCGGCAGGTCGCCCTCAAGATCCCGCAGCCGCACATCCTCGTCACGCCCGAGCTGCACGAGCGTTTTGTCCAGGAAGCGCGGGCGGCGGCGATGCTCGATCATCCGCACATCGTCCCGATTCACGAGATCAACACCTCCGGCCCGGTGAGCTACATTGCCGCCGCGTACTGCCCGGGGACCAACCTCGAACAGTGGATCGCGCAGCAGACAGCCGAAATCCCCGTCGACACCGCTGCCGAGCTGGTCGCCCTGCTCGCCGAGGCGATGCAGTACAGCCACGAACGGGGTGTCCTGCACTGCGATCTGAAACCGAGTAACGTGCTGGTCGTCCCGCACGAACCAGCATCTGCACCCGCCAATGTGCGACTTCCCTTCACGCCGCGGCTGACAGACTTCGGGCTCGCCAAGCTCCTCGAACAGAGCCTGCTGCAGACGCGGACCAGCATGGTGCTGGGCACGCCCGCCTACATGGCTCCCGAACAGGCCAAGGGAAAGCTGCGGGAGATCGATGCCCGCACCGATGTCTACGCCCTCGGGGCGATCCTCTACCAGTTGCTGACGCATCGCCCCGTGGTCGACGGCGAAACGACGTTCGATATTCTCGAGCGGGTCCGCAATCAGGAACCGGTCCCGCCCTCGCGGATCCGCAGCAGCGTGCCTCGCGACCTGGAGATCATCTGTCTGAAGTGCCTCCAGAAAGATCCGCTTCACCGCTATCAGACGGCGGGAGAGCTCGCGGCGGATCTGCGGCGGTTCCTGAATGGCGAGCCGATCGCCGGGCGGCCGCTCAGCCTCGCGCAGCGCTTTGGCCGCTGGGTGCGACGTCCGCAACGGGTGCGCGATGCGGGGCTGGTGATCGCGATGGTGAACGTCGGCGTGGCCCTCTGGACGGTGATTTCCACCGCCGCCCTGATCATCTGGAACGTGGTCCCGACTGATGTGCCGGGACAAATGATGCTCCAGGCAGTCGCGCTCGCGAGCGTGCTGCACCTGCCGCTCGTCTTCCTGGGCTGGAAGATTGCCAACGGCTCGCGCGGGGCGCTGCACCTGACGTTCGGGATCATCACCGCCCTGGCGCTCTTCCTGGTGGCCTGCCTCGAAAAGTGGGTCACCCCCCCGTTCGGCACTGCGTACAACGACAGCTTCGCCCTCACGACCGTCTTCATCCTGCTCCTGATCATGTCGATCGGCCAGCTCATCCTGCTGACCTTCGCGTGGATTGGAGGGGGGGGGGAATAGGCTGTAGGCTTTAGACTGTAGGCTTTAGGTACGAAAGCGTTTAGCCGCGTCCCATCGGGACGCGTCCTCGCGGGGTTGAGCACCGAATGCGCGCGTCCCGTTGGGACGCGACTGCACGCATTCCGTACCTACAGTCTCCGGTCTCCAGTCTCCAGCCTACCTCACCTTGCCCCCCCCGGCGCACCACTGTACTATCGTAGTAGTACAGGAGAACGGCGTGCATTTTCATGTCGACAGCGGCAACGGGATTCCGATTTACGAGCAGATCTCGCGGCAGGTGAAGTTTGCCGTCGCCGCGGGGATTCTGCCGGCCGCCGAGCTGATTCCGTCCGTGCGCGAGCTTGCCCGGCAGCTTGCCGTGAATCCGAATACGGTCGCCCGCGCTTACCGCGACCTGCAGACGGAAGGAGTGCTCGAATCGGTGCGCGGCGAGGGGCTGCGAGTCACAGCCAGCGCACGCGAACTGTGTCGCAATGAACGGCTGCGGCTCGTGCGCGAGCGATTGCGGAGCGTGCTGCGGGAGGCGGAACAGGCGGGACTGACGCGAACCGAGCTGCGGACCCTCTTTCGGGACGAGCTCACGCACCTGGACCAGGAGGAGGCTCTGTGACCGACGTCTTTTCCCTGACGGAAGTCAGCAAGCATTTCGGACGCGTCGCTGCCCTCGATCGCGTGAGCCTCACCGGCCAGCCCGGGCAGGTCTTCGCGCTCCTCGGCGAGAACGGCGCGGGCAAGACCACCGCCATCCGCATCCTGCTGGGGCTGCTCCAGCCCGATGCCGGCCGGGCGACCGTGCTGGGAATGGAAAGCACTCTGCAGGGGGAAGAAATCCGCCGCCGGGTGGGCTACGTTCCCGATCGCCCGACTCTCTACGAGTGGATGACGGTCGGTGAGATCGGCTGGTTTGCATCCGGTTTCTATCCCTCGGGCTATCTCGCGAAGTACCGCGAGATGGTGGCGCAGTACCGTCTCCCCGAGGACCGCCGCGTGCGCGACCTCTCGAAAGGAATGCAGGCGAAGGTCTCGCTCGCGCTCGCGATGGCGCACGAACCGCCGCTGCTCGTGCTCGATGAACCGACGTCAGGTCTCGATCCGCTGGTGAGGCGCGAGTTTCTGGAGGGCATGGTCGATGTCGCCGCGACCGGACGCACGGTCCTGCTGTCGAGCCACCAGATGAATGAAGTGGAGCGGGTTGCCGACGTCGTGGCGATTCTGCGGGAAGGGACACTCGTTCTCTGTGCGCCGCTTCAGGAGTTGAAGGAGCAGGTCCGCGAACTCACCGTGACCGAACATGACATCTCGAGGGCCCCGCCCGAGTTGCCGCCCGAAACCACTCTGCTCGCGGCACAGCGGCAGGATCGCTCGTGGCGGATGCTCGTCCGCGATGCGCCAGCCGACATCACGAATCGTTTACGCGGGCAACCGAATGTTGCCCACGCACTCAGCCGCACGCCAACGCTCGAAGAGATTTTCGTCGTGGTGATGCATCCGGACCGGTATTCCGTTCCTGCGGTGACGGACGAGGTCCAGCCCGCCACCCGCGCCCAGGAGCCGTGACCATGAACATCTTGCCGGTGATGCGGCGGATCGTCTGGAAAGAGTTCCGCAGCCAGTGGCCGCTCGGGCTGGGGCTGCTCGGGCTGTCGGTCGGTTGTCAACTGCTGCTGCGGCTGATGTTTCGTGAAGATCGGGACTTCGCAATTCTCGCGGAGAGCCTCGCGACGTGGATTCCCGGCTGTTATGCGATTGGCAGCACGGCGGTACTGTTCGCCGCCGAGCGGGAGGAGCGGACCTTCAGTTTCCTGCAGCGACTCGCCGCCCCTTTCGCGCCGACGGTGGCCGCGAAGCTGGGTTTCACGGCCATCACTGCTTTCGCGTTTCAATGCATGCTGATCGGAACAACGCTGGCGATGGGGGGCGGGACAACGTCGCGGGCAGTGTTGCCTCAAGTTCCGACCATGTTCCTGGCCACCGCCGAGCTGATGGCGTGGGGCGTCCTGGCTTCGCTGCTTACCGAGCGGACCTTGAACGCTGTCGCGCTTGCGGTGTTCGCGATCATCGGTGAAGGGGCGCTGATTTACGTTCTGCTGGATCGGACCCGGGCCTGGAAATCAGACGCAGTGATCCACCTGCGCGAGTTTCTGCTGGTCATGCTGATTGTCGTCGATCTGGTCCTCGCGCGACGCTGGCTGCAGGACGGGCGCTGGAGGTGGAACTGGCGGGAACGCCTCAGGCATCGCCACCGAAGAAGAACGCAATTCCCCGAGACTCCGGCAGGGGGAACGCCCGGACGCCGGGAATGGCGGCGACTCGTCTGGCAGGAGAAGCGGCACGCGGCGGGATGGACCTGGGGCATCTTGACTGTGGGAATTGTGCTGATTCTCCTCGCGGAAGTCGCCTCAAGGCTGTCACACTCGCTGTTCGCATTGTGGATTCTTCCCGTGATGATTCTGGGACTGGCGCCGTTTTTCTTCGGGCTGATGAGTTTCCGAAGCGAACAGCAGAACCAGCAGTTCCGGTTTCTGGCCAACCGCGGCGTCTCCCCGGGATTGATCTGGGCCAGCAAACAGCGGGTGTGGCTCGTTCGGACAGTCACAGTTCTGTTTCCGCTAATGGCCGCCCTCTCCGCCGTGTTCCTCGATCTCGAGGGTTGGACGATGGGCGAAATTGACGATTTCCCCACTGTCGTTCAACTCGCCCTCGGGGCATTGCTGGGGTATATCCTCTGGGCTCTGGTGAACTACAGCGTCGGCCAGTGGATGTCGATTTTCTTCTCCCGTTCGGTCCCTGCATTCCTGGTCGGTGCGGCACTGCTCGCGATCATCGGTGTCTGGTCGGTCGAGATGTTCTGGTTAGAGGTGCCTGCCTGGTGGTCGGTCGGCCTGATTCCTCTGTGCCTGCTCGGGGCCACGTTTCTTCAATGCCGCGACTGGCTGCTGGAAGCCTCTTCGCGAAAACGCATCGTGAACTTCGCAGCCACTCTTGCCGCGCTGCCGCTGCTCCTGGTGCCTCTGGTGGCGACCTATCGAGTCCTGAGCGTTCCCGGCGTGAATTTGCAGCGGTTCGAACCGCTGCTCCCGAAGATCGAACCGCAATCCCCACAATTGCGGGATCTGATTGACGAGCTGCGCGTGGCCGGATCACAGATCAGCCCTTCACCGAGAATCTCTGAGGAAGAACCAGGCCTCTCCGCGGGCTGGCAGTTCGCCACCGGGCAGCAGCGCGCCTGGGTGACCGAAAATGCCGGGAGCATCGACACCTTGATTGCTTTCGCCGAGCGCAGCACGGCAATCTCTCCGCAATTACCTGTCAGCCGAGGGGGATTCGAGCTCGAAAACCAGTTTCGTCTGCCTGACCTGCTGCGTTTGCTGATGTTTGACGCGCGCCGCCTCGAAGCCGAGGCAGATTTCGATGCGGCTCTGGAGCGCTATATCGCTGCGTTGCGGCTCTGCCGTCTGAGTGCGCTGACCGGTGCGGATTTCCAAGCGTGGTGGATGGGCTCGCTCTATGAATTGATGGTCCTGCGCGAGGTTCCGCTGTGGGCCGACCATCCGCAGCAATCATCCCCGTCCATTCTCGCGGGAGTGGCGAAGATTGAAGCCGAGCTGGAGCGATATCCGACCGCCGATGTAGCCCTCTGGATCGAGTACCTGTGGAACCGCGAGCAGATCCTCAAACGCGATCCTGACTGGTATCAGGTCCTGCTGAATCTCGACAAGGATGATTCCGTGTTGCGCCGGGTGCGCCGCCAGGTGTACGCGTATCTTCCCTGGGAACGGCTGCGGGGGTTACGTCTTCAGCGGGTCCAGTTCTCCACACAGATGGAAGGGCTGTACTCGGTCTATCAGGGGCTGGGAAATCCCGGCCATGACTTGGGACGCTGGTTTCTCGAGTATTCGAAGAGGGACCACGAGTCGGTCGAACCGTGGTGGCGGCTGGAAACCCCGTGGGACGATATCTTTCATGGTTACAACAAACATCCCGCGCGCCTCCTGATTTCGCGCGCGACCAATGTTCGCGGGCATCTGCTCGCCCTGGTGCTGATCGCCTGGCGGCGCGAGCATGGCGCGCTCCCCGCCACCCTCGATGAAGTGAACGGCTATCACTGGCCGACGATTCCTCGCGATCCGTGGAGCGGCCGCAATTTCGAGTACCTGCCGCAGGGCTTTCCCCTGCCACTCGCTTCCTGGCAGCCGCTCCCGTACGGGACGGGAGGACGGCCCGCCCGATGGGAAGATGCCGCGAGCCCTCCGCAGCCGCTGTTATGGACTGTCGGTGAAGAGGACGTCCGCATCGTTCCCGTACAGCATTCCTTTCCCCTGGGGAAGATTACGTATGCCGCGACGACAGCCAGAGGTGCACCGCGGGGAAGAATGGGGCACCCGATCCCGGAAGGCATGGGGCACCCGATCCCGGAAGGCACACGGCTCCCGGCAGTGTTCCTGATCCCCGCGAATGAAAAACGCGAACCCGGAGATGACTGAAGGGCGAAGTCTCATCCCAGGCGCAATCACAGCCCTCGCTGTGCGAACGTCGAAACGTGCCTCGCCAGCGGCGGCATTCCCAGCTTGTGCCGCACGGCGTTCGCGTCGTCGGCCGTGATGTGATAGATCAGGATCGTATACCCCACGCGATCCACCGGGGTGAAGTGCCGGAAGTAGGCGTAGTACGGCTTGTCTTCGTCCCAATGCGTGTAGCCGTACACGTGATTCACGCTGACGGCGTACCAGCCCGGCTGCGGGCCGAGTTCGAGGAGGTTGTGTTCGGTTTCCTCACCGGGAATCAGCCCGGGCGGCGTGGTCTCGAACTCCAGCCCGGCGAGTTGCGGATGCACGAAGCCGAAGTACGCGAGATGCAGCGGCCGCGCGTCGGGATGGTCGTCGTACCACCCTTTCAAATGCAGCAGGTCCTGCCCCCAGTCGATGTTCGCATCGAGCAGATGCTCCGGTCCTCTCTCCGGGCCTCCGGCCAGCTCGTTGAAGTACGAGAGGCTGTGCGGCACGACGCTCAGACTGCTGATGATCGAGAAGCTCAACAACAGCACCGCGACGCGCGCCACCCAGCGGCTGCGCAGATCGACTTCCTCCGCAATCTGGCCGAGCCACACGAACGCGAACGGAAACGCCGGCAGAAGATACCGCAGATAGCGGTTGAATCCCGTCTGCGAGCTCACGAGAACGAGCACGGCGACGCAGGGAGCCAGCACGACAAGTTCATGACGCCACCGCCGCGGCGCTCCCCAGCCGAGCACGGCACAAACGATCGCCAGCCCCACACAAAGCAGCGTTCCCAGCGGAACCTTGACGCCGATCGCATAGAGGTAGTAGTACCACCAGCCGCCGAGCTTCAGTTCGCCGCGCAGATACGACCACTTCCGCCGTTCGAAGTCGGACTTCTGCATGTCGATTCCGCGGACATAATTTCGCGGCAGCGGGATCGGCACTTCCCCCAGCGCCGTGTCATCGAAGCGGTTGCCGACCGCCCGCGGCTCTGTCTGGCCGTTGAGCGTCTGGCTGACGAACTCGAAATCTTCGAGCGGCGTGAACGTCCCTTCGAAACCGTATCCGACGTTGATCGCGTACACGGCGAGCAGCAGGATCGCCGCCAGCTGGAGGGCTTGCCGTCGCCATTCCCGCCAGTCCCGTCCGCGAGACGAAGCGAGCGCATCCAGAAACCAGAGCAGCGGCCACAATCCAAACAGAATGATCCAGGTCGTCTTCGTCAGCTCGGCGAGCCCGAGCATCAGCCCGGCCAGCAGCGCACTCGGCCAATCCTTCCGCTGCAGCCACCGCCAGAAGGCGTAGCCGGCCCCGATCCCCAGCGCTGCGGCCCCGGCATCGGGCGTAATCATCGCCGCGTTCCCCAGCACATTCGGGGAGAAGCACCAGAGGGCGAGCGCCATCAGCCCCGCGCGGTCGCCGTACAGTTCGCGGCCCCAGCGAAAGCAGAAATAGCCGCCCAGAAGGCTCAGCGAGATGCAGGCCCAGTGCGCGAGCATGAAATACCAGAACGAATCGGAACCGTTCGCGTAGAGAAAGGCGGTTCCGATGGCGAACTCCGAGCGTTCCCACGGTCCGGGATTGAAGCCGCTCCAGTCGGTGACCGGACGGGCGAAGAGCAATGGGATTGTCGCCACCATCCGCACGAGCGGCGGGTTCACGTGATAGAGATCGAAATTGGCGAACTGCCAGTGGCTCAGCCCGGCGGGAAGATGCCCCACCTCGTCGAGGGTCGGGCTGTTCCGCGCGCCGATCCAGGCGAGCAATCCCGCATGGATGAGGAGCATCAGCACCGCGGCGACGGGCACCCAGCGCGGCTTTCGATCCAGAGCCACTCCCTCCGGGAAGCTCTCAGCGTTCATGGTCACACCATCTCACCACGCAATCCTTGCCGGGGAGAACGGCCAGCGGGGCATTCGCGGCGAAACCGATTGCGTGCGCCCACCCCGCAGGGCGCACGACGAAGAGAACAACGCAAACCGGGTGAAAGAACCCCTGCCGGCACCACTCTGACTTCGAAGAACCCTTTCCGCCGGCTCTTCTCGAGAGCTCCTCCCGAAATCCGCGGGCGGCATGTGCCGCGAAATTTCGGGCGGCGATTTATACCCGAGAAGCAAGAAACGCATCAAGGAGGAAAATCCCGCAGCCTCCGGCCTTTATGACTCTCGGAGACGGAAATGAGGCGGTGCTTGCCCGTGTCGTCTCCCCCGGGGCTTCCTTCGTCCGGCCCCGGCCCCGCGCGGCTGTACCGCGCATTGAAGTTCGTTTGGCATCACGGTTGCTCTTCCTCACGGCGGTGACGGGGCAGGGACGACCAGGGCCTGTTTTTACCGTTTCCTGGGACGAACTCGCCTCCGAAGGAGAACGGTGGCAGGAGGCGGGGGTCGTGCGTGTCTCATCACTGCAGGAGCTTGTTCCACAAGCTCGCAACCCCTGGCGCTCTCCCGAGCGCCAGGGGTTTTTTCATGCGCCCGGATGAACCAGAGGCGGTGATTGCGCGAGTGACAATGTCGGGCAAGCGCGGGCGCTGACCGCGCGCCGGTCAGCCGCCGACAGCGGGGCCGCGCTTCCATCAGCGCCGGCTTGCGGCAGGGTTGGTGGGGAACCTCCGCAGCCTCATCTTCGACACAATCGCGCCAATCGTCTGCACACACACAATCGTTTCCCGCAAGGTGGTTCTCCTCCCTGAGTGCGGCAGGCGAAGCGAACAGGCGGCCCATCCTGCCGGAACAAGCGGGAATTTCTGCGGCTCCGTCCCGGCGCGTTCAATCCGTCTTCTCGAACCCGCCGGCGTGAGCTATGGTTTGACGTGCAATTGCGTCGGACGCGGGCTAGCGTTCAGTGGGCAGGGCGCCGACAGCGGATCTGAGATGAAATTTGCCATGAAATCCTGGGGGCAGCCGCTTTCCTGGCGGGTGATACTGACGATTTTGCTGGCCGCAATGACTCCCCCCATCATCGCGGCCCTCTACATTATGTACCCCCCGCCGAAGATTCTTCTCGACGCGATGTGGCTCGAACGCAAAGCGTTGCTCGAAGAGTTGCAGACCGAGGCCTGGGAGAATGCGCGCGCGCACCTGCGGACCTGGCAGAGTCTCGCCGGTCGCCTCCCGACCGCGACCCGCCTCCGCGACGGGAAACTCGCCGCCGAAGCCGAGGTGCCGACCCTCGCCCTCCAGGAAAGTCTCGCCGCTCTGGAAGACGCCCTGCTCAGCGGCGACGGCTCGAAGATTCGCCACCAGGCGGTTGAAGCGTTTGAGCGGCACCGCCTCTGCGCGGCCATCTATCACGCACTTCCGGTCGAAACGACACAGGCGGAAGTCCACACTTCCGCGAGTGCAGGTGCAGAGTGGCGTGAGATGCCGTCCGGAGAGCCGCGTCCGACCCTCGCGATCGCCGTGCTGCCCGACCCGCAGGCAGGCTGGAACCTGAAGCTTCAGACCTCGAACTTCCGCTTCTCCCCCGGCAATGTCAGCCGGGCGCACATTCCGGGAGAAGGATACGCCCGCCTCACCATTGATCAGGGCCCCCGACTGCGGATCTATGGGGAGTGGTACCACATCCCCGAACTCCCCCCCGGCACGCACACGTTGAAGGTCACACTCTGCACGAATGACCACGCCGCGTATACGATCGACGGCGCACCGATCACCGCCGAGGCCAGGGTGACCGTTGCCGGGCCAGTATTTCCTCCACGCGGCGCGCCTGCCGACTGAGCACTCGGCCCCGCGCGGCCCTTCTCAGCCCAACCGGGACGAACACGCAGGATTCGCCCGCTGCGCCCTTCTCGCGCATCATGCGGACCGATTGACCCCCGCACCTCATCGTTGCTAGGCTGAGCCACGCACGGCAGCGACTCGTCTCTTCCATCTCGCCGCTGCCAGCGTGCGTCGTCACCCTTGTCCGTGCCGCAGGCGGCCCGGTTCCGCGCTTCGCGCGATTCGCTTCAGCTTGCGGTCCCTGATTGACATCCTGGCTTTCCGGAGCATTCGCATGCCTGTCCGCCCCTTTGCAGCGAGTCTTCACTGTGCTTGCGTTCCGCTCTGCCGCAGCACTCTCCTGCTGCTGGTCCTGAGCGGACTCGTCCTCACGACAACTGCTGTCACCGCAGACGAACGATCCAGGGAGCCCTCGCCATTGACCAGACATCACGGAAAACTCGATGAAGAAAGCGGTGCCTCGGCCGCGGTCGTCGTGGCGGATACGCCGCTGCTGCATACGAAACAGTTCCTGCCGCTCGACGACACGGGGAAGGTCCTGCACTCCGGCGCGACGGAGCGGCAGTTCGATCACGTCTGGCAACAGCTTGAGACTCTGCTCGCCCGGCACCCGGGTGCGGAGCTCGTCAAGCTGAACCTTTATGTGGCCGGAAATGATGCAGCGGACACCGTCCGGAAAGCCCTGCAACCACGTCTCAAGGAGCGACGGCGGGCGGCGGTGAGCTTCGTCGTGACCAGACTCCCCGGCGGTGCCGATGTTCACGTGGCTCTCGATGCGGTCGTCGCCCTTCCTGCGTCAAAACCCGTGACCGGAGAAAATCAGGATGCGAACTCAGTCGCGATCCACGGCGAACAGGAGAGCACTGTTGCCAGCGTGATGCCTCCGGGGCGGAGAGTCTACATCTCCGGCCAGGCGGAGAAGGCATCCGGTCTGGCCAGCGCGACGCGCGAGACGCTGGAGAGCCTCGACCGCACTCTGCAGTTTCTGAAGCTCGATCGCCGCCGTGATGTCGTGCAGATCAAGGCGTTCCTGCATCCGATGTCAGAGGTCGCGACCGTCTACGAAGAAGTGGCGAAGTTCTTCCCTTCCGGGCGGATCCCGCCCGTCGTGGTCGTCGAATGGGAGTCTTCGCTGCCGATCGAGATTGAGATGATCGCGCACGGCGGTCCCGCGGTCGCCGAAGGACCGCTGCTCGAATATCTGACACCCCCGGGGATGACTGCATCGCCGGTTTTCAGCCGTCTCGCCCGCATCAACCGTGGTCCGAGCCTCTACATCTCCGGCCTGTACGGGTCGCAGCCGGAAGCGAACGAGGAAGTCACCCCCCTGTTCGGAAAGCTCACGGAGATCCTCGGCGACACCGGGAGCGACCTGAAGCATCTCGCGAAGGCGACCTATTACGTCGCCACCGATGAAGTCAGCACGGCGCTGAACCAGCTCCGCCCCCGTTATTACGATCCGGCCCGTCCACCGGCCGCTTCGAAGGCACAGGTGCAGGGAGTCGGCCAGAAGAATCGTAACCTGACCATCGACATGATCGCGGTCCCGCGCGAAGAGTGATGACCGGCTGCTGCGGGCCGCGGCTCCTGGAAAGCTGCGGCCCGCTCCCGCTCCTGCGAAAGACAAGTTGCCTGGTCCCGGTACGTGGTTTGCAATCCGTCGTTCGGAACGAGGCAGGGGTGCGTCCCTGCCGGACAATACGAGTCTCACTCAGGAGAGGTCAGTCATGACGAAGAAACGCACCCTGGAAGATGCCTTCCACGAAGAATTGCGCGACGTGTTGAGTGCCGAGAAGCAACTCAGCCAGGCCCTGCCGCGATTGGCCAAGGCGGCCTCGAACGAACAGCTCCGCGAGGCACTGCTCCATCACGCCGAAGAAACCTCTCATCAGGTCGACCGGCTCGAACAGGTCTTTGAACTGATCGACAAGAAGCCTCGCGCCAAGCGCTGCGAAGCGATGGAAGGGCTGGTCGAGGAGGGCAAGGAGCTGCTGGAGACAGATGCCGAGCCCGAAGTGCTCGACGCGATGCTGATCGGCGCTGCACAAAAGGCCGAGCACTACGAGATCGCCACCTACGGCACGCTCTGCACGTGGGCCGAATGCCTGGGCTTCGACAAGGCTGCCGAACTGCTCAAGGCGACGCTCGAAGAAGAGAAGATGGCGGATGAAAAGCTGACAGAGATCGCGGAGTCGATCAACCAGGCCGCTCTCGCGGGCAAGTAAGGTCGGGCAACCTTCAGCGAGCGACCATGTCTGGGTGGCCCGGCAAACCGGCGGGCCGGGCCACCCCGGGATGGGGGATTCTTCATCTCTCCCCTGCCCTGCAGTCCGATTCACACAGCGCAGATCTCTGTTCCTGTCGCGGCGCCCGCCGGCCGGGCATGATCAGCAGCGCGAACCAGCACTCTTCGCGCTCCCGGCAGCAGCACTCCCCTCACCCGGTACGCCACGTCGGAACAGCCAGTCCGGGGTTCCCTGCCGATTGTGGTGCAGCTGAAATCCCCGCTCAAATCCCCAGTGGAATACGAAGCTGTCGGCGATCTGAAAGATTCCCCAGCCGATCAGCAGAGCCCCGTCAGGATGCGGCCGTTCCACTCGCCTTGCGGTATCCGCCCTGCCCGCCACAGCAGCCCCAGGCCGATCAGGATAATCGACCACATCCCCCCCTTGAAAACTCCGTCCGGGAACATAGGGATCACGAGGCTCGCGAAGTCCCGGAGAGGGAGTCGCTCCGCAATCAGGTGATGCCCTTGCAGGAGCATGTGCGGCACGATGCCGTCGAGGAATCCGCCGAGCCCGATTCCCGGCATCACGCCGGCGGAAAGTAGCGGGCTGCGGCGCACGGACGACGCCCCTCCTCCCGCACCTGTCTGCAGTCCGGCGGATCGCAGCGGCCAGTGGTCGACCAGATGGAAGGCGAGCGCAACCGCTACGAGCAGCGGAATCGCCAGCGCGACCTGAACGAGCGTCACCCCGAACTGGTCATCAAAGACACCCGCCCACACCTGCGCCCACTCCTGACACTGCGGGCATGCCTCGCAGGTGACGCCCCCAGCAGCAAGGTGACCCGGACACAACCAGCGAGAAGCCTTCGCAGCATCAGATTTCCTCACCGGGCGACAACGGGAACGTGCCGAAACCCCTGGCGGTTTGCAGGCGCCAGGCCGCGACATCTGCCTCGACGCGAAGCTCAATGCGCGCAGCGGATGCAGTGTGAAGGGAGGTAGCTCTCCGCTGGAAATGACTTTTCCGTGCTCTCCGCATCGCAAGCTCGTCACTCTTCCTGAAACGGAAATCACGACTCTCCTGATGCTCACCTGTACCTGGGTTCCGCTCCCCAGTCCTCGGGGAGGAGTGGGACTGATAACACTCTCAGGCGGATCGCGGGCAGGAGTGCGGGCGGTTTCCGATGGTCGAGGCGCAGGGACCTCGCGAGAATATCCACACTGGTGCGGACGGCGGTGTCTCCGCGACGGCTCGGTGAGTTTTCTTCAAGGAAGGCGGAAGTTATGCAACGCAGATCTCGGTTGTTCGGAGTCGCGAGTGTCGCGCTGCTCGCCCTGGTGGCGAACAGCGTCGCCTTTGGGCAGGCAGGCAATCAGAACGATCCGCGGGCGCGGGACGCAAATCAACGGCAGCCACAGGCTCCCCCAGGCGCTCAACAGGGAGCACAGCCGGAATCCCAGGCACGACCGGGCCAGGCAGGTGCTCAATCGAGCAGTGCTGATGCGCAGATCGCCACCTGGATTGCGATCGGCGACAAGATGGAAATCACCCTCGGCCAGTTCGCCGCCGAGAACGCGACCACCAGGGAGGTCAAGGAGTTTGCCGCGATGATGGTCAAGGACCATACCCAGTCGCTGCAGCAACTCCAGCAGTTCGGCGCTCAGGTCCAGCCGCCGCAGCAGGGGGGACAGGCGCGCGCCGGTCGTGCTACCGACCAGCAGCAGCAGATCACGGCCCGCCGGATTCCTCAGCAGGGGGGCCCGGCAGGCGGACTGGATCTGCTGCAGGTGAAACAGCAGATCGGCGAACAACTCACCCAGGCCGCTCTGAAGGAACTTCAGAGCAAAAAGGGAATCGAGCTCGACACGTGCTTCATCGACCAGCAGGTGGTCGCGCACATGGAGCAGCTGCAGACGCTCGACGTCCTGAGCGAGCAGGCCTCCGACAAGCTCCAGCCAGTGCTCCAGAAAGAGATGGAGTCGGTCAAGCAACACCTCCAGCACGCGCAGCGGATCTCGGAGATGCTCCACCAGCAGGCGGGTGCATCCGGCGCCCAGCAGCGGCAACCGCAGTCGCCGCCACAGCAACGCCCGCAGCAGCCGCAACAACAGCCCCAACAACAGCCCCAACGGCAGCCGCAGCCGCAATAACCTGACGGCCTGTTGGTGCTGCTCACGAATTGAGAGTGCGGGTTCTTGACAGGCCCGCGATGCAACGCAGCCGCACGCTCCTCAGCAGAGCGTGCGGCTGTGCTTCTTTGTTACCGAATGGACGAGCCTGCGCGGGACTCTCCCGCACCGGAAGCCCGCTACTGATCGGTGTTCTTCGGTGCACCGAGAAGCTTTCGCATGGCGTCCATCAGGACTTTCTCGACTGCCGGTGCGACTTTCGAGGCCCGGGGACTCGTTTCATAGCCTCCTTCGCCGTACGCGACCTCGGTACCGATGTAGCCCGTTGCATAATCTCCATAGGCCGCCATCGTCACGAAGAGATCGGGTCGGAACTTCTGTGCCGCCAGTTGATACTCGACGAACAGCTCTCCCGGCATGCAGAGCAGCCGGGCGTTCTTGAGCGTCAGGCACCCGATATCAATGGCGTCCTGCTGCTGGCAGCGCCGCAGCCAGGCGAGGTTCGTCGCCGCGAACCAGCGATCCGCCGGCTTCGCCTCGTCATTCCGCAGGGTGGCGAGCAGTTCCGCTTCCTTCAGATGCTCGGCCACCGGCAGCAGGACCGGTTCGACGGCCCACTTGACATCATCCGCCGAAAGCGGGGTCTTCCGGGTTGCTTCCCATGCCTGCTTCATCCCGGCGGCAACTCGATCGGCGAGAATCTGCCGATTCTCGTGAGCCCCGTCATTCCACTTTCCCGCCCCGATGTTTCCCCCGGCACCGTTGAAGTGGACGTGCGGCACACCGGTTTCTTCCTGCCGGGCGTTCCGCGCCATTCCCGGGAAATCGGGATTCGCCAATCCGGTGCGGTAATAACTCTGGGGATGCGTCGCGTAGAAGGTCATGGCGACGACCGCCTTGTCTCCGTTCCAGAGGCTGATCAGTTTCAATTGCGGGTCGATCGTGCCGACCGGCTTCGCGCGGATCTCGGGGTCGCGCGTCGCCGTCAACCGCATGAACTGCACCTTGCCATCGGGGCCGAGAATCCGCCGGTTCGACGCCACCTTCTCGATGATCCCCGTTCCCAGTCCGAGATGCGTCACCGGCTGCGCTTCGGCAAGCGCTTTCTTCGCCGCGGCAGCGGCCCGCCGCACCACATCACGGGCGAACACGGGATCGAACCCGGTGCCGCTCTGTCCGACTTCCGCCAGCAGGTCATCCGCCGAGAAGTCGCAGCGGGGAGCATCGTGCTGATGGAGCGTATGAACCGAAACCCGCGTCGGCACGGTCCCCACGGCATCGGCGAGACTCTCCCGGAAGGCTTGATGGCCCCCGTTGCCGATTCCGATCCAGTCGACGGCACAAAGGACGATCGGCTGCCCCGCACCGGCGAGCACAATCCCCCGACAACTCAGCGGCGCTTGCACAGCCTTGGTCGGATCATACGCCAGCGGACTGCCGACCGGGGGCGAGGCATCAATATCGAAGACGCCCACCCGCAGCCCCTCGGCTCCCTGGACGCCCTGAGCGGTCAGCCCAGCCACGACAATCAGCATTCCGAGCACTCTGCGCATACGTGTTTCCTTCCTCGGCTGATCTCTGAAGTGAGTCCCGCACGACGCGGCCGCAATCCGCCATCTTACTCGGCCCGGAGTGCCGCGGAAACGCGCAGGAGTCATTGCCCGCCTAACGACACAAATGAACACATCCCGGCGGGTGGGAGGGGCGCAGCCACCGATCCGAGGAAGACCACGTCATTCTTCTCGTGCAAACCCCACAGCTCGCCAGGGTTTCTCCCACCGTGAGAATGCAATCCGATGAGCAGGATCAGAAAAAAGGTCTCCACTGCGGGTGGAAGTGCTATTGGGGGGACCGCCGCATCTTGCACTGGTTCCTACCAGTAAGCTAGACTGAAGCGATCAGGTGTGAAACACCATCCCTGGTACCCATTCATCTTCCTCCAGGTTCCGGAATGGAAGTCGTATTTCCTGGCGGAGTCCATTCCGTGAAATCGGTTTCATCTGCAAGTCTTACCAAAGAGGGAAGTACCGTGTCTCGATCCCGTCGTGCTGGTCGTGGCTTTACCCTGATCGAACTTCTTGTGGTCATCGCGATCATCGCCGTCCTGATCGCACTGTTGCTGCCCGCTGTCCAACAGGCGCGGGAGGCGGCACGTCGGTCGACGTGCAAGAACAACCTGAAGCAACTGGGCCTCGCACTGCACAACTACCACGATGTCTATCAGGTGTTCCCGATCGGGGCGATGTACCATTACAACAAGCCCGCAAACTGGCGGTTTGCGCTGTTGCCGTACCTGGACCAGGCGAATGTGTTCAATCAGATCAAGCCGAACAACACCGTCACGTTCTGGAAGGGAGCCGGCGGGGTTTACGACGGGGACACGTTGATCTTCAAGGACAAGGTCATCACGCCGATTTACCAATGCCCCTCAAGCTCTCTGGATCCGATTGCCTACGCCAATGGGCCGTCAAACTCCGGCCAGGGGTCGCAGGCGCATCAGTATGTCGGCGTCATGGGAGCCTACCCTGACCCGGTCGCCAGCCGGACCGCCTCAAGCTCGTACCAGGTGCAGTACGAGAGCTACGCCACCGACAACGGCATCCTGCTGCTCCAGGAATGCAAAGCGATTCGCGATGTCACCGACGGAACGTCCAACACCTTCATCATTGGCGAGCAGTCAGGGAATCAGAGAAACCCCAAGCGCGCCATCTACACCTCGGGCTGGTCGGGTTCGGTTTACCGGTATACCGTGGACGAGATGATCAAGCAGGGAGGCAATATGAACAACTTTGCCGCCGGTCTGACTTCGATCTATCACCGCCCCAACCCCACCAGCACGGGGGTGGAAGCGAACCAGGATCACGACTGGAATACCCCCCTCTCCTCGTTCCACGCGGGAGGTGTTCACGTCCTGCTCGCCGATGGTGCCGTCCGCTTCCTGAGCGACAGCACGAACCTGCAGCTCATTCAGCAGCTCGCCGTCCGGGATGACGGACTGGTTCCGGGTGAGTGGTAAGCCAGAAAGAATTGCCTCACGAGCGGCACCCACCGGCCTGAGACGGCCTGGTCGGTGCCGCACGTTTTCATCCAGCGGCCACTCCCCCCCGTCGGTTCCGGAGGCAGAATCTTCCTGCCGGGACTGACAACTGGCGCGCCCGGGTCCTCCGTTCCGACAGGCAACGGGAGCCGGATCCCCGCGATCCGCCCCCCGGCAAAGTGCCGGCGTGTGCTCGGGCCTCACCGGTGGGACACGGGTCCGGCTGTGTTCACATACTCTCTTCCCCACGACGGCGGCAGACCGGCCGCAGTATCGAGTCAAAATTCGCCATGAAGAATGTGAGTCTCTGCCGAATCACCTGGCCCGTTGCGTGCGGGTTTCTGCTGCTGTTTTTCCTCGGATGCGGGCAGTCCGCAGACGATCGCCCCCCGGTCGAGATCACCGGCACGGTGACTCTGGATGGCAAGCCCCTCATGACGGGCGTCATTCAGTTCACCTCGTCGCAGACTGGTGAGTCGGCGTATTCGCCTCTCGATGCGGCAGGGAACTACTGGCTGGAGTTCCCCAACGCAGACGTCGGTGCCGAGTATGCGGTCACCATCTCTCCGCCGATCGATGAATCGGGAGATGCGCTGGCCGCGGCGGAGAACCCCGCCGCCCGACAGAGCAGCCCGATTCCCCGGAAGTATCGCGACCGGACGACCAGCGGCCTCTCGGTGACGATCCAGCAGCCTGGACTGAATACGTTCGACTTCCAGCTCTCCAGCCGCTGACGTATCTCCGGCACCGTGGTCCCGCTCGCGCGAAAAGACACTTCCGCGGAGGGAAATAACCCGCGGAGCACATCGGCAAAGACGCAGGCAACGCGCGTCCCCGGCTGAGGACGCGCGTTGTGCGTTCGGGCGAGCGCGGTCTCAGTAGCAGCTTGAGCAGCCGCCGTGGTAGCCCCCGTAATAGCCCGTGTAGTGCGGATAGGCGTATCCGCCGCCGTAGTAAGAGGTGTGGCCGTACCCGACGCCACAGGCACCGCCGTAGCAGCCCCCGTACCCGCCGCCGTAGCCGTACCCACCGCCGTAATAGGAAGTGTACGCGGGGGCGTAGTTCACGCCGCAGGCGCCACCGTAGCAGCCGCCGTAGCCGCAGCCACCATAGCCGCAGCTCTGGTATCCCCAGCCCCCATAACCACAGCCGCCGTATCCGCAGCCCCAGCCTCGCCCCCAGCGACGGTAGCGGACCGTCTGGACCGGGACGGCATCATCGCCGGACCGCTGGATCGCCGGAATCACCGGGACATCCGCGGCAGCAGCGACCCGCTCCGAGTCGCCCGCGAACAGGACAAACGCTGCTACCGCCGTACCCAATGCCAAGCCCCACGCCTTCCTCATGACAGCCTCCTTTTCGCCCCGAGGTGGGCATTGTGACCTGGCCCTCCAGCCAGGCCCGCCATCGACACGGCCTCTGATCCGGGCACGGACATCCGTACCGCCGAGGCGCTTTGCAGACACAGCCCGCGTTGAGGTTCATACCCCCAGCCGGATCATACGGGCGGGGCTATACGACCGGCAATAGGCGAATTCCCCACCTCTTCATTCAGGATTAAGAGGGGCTCCCAGGCTGCGCAAGACATATTGCACCTCACACATCCCCACCGCGCAACACGTAGTCGCGCCGCGGAGCGCCTGAGACAGCACGCCTTCCACCGGCATGCGGCGAAACATGGGGGGAAAGGAATATGACAGCGACCTTGTTATTCCACCACAGGGCGCTGGTTCCACGGGAGCGGGAAGGTTGGCGGACGGCGGTGGCGGGGTTTGCGCTCATCCTTCGGCCGCTTGTGAAAGTAGTTCACAAACGCACACAACTGCTTCACCGCCTCGTGATAGACCCGTTCTCCCTTCTCCTTCGTGGCCTTTTCCGCATCGCCGAGCACACCCGTTTCCGAATAGCTGCTCGTCCAGGAGATCACGGTTGCGGGGCCGGCTCCGAAGAGGTCCACCCAGTTGAACGGGTTGTCCTCGTTGTTGAAGCTGATCGTCCCGCTTCGGATCTGGTCCTTGCGAACGTTCTCTTCGTCGAGATACAGGTAGAGCGAAGTCTCCAGTTCACACGCGTGCGAACAGCCCCCCGGAAACTTGCTCTCGCGCCAGCCCGGCAGGAACTCCTTGTCGACCGTCAACAGCGACCACCACGCGATCAGCACACACTCGGCATCGGTTTCGAGATTCGTCCGCCGCGCCGCGAGATCGAGGTTCGGCATGTTCGAACCGTGCCCGTTGAGCAGGATGATCTTCTTGAATCCGTGATACGCCAGCGACCGCGTGACGTCGCATACCTGCTGGATGAACGTCTCGTAGTGCGTGTTGATCGTCCCGGGGAAGTCCATCACATGCCCCGTATAGCCATAGGCGATATGCGGCAGCACGAGGATCTTGTCGGGCAGCGCACGCCCGGCCCCGTTTGCGATTCCCCCGGGGCAGACCAGATCGACGTCGAGCGGCAAATGTGGCCCGTGCTGCTCGACAGCTCCGCAGGGAACGATGCAGACCTTTCCCAGGTCGACCGCATCGTTGATTTCCGGCCAGGTCAGTTTCTCGTAACGATACTCGGTCGCAGCACGGCTCGTCATGATGCAGAATCCTCGCGGTCCAGGAGGCAAACGGCTGGCCGCCGAAGGGAACGGCCCGCCAGCCGCTCGATTTTAACAGCGGCGCGTGCCGAAATGTTGCGCGAACCCGGGAACTTGCTCCCCGGAGAGCACCGCCGTCCTGGGCGAGAGGAGTTTCGCGATCAGACCCGGTTCATCTGCAGCCGTGCCTGCCGCATGGCCCGCCGTTCCTGCAGCGTACACAGCGGCTCGATACTGCCGGTCGTGGCGTGGGCAGTGAGGCGTTCGAGATCAATCCCGCCGGTCCCTTTCACCTGATCGATCAGCCAGGCGAACATCCATCCGCCGGCGGCTCCTGCGACACTCCCGAGGATCAGCACAACTCCCAGCCCCATGCCGACCGGTTCCGGCGAGAGCCACGGCGTCTGCACGATCGCCTGGGCGCGCTGCTGCGGTCGAATGTTCTCGGCCTCCAGCTGCGCGGTGACCGCTTCGAGCTGATGGCTGGCGAGTGCGACCTTTTGTACGATCGCGGCGTGCTGCCGTTCGAACGAGGCCCGTTCGACGAGCGTTTCCTGTTCGAGTTCCAGTTGATCCTGGAGATCCTGTTCGAACCGCCGCCGCTCCGCGAGACTCGCTTCCAGCTGCTCCAGCAGCCAGTCCCGGCAGACTGCCGGGTCGGTGGGAACGGGAACGGATTTCAGACCGGCGAGGCGGCGCTTCAACTCTGCGATCTGCTCCTGCTGCGACTGCAGCTGCGGATGCCGGCGTCCGAACACGCCGGACATCTTTTCGAGCGCAGCTTCCTTCTCGGCCAGTTCCGCCGAGAGCTGATCCACCTGAAGTAATGACTGCACCGTCTCGCGAATTCGTCCTTCGGGAAGTCGGCTGGCGAGGATCTGCAACGGCAGTTGTTCTTCGAGATCGCGGCGCACCTGGAGTACGTCCCGCTCGAGTTCCAGCCGTTGCAACCGCGCTTCGGCGAGTGCCTTGCTGAGCGTCTTCACCCGTTCGAGCGTGACCGCCTGCTCGACTTCATTCGTCTTCAGCTCGGCGAGTTTCTGCTCGACTTCCCGCTGCTGCGACTGCTGAAACTGCAGCTCCGATTCGCATTTTCGCTTCGCGATTTCGAGCTCCTGAATGCGGGCGGCGTTGCCGCTTGTCGCCTCATCCCCCTGCAGCAGGTAGGCATCCAGAATCGCCGAAAGCACGCTGACCGCCTGCATCCGCTCGGAGGTGCGATAGACGACTTCGAGCGTTCCGTCTTCTGCCGGCGTCGCTCGCAGAGTTCCTTGAAGCTCCTCGGTCGATTCCGCCGCAGCAGGATCGAGTGCCCGGTCCCGCTCGGCCAGCACCTGGGCCGCTTCGACGAGCAGCTCTCCGGAAGCAAACTGGGCGACGGCCTCTTCGGGCCGCTCGACCTTCAAACGGGCGCGGGCTTCATAGAGCGTCGGCCGCGACTGATGATACCAGGCACAAAGTCCCCATGAGACGGCCAGCCCGAGCAGCAGCAGCTTCAGTCGACGCAATCCGGTGGTCTGCGAATTCATTCCACTCTCTCCGTCAGGGGACGGTTGCTCCGCCGCTTGCCGCGATCAGCGCTTCTTCAAGCCTCCGACCACCCGCTGCACCTGGCCGCGGGCCGTGGGTTCCACCTGGATGACATCTCCCGGCTGCACGAACGGGGCGGTTCCCGGATAACCTTCCCCCGCCTGGAGGCTGATCGTCCACCGCTGCAAGCTTCGCTCCTCGGTTGCGGGGCGAGTCAGGGTGATGTTGATCGGAATCCCCTGCACATCGATCCCCCCGGCCAGTTCCAGCGCTTCCCAGACCGTCACCGGCTTGCCGGCCGGCAACGGATACGAGCCGGCATGCGCCACGGCACCGAGAACACGCACCGGAGGAGTTGTCTGCTTGACCGTCAGCACGTCACCATCCGCCAGCCGCACCTCGGCCAGCAACCGTTGATCCCGCTCGCGTGACAGGTCATACCACTTCTCGTTCTCGGTGGGCGAAACGAGTTCGGCGGCGGCGGCACGGCGGAGCATGTCGGCCTCCGCCGAGAGCGTCGCGCGAATCTCGGCGGCGGGACCTGCTTCGCCGGACGTTTCCTCAACCTGCGGGGGCACGCTGACCGGCTGCGGGGGATTCGCGAAGGACTGAAAGGTTCGTTCGGAGCTCGCCTCTTCACCGGCAGCAGAATGGCCACTCTCTGAATCACCCGCGGACTGCACGTCGGGAGACGCTTCCGACATGTCAACCGGGTCCGGTTTCTCGGCCGTCTTCTCTGTCGCTGCCGGATTCGCCGCGGCCCGGCTGGTGATCAGCACATGCGTTCCGGCATTTCGCGCAAGCCCGCCTGCCGCGATCAGGGCGGAGTACACGTTCGCCTCATCCCGCGCGAGTTCCAGCACGCCCGGCCGATTCACGGCTCCCGTGACGTAAACCTTGATCGGCCGGCGGTCGAGCTCGCGGACGAGAACCCGCGGTTGCAGCAGTAGCTCCTGCTCCCGGTAACTCTCGATCAGACGGGCTTCGATCTCCGACGTCGAGGAACCGCGCACGGAAAATTCCCCCAGCAGCGGAACTTCGATCGTTCCCGCGTCGCTGATCCGCGCGGGAAAGGTGTGCGCCTTCCCCGGCTCGTAGATGTCCCAGATGGTGACTTCCAGCAGGTCGCCGGTGTCGAGGTGCGCGGGGCCGGTCGTCGGTTTCAGGACGGTCAGATCAAGCGGCGGTGGGGCATCGAGTCCCGGACTGGCGAGACTCGTCAGCCATTGCAGGCTGGCGGGAGCCGCCGTCTTGACCGGGACGGTAAACACCGTACAGCCGGTGAACGCCAGCAGAAAGAGCGCGAACACACCGCCCGACAGCGCACCGATGCGGGTCGCACACCTCCAGCGGGCGCGTCGCGATGCCGGAGCGATTCCGGACAGACGGGGAGTGTCAGTGGCGCGTTCAGCCACGGCGATCGCCTCGCGAAGGTGCGACGGGAATGACGGGACACCGTCCCCGCAGACGCCCACAGCGCCCGGGAGCCAGCCCGACAGATAGGAAGTGGGAAAGATTCGAGAGATGTGTGTGCTTCGCGAACCACGGCACCGTCGCTCCGCAGGAGCACCACCGCCGCGGCCCGCCAATCGGGGCGTGTGATACTGGAAACCCCGGGGCCGGTCAAGGGGAATAGGCTGGTGTCAGGCTGCAGGCTGGAGACCGGAGCCTGGAGTTTTCCGGGCGCGAATCGGGGGCGATGGGCCGCGTCTGACGCCTGGCCTGCGGCCTCGCGGCGACCATGACTGGTGAGGGCGATGTGATCGCAGGATCATTAACGCCGAAGTCCCCGCGTTTTATGATCGCGGTTTGTGAACGCGCTTTATCGAACATTGTGCTCAACGCAAAGCGTCCAGTGAAACATGCGGTTCCGTGCAACGCGACATTGAATATCCCCGACAGGTTTCGTGGCGACGCCGGGCATCACGAACGATCGCGTTCCGAAAACTCCTCACTCCGGACTGCAGTCTCCGGCCTTTCTCTCTCTATAATCGAACGTCATCGGTGACCGACCCGGATGCATTCCTCAGGCAGGAGATTTCTTGAGTGAGTCGCGAAGACGATTTGACGCTGCTGCACGAATACACCCAGAGCGACAGCCTCATCAAACACATGCTCGCCGTCGAGGCCGCGGTCCGGGCGTATGCCCGCAGGTTCGGCGAAGATGAGGAGAAATGGGGGACGGTGGGACTGCTCCACGATTTCGATTACGAGCGCTGGCCCGATCCCCCGGACCACCCGCTGCAGGGAGCGAAGATCCTCGCCGAGCGCGGCTATCCCGAAGACGTAATCTACGCCATCAAGTCGCACGCCGATTATCTGACCGACTGCCCCCGCGTCTCGCTGCTCGACAAGACGCTTTACGCCTGCGACGAGCTCGCGGGGTTCATCACGGCATGCGCCCTCGTCCGCCCCGGACGTCTTGAGGGGCTCACCGCGAAGAGCGTGAAGAAGAAGCTCAAACAGGCCTCCTTCGCCGCCAACGTGAAACGGGAGGACATCACCCGCGGTGCCGAGGACCTGGGAGTCGATCTCGACGAGCATATCGAGTTCGTGATTGCCGCGATGCGCGAACGCGCTGCCGAGTTGGGTCTGCTGCCGGAATCTTCTCCCGGCTGATCTTCCTCACGCGTTAGTTGTGTCTGCGACCGTCCTCGTTGAGGCACAACCGACTCGAACAAACGTACGCCTGTCTGTCCCGCTCCCCCTGCTGTAAAGGAAGCCACGATGCGTCCACGCGGAGATCTGTCGATCCTTCTACTGCTCGCGGTCGTCTTTTACCTGTCGGTGCGGAGCGAGTCGATGCCCCCGGGGGCGCGCCCCGGCTCCGCGGTTGCCCTCGCACAATCTTCCCCGGCGACGGGGGAATCCACTGCAGGCAAACCGGCCGCCGCGAGCGTGGTGCCGTTCCCCTTCATCGAGTGCCGGCGGGCGAGCGGGCCGATCGAAATCGACGGCAAGGCCGATGAGCCCGCCTGGAAGCAGGCGATGGTAGTCGACCGCTTTGCCAACTTCTGGTCGCCGCAGCCCGCGTTCACGCCGACGCGCGCGGGGCTCCTGTGGGACGATGAGTACCTGTACTTCTTCGCGGAAATGGAGGACGTCGACCTCTATGCCGACGTGACCGAGCGCGACGGCGAGACCTGGCTCAACGATGTGTTCGAGCTCTTCTTCAAGCCCGCCGGAAGCGAGCTTGGCTACTACGAGTTTCAGGTGAACGCCAAAGGCACCCAGATGGATATGTTCCTTCCCTCCCGGGGAAGCGGCGGTTATCGACGCTGGGCACGCGATGCCGAGTTCCGCTGGAACACTTCCGTCGAACTTCGCGGCACCCTGAACAAATGGGAGGACGACGACAACGGCTGGTCGGCCGAAGGGCGCATCCCGTGGAGCGACTTCCGCCACACGGGCGGCAAGCCCTCCGCGGGCGACCGCTGGGGCTGCGCGCTGTGCCGCTACGACTACTCGAAGCTCTTCGTCGCGCCGCAACTCTCCACTGCCGCCCCGCTGACGCGCGCGGACTTCCACCGCTACGAGGATTACGTCGAACTCCGTTTCATCGGGGAGAAGTGATTCGCTCCCCGTGAAGCGTGCTTCTCGTTGAAGCAACCCGGCCAGTGCCGCCCCCCGCCGAGCGAGGCCGCTCAGCCCTCGGGGGCGGTCCAGGCACCGCGACGGGCGCTCTCGAAGATTGCTTCGATGACCTTCATGTTCGCGACGGCATCTTCAATCGGCGTCGGTACCGGCGTGTCGTTGAGAATCGCCTGCGCAAACAGATCCCCCTGGATCGTGTACTGATCGCAGACCTCAAGCTGGATTTCCTCAGTCTCGCGGCCGCGCTGCACCCACATCACGCAGGGGCGATCGGGGGGCGCATTGAAGGGAATCTCAATCTCGATGCGTCCCTTCGTGCCGAAGATGTTCACCCGCTGATACGGAACAAGCTGCGTCGAACAGGTGAACGTCGAGGTGCCCTGTTCGAATTCGAGAATCGCCGAGGCGAGCCGATCGATCTTCATCACCGGATCGGGTTCGACAGCACCGCTGACGCGCCGCGGCTCCGATCCGAAAATAAACCGGGAGAGGCTGATCGGATAACAGCCGATATCCATCAGTCCGCCGCCGCCGAACTCGACGACGTTGCGGATATCCGCGGGGTTGTCATTGAAATAGGAAAAGAACGTCTGGATCGTCCGCAGTTCGCCAATCGTGCCGTCGCGGGCGAGTTCCCGCGCGCGAAGCCACTGCGGATGGTGCCGATACATGAACGCCTCCATCAGCTTGAGCTGCGGATGCCGCCTGCCGGCTTCCACGAGTTGCTGCCCCTCGGCGGCGGAGAGACCGATCGGCTTCTCGCAGAGGACATGCTTGCCCGCTTCGAGCGCCCGGATCGACCAGGGGACGTGCAGATGATTCGGCAGCGGGTTGTAGATCGCATCGACCTCGGGATCGGCGAGCAGCGCTTCGTAGGACTCGTACGCTTTGGGAATCCCGAGTGCCGCCGCGGCCCGCGCTGCGGACTCCTGCTGTCGGGACGCGATCGCGACGACTTCGCAGTACGCTCCCTTCTGCATCGCGGGAATCACCTTCTCGGTTCCGATCCTCGCCGTGCTGAGGATCCCCCAACGAACTTTCTGCATCGTGAACTCCGGGGACATATAGGCTGGAGACTGGGGGCTGGAGACTGGAGTGAGAGACCGCGCAAATCATCCAGAACGCTTGCGGTCTACTTCTCCGTGGTGAACTTGTAGAGGGCGGTTTTCCGGTAGGGCGGCCCGGGCTTGATAACGGTTGAGGGGAACTCAGGATGGTTGACCGAGTCGGGATGGTGCTGGTCTTCCAGGCAGACCGCGCTCCGGTGTTTGTACGTTCGGCCTCCCTTCCCGGTCTGTCCTGTCAGGAAGTTCCCCGAGTAGAGCTGCAACCCGATGTCGGTCGTCAACAGAGTCAAAACCCGGCCCGATTTCGGTTCCCGCAGGACCGCGGCGACGGCCAGCGTTCCCTCGGAATTGTTCAGCACAAAGTTGTGGTCATAGCCCAGAGCCGCCGTGTCGGTCAGTTGTTCAATGCGTTCGCCGATCACGGTCGGCTTGCGAAAATCGAGCGGCGTCCCTTCGACCGGCTCAATCTCGCCGGTGGGAATCAGCGTGTCATCGGCAGGCGTGTAGCGGTCGGCGGCAATCTGCAAGACGTGATCGAGCACCGTCTCCGCGCCGTGCCCGGACAGGTTGAAGTACGCATGATTCGTGAGGTTCACCGGGGTCGCCTTGTCGGTTGTCGCTTCGTAATCGATCCGCAGGGCATTGTCATCCTGGAGTGTGTACGTCACCAGCAGCTTCAAAGTGCCCGGATAGCCTTCCTCGCCGTCGGGACTTGTATAGCGAAAGCGAACGCCGCGCGTCGACTTCCCCTCGAACGGCTCGGCTTCCCAGAGGACCTTGTCGAGACTCCGCTCGGCACCGCCGTGCAGGTGGTTCGGCGGATTATTGATCGCCAGCTCATACTCCTTCCCCGCAAGCGTGAACCGCCCCTTCGCGATGCGGTTGCATACCCGGCCGGTCGTGCAGCCGAAGTATTGATTGCGGTCGGACTCGTAACCGCTGACATCGTCAAAGCCGAGCACCACATCGGCGAACTTCCCGTCGCGATCGGGAACGTGCAGTTCCACCAGGGTCGCCCCGCGCGTCATCACCCGCGCGATCATGCCCGCCGGGTTCTTCAGGGTGAAGATCTCAACCGCTTTTCCGTCCGCGGTCTTGCCGAAGTTCTCCCGCGGAACTTCGGCCCTCGCCCCCTGTACGGTGGTGAACGCTGTCGCAATCCAGACGAGAATGGGCACGAGTCGATTCGCGAACATGGAAGTCAGCCTGTCTGTTGGAAAGTCGGAATGAGCGGGGCCGGGAACGCCGGCCGGGTTCGCTGATCTTCGCCTCTGCGGGACGCGCTTGAACACAGGGCGTTCCCTGAGAAACCGGAGAACTGTCTGTCATGTCCATCGCGGCCTCTCCCCTTCCAGTGCCAGAGGTATCATCCGGCTCTGAGGCGGTTTCAAGAACTCGCTCTACCGCGAGCGCCAAAGTCGCGTGGCCGGGGTTGGAGCGTACTCGCGAAACCCCGGTGGGGGTGGATGCGGCTTGTTTTCAGGTGTTGAACTCCTGCCGCCCGCGCTGCGGCATCGGACCAGGACTCCTTTCATTCAGCGGGTTTCCCTCAATGATTGCGGCCTCTGTGGGGATGCAGCGGCAGGGTGATGGCCACGTCCTCGCCCCCGGGGCTTCCTTCGCCCCGGCCACCGGGACGGGTCAAGAAGTCTCAGCCGGCTTCGCGATGCTGTGCGAGCGCCCGTCGACGGGCGGCGAAGCGTTTCACAAGTTCGTCGGTGATGACTCCCAGCAGGATCACGATCCCGATGATCGCGAACTCCAGTTGCGTCGGGATTCCCAGCAGGTTGATCGAGTTGTAGAGCACGCGCATTACCGCGGCCCCGATGACGACCCCGGTGATCGTGCCTTCGCCTCCGCGAAGACTGCAACCGCCCAGGACCGCCGCCGCGATTGCGTAAAGTTCGTAAAAGTCGCCGTGCCCGGCCGGCTGGATGGAGTTGATATCAAGGGCGAACAGCACGCCACCGAGTCCCGCGCACAACGAGCAGATCACGTACGCCAGGATCACCATGCGATCCGTGTTGATGCCGCTGTATCGCGCCGCCTGTTCGTTGCGGCCGAGCGCCAGCAGATAGCGACCGTAGATCGTTTTGTTGAGAAAGATCCCGGCAATGACCGCCAGCCCGAGCAGGATCAGAAACGGAACGGGAATCTGAAAGCCCTGGAGGGGAGAGGGAATCTTCCCGATCGCCAGTTGCCGCAATCCGTCATACTGCCCGCCGAATCCCTGCGTCGCATCGGCGGTCAGCCAGCGGGCGAAACCGCGGTAGAAGAGCAATCCGCAGAGAGTCACCACGAACGGCTGCAACCTCAGCCGGGTGATGAGCAGCCCGTGCACCAGGCCGATCGCCAGCGAAACGCCGGCCACGACCAGCAGGGCCACGGGAATCGAGACCCCCTTCTGCACCAGCAGATAAGGAAGCAGCGAACCGACAAGCCCGATCACCGAGCCGATCGAGAGATCGATCCCGCCGGTGATGATCACAAAGGCCACGCCAATACTGATGATCCCGAACAGAGCGGTCCAGTTGAGCGTGTTCTGGATGTTGTAAGGGTCGAGGAACTTCGGGTTCCCGATCGCTGTCGCGACACAGACGAAGATCAACAACCCGAGAATGCCGAGTACTTTATTCATGACTGCGACGTCCGAATGCGACTGCGAAAGTGAGGAGACGCAAGACTCTCAGCACGCGGTCGCATGAGTGGCTCCCCCGGTGGCAAGTTGCATGATGGCTTCTTCGCTGAGCTCGGCCCGCCCCAGTTCACCCGCGATGCGTCCTTCGTGCATCACCAGCACCCGGTCGGACATTCCGAGAATCTCTTCCATCTCGCTGCTGACAAACAGGATCGCCACGCCGTCGCGGGCGAGTTGCTCCATCAGGCGATAGATCTCCTGCTTCGCTCCGATGTCGATGCCGCGGGTCGGCTCGTCGAGCAGCAGAATCCGCGGCCCGAGCGCGAGCCATTTTCCGATCACGACTTTCTGCTGGTTTCCCCCTGAGAGCAGCTGCACGAGCTGCGTCGCGGAAGGAGTCTTGATCGCCAGCCGTTCGGTCATGTCCTGTGAATCGTGACGTTCGGCGGCATCATTCAGAAAACCCGCGAATCGCTGGTGCCGCTTGAGTCCCGGCAGCCCGATGTTGCCGCGGACGCTCATTTCGAGCACGAGTCCCTGCTGCTTGCGGTCCTCGGGAACCAGTGCGATTCCTGCCGCGATCGCGGCCTGCGGCCGGGCGAAGGTCATCGTCCGGCTGCCGATCTGAATGGTCCCGGAAAGCGGCCGCTCCACGCCGAACAGCACGCGCAGCATCTCCGTCCGCCCTGCTCCGACCAGCCCCGCCACGCCGACGATCTCGCCGGCATGCACCGCGAAGTTCAACCGGTGCCGCGGCCAGGTCGGCGTGACGAGATCGAGGACCGTGAGCACCGGCTCGCCCCGCTCGTGCTGCGTGCGGTTGTAGAACTGGGAGAGATCGCGACCGACCATCAGCTTGACCATCCGCTCGTGCTGAATCTCTCCCGCTTTCAGCTCACCGGCGTTCTCGCCGTCACGGAGCACAAGCACCCGATCGGCCAGCTCGCAGACTTCTCCCAGACGATGGGAGATGTAGACGATGCTCACTCCTTTCGCCCGGAGATCTTTCACCACGCGATAGAGAGCTTCGGTCTCGTGCTGCGAAAGGCTCGAGGTGGGCTCGTCCATGATCAGCACGCGGGCATCAATCGACAGTGCCTTGGCAATCTCGACCAGTTGCTGTTGCCCCGTGGAGAGCGTGCTGACAATCGTGCGCGGCGGGAGCGACAATCCGACGCGTTCGAGCAATCGGACCGATTCCCGCTCCATCCGCCGCCGGTCAATCAGGCCGAACCGGGTCGGCTCGCGTCCAAGGAAGATATTCGCCGCGATGTCGAGATTGTCGGCGAGGTTCAGCTCCTGATGGATCAACACGATGCCGTGCCGCAGCGCGGTCTCGACGGAGCTGATCTCCACCGGCTGTCCGTCGAGAAGGATCTCGCCGCTGTCGGGAGTCTGAATCCCGGCGAGGATCTTCATCAACGTGCTCTTCCCCGCGCCGTTCTCGCCGATCACCGCGAGAACTTCGCCGCGTCCCAGCGTCAGGTTGACCTGTTTGAGCGCAGCGACGCCGGGAAACCGTTTGGTCGCGCGGCGAACTTCGAGCAGCGGTGGAGATTCAGAAGCAGACATGACGGTCGATCGCGAGGGAAGCTCTCTCGACACCAGGCCTCCCGACAGTCCGGGCCGCGGGAGACACGATTCGCATTACTGCGCGGCGGCGGTCGCTTCCGCGGGCTGTGTCAGACGCTTGAGTTCGTCCCAGAACCCGCCAACGTTCTCTTTCCTGATCTCGCGGGCGGGGATGTCGAGGAAGCCCCCTTCCGGCAGCACCGATTCGTCTCCTTTGGCAAGGGCCGTCAGAATCCGCACTGACTCGTAGCCGTACTGATAGGGGTTCTGCACGATCGATCCATAGATCGCACCGTCCACGATTCCCTGCAGCGTTTCGTCCTGCTCGTCGAACGCCACGAGTTGAATCTTGCCGACCTTGTCCGCCTCGCGGACGGCTTCGAGACACGCCGGCGGATTGTACGCGAAGAGGCCGACCATGCAGCCGAGATCGGGGTACCTGGCGATGGCGTCCTGCGCCTGCGACTTCGCCTTTGCGAAATCGAACCCGTCGGTGCGGGTATCGAGAATCACGTATTTCTCGCCCTTGAGTTCGCTCCCCGGCTCATCGTAGCGGGTATTGTCGTGCGGACGGTCGAGCAGTTCATCGATGACCCCCTGCCGACGCAGCCGGGCATTCAACTGGCCCAGCCGGCCGACGAACAGCATCACGCTCCCGCCGTCGGGCAGCGCCTCTTTGACGAGCTTTCCGCACATCCGGCCGGCCTGATAGTTATCCATGCCGATATAGCAGAGGCGTCCGCTGTCGGGGGCGTCGGAGTCATGCGTGATGAGCTTCGTCCGCTCGCGGATTTCGCGGAACAGGTCGCCCTGGTTCTCCGGGTCGATGGGGCTGATGGCGATGCCGTCGACTCCGGCGGCGAGCAGCTCCTGCACCATCCGCTTCTGGTCGGAGATCCCTTTCGGGGGCATGCGGACTTCGACGTTCGCCCCGTGTTCCCGCCCGGCGGCGTGGGCTCCCTTCTCCGCGATCACCCAGAACGAAGCGATGCCGTTGGTCACGTAGGCGACCGTCGGCTTGCCGTCCGCCGACTGCTGCGTTGAGGAATTCGTGCAGGCCGCCAGAGCGAGCGGCAGACACGCAAGAAGAAACAGACCGATGCACTGCTTCATCGATGACTCCGAAACCACGAGCGCGGCGGGATGAGAGACCGGATCACACGGAACGCCGATTATACGGCACCGCAAAGGCTGAAACCACTGGCTGCCGCCGGCTTGTCAACTCGTGGCAATTCGCTGCCTTGAGGGGCCGAAACGCTCAACTCATGATCTGTTTGATGGGCTCGGCTCCTTCAACGCCGACGAGTTTCTGATCGAGGCCCCCGTAGAAATAGCTCAGGCGATTCGGATCGATGCCGAGCTGATGCAGGATCGTCGCGTGCAGGTGCTTCACGTGGAAGCGGTCTTCGACCGCGGCACTGCCGAGTTCGTCGGTCTTGCCCACACTCATCCCCCCTTTGATCCCGCCGCCGGCCATCCACATCGTGAAGCCGTACGAGTTGTGGTCGCGGCCGGTGCCTTTCGAGTACTCGGCGGTCGGCTGCCGCCCGAACTCGCCTCCCCACACGATGAGCGTCTCATCGAGCAGGCCGCGCTGCTTCAGATCCTTCAGCAAACCGGCGATCGGCTTGTCGGTTTCGCCGGCATGCAGGTTGTGATTGGCCACGAGATCGTCGTGCGCATCCCAGGTCGAATCGACATGGTTGCCGCCGGAGTACAACTGAATGAACCGCACGCCCCTTTCAACGAGCCGGCGGGCGAGCAGACACTGCCGGCCGAAGACCGCGGTCCGCGGCTCGTCGAGGCCGTACAGTTTTTGCGTGGCCTCGGTCTCCTGCGAGATGTCGGTCGCCTCGGGAGCGGCGCTCTGCATGCGGAAGGCGAGCTCATAACTGGCGATGCGGGCGGCGAGATTCGAGTTGTCGACCCGCGTCGCCTCGTGTTCGCTGTTGTACTCGCGGAGCGTGTCCAGCATCCGCCGCTGCATCGCGGAGGTCATCCCCGGCGGCGGGACCAGATCGAGAATCGGCGCTCCCGTCGAGCGCATGATGGTCGCCTGATAGGAAGCGGGCATGTAGCCGCTGCTCCAGTTCTTCGCGCCGCTGATCGGCCCGCCGCGCGGATCGAGCATCACGACGAAGCCGGGCAGGTCCTGATTGACCGTTCCCAGGCCGTAGTTCACCCACGAGCCCAGGCAGGGACTGCCGCTCAGAATCCGCCCGGTGTTCATCTGCAGCATCGCCGAGCCGTGAATCGGTGAGTCCGCGGTCATCGACTTGATGAAGGCGATGTCGTCCACGCACCCGGCCAGATGCGGAAAGAGATCCGAGACCCACTGGCCCGATTCGCCGTACTGGCGGAAGTTCCAGCGCGGCTCGACGATCCGCCCCTTGTTCCGGTGTCCCCCGCGGCCAAAGGTCTTCACCTCGACCGTCTTGTTGTCCATCCCCTTCATGGCGGGCTTGTAATCGAACGTGTCGATGTGGCTGGGTCCGCCGTACATGTAAAGGAAGATGACGCTCTTCGCCTTCGGGGTGAAGTGCGGGTTCTTCGGCGCGAGCGGGTTGACGAACTCGCTCACCCCGTCGGCGGCGACGGTCTGCTTTGCGAGAAAGCCGTCATCGCCGAGCATCCCGGCCAGGGCCACGCCGGTGAAACCGGCCCCGGCCTGCCAGAGAAACTCCCGTCGCGTGCGGCCGCAGAATTCCCCCTGCCGACCACCCGTATTGCGTGCCGAGTTGTGTGTCATCGCGGGCTCCGTAAAAGCAGCGGTTCGCGGCGAACCGGAAACTAATCGAGGTACAGGAATTCGTTCAGGTTGAGGGCGACGAGACAGAAATACCTGAGCGTGTCCGCGGGCGGAACCTTGTGCTCCTGCGCGAGCGAATCCATGAGGGCGAGGCCCCGGCGGATGTCCGTTTCCGTCGGCTCGCGCTGCAGCGTCCGCATCAGGCACAGCCGCACCTGTTCCGCCGGGTCATTGCCGGCATGCTTGCGGACATAGTCGGCAAACACTCTGGCTTCCTCATTGATAAACGTGCTGTTGAGCATTCCCAGCGCCTGCGTCGGCTGCGTGCTCGCAAACCGGACCGGGCAGCTGAAGTCGGGTTCGGGTCCATCGAAGCTGGCGATGATCGGCGTCATCAGCGAGCGCTTCACATGAATGTAGATGCTCCGCCGATTCCGCTCCTGGGGCGAAGAACTTCCCCAGCCGGCCCCCGGTCGCGACTGCCCGGCGAGCACTTCCTGCGGGATGATCGGATACATGCTCGGGCCGAACATCTTGTCGAGATTCAGGCTGCCGTTGACCGCCAGAATCGAATCGCGGACTTCTTCCGCCGTGAGCCGCCGCATCTCGAATCGCCACAGCAGGTCATTCTCGGCATCCCGCGCGAGCGCGTCGGCACGCCCCTGCGACGACATGCGGTAGGCCCGCGACAGCATGATCTGCCTGTGCAGCGTTTTCAGTCTCCAGCCGCCGGCGACGAATTCGCTCGCCAGCCAGTCGAGCAGCTCCGGATGAGTCGGCGGCGTTCCCTGCAGGCCAAAATCATTCGGCGAGCGGACGAGACCGCGGCCGAAATGATACTGCCAGACGCGATTGACCATCACCCGCGCGAACAGCGGATTCTCGGGGCTGGTCAGCCACTTCGCCAGCGCGAGGCGACGCCCTGAAGTCTCGGCCTTCTCAGCCGCCGGAATGATCACCGGCTCCGGGGGCGAAAGAACTTCAGGAAAACCGGGCTCCACTTTGTCCCCGCGCACATGCGGATTGCCGCGAACCAGCACATGGGTGTCGCGAGGCTTCGGGCCGACTTCGGTCACGCAGAGCGCCATATCGAGCGCGGTCGGCCTGAACCGCCGCAGCTCATCCCGTTGTTTCATCAGTTTGAGATACTCGTCGAACTTTTCCTGCGAGAGCAGCCGCGGGACGCGTTTCTTGAGGATGTCGATCCGCGCCCGCTCGTCGCGGAACTCTTCCACTTCCACCGGCACGAAGTCGTCGCGGACAATCGCTTCGATCGCGGCAATCTGTTTCGCGTTCTCCTCGACGCGCTGCTTGTGGGCGGCGATCTCGGCCGCCTGTTTCTGTTCCTCCTCGGGAGCAGCGATCGAGCGGAGCGAAAACTTTTCGACCGACTCCTGACTCCGCACGCCAAAGCGGTTCAGCCCGTTGAAGAACGCGAGCAGACGGTAATAGTCCCGCTGCGGAATCGGGTCGAGCTTGTGATCGTGACAGCGGGCACAGTTCACCGTCAGCCCCAGAAAGACCTGCGACGTCGTCGCGAGGATGTCATCGAGGTCGTCGTAGAGCGCCTGCTCGGGATCGACCGGTTCGTCATCCCAGATCCCGAGCCGATAGTAGCCGGTGGCGATCAGCGTCTCATGTGTGCGCTCGGGCAACTCATCCCCGGCGAGCTGCTCGCGGACGAACTGGTCATAAGGCTTGTCCGCATTCAGTGACTGGATGACATAGTCGCGATAGCGCCACGCGTTCGGCTTGATGCCGTCGCGCTCGTAGCTGTTCGTCTCGGCATAGCGGACCAGATCGAGCCAGTGCCGGCCCCACTTCTCTCCATAGTGCGGCGAGGCCAGCAGGCGATCGATGAGACGTTCCCACGCATCGGGAGATTCATCGGCGACAAACTCGGCGACCTCGGCGGGAGAGGGAGGCAGGCCCAGCAGATCGTAAGTCGCGCGGCGGAGGAGGGTCACCTTGTCGGCGGGTGGATTCGGCCGCAGACCGGCCTCGGCGAGCTTCGCATGCACGAACGCGTCAATCGGGTTCTCGCTCCACGCCGGATCACTGACGGCAGGCACGGGGGGACGGCGGACCGGCTGGAACGCCCAGAACGCCTTCGTCTCCGCCGTCACGGCCGGAGCGGCATCGTGCGGCTTTTCCGGAAGAGCCGCCGGCTCGCCGGGCGTCCAGGGAGCACCAAGCCGGACCCAGCGCGTGAGCAGATCGATCTCCGGCTGCGGCAGCTTTCCCGACGGGGGCATCTCGTAATCGCGGTAGTTGATCGCACTGAGCAGCAGGCTTTCGTCGGGCTTCTCGACGGAGATCGCCGGGCCGGTATCGCCCCCCGCGAGCAGCGCGGCGCGGCTCATCAGAGACAGGCCCCCCTTGGGCTTCTCGCCGGTGTGACACTTCGCACAGTGCTTCTGCAGGATCGGCCGGATCTCGGTCTCGAAGAAGCGGACCCGCTCGGCTTCACTGAGCGGCCGTTCTTCCTCAGCGGCACTTGCCGCTCCCGCGAAGAAACCAGTCGCCGCAACGAGCACGGCAGCAAAGCGAAGTGTTCGGGACCACTCAGCGCGTGTGGCCATTGGCGTGCTCCGTCGTGAGAAAGTGCGTTCCCCGCATTACCGCGGGCGCTACGGATGTGGTCAGGTGTTCGATGATTCCGGCGACGGCTCCCTGCCGCTTGCTGCCGCGGGCCTGCACGACGCGACAATCTTCGAAGGAAGGTCCGAGTGTCCGCTGCCGCGTCTCGTCGACGAGCCGCGGGAAGATCGACTCATCCAGCGCGAACAGTTCCCCGTGGATGAACAGCGTCGAGGGATTGAAGAGATTGATCACCGCCGCGAGACCGATGGCGAGATAGCGGAGCGTCTTCTGAAGCTCCGTCGCGACAGACAGTTCGCCGCTGCGTGCCCGCGCCAGAATCTCGTTGATCGTTAATGGCTGGCCGCATCGCTGCGAGACCATCCAGGCGAAGGCGGAGTCGCTGGCGACCGTTTCGAGGCAGCCGCGATTGCCGCAGCCGCACGCACGGCCGTCAAGCTCGACGGTGATGTGTCCGACCTCGCCGGCGAGACCGCTGTGGCCGGTGAGCAGGCGACCGCCGCTCATCACCCCCAGCCCCACGCCGGTGCTGACATCGAGCATGGCGAAGTCATCGAGTCCGCGGGCATCGCCGTAGTGCCGCTCGGCGAGACAGAGCGCATGCGTCTCCTGCAGCATGACGCATTCGATGCCCAGCTCGCGGCCCAGGTCGAGGGCCGGTGTGTGTCCATTGGTGACTGGCACGTTCGGGGAGAGGAGCGCCCGCTGCCGGCGGTAGTCGATCAGTCCGGGAATGCTGATCCCCAGGCCGAGCGTCGTGACGCCCGCGGCCATCATCAGCCGCTGCGTTTCGACGGTGATGGTGCGGATCAGCTCGGCATACGTCGCGGGAGTGGGGAACTCGCACGCCCGGTCTTCGTGCAGCTTGCCGTCCAGCCCGGCGGACACCAGCCGACAGACCGCCGCGTCGATCACCAGTCCCAGCACCTGGGCCCGCCGGCTGGCGAGCCGGAGCTGCTTGGCGGGGCGTCCGCGGGAGAGCTCGGGGGCGTCTTCTTCTTCCAGCAGGCCGGCCCGCAGGAGGGACGCCACCGCTTTCGAAACCGTCGGCGCACTGATCCCGGAGTAGCGGGTGACATCGGCCCGGGAAGAGGGTCCGTGCGTCTGAATGATCCGCAGCACCTGCTGCTCATTCAGCTTTCCCAGGAGCCGTGGCTGAACGGGTGACGTCGTGCTCAACAGGAATCTCGCGGGGGGCCGGACCGAACGACAGATTCACAAATCTGGATTCGAGAGTAGCCCTTCGCCGGAGCTTTGTAAAGGGGATTTATTAAACGTTACTTAGAAATCCCGGTGATCGCGTTGCCGCTCAAATTATCAATCAAAAAACACCAGCGCCCGCGAGAGGAAAGCTTCCTCTGCGGGCGCTGGTACTGGTGCATTCAGTAGGGAACGGGACGGGAAATCCGTCCGCCGATCAGTAGTCGGGACTCAAGCGGCGGTCGAGCTCCATGCGGATCTGCGGGAGGCTGTCCTGATTCTCGGTCCAGAGCTTGTACAGCGGGAACCGCTCGGGGATTTCGCCGCCGTTGAGTCGGACGGCGTCCTGCCACACGAGCACGCCGAGCATGCCTTCTTCGATCATCTGCTGTTCGATCCGCAGGTCGCGGAAGTCTTCGAGCATCTTCTCGAATTTCTCCATGCCGCTATACGTGAGCTTCTCAGCCTGAACCGTGTCCCCCTTGATGAAGGCCTGCAGGCCCTGGTAGAGATCGCGGTGGGCGGCGACCGTGTTCGGCTCGCGTTCGGCCAGAGCCTTCGTTCGCCAGAAACGGTAGTTCGTCATGTTCTGGTAACGGCCGAGCCATTCCAGCAGTTGCCGCTGCTGTTCCTTGTCGGGATGCTCGCGGGCGATCTGCTCGGGAGTCCATTCGAGGCGAATGGTGCCCCCCGGAGTTTCGACCGGCTCCATGCCGTAGTCCCGGGTCCAGTCGCGGAACCCTTCATCCCAGGCGAGCTGCGTGACTTCGTCGAAGTGACCTTCGCGCTGCAGCGCCTCGGCATAGTCGAGTTGTGAGCGGGCCGGATACGACCGGAAGAGCACGCGGGCCATGATGTGCTGCGAATTGCCGTACTCGTCCCACACGCGGTTGGCATCGCTGAACCACTGCTTGGCGACGAGATAGTTGTCGGTGCCGTCAGGGTTCAGATCGGGATCGGGAACGTTCACGCCGTTATCGACGAAGTCGGGATCTTCCTTGAAATAGCGGCGGAACTGCCGCCATTCGTCGGAGCGGCCGATCTTCTTGCCGAACGTGTTGCCGGTGTACCAGTAGAGCTCGGGGTACTTGCTGTTGCGGGCGGCACCGCGGCGATAGAACTTGATCCCCCGCTTGACCCAGCGGTAACGGTCGCGGACATCGTCCCATTCGACCGAGACGTTGTAGGCCAGATTCCAGCCGTTATAGATCCAGACCTGCTGGAAGTGGGGCTGCAGCTTGATGATCGACTCGGTGGTCGCCTCCATCTGCGCCCAGTTCTTCGTGTCCTTGTAGTGGTCCATTTCGAGCCACAGGACGTTGGCAGCGATTCCGCGGAGCCCGAGCAGAACGAGGTTCATCGTCGCGCTCGTCGGATCGACGTCCCCGAGGTTGTGTTCCCCGAGGTCGTACTGGGTCCGCAGCTGCGCCAGCTTTCCGCCGGGATCGCCCGATTGTGAACCGGTCGCGGGCGCGGAGGGAATGCCGAGCCAGATGATCGGCACCAGCAGCACGATGATTCCGCCGAGATACGCCAGCTTCCGCTGTTGTGCAGTCAGACGCTTCATTTCGATTCCAGTTCTCGAGCTTTGAGACTGAAGTATCCGAGGACCAGACACGGGATGACGAAGCCGATCGTCAGGGCGAGGGCCGGCAGCAGCGCGGCATCCCAGGGAACGTCAAATCCGTTCGCCGTGAACTCGGAGAAGTTGTACCGCTGGAAGTCGGGGATGACGTGCTTCAGCGCGGCGAGGCCGCCGAGGAATCCCTTGTCGATGTATTCCAGGGTGGTGGTTAAAGGGGTCTTCGTCAGCGGCACGGTGGGGTTCATGTGCAGCAGGATGCGGTAAACCGACTCCGCCGGGCCACCTCCTTCGTGCGTCCCGCTGGTCAGCTGGTTGAGGAAGTTCAGACCGATCCGGCCGACGACCAGGAAGACGAACGTGAGCAAGGTCGCCACCGGCCCCTTGGCAAACGAGCTGGCCGTCACTCCGAGCACAATGACCAGGGTCATCATCAGCCAGATACCGCTGATCGCCTTGAAGTAGCTCGCGGCAAAGGGGGCATCGGGCTGGCGGATGAAGAGATCGGGCCGGGCCATCCCGAGGTACTGCCCGCTGGAGAGACAGAAGACTTCCACGCGCAGCGTCCCGTCTTTCTGGACGAGGTCGCGGAAGAGGTCGACCGACTGGTTAGAGTCATCGATCAGTTCGCGGGGAACTTCGTGGATGTTCTCACGGAACTCGCGGACCGGAAAGGCGGGCAGTCGCGCGCTCTTGCCCGTCTCGGGGTTCACGAAGACGTACTGCGCGAGAACCCCCGACTCGATGTCTCCCTTGTGGGTCCGGAACACCTGGATGCTGGACTCAAGCGTCAGCGAGTCGTCGGGGAAGCGGGATTCGGTGACGTTCGGGAATTCCCAGATCGCGCGGGCCTGCGTGTTGCCTTCGACATAGCTGCGGAACGCCCAGACATCACCGACGTTGACACCCGCGGCGGCAGGCTTGCCGTCGCGACTGGTGAAGGTGATCTCTCCATAGACGGGGACGCGGGCTACCAGTTTTTCCTTGGCCCGGCTGTCCAATGCCCGGTTCAACCACAGATAACCGGCACCGCTCATCACCAGCAGCACCATTGTGCCGACGAGGACAATCCCCAGTACCCGCCCGGCGATCACCTCGAAGCGGCGGACCGGCTTCGTCACGACCGTGTGCAGCGAACGGGCCTTGATGTCTTCGGGCAGTCCCCAGCAGGCGAGCAGGAACACCGCCGGCAGAATCAGCCAGCTGATCGCCGTCAGCACGAAGCTGACGTAAACCTTCACCTGCATATCGGGGTCGGCTTCGGGGCTCGACAGGAACCAACCGGCAAACAGGAAGCAGACTCCGAAGACGACGATGACGCCGAGCGTCTTGCGGCGAATGGATTCCTTGAGCGTCAGTTGCGTGAGCGCCCATACGCGGCGGGAGGAGGTGTGCGCGATGTCGGCGAGACCGCCGAGCAAGCCGCGAAACACAGTGCCGATCCCGCAGGGGCCCTCCAGCAAGAGATACACCAGCGAGGCGACGAAGAGCCCCAGCACGAGAACCGTGAGCACTGTCACGGCCCATGTACCCAGGCCCGAAAGCAAATCATAGGGAATCGGATCTTTCGACATGTCTCACCCAGGATGTGCCCGAGATGCCAGAACGAGAGGCGGATCCGCGAGCGGCCGATCGCTGACTTTCGGCAAACTGTTCACTTGCACGCCCGCACCGGTTGCGGAGCCATGCGGTCTCGGCCGGACCGATCAACTTTTCGCCGCGGGGGCGGCCTCAGGTTCGGGGGCAATGTACCTCTGACCGGGCCGGGCGGCGCTTTCCCGTACGGTCTTCAGGAACAGGTCTTCGAGACTGGTGGTCGGGTGGTCGACCCCGTGCAGTGTCGCGGAATGCTTCGCGAGCACCGCTTCCACTTCCTGGATCGCTTCGGGAGAGAGCCGGCTGGAGCGGATCTGCGTGACCCCCTGGTCCTTGAGGAGGTCTTCAACCCGCCCCAGAACCTTCAACTCGCCGGCATACAGAATGGCGATCCGGTCACAGACGTCCTGCACGTCCGCGAGCAGGTGGCTCGACATGACGACCGTCTTCCCTTCCGCCTTCAACCGCAGGATCAGGTCCTTCATGTCGCGGGTTCCCAGTGGGTCAAGGCCGCTGGTCGGCTCGTCGAGCAGGATCAGGTCGGGATCGTTGATCAGCGCCTGGGCCAGACCGATGCGACGGGTCATTCCCTTCGAGTATTCCTTCAGCTGCCGTCGGCGGGCGTGCTGCAACCCGACCCGCTCGATCAGTTCGTCACGGCGGCGGCGGCGTTCCTCACTCGACATCTTGAACAGCCGGCCGTAGAAGTCGAGGGTTTCTTCCGCGTTCAGGAAGCGGTACAGGTACGACTCTTCCGGGAGGTAGCCGATCCGCTCGTTCTTCGTGACATCGACGGCCGGCTTGCCGAGGATCGAGACCTCGCCTTCGGTCGGGAAGAGCAGCCCGAGCAGCATCTTCAACGTCGTCGTCTTTCCCGAACCGTTCGGTCCGAGCAGCCCGAAGACTTCCCCCTTGTAGACGTCGAGGCTCAACGAGTTGACGGCACGGACCTTCTTGCGGCCCCAGAAATCGCGGTAGATCTTGGTCAGATTCCGGATCTGGATGACAGCTTCGTTTTGCATCAATCCCTCAGGCCAATGAACAAATGACGACTACCGCACTTCGGGCGGAGATGAATTCAGAAAGAACAACGTGCCGCAGGAGGAACAGCCCGGCGTTTCGACCTCGACCGGGCCGGGAAGTTGAGAAACGTCTCCCGGGACAATGGCCGGGGAACCGGGTGGAGCCCCGCCCCCTCTGGAGCTGTCACTTCAGACGACGATGACTGCCCTAGCGCCTACGTCAGAACCACTCTCCCCGTTGGTGAAATTTTTTGGACACCTGGTTTTGCGGACGAAGCCCGCTGGCCGAAGGCGATGCCTCTCCCCAAGGAAGGTCACAGACGTTCAGCCGGTCCCCCTGGACTCGAAATGGTGGCCCCTTCCCTCAGGGAAGGTCCGAGAAATGTAGAGCATCGTCCAATGTACGGAGCGTATTTCCCGCTTGCAAGCTTTGCCCCGCCCCTCAAAGCCCCCTGAACGGCTCGCCGGGCCGATTATTCCGACTTGGCGGAGGCAGGCTGGAGACTGGAGGGACGAACAGGTCTTTCTGATGCCTGACGGTGGCGAAAAACGCTCAGAAACGAGCCTTTCGTTGCGACAGGTATTCCAGCAGGGCCTTGTCGAAGGCCATGCTCGTGTTCAGCCCGACGTAATCGACCCCGATCGAGAGGCACTCGCGGCGGTAGCGGTCGCAAAGCTCCCGGAGGGCATCGAGATAATCGGCCCGCATGCCGTCGGCATCGAGCACGAGCGACTCGCCAGTCTCGGGGTCTTTCAGGTCGACCATCCCTTCAAAGGGGAACTCGACCTCCGCCTCATCGAGGACGTGAAACAGAATGACATCGTGCCCGCGATGCCGGAGCAGGTGCAGACTGTCGATGACCGGACCAGGATCGGCAAGCAGGTCCGAGAAGATCATCACCAGGCTGCGGTGCTTGAGCATCGCGCCGATCTGCCGCAGGTTCCGGGCGATCTCCGTCGGCCCGACCGGCTTGAGCTTCGCCAGCAGTGCGAGGATGTTGCCCAGTTGCGTCCGTTTGCTCCGCGCGGGGAGGCTGTTGCGGATCTTTTCATCAAACGTGATCAGCCCGACCGGATCCTGCTGATGGATCATCAGATAGCCGAGGGCGGCGGCCAGACACACCGAGTACTCGAACTTCGTCAGTTCCTGCCGATACGTGTACGCCATGCTCTCCGAGAGATCCATCACGAGGTAACCGGTGATGTTCGTCTCGGCCTGATACTTCTTGACGTAGTAGCGGTCGGTCTTCGCGTAGACGAGCCAGTCGATGTCCTTGAGATCGTCCCCCTGAGCGTAGCGGCGGTGCTCGCTGAACTCGACACTGAAGCCATGAAACGGGCTGGCGTGAAGCCCCGAGAGAAACCCCTCGATGATGAATCGCGCCCGTAAATCCAGCCGCGCGACGGTCTGGATCACTTCGGGCCTGAGATACTGCTCGGCGGAGGGCATGGGATGAAAGGGGGTGTCAGGGTGAAGGGGTGAGAGGGTGACGGATGCAGCGGGTTCGCCGCCGCGGTCCGCATCCTCCCGCGAGCTCACTTCGAGCGGCTGCTGCGCGGCGGCTTCAGGATCTAAAATTCTGAATGTGTGATCGTGCCGACAATGGTTCCGGTAATTTCATCGTATGTCTTATCGAGACTTGCGGCGACTTCATGGTCGGCATATCGGCATAGGACGCCTTCACATAACCATCCCACTCACGATGTGTCTTCCCCCCGTCACTCGTATCTTGGGATCGACGGTTCCGGCACTTCCTTAAGCAGCCGGACGATCAGGTCATCGGTCGACAGTCCTTCCGCCTGCGCCTGGAAGTTCGTCGAGATGCGGTGGCGGAGCACCGGGACGGCGACTTTGCGCACATCGTCGAGTGACACGCTCGGACGGCCATCCATCGCCGCCATCGCCCGCCCCCCGGCGATCAGGTATTGCCCGGCCCGCGGTCCGGCTCCCCAGTCGATCAGGTCGCGGACAAATTGCGGCGAACTCGGGTCGCCCGGACGAGTCGCCCGCACCAGACGGGCGACATACGAGACCGTCAGCGGCGTCACCTCGATCATGTTGATCTGCCGCTGCAGGTACTGGATCGACCGGGCGGAGAGAACCTTGCGAATTTCCGGCTTGTCGGCGACGCTCGTGCTGACCAGGATCCGCTCCTCTTCTTCCAGCGTCGGGTAGTCCACCTTGACGTTGAACATGAAGCGGTCAAGCTGGGCTTCGGGAAGCGGGTAGGTCCCTTCCTGTTCGATCGGGTTCTGCGTGGCGATCACGAAGAACGGGTCGGGGATCGGATAGGTCGTCTGCCCGATCGAGACTTCCCGCTCCTGCATCGCCTGGAGCAGAGCGGCCTGCGTCTTGGGTGGGGTGCGGTTGATTTCGTCGGCGAGCAGGATGTTCGTGAAGACCGGCCCCTCGACGAAGCGGAACTCACGCCGCCCCTGCTCGGTTTCATCCAGCACGTTCGTCCCAGTGATGTCGGAGGGCATCAGGTCGGGGGTGAACTGGATCCGTTTGAAGCCCACATCAAGAATCCGGGCGATCGTGCTGACGACGAGCGTCTTGGCAAGCCCCGGAACTCCGACCAGCAGACAGTGACCGCCGGTGAAGATTGCGGCGAAGATTTGCTCTATAACGGCATCCTGACCGATAATGACCTTGTGGAGCTCCTCGGTCATCAACTCGCGGTGCCGCTTGAACTTATCCAGAAACTCGTCGAAATCGCGCTGTTCGGGAGGCAAGGTTCACTCTTCAGTCTGAGGCCGGAAGACACATGCACATTCCACGCACACCTGCGGTTGGCAGGCAAGCTCCTGCCCCGCCCGCCGGGTCATCCGCCAACCCGTCGGGAAGCTCGACGCCCGGAAGGCGATTACCAACACTATAGACAAACCCCGAATCGAGGAGAAGTTCCCCCCAGCCTGAGCCGGCAGCGGCTCCGCCCCGGTTTTCGAGGCGACCGCAGCGCCGGGCCGATTCCGCCGGGGGTGTTTCCCGGCACTGTGTCCCATCTGATTCTCCATGGAGGGTGACGCGAGAAGGGAACGGCGTTCACGGCCCCAAAGATGCAGCAGGAACAGACGGTCCCGTACGCCTGGCGCGACCGGCTGCCCGGCAGGGTCGACTCCTGGGTCGCGAGGACACGGACAACAATGACCATGTCGTCCGGGAGCAGAGTCTCAGCTTGTTCAGACCGGGCGGTCGTTGCACCGATTGAGACCGGCGATTCCCGTGATACGGGAGCGGAGAGTGCATGAACGGAAAGATTCGCGCATTCGTGGATTGGGTCGGGAGTCACGAGCAGTATGTGCTGCTGGCCATGGCGTGCATCGTCGGCGGAACGTGGATCTTCATTGCCCTCGCCGATAAGGTTCAGGATGGAGACACGCATGCGATCGACCGGGCCGTCCTGACGGCCATGCGGCGGCCGCTCGATCCGAACCGGCCGGTCGGCCCCGACAACCCTTCCGTCCCCCTCGGTCCGCGCTGGGTCCAGGAGTCGGCCCGCGACATCACGGCACTGGGGGGCTATCCGGTCCTCACGCTGCTCACGCTGGCGGTGGTCGGCTTTCTGGCCCTCGACCGAAAGTTCGGGGCCATGTGGTTCGTCCTGGGAGCAACGGTCGGAGGGTCCGTGCTCACGCTCGGCCTGAAAACGCTCATCGACCGGCCCCGCCCCGACGTTGTGGAACACCTTACCTACGTGGCCACCAGCAGCTTTCCCAGCGGGCACTCGACGATGTCAGCAGTCGTCTTTCTGACGCTCGGATCGCTGCTGACACGTCTGCTGCCGCACCGCTGGCTTCGCTTTTACGTCCTCGCCGTTGCGATCCTGCTGACGCTGCTGGTGGGCTTCACGCGGATCTATCTGGGCGTGCATTACCCGAGTGATGTGCTGGCCGGCTGGACGGCGGGGCTTGTCTGGGCCACGCTCTGCTGGCTCGTCGCCCGGGCGATGCAGCGGCGCGGACGCATCGAAAGCCAGGTCTGAATCACGCAATCTGCATGGCACCGGCATCGGGGCCAGCCGTCTTGCTCCCTTGCGCTGCCCCTACTATGATCGGACTGGAGACCCCGACGGAGACGACCTTGCGGAGCAATTTCATGTCTCGCCGAATCTTGCGCCCACTCACCTGTCTGCTCGTGGCTCTCAGCCTGCTGGCTGTCTCGCTGCCCGAAGCATCCGCCCAGGTGACGGCTGAGCAGGTCACCCAGGCGATCGAGCGGGGCAAGAAGTTCCTGGTCAGCAAGCAGCGGACCGACGGTTCCAACCGCGATGGTTCGTGGACCTCGATCGAACGCGAGCATTTTCCGGTGGGAGTCACCAGCCTCGCCCTGCTCGCCCTGATCAACTCGGGCATGACCGTCGAAGACGAGCCAATTGCCCGCGGCCTGAAATATCTCCGCTCGGCCGAAGAGCCGACGATGACCTACGAAATCTCGCTGATGATCATGGCGCTCACCGCGGCGAAAGACGGGCAGCGGGACAAGGTGCGGCTGATCAGCCTCGTGAAGAAGCTTGAAGATTCGCAGATCAAGGTCGGCGAGAACGCGGGAAGCTGGAGCTACGGTGCTCGCGCCGGCGACGGAGACCGCAGCAACGCACAGTTCGCCATTCTCGGCCTGCGCGAGGCCCAGTACGCCGGCATCCCCGTCGAACGCCGCACCTGGGAACTCGCCCGCGACCACTGGAAGAGCCAGCAGAGTGCCGATGGCGGCTGGAACTACAGCGGGCGCAACAACGCCCGCAGCACCGGCAGCATGACCGCCGCGGGCATCTCGACGATGGTCATCATCGATTCGATGCTCCGCCCCACCGACGACCTGAACCCCGACGGCACTCCCAACTGCTGCGGAGCCCCCACCGAAAATGAAGCCCTCGAACGGGCGCTCGCCTGGATGGAGCAGCGATTCGCCGTCGGCCACAACCCCGGCGGCGGACACTGGCTGCTGTATTACCTCTACGGCATGGAGCGGGCCGGACGGCTCTCCGGCCGCCGTTTCTTCGGCGAACATGACTGGTATCGCGAGGGGGCCGAGTTTCTGCTGCGCGGCCAGTCGCGGCTCGGCAGCTGGAAGGGAGACGGCCCAGTCGAGCAGGATCCCGTCGTTGGCACGAGCTTCGCCCTCCTCTTCCTCTCGAAAGGGTTCGCGCCGGTCCTGATCAACAAGCTCAAATACGGCGACGGCGAGGATGTCTGGAACCGCCATCCGTATGACGTCCGCAATCTCACTGAGATGATCAGCGGGCTCGAAGGATGGCCGAAGCTGCTGACGTCGCAGCAGGTCGATCTGCGGCTTGCGGTCGCCAATGGCGGGGTCGAGGATCTGCTCCAGGCGCCGGTTCTGTTCTTCAACGGCCGCGATGCTCCCCGCTTCTCCCCCGAAGAAGTCGCCCTGCTGCGCGAGTACGTCGCCCAGGGGGGATTCATTCTGGCCGAGGCGGCCTGCGACAAGACCGGGTTCGACCGCGGGTTCCGCCAGCTGATCGAAGAGATGTATCCTCAGGGGGATTACAAGCTGAAGCGGCTCCCGCCCGACCATCCGGTGTTCCACAGTGAATATCCCATCGATCCCGAAACGGTGGAGCTCTGGGGAGTGGATGTCGGCTGCCGGACGAGCATCATGTATTCGCCGCACGATCTGGCGTGCCTCTGGGACAAGTGGTCGATCGTCGATCCCCCCGGACGGACGCCGCAAATGCAGGCAATGATCACGAAGGCCAACCGCGTCGGCGTGAACATCATTGCCTACGCGACCGGACGTGAACCGCCGAAGAAAATCAACGATCAGTCACACCTCCTCACGCAAGCGGGGGCGCAGGATCAGATCGAACGGGGCTTTCTGGAGATCGCCAAGCTCCGCCATACCGGCGGGTGGGACGCGGCACCGCGCGCTCTGCGGAATCTGCTGCTCGCGTTGAACACCTATGCGGGTGCGACCGCCGCCACCCGTCCGAAAGACATCCCGGTCTCGGATCCCGCCCTGTTCCGCTATCCGCTCGTCTACATGCACGGCCGGAACCGTTTTCAGATGACCCGGCCCGAACAGGAGCGGCTGCGGGAATACCTCGCGAACGGGGGCGTGCTCTTTGCCGATGCCTGCTGCGGTTCGCCCCAGTTCGACCGCAGCTTCCACGAACTGATCGAGCAGATGTTTCCTGGCGAGAAGCTGCAGCGGATTCCCCCGACGCATGAGATGTTCACGACTGCCGTCGGCCACAACCTCTCGCGGGTGAAACGCCGTGAACCGGTGGCGAACAACCCCGACATGCCGCTGAGGACGCACGTGATCGAAGGGGAGCCCTATCTCGAAGGCATCGAGCGGGACGGCCGCTACCTGGTCATTTACAGCAAGTTCGACATCAGCTGTGCGCTCGAGCGACAGGCTTCGGTCGCCTGCACGGGTTACGTTCACGATGATGCCGTGAAACTGGCGGTGAACGTCGTGCTCTACTCGCTGCTGCAGTAGTGCGGCGATTTCGCGTGGAAGCGAGAGCAGCATCCGGGTGTCCTCGCGAAACTCTGCCGATCGCAGTGCCGCTGTCGATCGCGGCTCTCCGTGTCGCGCGACCTCTTCCCTCACCGCTTGATGCCGGCGGTGAGGTTGCTGCTCGATGTGCGACCACGCTGCCCGCCCTCCGGCGTTCACGCGCCCGGATCGCCATTCCTGCGGGTCTGCCCGAGCGTCAGGTCATGTCCCGTCGAATCTGCCCATCGGCAGAGCTCTAAGCGTCACACATCTCCCCGCTGTGGAGCCTCTGGGGAGCGCAATGGGAAGTGACCTCGACGCTGGCGCGGGATTTGCCTTGCAGGTAAACCGTCCGGGAGCCGGTTCCTTTGCGGATCGAACCGGCCGCGGCGCGCGGCACCTGAAAAGTTCTGTGTTTTTCGCGAGGAAAAGCCAGCTTCTCGCAGCGTACGAACTTCCATAGCGCAGGATTAGTTGGCAACTGGCCGCATGGTTTGTTGACCGATCCGCTCGCTACCCCAATTCGAGGGAGTCCACCACGATGGTTTCGCTGTTTGTTTCCGACGGCACGAAGCGTCGACGGGTTCTTCGCGTGCACTGTCTCCGCGGCTGTTTGTTCACCTCGATCCTCGTCCTGTGCGCGGCGTCTCCCCTGCACGCGCAGAACTGGGCGGAGAAGATGTTCGACCGGACAAACGTCGACTTCGGCGTGGTCGCCCGCGGCGCAGATACACGCTATCACCTTACCATCAAGAACATCTATCAGCCGGATGTCCACATCGCCGATGTGCGGACAAGCTGCGGCTGCACGGCGGCGACTCCGAGCAAACGGACACTCGCCACATATGAGACCGCCACCATCGAGATCAAGATGGATACGCTGAAATTCACGCGGGAAAAGAACTCGAGCGTGACGGTGGTCTTCGATCAACCGATGCCTGCAGAGGTCGTCATTCCGATTCGGGCCTACATCCGGACCGATGTAGTCTTCAGCCCCGGTCAGGTCCAGTTCGGCGCGGTCCCGCAGGGGAGTGAACAGACGCGGACCATCTCGCTGGCCTACGCCGGGCGCGACGACTGGGCCGTCACGGGCATCCAGAGCGCGAATCCCGATATCGAGGCCCGCGTCGTCGAGACCAGTCGCGGCAACGGGCGGGTAAACTATGACCTGGTTGTCGCGCTGAAACCCGGTGCCCCGGCCGGCGACCTGCGAACCCAGTTGCTGCTGACGACGACTGATACGCATCGGCCGCCGATCCCCCTGATGGTGGAAGGAACCATTGAGCCGGAGTACACGGTCAACCCGAGCGTCGTGTCGTTCGGCGTGCTGAATCCGGGTGAGACGAAGACGGTCAATGTGGTGGTCCGCGGCCGCAAGCCATTCCAGATCGACACGATCGAGGGAGCACAGCACCCGGAGAACTTCACCATCCGGACGAGCGAGGAAGCCAGGGTGGTGCATGTCGTGCCGGTGACGATCACAGCCCCCACGCAGCCGGGAACGCTCCAGGAAGAATTCACGGTCAAACTCGAAGGGGGCGCGGCTCCCTGCCGCTTCAAGGCATACGGCAAGATTGCCGGCCCTGACGTTTCGACGAGCGACACCGCTCCGAATGCGTCGTCCCGGGAAACCACCTTCATCAAGCAGGCGAACAATTAGCAACCAGTCGGTCAGGAAACGCGAGCGACCGACCAGCGATCAGTGGGCGAGGTGTGTGGAAGCGGTTCCAGCCGCGGGGGAATTGCGGTTCTCCCGCGGCTGGCCTGTTCTTGTGCTCTCTCGAAATTCCAGGTCCTCATTACTCCGCAGGATCTGGTTCTCTCCCACGCGCCGGGGACAAGTCTCCTTCACTCTCTACACCAAGCTCCCGTTCCAGAAATGACTGGATCGCATCGGCGGCAATCGCATGCGCATGCTCATTCGGATGCGCGTCGAAGGCGTTCACCGTCAGCTCGTCAGGCTTCCGGCCGGAGTAGGTCGACAGCAGATCGAGGTGCGGCACGTCCAGCTCGCGCCACAGGAGATCCAGTTTCTCATGGGCCGGAGCGTACTCGTACTCTGGTCCGAGGGCATGCAGAAACGGGAAGGTCACCACCAGCAATCGCCCGCCGCGCGCATGGATAAAATCGCGGAGCCTTCGCAGCCGCTGCTTCTGCTGTTCCCAGATCGTTCCCTCGTACGCTCCTGAAACAAACCGGTAATAATCGGCGACATCGGGATCACTCGCGGCCTGCCAGCGGAAATACCAGGTGTTCAGCAGCCAGCTGTGTTGAACGAAGAACCCCGTCTGCTGCCCCTGATAAATCCGTTCGAGAATTCGCGGCCATTCGGGAACGATGTCCGAGACGTCATTCAGGCAGTAGACGAGCACGACGACATCAAGCTTGTAGGCCCCGAGGTTCTCGGGCGTGAGAAATGCAAGCTGATGCCCCGTATCCCAGCCGCACTTCGCGAAGATGTTGATGCGTTCCTGCGGCCGCAGCGCCCGGATGCGGTTGGCAAACCGGTCTTCCACATCGGCAACCCCGTGCCCGGCGGTGAACGAGTCTCCGACGAACGTAATCCGCCGCACGCCCGGAGGGGGCTCGAGTTCATAACCGGGAAGTGAATCGCGAAAGGTCGCCGTGTTGTAGTGGAAGTGCCTTTCGAACCAGCGCTGCGTCACCTTCGTCAGACCGAATGAGTCCGTCGCGTCATAGAGAAAGCGATAATAGACTTCCCCGGTGAGGAGCAGCAGCGATCCGAGGAACGCGAGGACGAGCGCATTCCCCAGCAGCAGGTGCCGCCACGTCGCATCCGCACGGCGATGGATGCGGCGGCGTACAAAGAAGAGGTAGAGGCCCGTCGCCAGCAGGACGGGCAAGAGCACGAATCCTGCGAGAATGAGATTTTCTTCCACGACACCGGACCTTTCGCTGGGGGGGCGGCGGACTGGTTTCGCTTCATTGTGTCGACGGATAACGAGCCGGGCAGCAGCGGACGCTCTCTGCGCGGCGACGAACGAATCATCGTCAGAACAGCGGGTAGATGAATGGGGCCAGTGCCGTCTGGCTGAGAAACAGGACGACTCCCAGCAGCAGCAGGACCAGAATTACCGGCGTCAGCCACCACTTCTTGTTGTGCAGCAGAAAGTCCCGGAACTCCGCCAGCAGGCCGGAGTCGGCAGCGGCCTCGCGCTCGAAGGTGCTGACATGATCTGCCGGCTGCTTCCCCCCCTTCGCGGATTCGGGCATCGTCTCACTCCTGCTCGGCCACGGGCAACAAAAAAGAGTCATCAATACTGACGGCCACGCGAGCGTATCGCTTAGCCGCGGCCCATCGGGCCGCGCTGCTCGCGCTCACACCCTCAGTCTCCCGCGAACAGCCATCGTAGATCAAGTTTCAATACTCCGCTTCTCGCAGATTCTTCTCTCACCTTTGTCGCCCTCCTTGAAAGTCGGTGAAGGGGGAATTCAAAACTGACGGAAGTAGCGGCGCACGTCCGAATCGGCGGCCCGCTTCGTCCAGTACGTCCTGGCAGTGCGGTCGAACTTCCGCTGCAAGGGATCATACCCGACGAGCCGCATCACGAGCGCGATCGGCATCATCACCAGGTAGAAGATAATCGCCAGCAGCGCATGAGAAATCAGCCAGCCGAACGGAAACATCAGCAGCATCCAGCCGACGTAGACCCGCCGGAAAGACCGCGGCAGCGCCAGCCCCAAAAGTCCGACGATGTTCGCCACGACGAACAACACTCCCCCGGCCGTCGCGGAGATCCACTCCCCCTGCACCGCCAGTCCCGCCAGCAGCGCGAGAAACACCATCAGCAGCAGCGCAAACACGCGGAGCTCATCGGCGTTCGGGTTCCGGTTGATGGAGATCATAAGACACAGGACTTTCACACAGCCTGACAATCACACGCCAGCAGACTCAACAGCATGAAACACGCGCTTGTCGCCATTCACTCCCCGCCGCCACGCAGGAGTTGAAGGCAAGAAGATCAATCGGGCTGAAACTTCGCGAGGTGTTCATCAATGGGAAACTCGCGTGCCTGGGGCTGTTCGTTTTTCAGGAGCACAAACCGTTCGAGCACGAGCGCGTCGATGTTCGTCGCCATGAAGCAGCGGTACGCGTCTTCGGGCGAACAGACGATCGGCTCGCCGCGGACGTTGAAGCTGGTGTTGATCACGACCGGCGAACCGGTCCGCTCCTCGAACTTTTTCAATAACAGGTGATACCGTCCGTGGCGTTTCGGATCGACGGTCTGCACCCGGGCCGAGTGATCGACGTGCGTAATCGCTGGCAGAGTTGATCGCGGCAGGGAGAGCTTCGCGAGTCCGCGCACCTGCGGAGTGCTGGCCCCGTTCACACTGATGCGGTGCTCGGGACGAACCGCCGCCACGAGCAGCATGTAGGGACTCTGCTGGCCGGGCTGCAACTCGAACAGATCGTGCGCCCGCTCCGCGAGCACCGAAGGCGCGAACGGCCGGAAGGATTCCCGGAACTTGATCTTCAGGTTCATCACCGACTGCATCTGAGTGCTGCGGGCATCCCCCAGAATGCTCCGCGCTCCCAGCGCACGCGGCCCGAACTCCATCCGCCCCTGCATCCATCCGACGACTTTCCCGTCAGCGATCAGACCGGCGACCGCCTCGCAGAGCGCTTCATCGTCGGCGTACTCGTGATACACCGCTCCGACCGATTCGAGGTACTCGCGGATCTCATGCTCCGGAAATCGCGGCCCGAGATACGAACCGTGCTGACGGTCGCCGGGTTCCACCTGGCGCGGCCGGTCGAGCAACTGATGCCAGATGAAGAGGGCAATCCCGAGTGCCCCCCCGGCATCGCCGCCGGCGGGCTGAATCCAGATATCGCGAAACGGCCCTTCGCGGAGCACGCGGCCGTTCGCCACGCAGTTGAGCGCCACGCCTCCGGCGAGACACAGGTTCTCCATGCCGGTCTCCGCGTGGACGTGCCGCGCCATCCGCAGCAGGATCTCTTCGATCACCACCTGGATCGATGCGGCAATGTCCATGTCCCGTTCAGTCAGGGGACTTTCCGGCTGTCGCGGCGGGCCATCCAACAACCTGTGAAACTTCGGCGAGGTCATCGTCAGGCCGGCGCAATAGTTGAAGTACGACATGTCCATCCGGAACGAACCGTCGGGCTTGAGATCGATCAGCCGTTCGAGGATCCGGTCGACGTACTTCGGCTCGCCATAGGGAGCGAGCCCCATGAGCTTGTACTCCCCCGAATTCACGCGAAATCCGCAGTAGTAGGTGAATGCGGAGTACAGCAGTCCTGGCGAATGCGGGAAACGCAGTTCATGTGTCAGCGCGATTCGGTTTCCCCGCCCCATCCCGTAACTGGCCGTTGCCCATTCTCCCACCCCATCGACGGTGAGGATCGCGGCCTCGTCGAACGGGGAGGGAAAGAACGCGCTCGCCGCGTGCGACTCGTGATGCTCGGCAAACACGCAGCGTTTTCGAAACCCGCCCCCGAGTTGCCGGCGGATTTCCCGCGGCAGATACAGCTTCTGCTTGAGCCACGGCGGCATGGCGATTCGAAACGAACGGAACCCTACCGGCGCATACGCCAGATACGTTTCGAGCAGCCTCTCAAACTTCAGCCACGGCTTGTCGTAGAAGCCGACGTAATCCAGGTCGCCGGGCGAGAGCCCCGCCTCCTTGAGGCAGTAGCGGACCGCCTGTTCGGGAAAGCGGGCATCATGCTTCAAACGGGTGAAGCGTTCCTCCTGCGCCGCGGCGACGATCTCGCCGTCTACGACGAGTGCCGCTGCCGAATCGTGATAAAAGGCGGAAATGCCCAGAATGGCGGTCATCGGCCTCTCGGTTCCGAGAGCGGGAAATGCGGCAACTGGCGACCGGCCCGCTTCGCGTCCTCTCGTTCAGTCCCGCCTGGAGAGCAGGGAGCAGATCGAGACGAGTGGACTTCGAACGGGAACCGGCCGCATCGACACCGGTCCCTGCATCATACCGGAGTCACATTCGCAATGCACGATGCGGATCGATGAGCCGTCGCCCGGTGACATCCGCAGCGACGGCGGCCCGCACTCGTTCGGCAAATCGAAAAACCCCCGCTGTCAACGGGTGACAGCGGGGGTTTTTAGGAACCTGGAAGGTGGAGCGGAAGGGAGTCGAACCCTCGACCTCTGCATTGCGAACGCAGCGCTCTCCCAACTGAGCTACCGCCCCGATCGCAGCGTCAAAGCCACTCACCGGCCCGGCTGCGATTGACGCAACGGGATCGCGGCGGGGCGATCAACGATCTGGTAACGGGGATCTTAAGCAATCTCGCGCCGAAAGGGAAGTCGAAATCAATCAGGAGTCCGCAGGATTCTCCCGGGATTTTCTCCGCAGAGGCAATTCCCCTCTCCCCAACGAGCTCCCGACCGCACAGATCACCCGCAACAGATTTCTCTCTAAAGCTTTACAACAGACAACCTCAAATCCGCTTCGAGCCGCCCCCTGCTCTCCCTGTCAAGAACCGAAGGACAGAACGGCGGCTCAACCTTCTTCTTACAAACACACCAACACTCATTGATAAAGCCTTCCCGTACGGCTCAGCCGGTGGTGCGGCCCGTGAGCCAGTCCCGGATCCGGTCGATCATGCCGACACCGACCCCGAGCGTCTTGTGGAACAGTTCCGAATGGGGAGCGTTCGGGTGCGGGCGGGTCGGCGCCAGCTTCTTCGCGTTCTCCACCTTCTCTCCGATCTCGATGAGCAACTCAGCGGGGATGTGAGCGCGAAGCTGCGGAAACTGAGTCGATTCCTCACCATGCGCGTGATGCCGCAACAACACCTGCAGATCCCCGACTCGCTCCATGAAGGCCGGGTCGGACGGGTCGAGATCTTCCATCTGTTTCATCACCTGGACGATCTCATCATGCTCCATTCTGTCGTGCTCGACGTCTTCAGCGCCGTTGGGCAGATGCTCCTCGATCGCCGGATAGACGAACATCTCCTCGGCGACCGCATGACGCACCACTTCCGCGATCAGCGTATCGGCAAGATCCCGCCGCTGCGCCGGGTCCGATGTGTTTTCGATCTGCTCCAGCAGGTCCAGCATCTCCTCGTGGTCGGAAGTGAGGATATCGACGACATCCCGAACTGCGGCATTACTCCTGGTTCTGGCCATGACACGTCCTCCCTCATTAAGTCGCTGCCTCCGGGGGTAACCGACAGCCCGGCAGGCTCCCGCTGAGACAGCAAGTTTCACGCCGAGCGGAAACGATTAAGCCGCGACCCGGGCAAAATCAGCCGCCGAAACCGAAGATTTTCCCCTCCGGGCCACGATTCACGGCGAAATCCCCTTCCCTCTGAGCGACACACGGACAGAAGAGGGAATCCTGGGGGGGCCGATCATCCCGGGGCGAGTCGCGATACTGCAAAAGCCTGCCCGCTTCGAGTACGATCGTCTGTCGGTCAGCTCGATCGGGCCACCTTGTCAGCCGCCGCGATCGAGTGCGGAACTTCGATCGCCGCAGGCTCCACGCAGTGGATGCCGGTGGAAAGCAAGATCGAACACCGGTTGGCGGCCGTCACTGCGACTCACCCTCTCGAACGAAGGAAAGCTGATGTTGTCTGATCGCCGATTGTTACGGACTGTCGCGTCGCTGCTTTTCGTCCTCGTGTTCGT
>Ga0182741_1000222_pt1 | contig 89197 bp, 79 predicted proteins | sample eDN5th37CBELigOP_FD_128874 | JGI IMG/M metagenome (GOLD analysis project Ga0182741, IMG submission 128874) | Enriched Organic Plus compost microbial communities from Emeryville, California, USA - eDNA 5th pass 37_C BE-Lig OP (version 2) (version 2) ...
GCCGAGGTCTACGACCTCCAGTAGCGGCGTGGAACCCCTACCGGCGCTCTTCGCGCAGCGCATGCGCGACCTCCTGGGCCACGAGGCCGAGGAGCTGCTCGCGGCGCTCGACTCCCCGCGGGGGCCAGCCGTGCGCCTCAGCCCGCTGCGCGGCGCGGTGGCCGGCCTGGCCTCTCGCCTCCCCTGGCCCACGGCGCCCGTGCCGTGGTGCCCGTCCGGACGACTGGTGGAGGCAGCGAGCAGCGAGGTGGCGTCGCACCCCTTCAACGACGCCGGCGTCTACTACCAGCAGGACCCGGCCGCCATGGCCGTGGCCGAAGCGTTGGCGCCGCAGCCCGGGGAGCTGGTGGTCGACCTGGCGGCCGCGCCGGGCGGCAAGGCCACGCACCTCGCCGCGCTGGCGCGCGACGGGGCCCTCGTCGTGGCCAACGACGTGGACGGGCGCCGCGCCAGGTCGCTCCTAGGGAACGTCGAGCGGCTGGGCGTCACTGCCGCGGTGGTGACGAGCGCCAGGCCGGAGCGCCTCGGCGGCGCGCTCTTGGGAGCTTGCGACGCGGTGCTCCTCGACGCCCCCTGCTCCGGCGAGGGCATGTTCCGCCGCTCGGACGAGGCGCGTCGCGCCTGGAGCGAGGCCGGCGTGGGGCGTCACGCCGAGCTGCAGAGGCGCCTGATCGCCACGGCCGCCGACCTCGTGCGTCCCGGCGGGCGGCTCGTGTACAGCACCTGCACCTTCGACCCCCGCGAGGACGAGGAGGTCGTGCTCTGGCTGCTCGGGCGCCGGCCCGACTTCCGCGTGGAGCCCCTCCACCTGCCGGGCGCCGCCGACGCCTCCCGCTTCGGCTTGCCAGGGGCGGCGCGGGTCTGGCCCCACCGGGCCCCTGGCGACGGGCACTTCCTGGTCAGGCTGCGCCGCGAGGGGCAGGGGGCCGCACCGCGGCCCGCAGCGAGGAGGAGCGAGCTGGGCTCACGGCTGGACCAGGCCGCCCGCTCCGCTTGGGAGGCCTTCGCGAAGGCGCACCTCTCGCCCGCTTGGCGGGAGCGGACCGCGCCCGAGGCTCTGACCCGCTTCGGCGACCGCCTCCTCCTGCTACCGAGTGGCTTCAGGACGCTGCCAGGCGTACTGGTGCTGAGGGCCGGCCTCCACGTCGCCGACGTGCGGTCGTCGGGTCGCCGGTCGGAGGTCCACCCCTCCCACGCGCTGGCGCTGGCGGCCGGGTTCGCCGCGGACGGGTGGGCCGGCCAGCGTCTCGAGCTCGCCCGCGACGGCGAGGCGCTGTCCCTCTACAGGAGCGGCGGGGAGCTCCCCGCCACCGGCGTCTCGGACGGTCCCGCGCTGGTCACCTACGAGGGTTTCGCTCTGGGATGGGCTTCCGTGCGCGGAGGCACCGCCAGGTCCCTCCTGCCCAAGGGTCTCAGGCGGCAGGCGCAGGCGGACGATCGATGAGCCCCTCGAGGCGCCGCCTCGAGCGGTGGCGCACGGGCTTGGCGCGGCGCGCGGCCGCGTGCTAACCTCGGGTTTGGCTTCTTCGCTCTAGTGCCCCGATCAAACACGAAGGCGAAGCCGAAGGACGTGACGAGCGTGAAGACTTACTTCCCGAACGAGCCCACCAACGACTGGGTCCTCGTGGACGCAGCCGGCATGAGGGTGGGCCGTCTCGCGACCCAGATCGCCTCGATCTTGAAGGGCAAGCACAAGCCCACCTACTCGCCGCACCAGCCGGGCGGCGACTTCGTCGTCGTCATCAACGCCGACAAGGTCGAGTTCACCGGCGACAAGCTGGACGCCAAGGTCTACACCCGCTACACGGGTTACCAAGGCGGCCTCAAGCTGGAGACCGCCCGCGAGGCGCTGGCCAAGCACCCCGAGAGGGTCTTGGAGCACGCCGTCTGGGGCATGCTCCCCAAGAACCGCCTGGGTCGCCGCCTCATCCGGCGCCTCAAGGTCTACGCCGGCGAGACGCACCCGCACGAGGCGCAGCAGCCGAAGAAGCTGGAGCTGAACTGATGGATCAGTACTACGGCACCGGCCGCCGCAAGGAGGCCATCGCGCGCGTGTTCCTGCGCCCCGGCAACGGTCGCATCACCGTCAACGGACGCGAGTTCCAGGAGTACTTCCGCGGCATCCTCGCCGGCGTGGAAGCCCTCGAGCCCCTCAAGGCGACGAACACCGCCGGCCGCTTCGACGCGGTCATCACCGTCACGGGTGGCGGCCCCAGCGGCCAGGCCGACGCGATCAAGCTCGGCGTGGCCCGCGCCCTCCTCAAGGTGGACCCGAACCTGCGCCCGGTCCTCAAGCAGGCCGGCCACCTCAGGCGCGACGCCCGCATCGTCGAGCGCAAGAAGTACGGCCTCAAGAAGGCCCGCCGCGCTCCCCAGTACAGCAAGCGCTGATCCCGCTCTGAGAGCGGAGGTAGAGCCCCTGTGACCGTGCTGCAGGCCTTGGTGCTGGGCGCGGTCCAGGGGCTCACCGAGTTCTTGCCCGTCTCCAGCTCGGGCCACCTCGTCCTCGCCAACTACTTCCTCGGTTGGGGCGAGCAACTGCCGCTGTGGGTGGACATAGCCACCAACACCGGCACGCTGCTGGCCGTGCTCGTCTACCTGCGGCGGGACGTGGCCGCGGCCCTGGGCGGCTTCGTCTCGGGGCTCTTCTCGGCCGAGGCGCGCCGGCGACCCGGCTGGCGCCTGGCCCTGCTAGTGCTGGCCGGCTCCGTGCCCACCGCCGCGATAGGCCTGGCGCTGCGCGGCGTCTTCGAGTCGCTCAACGCGCCGCTGCCTGTGGCCATCGCGCTGGCCGTCACGGGCCTCATCCTGTGGCTGGCCCCCAAGGCCGGCCACAAGAAGGAGCCCGCCGAGGTCACCTTCGCTGACGCCGTGGTGGCCGGCGTCGTCCAGGGCGTCGCCGTGGTGCCGGGGATCTCCCGGTCCGGCTCCACCATCTCCGCCTTGCTCGCGAGGGGGGTCGACAAGGAGCTAGCCCCGCGCCTGTCGTTCCTCCTCTACCTGGTGGTCTCGCTCGGCGTCGCCGTGCTCGGCGTCGGGGAGGTCCGCGACGCCGGCGTGGAGCTGGGCCCGCTAGTGGCCATGACGGCTGCTTCGTTCGCCGTGGGCTACGCGGCGCTCGTCACGGTCTTCGCGGTCCTGCGCCGCGGCCGCTTCCGGGTCTTCGCGCCCTACCTGTGGGTGCTGTCAGCCATCACCATCGCGTCCGTGCTGCTCGGTCGCTAGCGGACACGCGGCGCGCCGCGCCCCGGACGCTGTCCGCCCCCTCGACGCCGCGGGGCGGACAGGGAGCGCGGTACGGCCTGGGCTATCATCGCGGGGCTAGAGGGAGGCGACGAACGTGGAGGTCGTGACCCGTATCGCTCCGTCCCCGACGGGAGACCCGCACGTCGGGACGGCTTACGTGGGACTTTTCAGCTACGTGCTGGCCAAGAAGCACGGGGGCCGGTTCATCTTCCGCCTGGAGGACACCGACAGGCAGCGGTACCAGGAGCAGTCTGAGAAGCGCATCCTGGAGATGTTCTCGTGGCTCGGGCTCGAGCCAGACGAGAGCCCCGTCAAGGGCGGGCCCAACGGCCCCTACCGCCAGAGCGAGCGCCTGCACGTCTACCGTGAGCACGTCGACGAGCTGCTGCGGACGGGCAACGCCTACAGGGCGTTCGAGACCGCCGAGGAGCTCGAGGCCATGCGCACCGAGCAGAAGCGCCTCGGCAAGCCGCTGGGCTACGACGGTCGCGGGCGGGCCATGCCGCGCGAGGAGCAGGAGCGCCGGGCCGCCGCAGGCGAACCGCACGTCGTGAGGCTGCGCACCCCCGACGACGGCACCACCACCTTCGTGGACCGGCTGCGCGGGCAGATCTCCTTCGCCAACGAGGAGGTACGGGACCCTGTGCTCCTCAAGTCCGACGGCTACCCCACCTACCACCTGGCCGTGGTCGTGGACGACCACCTCATGGGCGTCACGCACGTCATCCGCGCCGAGGAGTGGATCTCCTCCACGCCCATACACGTGCTCCTCTACGAGGCGTTCGGCTGGCAGGCGCCCGAGTTCGTGCACGTGCCGATCCTGCGCAACCCCGACAGGACGAAGCTCTCGAAGCGCAAGTCGGACACCTCCGTCGACTCGTACCGCCGGCAGGGCATCCTGCCCGAGGCGCTCCTCAACTACCTGGCGACGCTGGGCTGGAGCATGCCGGACGGGCGCGAGTTCTTCAGCCTCGAAGAGATGATCGCCGCCTTCGACCTCGACCGCATGTCGACCGGCGAGCCGATCTTCGACGTCAAGAAGATGCGGTTCTTCAACGCCAAGTACCTCAGGGAGATCCTGCCGTTGGAGGACGTCGCCGAGCGCGTGAGGCCCCTCCTGGAGGAGCGCGGCTTCGACCTGGGCGACGACCCCGACTACGTCCTCGACGTCGTCGACGTCCTGCGCCCGCGGGCCGAGACGCTCGTGGAGCTCGCCGACCAGGCCGGGTACTTCTTCGCCGAGGACTTCCCGTACGACGAGGGCGCCCGGAAGCAGCTCGCTGCCGGCCAGGCGCACCTGCAGGCCGTGGAGCGCGAGCTCTCGCGCCTCGAGTTCTTCGACTACGACGGCGTCGACGACATGCTGCACGACTACGTGCAGGAACAGGCCGTGCCGATGGGCAAGGTCATGATGCCGCTGCGCGCGGCCCTCACCGGCACCACCAGCTCGCCGGGCGTCGTCGACCTCATCGTGATCCTCGGCAAGCAGCGGTCGCTGGAGCGCATCGGCCGGGCCCTCACGTTCATAGACGCCGGGCTGCCTGACGACGACCCGCAGCGGGCGCTCGAGGAGCAGCGCAGGCAGGAGGCCGCCAAGGCCCAGGGCAAGCCCGTCGCGGCCGCCAAGGCGAAGGGCACCCCGTGAGCTGGTTCGACAGGCTGCGCCAGGGCCTGTCGCGCACGCGCAGCGTCATCGCCGAGAGCCTGGGCGGCGAGGAGCCGCCCGCCGCTGAGACGGGCGCCAGCACGGCGCCCAAGCGCCCCGCCAACTGGGAGATGGACTGGGACGAGCTCGAGTTCGCCCTCATCTCCGCCGACGTGGGCGCCAAGCTGGCGGCCGAGGTCGTGGAGGGCGCCAAGCGCGAGCGCGAGCGCGGCATGTCCTTCAGCGAGGCGTTGGAGAAGGCCCTGCTCGACCAGCTCGAGCCCGACACGATGCGCCAGAAGCTGCGGCGCGTCGGCTTCCAGCTCGACGTCGGCCGCAAGGTCGTGGAGCCCGCCGGCAAGGTGGTCATGGTCGTGGGCGTCAACGGCGTCGGCAAGACCACGACCATCGCCAAGCTCGGCGCCTACTACAAGAAGAACGGCCGCTCGGTCATCTTCGCCGCCGGCGACACGTTCCGGGCGGCAGGCAGCGCGCAGCTGGCCGTGTGGGGCGAGCGACTGGGCATACCCACCGTCACGGGACCGGACGGCAGCGACCCGGCGGCGGTGGCCTTCGAGGGCGCGCAGCGCCGCAAGGCCCAGGGCCACGACCTGCTGATCGTGGACACGGCAGGCCGACTCCATACCAAGCACAACCTCATGGAGGAGCTGAAGAAGGTCAAACGCGTCGTCGACAGGGCCGACCCGGGCGAGCCGCGCGAGGTCTGGCTCGTCCTCGACGCGGTCACCGGCCAGAACGGCCTGGAGCAGGCGCGTCGCTTCAACGAGGCCGTCGGCCTCACCGGCGTGATCGTCACGAAACTCGACGGCACGGCCAAGGGCGGCATCCTCCTGCCCATCACGCGCGAGCTCAGGCTGCCCATCAAGTTCATCGGTGTGGGCGAGCAGCAGGACGACCTCCAGCCGTACGACGCCGCGGCCTTCGTGCACGCGCTCCTCGACCTGCCCGTGGAGGCGTGAGCTGAGCCGCCCCCTCGTGGCCGTGGTCACGGCCACGCGCCTGGAGGCTGGGCCCCTGCTGTCGGAGCTCGACGCGTGGCCGGCGCCCTCCTGGGCGCCGAGCTGGCCGGCCCTGACCGCGGGCGAGCTGCGCGGCGTCCCGGTGGTCGTAGCGTCCACCGGACTCGGGAAGGCCAGCGCGGCCGCCACCGTGGCCGCGCTCTTGGGCGCGTCCGCGGGGGCCGTGAGGGCCGTCGTGCAGGTGGGAGTGGGCGGCGCCTACCCCGGCGCCGCCGTGGGCATGGGGCAGGCAGCCTTGGCCGCCAGCGAGCTCGACCTGGACCTGGGCGTCGGCCGGCACCCCGGGTGGCAGGGCCTGGAGGCGCTGGCCGTGCCGGGCGACGAGACGCGCAACCGCATCGACCTCGCTGGCCCGGCCCTCGACGCGGCCAGCCAGGCGACGGGACTACGGGCCCTCCCCTTCGCGACGTCGGACGCCGTGACCGCCCTCGAGGACGACGCCGCCTACCTGGCCGGGCGCTTCGGCGTGGCGGTCGAGTCCATGGAGGGGGCTGGAGCTGCCCGCGCCGCCGCGCTCCTGCGTGTACCGTTCGTCGAGGTGCGGGGCGTCAGCAACGAGGTCGGCGTGCGCGACAAGTCCAGGTGGCGGCTGCGAGACGCCGTGGCCGCTGCGTGCCAGGCGGCGCCAGCGGCCATCGCCGCCGTGTGGGAGGTAGTCGCTTGAACCTGCTCGCCAGCTTGCCCATGTGGGTCTTCTACGTCGTGCTCGGGATCACCTTCGTGGTCATGCACGCCCTCGCCTTCCGCCCCGGACAGGGCGCGGGACCGTCGCGGGTGGTCAAGCGCGTCCTCTCCTCCGCCCTGCTGCTCGTCGGGCTGATCGTCGTCGACCCCAACGAGCCCGCCTCGGTGCTGCTGGCGCTCGCCGCCGCGGCCGCCGCGGGCTTCATAAGCGGCCGTTCCGCGCCCGCGCTGCCCAGCCGCTAGACTCGAGCGATGCCGCTAGTCACAGGACTGGACGTGCTGGGTCCCGCGCGGGCCGTTGGCTACGCCGTGGGGGCGTTCAACACCAGCGACATGGAGGTCACCCAGGCCATCGTCGAGGCCGCCGAGGAGACGCGCAGCCCCGTCATCGTGGCCGTGTCGGAGAGCGCGCTCGGCTACGGAGGCACCGGGCTCATCGAACTGGTCAAGCACTTGGCGCGCGAGGCCACCGTGCCTGTCGCCCTGCACCTCGACCACGGCTCGTCCTTCGGGTCGTGCGTCCGCGCCCTGCGCTGGGGCTTCACCTCGGTGATGATCGACAAGTCGCACGAGGACGAGGAGACGAACGTGCGCGAGACGGCGCGCGTCGTGGAGGCGGCGCACGCCGCGGGCGTGACCGTGGAGGCCGAGATCGGCAGGCTCGCCGGCATCGAGGACCACGTGAACGTGAGCGCCGAGGACGCGGCGCTGACCAAGCCGGACGAGGCCGCCAGGTTCATGGAGCGCACCGGCGCCGACTACCTGGCCGTGGCCATCGGCACGTCGCACGGCGCCTACAAGGGCAAGGGCCGACCGTTCATCGACCACGCCCGCCTGGTGGGCATCGCCGCCCGCGTGGCCGCGCCGTTGGTGCTGCACGGCGCCTCTGGCGTGCCCGAGGAGCTGGTGCGCCGCTTCCGTGACGCCGGCGGCGTCATGGGAGGCGCCGTGGGCGTCCACCCGGACGACGTGACCCGCGCCGTGCGGCACGGCATCTCGAAGGTCAACACCGACACCGACCTGAGGCTGGCCTTCACCACCAGCGTGCGCGAGTCGCTGCGCGACGACCCCACACTGTTCGACGTGCGCAAGCTGCTCGGCAGGGCACGCCAGGAGATGCGCGCCGTGGTGGCCGACCGCATGCGCCTCTTCGGCTCGGCCGGCAAGGCCTGAGGCCTCCGGCGCCGCGGATCGCCGCCGGCACCTCGCGTCCTCCCCTGCCGCTACCCATCGCGCCCCGCGGCGCCGGCGTCGTCCCTGGCCGGCTCCACGTAGACGGTCTTCTGGTGCGAGTACTGCACAGCGCCTGGCGCGGCGCCCTTGGGCCGCCAGACGTTCTTGCGCTCCGTGTAGTCGACCGGCACGTTGGAGGACCCCCGCGCCTCGGAGAAGCCGGCGGCTAAGCGGGCGGCGAAGAGCACCGTGTCGAACGGCACCTCCCGGCCGCCCGACCTCACGACCACGTGCGCCCCGCGGTAGCCCTGGGCGTGCAGCCACAGGTCGCGTGACCGGGCCAGCTTGAACGTCACGGCCTCGTTCTCCTTGGCGTTGCGGCCGACGACGACCTCGAAGCCCCGCGGGTCGGTGAACCTCACGCCGACCTCGGCGCCGCTCCGGCCCTTCGTGTGCCGCTTGGCCTGACGCTGGGCCGGCGCCTCCTGGGCCAGCCGCCGCAGCTCCAGCTCGCTGAGCCCGTCCAAAGAGGCTAGGGCGCCCTCGAGCCGCGCCACCTCGGCGCGCAGCTCCGGCAGCTGGCCGCGGGCCCTCTCGGCGCGCGCCTCGCGGCGCCGCGCCCTGTCGTAGCGGAGCCTGGCGTTGGCCGCGGCGTCCACGCGCGGGTCCACCTCCAGCCCGACCGGCTGCCCGTCGTAGCCGGTCACCACGGCCCGGGAACCGCGGAGGGTCCAGGAGCCGGCAGCGGCGAGGAGGAGGTCCGCCTCCGCCCGCAGGCGCCCGGGCTCCTCGGGGTCGGCGAGGGCGCGCTCGGCGTCGGCGAGGCGCCGTCGGGCCAACGTGAGGGCGTCCTGCAGCGCCGCGGCGGCGCGCTGCCGCAGCGCCAGCCGTCTCTCCTCGCCGTCCCGGCGTGGAGCAGCGCCGCCGTGGCGCTCCAAGAACCCCGCCGGCGCGGCGACCATCTCCTCGAGCGCGGTCAGCGCCGCCTCCAGCAGGTCGCCCTCGAGCCTGTCGCCGGGTTTCGCGTCCACGCGCGCGGCCAGGCACGCCTCGAGCGCCGACTGAAGGCGCGGCCCGATCCCGTCGACCAGCGACCGCACGTCCTTGAGCCTGGCCCCGGCGAGCCGGGCGCGCAGCGCCTCGGCGCCGCGCCGCGGGTCGGCCTTCTCGTACGGCGGCGGCGGCGTGTAGAGGACGCCTGGCCTGACCTCGCGGAAGCGGTTGCTCTCCGAGGTCACCACGCGCATGGCGCCGAGGACGCGGCCGTCCTCCCCCACGAGCACGAGGTTGGCGTTGCGTCCGGTGAGCTCGGCGACGAGGGCCGCGGGCGGCTCGGGCACGAACCCGCGCGAGGCCGCGAACCGCAGCGTGACGACGCGGTCGAGGGCGCGCTGCTCGGCGGCGACGAGGTCGCCCGAGGCGCGCGCGGCGAGCTGGCGCTGGAACGGCGTGCGCGGGGCACCGCGCGGAGCGTCGCCGTCGCGCAGCTCGAGCCTGGGTTCGGCGGGGTTCAGGTGGAGCCACACCGAGGGACCCGCGCGAAGCGGGAGCACGGCTGCCCTGTCGTCGGGGAACTGCCACGGCAGCCTCTCGGCCGGCAGGTAGCCGGCGAGGCGCGTCACTACCTCGGCGAGGAGCAGTCCCTCCACGCTGTGAGGCTAACCGGTCAGTTGAGGAGCCTGTCGTGCCCGCCGAGCGCCGACCGCGCCTCCTCGACGTACTGCGTGAGGGGCAGGTACCACTCGCTGGAGGGCTCGGTGTGGTCGAGGGCGGCCTTGGCGTGCATGAGCACCCGCGAAGCGTACGGCTGGCCCATCTGCGCGTAGACGTCGGCGAGCATCTGGTGGGCGCCCACCCAGTAGGGGTCGCCGGGCTGGCTCGAGCCGACGGCCTGCTCGAACCAGGAGACCGCCTCCTCGAGGCTGTAGTACTCGTAGGCGATGTTCCCGAGCGTCAGGCAGGCCGCCGCGCCGGCGCCCAGCTCCAGCGCCTGCTCGGCCGCGTGCTGCGCGCCCTCCAGGTCGCCGAAGCGCAGCCTCACGTCGGCCAGGTCAGCCAGCGCGTCGCCGCGATGCGGGTAGCTGGGGTCGGAGACGACCTCCGAGAGGAGCCCCTCGGCCTCGTGCAGCTCGTCGCACTCGATGAGCGCGTAGGCCGCCTCGTGCTGGGTGTAGGCCCTGTGCTCCGCCGGGGCCAGCTCCAGGGCCCGACTGAACCACTCCTTGGCCTCCTGGTAGCGCCCGAGGGCCGTGAGCGCCTGGGCCGTGGCGAAGGCGACGCTGTAGCTGGGACCGCCCTCACCGCCACCGAGCGCGTGCGCCTCCGTGAGCAGCTCGAGCGCGCGGTTGGGGTTGCCGAGCTCCAGGTGCGCCCGGCCGAGCAGGTAGCGGTGGACCGTGACCTCCTCGGGCCTGAGCAGCGACTCGTCGACCTCCGCGAGGCAGGCGATGGCCTCCTCGGTGCGGCCGAGCTCCACTAGGGCCCCCGCCAGGCTGAGGCGCTCCGGCTCGCGCTCGGCGACCGGCGCCAGCTCCACGGCCTTGGCGAAGGACTCGGCAGCGCCCTCCCACTCCCCCATGGCCTCGCGGCACTGGCCCAGGAGGGACCAGCGGCGCCAGCGGAGGTAGGCGGGGAGCTTCGACTCGTCCACGGCGAGCAGCCTGCGGCTCGCGCTCTTGGGCGCGTCCACGGCGAACAGCGCCGAGGCCGCGTGGTAGGCGGCCACGGGGTCTGACTCGGTGACGTCCTTGAGCCCCCGTTTCACGTCGCCGATGGAGCCGCCGCGGTAGGCGGAGAACTCCCAGAAGAGCGCGCGGTAGAGGGGGTGGTTGACGAGGTTGGCGTCGGCGGCGACGGCGGAGCGCAGCGCGGGCAGGCCGTTCTCGATGCCGTCCTCGCCGTACAGGGCGTAGAGCGCCGCGAGCTGGAGCCAAGCCTGGCCCTGCCCCTGGCGCGCCGCCCGCCGGGCGGCCGTCTCGAGCATCGAGAGGGCGAGCTCGTACTGGCCTTGCGCCAGCGCCTGCTGGGCGGACTCGAGCGGCGCCCACCTCCCGCGCCTGAAGATCACGCTACGAACCTAACACGCACGCCCGTGCAGGACGAGGAATGTCACACAACATGAGAGAGGCGGGGAGTCACAGCGACGCCTTACGGACGTGCGAGTATGTCGGGCGTGAGGGTCGTGAGCCTCAACGTCAACGGCGTGCGAGCGGCGGTCCGCAAGGGGCTGCCCGCGCTGCTGGACGCGCTCGCGCCCGACGTCGTGTGCCTCCAGGAGGTGCGCGCCGCGCCACAGCAAGTTCCGGAGCTGGTGGCCGGCATGTGCGCCTCGTGGCACCCCGCCGAGCGCAAGGGCTACAGCGGAGTGGGCACCCTGACCCGTATGCCGCCTCGCGGCGTGAAGGTCGGCATAGGCGACGCCGCCTTCGACGCCGAGGGCCGCGTGCTGCTGACGGAGCTGCAGGAGGTCACGGTCCTCAACGTCTACGCCCCGTCGGGGACGACGGGTGAGGTCAGGCAGGCCGTCAAGATGGCGTTCCTCGATCGCTTCCTGGGTTTCGTCGCGGAGCTGCTCGCGCAGGGCAAGCCGCTGCTCGTGTGCGGCGACATGAACATCGCCCACCGCGAGGTGGACCTCAAGAACTGGCGCTCGAACCAGAAGAGCTCGGGCTTCCTGCCCGAGGAGCGCGCCTGGTTCTCGCGCCTCCTCGACGTCGGCCTGGTGGACGTCGTCAGGCGCCTGGCCGGCGACGACACGCCGGTCTACTCGTGGTGGACGCAGCGCGCCGGCGCCCGCGAGAGGAACGTCGGCTGGCGCATCGACTACCAGCTGGCGACGCCTGACGTGGCCGCCAGGGCCCTGGCCTTCGACGTGCCCCGCCTCCCCGTGCTCTCCGACCACGCCCCCGTGGTCGTGGACTACGAGCTGTGAGCCAGGGGGAGCCGGCCGCCGGCCGGCGCGGCCTCTGGGCCGAGGTCGCGCGGTTCCTGCCCGGTCGGCGCGACTACGACCTCAGGTACCTCCGCAACGACCTGCTGGCCGGCGTCACGGTGGCCTTCGTGGCCCTGCCGCTGGCCCTGGGCTTCGGGGTCACCTCGGGCGCCGGCGCGGCCGCCGGGGTGGTCACCGCCATAGTCGCGGGCTTCGTTACGGCCGCCCTGGGCGGGTCCCGCTTCCAGGTCACCGGTCCCACCGGCGCCATGACCGCGGTGCTGCTCGGTATCGTGGCCGAGCACGGCGCCGGCGCGCTGCCGATCCTCGGGCTCGGGGCAGGGCTCATCCTGCTCGCCCTCGGCTTCCTCGGCATCGGGCGCTACGTGCGCTTCGTGCCGTGGCCGGTCGTCACGGGCTTCACCAACGGCATAGCGGCGATCATCTTCCTGCAGCAGCTCCCCGCCGTCCTGGGCGTGGCGCAGGAGCCCGCCGAGAGCATCCTGCTCCTCACCGAGCGCACGGTCAGGGCCTGGCTGGAGGCGCCCACCTTCATGGCGCTCATGCTGGCCGGCCTGACGGTGGCCGTGATGCTGCTGTGGGGCCGGGTCAAGGCCCTGGCCGCCGTGCCGGCCAGCATGGCCGCGTTGATCGTCGTCAGCCTCGTCTCCTTGCTTCCGGTGTTCGACGGCGTGGCCCGCATCGGCGCCCTGCCTCGCAGCCTCCCGCTGCCCGCGCTGCCCGTGTTGCCTTCCGGCGACGCCTGGGTCGACCTCGCGCGAGCCGCGCTGGCCGTGGCCGTGCTGGCGGCCCTCGAGAGCCTGCTCTGCGCCGTGGTCGCCGACGGCATGACCGTGGGCGAGAAGCACGACCCAGACCGCGAGCTGGTGGGCCAGGGCCTGGGGAACATCGCCGCCGGCCTCTTCGGCGGCCTCCCCGCCACCGCGGCCCTGGCGCGCACGGCCGTGAACGTGCGCAGCGGCGCCCGCACGCGCCTGTCGGCGATGACCCACGCGGTCACGCTGCTGGTGATCGTGCTCTTCCTGGCGCCGCTGGCCGCGCGGGTGCCGCTGGCGGTGCTGGGCGGCATCCTCATGGTCGTGGCGGTGCGCATGGTGGAGCGCCACGCCTCCGTGCTGGTGATGCGCAGCACCAAGTCCGACGCCTTCGTCATGGTGCTTACGCTCGTCGTCACCGTCCTGTTCGACCTCATCCTCGCCATCGAGGTGGGCCTCGTGGCGGCGGCGGTGCTCTTCATCGTCAGGATGAGCAACATGTTCAAGGTCGACCCGCTCGACCTGGCGGGCGCCGACGTGCGGCCGCTGATGAGCGAGCAGGACGCCGCCGCCCTGGAGCGCATGCGGGACCGGGTCGTGGCGTTCCGCGTGGAGGGGCCCATCTTCTTCGGCGCCTCGGAGCGGTTCATCGACCAGATGCTCAAGGTTGACCAGGGCATCAAGGTCGTGATCCTGCGGCTGCGCAAGGTGCCGGTCATGGACGCCACGGGCGCCACCGCGCTGCAGGCGCTCAAGGAGCGCATCACCAAGCAGGGCGCGGTGCTCCTGCTGTCGGCGCTGCAGCCTCAGCCCTCCAACGTGCTCAAGCGGATGGGCCTTTACGACGAGGTCACCGAGAACGGCAAGAACGACTACCCGACCACCGAGCAGGCCGTCGCGGCCGCAGTGGCGATCGCCGAGGCGGAGGCGAAGGGCCGGACGGCGGCCGACTGATCTCCCCTCCGGTCGGCGCCTTGTCCTGCACGCGTCGCGGGTCCTAACCGGACCTCTACGTTGTGCATCTTCTCGCAGCCCGGAGGCGGTGCCTCCACTACGGTGGCGTGCGTTCACAGCGTTTCCTCAAGGAGGCCCGATGCTACCGAGCCGTTCTCTTCGACCCTACACGTTCCGTGCGTTACTGGCGGGGCTCCTCACCGCCTTGGCGCTCGCGGCCTGTGGCCCCTCGTCCGCCATCACCCTGCAGGTCGGTGACGCTGGACTCGAGGTCGTGCTCGGCGGCTCGGCGACCACGGAGGTCACCATCACGCGCTCTGGCGGCGCTACGGCCGCCGTGACCCTCGACGCCGACGGCGCGCCGGACTGGGTCTCCGTCACCTTCTCCCCCGCCACCCTCACCGGCGACACGCTCACCAGCACGATGACGGTCCACACGGACGCCGGCGATGCCGACGCCCAGCCAACCACGTTCACGCTCACCGTCTCGGGCACCGGCTCGGGGCTCAACGCCAGCGACGAGCTCGAGGTCGAGGTCACGTTGTTGACGGTCACGGGCCGCATCACCGGCCTGTACGGTGAGACGCAGCCTGGCTACCTCGTCTCGGTGAACGGCGGCACCCCGGTGCCCGCCGACTCGCTGGGCAACTTCACTGTGCCGAACGTGACCGTCCCCTACGACCTGTACGTGGTCAACCCCGACGAGTCCGTCGGTCACGTCTACATGGGACTGAACACTACGGACCTGCTCCTGCCCGAGCCTCCTGGAGGCACGGCCTACTCCACGACCGTGTCCGGCGACCTGTCCGAGATGGTCGGCATCGACCAGGTGGCCGTCGTCTGCTTCGAAGGCGCGACCAGGCCAGTCACCGGCTGCGAGCAGGTATCGGCAGGCAACACCTCCTACTCGTTCGATGTCACCTGGTACGGGGTCGCCTCCACCTCCGGCCACCTGCACGCCTGGCTCGTCGACCTCGACGATGACGGCCTGCCGTCTGGTTACCCCAAGGAGGGCCGAACGGCGCTCAACATCTCCGATGGGGTCCCCGTCCTCGCTGACGTGAACCTGGAGGCGGGACCGGACACCCGTTCCATCGCGGTCGACGTGACCCCTCCCCCCGGGCTCGCCATGTTCGGCAGCGCCGTAGCGCTCAGCTACAGCGACTTCGCTTCGATGGCGGTCTCCACCGCGATGTCGACCGACACGTCCTTCACGGCGCTGGTCCCTGACGTGGCCGGGGCGCGGTACACGCTCGTCGCTCAGGCCGGGGTCGGCGAGGTGCAGGCCATCGCCTGGGAGGTGGGCGGGCCCGACACCGAGGCGATCGAGGTGACCATGTCCCCGACCGTGGCAGTCATCGGCCCGGCAGCCGGCGTCACCGGCGTCAACCACGACACCGTCTTCAGCATCAGCAACCCCCTTGGGACCGCGGTGACCTACCTGTTCACCGGATCCGTGGGCTACTACGTGACGACCGCAGACACCGCCGTGACGATCCCCGACCTGAGCGCGTTCGGCATCGACCTGCCCTCGGGCGCCGACTACACCTGGGCGGTGGTGTCGATGCCTCACCTGCCCACGGTCGACGACCTGGCCCGCGAGGGGTGGATAAGCTCGCTGGCGAACCTGCAGGCGACGCTTACCGGCGGCCCGGGGCCTGACTCTGGCGGCGAGCTAGCGGTCGCCGGGTACCGGGCGTTCACCACGGAATGACGGCAGCCTGAGACCCTCGGGGCAGAGCGGCGGCGGGGCCAACCTCGCCGCCGCCCTGCCGTCGAGGACTGTGGATTGCGCCCCACACGGAGCAAACGGCCGGTCGTAGCGTGGCGCGGACGCTTCACCCGCACCTACGCTTCGGAGGCCTATGAGACAACGCTCCACCCCCTACGCCAGGGCGCGCCGGTCGCTGCTTGCGGTTTGCGGCCGTCCTCGCCGCTACCGTGCTCGCCGCCTGCGGTCCTGGCACGAGCACGACCCCGTCGATCTCCGTGGAGCTCGGGACCACGTCGCTGGACGTGGTCCTGGGCGGCTCGGCGACGGTGCAGGTCACCCTCACCAGGACAGGAACCGCCGCCGACGTCGCCCTTGACGCCGACGGCCTGCCCGCTTGGGCGACGGCGACCTTCTCGCCGCCCGTCCTAGCCGGCGACACGCTGACCAGCACCTTGACGCTGGGGACAGACGGCTCGGACCCCGGCGTGGCCCCGGCGACGTTCACGTTGACCGTCACGGCCACCGGCGATGGCGTCACCGCCAGCGACGAGCTCACGGTCTCGGTGGACCTGCTCAGCGTCTACGGGAGGGTCCTGGACGTCTTCGGTGGCGCGGTCATGGACGCCGGGGTGGCCGTGAACGGTGGGTCGTTGGTCCCTGTCGACGCCGATGGCGGCTTCCTCGGCCCAGACGTGGCGGTGCCGTACGACCTCGTCGTCGTCTTCCCATCGTTGGAGGGCGCGTTCGTCTTCGAAGGCCTCACGATCACCGGCGTGGAACTCCCCGTCCTGCCGTTGGCGACTGCCCCCAAGGCGACGACCGTGTCAGGGGACCTCTCGGAACCCGTCGGAGCCGGGCAGTTCGGCTACGTGTGCCTCGAGGGACTGGAGGGGCCGGTCACCGGATGCGGCTCCGTGCCAGAGGGCATGACCACGTTCTCGTTCCCTGTGAGTTGGGTCGGCGCCGACGTCGTCCCCGCCAGGGTGCGGGCCTGGGTGCTCGGCGTCGAGGGCGGTGCGGTCAGCGAGTACGTGCGTACCGGGTACGTGGACGTGGAGCTCGAGAACGCCGTGGTCACGAACGCGAACGTGACGCTCGGCGCCGCCCCCGGCACGAAGCACGTAGAGGTCTGGGTGACACCCCCACCGGGAGCGATCGCCACGAGCCTCACGGCGTTCCTCCGCCAGAGCGAGCACGCCGTCACTCCCTTCCCCGGGATGGTCAGCCCCTACGAGATCGCTACGTTCCTGCTCCCCGACCAGCCGGGCGCCAGCCTCGTGGCCTTGGCCACGGCCGCGGGCCCGTACGGCACCCAGTACGCCTGGACCACGGCCGAGTACGCATCCGGCCCGGTGGCGCTGAGCATGGCGCAGCTCCCGTCGCCGATCGCGCCTGCGAACGGAGCGACCGGGGTCGACGCGGCGACCGAGTTCAGGGCCACGAACCCTTCCGGCTCGCCGGTGACGTTCGCGTTCAGCGGGGACTGGGTCGTGTACGTAACGAAGAGCGAGCCGCGGACGACCCTGCCCGACCTCACCGCGTACGGGGTCCCTGCGTTCTCTGGCGACACCTACGCCTGGGGGCTGCTGGTGTCCCACCACGCCGCCGATGTCGACCAGGTCGCGCGCGAGGGCGTGCTGACCTCGGTGGTCTACCACTCGATGATGATGAGCGGTGGTCCGCCCCCAGCGGCGCCTTCCGGCTCGGTCAGCATCTCCCTCTCGCGGACCTTCACCGCGGACTGAGCCAGGGCGTGAGCCGGGAACCGGACCAGTGACCACGCTTCGACCCCTTATGGAGGCTAGATGACACGCTGCAACTCACGGAGGCTCGCCCTGCGCCGGGCTCCCCTCTTCGCCCTGGCGGCGAGCCTAGTGTTCGCGGCCTGCGGCCCCTCAGCTCCCACCAAGACCTTGGAGGTAGCCGTCGGTGACGGGTCGCTCGACGTCGCCCTCGGCGGCGAGGTGACCACGCTGGTGACCATCACGAGGGGCGGAGGCGACAGCGAGGAGGTCACGCTCGACGTGCAAGGGGCGCCCGATTGGGCCGTCGTGACGTTCTCACCGGAGACGCTCAGCGGTGACACCCTCACCAGCACCCTTACGGTCTCGACCGACGGGTCCGACCCGAGCGTCGCTCCGGCGAGCTTCGACCTCACCATCACCGCCGCCAGCGGCGGCCTCAGCGCCACCGACGACCTCACCGTCAACGTGGAGCTGCTCACGGTGACGGGCCAGCTGGTGGACATGCTCGGCAACGGCGTCTCGATGGCGAGCGTGTCCGTCAACGGCGGCGCGCCGGTCGCGGTCGAGGCCGACGGCAGCTTCGCTTGGCCCGACGTGGCACTCCCCTACGACCTCGTCGTCAGCGCCCCGGACTACGCCCACGTCTACGAAGGGCTGACGGGCGCCGACCTCAGCCTGTCGGTCATAACGATCTCGGGTAGCCGCAGCGCCATCTTGTCGGGCAACCTCTCGGAGGCCGTGGGCGCCGGGAGGCTCGGTGTCGTCTGCCTGGAGGGCGCCGGCCAGCCGGTCGTCGGCTGCGGCTCCCTCTCCGAGGGCGACACGACGTACGCGATAGGCGCCACCTGGTTCGGGCCAGCGACCGCGAAGGCGCGCGTGCGCGTCTGGATCGTCGACGTGGACGCAGACGGCAAGACCACCGGCTTCCCGCGCGCCGGCAGCGCCCAGGTGGACCTGGAGGACGGCGTGCCGGCCACGGCAGACGTGACCCTGGAAGACGGGCCCGCAGCGCGGACGGTGGAGGTAGCGCTCACGCCGCCGCCCGGCATGTTCATCCCCGACACCCGCGTCTACTACCGGCTCGGCGAGACCGGGTCAGCGCTCTTCCCCGGCAACCAGGAGGGGATGGTCGAGAGCTACACGGCCGTCGTCCCTGACGAGCCGGGCGGCGTGATCCTCGTGACTGCCCAGGCCTTCAGCCCGAACGCGAACCTGTTGGCCTGGACGACCGACGCCACCGGCGCCGGCGCGATCGAGTTCACTGTGCCGCGGTCCCAGCTGCCCATCGCGCCCGCCGACAACGCCACCGTCGTGAACCACGACACCCGGTTCAGGGTGCACAGCCCCACCGGGGCGCCGGTCACGTTCCACTGGCAAGGGCCGGTGACCGTGCTCCTGACCACGCAAGCCACGGACGTGACGATCCCCGACCTGACGGCCTACGGGATCGACCTGCCAGCGATGACCGACTTCGACTGGGTCACCCTCGTCTCGGGCCACGCCAGCGACGTGACCCAGGTGGCGCAGGAGGGCTACTACCGGCCGAGCGGCGACTTCCTCTTGCTCATGGGCGGTGGTCCCGGTCCGGCGACGCCGACCGGCTCCTTCTCAACCACCAGCCCTAGGAGCTTCAAGACCGAGTAAGCGCCGGCGCACGACGACCGAGGCCCAGGGGCGGCAGGTCCACCTAGCCGCCCCTCTCGCTTCCTTCGCGAGAGTCGTTCCACCCTTCGGTGAAACGTCGCGGCCGGTGCCCTGTCCTGGGCACCGGCCGCTGTCTGCGCCGTCCTCGGCTCAGTTCGCCGCCACGGGCTGCACGGTCGTCAGGTTGAAGCCGCCGTCTGCCGCCGGTAGGACACGGATGGTGTCGCCGTCAGAGAACTCGCCGGCGATGATGCCCTTGGCCAGCGGGGTCTCGATGCGCTCGCGGATCATGCGCTTGAGCGGCCGCGCTCCGAACACCGGGTCGTAGCCCACCAGCGCGAGCTGCTCCATGGCCTCGGGTGTCATGTCGAGCGTCATGCGCCGCTCGTCGAGCCGGCGCTGCAGGCGCTGCAGCTGGATGCGGGCGATCTCCGCCACCTGGTTCCTGTCGAGCGCGTGGAAGACGATGACGTCATCGATGCGGTTGAGGAACTCGGGCCGGAACTGCTGCTGCAGCAGCCCGAACACGGTGGCCTTCAGCTGCTCGTAGTTGGCCCCCGACGCGCCCATCTCGAGGATCTGCGGGCTGCCGATGTTGCTGGTCATGATCACGACCGTGTTCCTGAAGTCCACGGTGCGGCCATGCGAGTCGGTGAGGCGCCCGTCGTCGAGGAGCTGGAGCAGCGTGTTGAAGACGTCGGGGTGGGCCTTCTCGATCTCGTCGAACAGCACCACGCTGTAGGGCTTGCGGCGCACGGCCTCGGTGAGCTGGCCGCCTTCCTCGTAGCCCACGTACCCGGGAGGGGCGCCGATGAGCTTGGAGACGGTGTGCTTCTCCATGTACTCCGACATGTCGAGGCGGATCATCCGGTCCTCGCTGTCGAAGAGCTGCTCGGCCAACGCCCGCGCCGTCTCGGTCTTGCCGACGCCCGTGGGCCCCAGGAAGATGAACGAGCCGATGGGCCTGTTGGGGTCGGAGAGGCCGGCACGCGACCGCCGGATCGCGTCCGCGACGGCGGTGACGGCCTCGTCCTGGCCCACCACGCGCTCGTGCAGCGCCTTCTCGAGCCCGAGGAGCTTCTCGCGCTCGCCCTCGACGAGCTTCGACACGGGGATGCCGGTGGCCCGAGCCACCACCTCGGCGATCTCCTCCTCGCCAACGGAGAGTCGCACGTACTTGGCGTCCTCTAGCCTGCGCGCGACGTCTTTGACCGCCTTCTCGAGCCGCGGCAGCTCACCGTAGCGCAGGCGCGCCACGGTCTCCAGGTCGTAGTCGCGCTCCGCCACCTCGATCTGCGTGCGCACGCGGTCGAGCTCCTCCTGGTCGCGACGCCACTGCTCGAAGAGCGCCTTCTCGGCCTCGTAATCGGCCTGCGCCTGGCCGATGCGGTCGGCGATGGCCTTGAGCTCCTCCTCGATGCGCACGAGCCGGTGCTGGGAGTCGGGGTCTTCCTCCTTCTTGAGCGCCTCGCGCTCCACCTCGAGCTGCAGCCGGCGGCGGCGCAGCGAGTCGATCTCCTCGGGCAGGCTCTCGAGCTGCACGCGGATGCGGCTGGCAGCCTCGTCGATGAGGTCGATCGCCGAGTCCGGCAGCCGGCGGTCGGCGATGTAGCGGTGCGCCATCTGCGCCGCGGCGATGAGCGCCGGGTCGGAGATCTCCACGCCGTGGTGGACCTCGTACTTCTCCTTGATGCCCCTGAGGATGCTGATGGTGTCCTCGACGCTCGGCTCCTCGACGACGATCGGCTGGAACCGCCGTTCGAGCGCCGCGTCCTTCTCGATCTCGCGGTACTCGTTGAGCGTGGTGGCGCCGATCATGCGCAGCTCGCCGCGCGCCAGCGCCGGCTTCAACATGTTGCCGGCGTCCACGGCGCCCTCGGCCTTGCCGGCCCCCACGATCGTGTGCAGCTCGTCTATGAACAGGACGATCTGCCCCTCGGACTTGGTCGTCTCCTGGATGACGGCCTTCAGCCGCTCCTCGAACTCGCCGCGGTACTTGGCGCCCGCCAGGAGGCTGCCCATGTCGAGCTGCACGATGCGCTTGCCCTGCAGACCCTCGGGGACGTCCTTGTTGACTATGCGCTGGGCTAGCCCCTCGGCGATGGCGGTCTTGCCCACGCCGGGCTCGCCTATCAGCACGGGGTTGTTCTTCGTGCGCCTCAGCAGTATCTGGATGGTGCGCCTTATCTCGTCATCGCGCCCGATGACGGGGTCCAGCTTCCCCTCCCGCGCGCGCTGCGTGAGGTCAATGCCGTAGCGTTCCAGCGCGTCGAACGTGCTCTCGGCCGTCTGAGTGTCCACCGACCTGCCTCCCCTGATCTCGCGCGCCGCCTCTTCCAGCGCCTGCGCCTCCGGCAGGGCCTTGAAGCCGGGCGCGGCGCGCCGCGCCGCCACCAGCAGCACGTCCTGGGCGACGAACGAGTCGCCCCACGCCTTGGCGATGCCGTTAGCGTCCTGCAGCGCCCTGGCCATCTCGCCCGAGAGGTACAGCTCGCCCGGGCCGCCCGAGACCAGCGGCAGCCGCGCCAGCTCCTTGTCCAGCTCCTGCCGGGCGGCGTCGGCGGAGCCGCCGGCAGCCTCGACGACGCGGGCCGGGAGCCCAGTCGGGTCGGTGAGCAGCGCCGCCAGGAGGTGCAGAGGCGTCACCTGCTGGTGCTGCCTCGCCCTGGCCACCTGCTGGGAGCTGGCTACCATCTGCAGTGCGGCCTCGGTGAACCGGCCCTGATCCATGAGTCGCATCGTAAGAACTTGAGTCAGGTCATGTCAAGTTTCTTGGTAGCGACGTTTTCAGGTGTCTGCGGCCAGAGGCCCCGGCGACGCGGCGACGGCCGCCTCCGTGAAGGGGCGTGAGAGTGGACCGCGCGCCGGCCGACTGGCAGGCGCGCGGAGACGCTGCTAGGTGAGAGCGGAGACGAGCGTGGAGCCTAGGGCTCGGCCCCGCCTATCCGCTCAGGCCGCGGCGTCCTTGAACTCCGCGACCAGCTGGCCGATGACGGCCTTGGCGTCGCCGAAGATCATGCGCGTGTTCGGCTTGTAGAAGAGCGGGTTCTCGACGCCCGAGAAACCGGGGTTCATGGAGCGCTTGAGCACGAACGTGGTACGTGCCCTGTCCACCTCGATGATCGGCATGCCGTAGAGGGGGCTCGACTTGTCCTCCTTGGCCGCCGGGTTCACGACGTCGTTGGCGCCGATGACCACGGCCACGTCCACGTTCTCCATGGTCGGGTTGACGTCGCCGGGCTCGACGAGCTGCTCGTAAGGCACGTTGGCCTCGGCCAGCAGCACGTTCATGTGCCCTGGCATGCGGCCGGCCACCGGGTGGATGGCGTACCGCACCTCGGCGCCGTTGGCCTCGAGCAGGTCGGCGAGCTCCTTCACCGCGTGCTGCGCCTGGGCCACGGCCATGCCGTAGCCGGGCACGAACACGACGCTGCTGGCGGCCTCCAGGACGAAGTAGGCGTCCTGCGGCGACAGGGGCTTGACCTCGCCCTCCACGGCCTGGGCGCTCGACTTGGTGACCGCGCCGAAGCCGCTGAAGAGCACGTTGCCCAGGGAGCGGTTCATGGCCTTGCACATGATCTGCGTGAGGATCAGGCCGGAGGCGCCGACCAGCGAGCCCGCGACGATGAGCACGGTGTTGTCGATGACGAAGCCGGCCGCGCTGGCCGCCACGCCCGAGTAGCTGTTGAGCAGCGAGATGACGATCGGCATGTCCGCGCCGCCGATGGGCAGCACGACGAGCACGCCCAGGAGCAGCGAGACGACGATCGCCACGAGGAGGTAGACGTAGCCCCCCTCGGGGTTGATGACGTACGCCACCCCTGAGCCGAGCGCCACGAGCAGCAGCAGCGCGTTGACGACCTGCTGGCTGCCGAACAGTATCGGCCGCCCGCTGACGCGCTCGGAGAGCTTGGCCCACGCCAGCATCGAGCCGGTCAGCGTTATGCCGCCGATGAGCACGGCGAGGATGGTGGCGACGGCCGTGACCGGGTCTTGCGCTGGACGGCCTAGGTACTCGGCCCACCCGACCAGCAGCGAGGCGCCGCCGCCCGCGCCGTTGAAGATCGCCACCGTCTCGGGCATCTGCGTCATCTGGACGCGGCGGGCCCAGATCGCGCCGATGGCGCCGCCTACCACCAGGCCGGCCGCCACCAGGGCGTAGTCGATGCCGGTGACGAGGAGCGTGGCCACCACGGCCACGAGCATCCCCACGGCCGAGACCATGTTCCCGCGGCGGGCGGTGTCCGCGCGGCCGAGCATCTTGAGACCGATGATGAACAGCACCGACGCTGCTATGTAGGCGAGCTGGAACGCGGACTCCACGCTCAGCCCTCCTTCTTGCCGCTCTTGAACATGCCGAGCATGCGGTCGGTCACCAGGTAGCCGCCGAACACGTTGATGGCGGCGAGTACCACGGCTATGAAGGCCAGCACGTTGGAGAAGGTGCCGCCCACCGCGGTGGTAGCGATTGCGCCGACGATGGCTATGCCGGAGATGGCGTTGGTGCCGGACATGAGCGGCGTGTGCAGCTGCGAGGGCACCTTCTGGATGAGCTCGAGGCCGAGGAAGACCGCGAGGACGAACACGAACAGGAGAAGGAGGATGGTCATGCCTTGGCCTCCAGGGCGGCCTTGACGCGCTGGTCGCGGACGACGCCTTCGTGCGTGAGCAGGCAGCCGCCCACGATCTCGTCGGGCTCGCCGAGCTTGAGGTCCTTGGCCTCGGCGTCCCAAGCGTGCTCGATGAGGTTGTAGAGGTTGTTCGCGTACATCTGGCTGGCGTCGAGTGCCACCGAGGAGGGCAGGTCGGAGAAGCCGAGGATCGTGACGCCGTTGGGCGTGACGACCGCTTCGCCTGAGCGGCTGCCGGCGACGTTGCCGCCCGTGGAGGCGGCCAGGTCCACGATGACGCTGCCGGGTTTCATGCCCGCCACCATGGCCTCGGTGATGATCTGCGGGGCGCGCCTGCCGAACACCTGCGCCGTCGTGATGATCACGTCGGCGGTGGCGCACACGGCGGCCATCTGCTGGCGCTGACGCTCGAGCTGCTCGGGGGTGAGCTCCTTGGCGTAGCCCTGCTCGGTCTGGCCCGTCTCGCCCACGTCGAGCTCGACGAACTTCGCGCCCAGCGACTGCACCTGCTCCTTCACCACCGGCCGCGTGTCGTACGCCTCCACCCTGGCGCCCAGGCGCTTGGCGGTGGCGATCGCCTGCAGGCCGGCCACGCCGGCCCCCACCACGAAGACGCGCGCCGGCGAGATGGTGCCCGCCGGCGTGCTCATCATCGGGAACGCCTTGTGCGAGTGCCGCGCCGCCACGACGACGGCCGCGTAGCCGGCCAGGCTGGCCTGGCTGGACAGGGCGTCCATCTTCTGCGCGTAGGTGGTGCGGGGTATGAGCTCGACGCAGAGCGACGAGACGCGCGCCTGCGCCAGCGCCTTCACCAGCTCGTGGTTGAAGAAGGGGTCGACGAACCCCGCGGTGACGGTGCCGGGGCGCAGACGGGCCACGACGTCGAGGGCCGGCGGCTGCACCGTCAGCAGCAGGTCGGCGGAGGCTAGTAGCTCGTCCCTCGTGCCGACCTTGGCGCCGGCCGCCTCGTAGGCGGAGTCGGCGATGTGCAGGGGCGCCCCTAGGCCGCTCTCGACGGCCACCTGAGCGCCGAGTCGGGCCAGCCTGCCGGCGGTCTGCGGCGTGATGGGCACACGCTTCTCGCCCGCGACGGTCTCCTTCACCGCGACGATGTTCATCGGTCGCACACTATGACACGGCCCGCAGCGAGGGCATCGGGACCTAAGTCCGCGGCCACGCGGGTATACTCGCAGGCCGTGAACCATCTGGCCGTGCTGACGAGCGGTGGCGACGCGCCCGGCATGAACGCCGCCATCCGCGCCGTCGTCCGCACCGCCGTACACGACGGGGCCCGCGTCACAGGCGTCTACCGGGGCTACCAGGGCCTCCTGGAGGACGAGCTCGTCGAGATGCAGGCCCGCGACGTCGCCAACGTCATCCAACGCGGCGGCACCATCCTGCGCACGGCCCGCTCCGAGGAGTTCATGACGCCCTCGGGCCGCGCCAAGGCCGCCGAGAACCTCAGGCGGCGCGGTATCGAGGGTCTCGTGGTGATCGGCGGCGACGGCAGTTTCCGCGGCGCCCTGGCGCTATGGCGCGAGCATGGGATGCCCGTCATCGGCATCCCCGGCACCATAGACAACGACATCTACGGCACCGACGTCTCCATCGGCTTCAACACCGCCGTGAACATCGCCCTGGAGGCCGTCGACCGTCTGCGCGACACCGCCGCCAGCCACGACAGGCTCTTCCTCGTCGAGGTCATGGGCCGCCACGCCGGCCACATAGCGCTGCACGTGGGAGTGGCCGGCGGCGCCGAGGCGATCCTCATCCCCGAGGTGCCGATGTCAGCGCAGGAGGTCGCCGACCTCATCGTGGCGGCCGAGCGGCGCGGCAAGTCCTCGTCGATAATCGTCGTCGCCGAGGGGGCGTACCCCGGCGGCGCGCGCGAGCTGCAGCGCGTCGTGCAGGAGGTCTCGGGCTACGAGATCCGCAGCGTGATCCTCGGGCACACGCAGCGCGGCGGCACCCCCACCACCCGCGACCGCGTGCTGGCCTCGCGCCTGGGGTTCCACGCCGTCCGCGGCCTGTTGCGCGGCCAGACGGGCGTCATGGTCGGCACGGACCGCCGGGGCATCGTCTTCCGGGACCTTCAGGACGTCGTCGAGAACAAGAAGGACATCGACAGGGAGCTCTTGGAGATCGCCCAGGTCCTGGCGACCTGAGGGCGCGCCAGCCTTCGCCCAGGCGCCCGCGGGCCTCGACTCTCGTTCCTTGGGTCTCAGGCCCGCCGCAGCCTGACGAACGCGTCGCGGCCCTTCTGCAGGACCACCGGCTGCGCCAACGTGAGCTTCAGCATGGGGTCCTCGACGAGCTCCCCGTCGAGGCGCAGGCCGCGGTTCTGCACCAGGCGCCGCGCCTCGCCGTTCGACGCCGTGAGCCCGGCCAGCGTGGCCAGGCGCAGTACGCCCACCTCACCCCCCACGAACTCGCTCTCCGGCACGAGGACCTCAGGCATGTCGTCGGGTATGCCGCCGCGGGCCACCTCGTCGTAGCGCTCCTCCGCGGGTCCGACCTCGTCGTCGCCGTGGTACATGCGCACGAGCTCCCTGGCGTAGACCCTGTGGGCCTCCACCGGGTCGTCCGCCAGCAGCTCCTTCATGCGCGCCAGGTCGAGGTCGCTCGAGAGCTCGACGTACTGGGGCAGCAGCGCGTCGGGCACGCGCATCGCCTTCTTGAACATGGTGGCCGCGTCCTCGTGCAGGCCGATGTAGTTGCCGAGCGACTTCGACATCTTCTCGACGCCGTCGAGGCCGACCAGCAGCGGCGTCGTGAGCACCAGCTGGGGTTCCTGGCCGTAGGCGCGCTGGATGTCGCGGCCCACGAGGAGGTTGAAGAGCTGGTCGGTGCCGCCCAGCTCGACGTCGGCGCGCACCGCCACCGAGTCGTAGGCCTGGGCCAGCGGGTAGAGGAACTCGTGCACCTGGATGGGCACGCCGGCCTGGAAACGCTTCGTGAAGTCGTCGCGCTCGAGCATGCGCGCCACCGTGTAGTTCGACGCCAGCTTGATGAGCTCCGCGAAGTCGAGCTGGCCGAGCCACTCGGAGTTGTAGCGCAGCTCGAAGCGCTCGGGGTCGGTGTCGAGGACGGTCGTGGCCTGCTCGACGTAGGTGCGGCCGTTGGCCCGCGTCTGCTCGAAGGTCAGGACGGGGCGCGTCTTGGACCGCCCCGACGGGTCGCCGATCATCGCGGTGAAGTCGCCGATGATGAGGACCACCTTGTGGCCGAGGTCCTGGAACTGCCTGAGCTTCCGCAGGACCACGGCGTGGCCGATGTGCAGGTCGGAGGAGGACGGGTCTACCCCGAGCTTCACGCGCAGCTGACGGCCCTCGCGCTGCGCCAGCTCCAGCTTCTCCTTGAGCCCGCCCTCGGGTACCACATGCTCGGCACCGCGCAGGAGGACCTCCAGCGCTGCCGCGATCTGCTCGTCGGTCACGCGCGGGAGTGTAACACGGGCCGTCGGGACCGCCTCGGCCGCCTTCCTGAGGCGTAGAAGGCAGCGCCGAGGAGCGTCAGGACCGACGCTGCGACCAGCGCCCAGCGCCAGGTGAGCCACCTGACGAGCAGCATGGCCAGCGCCGCGGCGTTGCCGTTGCGCACGCTCTTCGCCAAGGTGATGACGAGCGGCTGCCTGGCCAGCAGGGCCTTCGCGCCACGCTTGGCCGCCAGCTCCAAGCCCGCCGGCCCGCGCACCAGCGCCTCGGCGTAGAGCGCCTCGTCGGCGAGGCGCGCAGCCCCCTTGCCGCCCCACTTGAGGCCCAGGAGCGGGCTGGGGGCGGCCTCGACGAACCTCGCCACGCTGGCCAGCTCGTCGGCGTCGTCGGCGTAGGCCAGGGCACGCGTCGCCCTGGCAGGGCCGACCTTCACGCTCATGCGCCCCGCGTCCCCGAGCAGCCCCGCCAGCGGTCTCCAGGCGCGCTCGTTGACCAGGCGCACCACGCTGCGCGCCAGGCCCTCGCTCAAGGCCCCGGCGCGGCGGGCGGCCTTCAGCAGGTCGTTGCCCGCGCCCACCTGCGGCGCGAACGTGAGCGCGATGCCCGCGGCCGACAGGGCCATGAGCACCTCGTCCGGGTCGTCTCCCCTGGCCCACGCGGCCGACTGACGCACGAGGTCGCGCACGTCGCCGAACACCACGAGGTCGCTGGCGAGGGCGCAGCCGATGCCCACGCCGTCCTCGGCGCGGCCGGTCCACACCCCGCTTACGCAGCGGCCGAACACGGCGCCGAGCCGGTTCCACGCCTCGCGCGCCGCGGCCAGCTCCTCCTCGCAGTCGCCGGCCTCCGCGAGCTCGATGGCGTCCAGCGCCCTGTCGGCCGCCAGCTCGGCCCGGGCGGCGGCGCAGAAGTCGAAGGGCGGCAGCGCCTCGAGGTAGGGGCCGGTGTAGTCGAGCCAGAGCTTCCCGGCCACGACGCCCAGGCCCGCAAGTAAGAGCACGGCGCCTAGGAGCCGCCGCAGGAGGCGTCTCAAACCCGCCCGACCCGGGCAGGCTCCAGCCTGGGGTGCGCCAGGTCCCTCATGCCCACTACCTTGCCACGCCCCGCCGTGCGGCCGAGGGCTAGCCTGGGCTCAGGAGGAAGCATGCGCGAGGTCCACATCGTGGGCGTGCCCATGGACCTGGGAGCCGGCAGGCGCGGCGTGGACATGGGTCCTTCGGCGCTGCGCCTGGCGCGCCTGGCGGCCACGCTCGCAGACATGGGCTACACCGTCACCGACCTCGGCAACGTCGAGGTGGCGGTGGCCGAGTCCTACGGGCGCGGGGGCGCCGGCGACCCGCTCTACGCCGACGTCATCGCCGCCGCCTGCTCGTCGGCCGCCCGCGCGCTGGCGGGGCGGCCTGAGGGCGCAGTGGCCATCGCCCTGGGCGGGGACCACTCCGTGAGCATGGGCACCGTGCCCGGCGCCGCAGCCGGCGGCGAGCTCGGCGTCCTGTGGGTCGACGCCCATGCCGACATCAACACGCCGGAGACCTCGCCGAGCGGCAACGTCCACGGGATGCCCGTGGCCCACCTGCTCGGCTTCGGCGACCGGCGGTTCACCTCGCTGTGGGCGGACCGTCCTCCGCTGTCGCCGCGGGACGTCGTCTACATCGGACTGCGCAGCGTCGACCCGCCGGAGCGGGAGGCCATCGCCAGCCTCGGGATGACCGCGTACACGATGAGCGACGTCGACCGGCGCGGCATCGCCGACGTGGCCGCCGAGGCGCTCGAGCGCCTCTCCCACGTGTCCCGGCTGCACGTCTCCTTCGACGCGGACGTCCTCGACCCGTCGGTGGCGCCCGGCGTTGGCACGCCCGTGCCGGGCGGCCTCACCTACCGGGAGGCCCACCTGCTCATGGAGACCCTGGCCGAGAGCGGCAGGGTGGCGAGCCTGGACCTCGTCGAGGTGAACCCCATCCTCGACGTCGCGAACCGTACCGCCGCGACGCTAGTGGAGCTCACGGCCAGCCTGCTGGGCAAGCGGATCCTCTGAGAGCTTCTAGGGCGCTTCAGCCGCCCGCCACGGTGAGCTTCAGCCGCCGCCCCTGGGCGGCGTTGGTCACGGCGCGCCGCAGGCGCGGCACGACGCTGGTGAGAGCGGCGTCGCCGGCGGCTATGGCCTCGCGGGCCTTGTCGAAGTTGAGCCACGAGATCGGGGGCCGCGTGTGCACCTCGAAGCGGCGCTCGCCTTCCCGGGCGAGGTCCTCGCCGCCGGCGTCGCTGTCGTCGCGCAGCCACATGCCCGCCGTCATGGCCAGGGCATGGCCCAGGCGGCCCATCGCGGTGCGCGGGCGCTTGGCGAGCGCGCGGCTGTGGAGCCGCCTCACCGGCTCTGCGGCCAGCGCCTTCTTGGCGAACCTTATGGAGCGCGAGTCGCGCGCCTGCACGCCGGCGCCGATGCCGAGGGCGACGTCCACGCCGAGCTCGACCACCGTGTCGAGCGGCACGGGCGAGCCGATGCCGCCGTCTATGAGCCGCCTGCCGTCCACCTCGACGGGAGCGAAGACGCCCGGGATGGACGACGAGGCCCGCAGCGCCGGCGCCAGGCGCCCTTCCCGCAGCAGCACGCGCTCGCCGGTGTCGACGTCGGTGGTCACGACCACCAGGTCGCCCGCGAGGTCGGCGAACGTGCGCCCCTCGAGGAGCCGGTCGAAGTAGTCCTCCAGCTTGCGGCCCCGGAATAGGGCGGCGTGGTGGAGCCCGAAGTCGGCGACGTAGGGGATGACGTCGCGCCGGCGCATGGCGCTGGCGCGGTCGATGAGGGCGTCGACGCTCTCGCCCGTGGCGTACAGCGCGCCGACCACGGCGCCGAAGCTCGTGCCCACGATGACGTCGGGCCGCAGGTCGTGCCGCTCCAGGCAGGCGAGGGCGCCGAGGTGGGCGTACCCGCGGGCGCTGCCGCCCCCGAGCGCCACGCCGATCGTCGGGCGCCTCTCTGACATGGCGGGCACTCTAACCCCCTGCTGGCCGAAGCCACGTCGGGCCGTGGCATGCTTGCCGCCGTGGGCACGTCTCCTACCGAGAGAGCGCCGGCCGTGGCTGGGCTCGGCGCCGTGGTCGTCCATCACGGAGCCCCCAGGGACGTGCTCGACGAGGCCATGCGCCGCCTGGCGCGGGCCGCGCCCGGCGCACCCGTGGTGCTGGTGGCCACTGGGGGCTCGGTGCCCGCGCCGGCGGAGGGCTGGCCGCCCGGCACCCGCGTCATGGCCGTCGAGAACCACTCGTACGCGCGGGCCGTGAACCGCGGCCTGGCGGCCCTGCCGCCCACGCCCTACCAGGCCTTCATGAACGACGACGTGCTCGTGGAGGACCACACCTTCGCCGACCTCTTGAAGGCGCTGGAGGCCGACCCCGGCGCCGGAGCTGCCGGCCCTCTGGCCTACGGCGGCGACGGGCGCCTGCAAGCCATGGGCCTCCCCTACAGGCTCGTCCAAGCGCGTGCCTTGAGGGCGGCGCGCGGGCCGGGCGGCAGCGCGGCGGCGGTGCGCGCGCCATGGCTGGCCGGCTTCCTGGTCGTCGCCACCCGGCTGGCGCTCACGGCCACGGGCGGCTACGACGAGGGGTTCAGGTTCACCAACGAGGACCTCGACCACGGCCTGCGCGCCGCCAGGCTCGGGTACGCCAGCCTGCTCGTGGCCACCAAGGCCGTCCACCTCGGCGGCTCCTCGACGCCGCGTCACCCGGCGTTCCACGTGGAGGGCCGGAGGGGCGGCTTCGTGGTCACGGCGCGCCACTACCCCCGCGCAGTGAGGTCGCTGCATCGCGCCTACCTGGTCCTCGAAGGGACCCTCGGGTCCGCCGTCGCCCCCAGTGCGCCGGCGCGCGCCGCGCACGCCGCCGTGGCCCGCATGGCGCGTCAGGGACGGTGGGACACGCCGCCGTTCGGGCCGACCCTGGACGACCGCTAGGCCAGGTGCTACCTTCTCGGCCATGCCCGCGCGTCTAGCGCTGGCGGTGGAGGCCATGCTGGCCGACCCCGTCCTGCTCTACTCCACGGGCGCAGCGGCGCTCCTACTCGTCGTCTCGTTGGCCAGCGGCCTGGCTCGCCGCGACCTCTTGGCGTTGACGAGACCCCGGACGCTCCTGCGCGTGTTGGGCGCCGTGGCCGCGGCGTTCCTGCTCACAGCTGCCGACGCCTACTGGGGCCCGGAGCTCCCTGAGCGCGTCGCCGCGCTGACCCCTGGACTGCACAGGCTGCCCCTCTACGTCGTGGCCCTCGCCTACGGGCCTGGCACCGGGCTGCTCGTCGGGGTGCTCTTCGCCGGCTTCCACGCCGGCGGCGGCGTGCCCGGTTGGCCGGAGGCAGTGCTCACCCTGGAGCTGGCCGTCCTGGGTTGGCTGGCGATCTACCCCTCGCCCCGCGACACGCGCCTGGCGGGCCCGCTGGACGCCCTCCTCGCCTACGCCCTCGCCTGGGGCACCGCCGGCGTCGCGCTGCTGGCCGCGCGCCACGGCCAGGCGACCTGGCAGTTGGTGCTGGCGGAGCACGGCGTCTTGCTCCCCGGCGTCGTCGCCAGCGCGTTGCTACTGGTGCTGGTGGGCCCGCGGGCCTACGCCGTCGCCTTCCCAGGGAGCCGCGTCTACCCGCCGGCGCCCCAGCGCACCCCGTCGCGCTCCGAGGAGCTCGCGCCACGCCCCGTCCTGGCGCTGCAGACGGCCGACGAGACCTTGGCCGTCCGCGACCGTCGCCGCGCGGTGACCCTGAGCGTGCTCGCGCACGAGGCCCACGAGCTGGCCGAGGGGCTGCCGGACCGCGGCAGGCGCCGGGCGCGGCAGCTCGACCCGCTCCCCGAGCACGAGGGACCCTTCACCGTGCCGGAGAGGCGCCGCCGCCTGGAGCCCAGGCGGTTACCGGAGGAGCTGAGCCGGACGTGAACGCGTGGCTGCTCAGCCTGCCAGGGGCACGCTGAACCCGAAGGCGTTGCCGCGCCGTCCGTCGCCGCGTCGCCCGCCCCACGCCTGGCCGCCCCAAGACGCCACGACGGACCGCACTATGTAGAGCCCGAGACCCGTCCCCTTGGCCTTGGGTCCCCCCTGGGCCCGCGGCTCGAAGAGGCGGTCGTAGTCGCCCTCGGCCAGGGGCTGGCCCTCGTCCCTGACCTCCACCGCTGCCATCCCGCCCGAGGGCCACGCCACGAGCGCCACCGACCCTCCCGCCGGACCGTGCACGGCGGCGTTCTCCAGCAGGTTCACGAGGGCCTGCAGCAGCTTGTCCTCGTCCGCCCGCACCGACAGCCCCGTCGGCTCCAGGCCCAGCGTCACGCCGCGCCCCTCCCTGACGTGCTGGGTGAGGGCCGCGGCGCGCTCTGCCAGGGGGTCGAGCTCGAGCGTGCGCAGTCGCGGTGGTCGCACGTCGACGGTGAGGTCGGAGAGCAGGCGCGTCAGCCGGGCGGCCTCCTCGCGGGCGCGCGCCAGGAACCGCTCGCGGCGGTCGTCGGGAAGGTCGCCGGCCAGGGCGTCGAGCACCGCCACCACCGCCGTCGCCGGCGTGCGCAGCTCGTGCGAGAGCACGGCCAGCAGCTCGCGGGCGTCGCGCTGGCTGGCCCGCACGTCGCTCACGTCCCGCATCAGCAGGGCGCCCGGCGCGCTCCGGGCCACCACGGGCCTGCCCCGCAGCTCCACCTCGAGCTCGCTTCCCGGCTCGCGCGTCAGGGCCTCCAGCCTGTGGTCGCGCAGCACGCCGATGAGGGGCCTGCCGAGGGCGCGCTCCGCCTCGACGTCGAGCAGCTCGGCCGCGCCCCTGTTGAGGCTCGTGACCACGCGGCCGTCGTGCAGCACGACGCCCTCGGCCAGCGCGTCGAACCAGCTGCCCTCGCCTCCCCCTCTCACCCTGCCCCACCCGGCCGGGCCATGCGGTAGCCGCGCCCCCTCACCGTCTCGATCCACTCCTGGCCGAGCTGAGCCCGCAACTGCGAGACGTGCTGGTCGACCGTCCGTTCCGTGCCCACGAAGTCGGCTCCCCACACCCGGTCGAGCAGCTCGCCGCGGGCGAAGACCCGCCCTGCGTTGGCGACGAGGAAGGCCAGGAGCTCGAACTCCCTCGGCGTCAGCTCCAGGCGCACACCCGCTAGGCGGGCCTCCCCGGCGTCCTCGTCGACCTCCAGTTCCCCTAGCCGCACGGCCCGCCTGACCCGCGCCCGCCTGAGGAGGGCGCGCAGCCTCGCCACCAGCTCGGGGTGCGAGAACGGCTTCACCAGGTAGTCGTCGGCTCCCGTCTCCAGGCCCTCGACCCGGTCGGCCTCCCTAGCCTTGGCCGTGAGCACGAGCACGGGCTTGTCGTCGTCGGCGGCGCGGGCGCGGGCCAGCAGCCTGAGTCCCGGCTCGTCGGGCAGCATCCAGTCGAGCACCACGACGTCGGCCCGCTGCCACGCCTCCGTGGCCTCGGCGACGCTGCGGGCCTCGAGGACGGAGAAGCCGGAGCTGGCGAGGTTGTGCGCCACCACCTCGCGCAGGACGTCGTCGTCCTCGACGAGCAGAACGGCGTGAGCCACGGCCGAAGTCTAGCCGCAGGGTGGCGGCTGGGCCATGACGCGCCCATGACGAGGCTCGGCTATCATGCCCGCCGTGGACGGCAGCCCGCTCTCAGAGGACATCGCGAACGTCGCGAGCCATGTACTGCGCATGCTCAGCCTCGTCAAGGAGGCCACGGAGCTGGCGCGGCGGGCGCTCATAGACCAGGACCAGGAGGCGGCGCGGCGCTGCATGGAGGGCGACGCCCAGATCGACGCCATGCAGGCCGAGCTCGAGACGCGGATCCTCACGGTCATCGCCAGGCGCCAGCCGGCGGCCAGGGACCTGCGGTTCCTCGGCGCGTCGTTCCAGGCCCTCCACGACATCGAACGCGCCGGCGACTACGCCGAGCACGTCGCGCGCGCTGGCCTCGAGCTGTCGAAGGAGCCGCCGCTGAAGCGCTACCTCGACCTCCAGCGCTGCTTCGAGGTCCTGGAAGCGATGCTCGACGCCACCATGAAGGCCTACGCCGAGGAGGACGCCGAGGCGGCCAGGCGCGCGCACGCCATGGACCAGGAGGTCGACGACCTCTACGAGCAGATCCAGCGCGAGCTGCTCACCTACATGATGGAGTCTCCCGCCGCCATCGGCCGCGCCAACAGGCTCCTCGAGGTCGCCAGGTACCTGGAGCGCCTGGGCGACCACGTGGAGAACGTCAACGAGCACGTAGTGTTCTGGCTGACCGGCGAGCGGCGCATGTGACGGACGGGGGCGCCACGCCCCGTCGCCGACTGCGCCGTGCCCTCGGCAGGGCGCTACTGGCGCTTTCGCTCGTCTGGTCGCTGCTGGCCGCAGCGTTCGCGGCCCGCGACCACGTCGCCGTCCACGGCCTGCCCAGCGCCATGCGCATCGCCTTCGGCGACGAGCTGCTGGCCCCCCGCTGGCCGGTCGTCAAGGGCCTCTTCAACGCCTTCAAGGGACCGGTGCGCGTGGGCCTGCAGGTGGGCCACCTGGCCGCCGCGCAACAGCCGGACGAGCTGGCGGACCTGCGCTTCAGCACCGGCGCGCACTGGGACGGCCTGGACGAGGTGGCGGCCAACCAGGCGATCGTCGCCGCGCTGGCGGAGCGGCTGCGCGCCAGGGGGATCGTCGTGGACGTCCTGCCGGCCACGGTGCCGGAGCGGTACCGCGCCGACGCCCTCGTCTCCGTGCACGTCGACGCGAACGCCGACACGTCGCGCCGCGGCTACAAGTCCTCGCACTTCGTCCCGGCCCGCAACCCCCACGAGCTCCTGCTCAAGCTGCACCTCGACAGGGCCGTGCTGGGCCTCACGCCCTTGGCCGACGACGACAGGAACGTGAGCGGCAACATGCTGCACTACTACGCCTTCAACAACCTGCGGTTCCGGCACGCCGCCCACGCCCGCACGCCCGCGGTGATCGTCGAGCTGGGCTACCTGTCCAACCCCTCAGACAGGGCCCTCATCGAGAAGCCGGACAGGCTGGCCGCTGCGCTGGAAGCGGGCCTGCTCTCCTACCTGGCGGAGGTCGGCCGCCTCTAGTGGCCGCCTCGGCCGCTGTGTAGCGCGCGTCCCTCAGCGCACCCGAACGCCGCGGGGGCGGAGTTAGCATCGCCTCGGCATGACCTCCCCGTCCTTCGAGCGCACCGCCACCATCGTTCTCGTCGCCGCCGCGCTGGCGCTCCTCGCGGCCTGCAAGCCGGGCGACCAAGGCTCTGGCAACGCCGCGAGGCAGGCTGGCGGGCCGACCGCCGGGGGCCTCACGGCGGCGGTGTCGGTGAGCGACACCGTCGTGGGCGGCGGGGTCGTCGAGGTGACGCTCAAGGACGGTGACGCGCTCGTCGAAGGCGCCGCCGTCGAGGTCCACGGCGACATGACGCACGCCGGCATGGCGCCGGTGATCGCCGCGGCGCTGGAGGTGGAGCCGGGTCTCTACCGCACGGAAGTCTTCGGCTTCACCATGGCCGGGGACTGGATCATCACCGCCCAGGCCAAGGCGCAGGACGGCAGGACCGCGAAGGCGGAGGCCTTCGTCACGGTCTCGAGGTGAGCGCCCCCGCCACCGGGCTGGGCGCCGCCGAGCGCCAGCGGCGGCAGGGCGCGTTCGTCGACCAGCCGCGCGGCTTCGACCTGCTCTCCCTGCCGGGCCTCAGGCGCTTCGTCCGCTGGCGCCACTCGCGCCTGGTCATGCAGCTCCTCCTGCTGGCGGTGGCCGCCTTCGTGCTGGTGGACGGCTTCACCGGCAGGCAGGTGGCGCCGCGCAACGTGGCCACCACGTCCGTGTGGCTGCACTACCGCGGCCTGCTGGTCTTCGCTCTCGCCGTGGTGGGCAACCTCTTCTGCGCCGCCTGCCCGCTGATGCTCACGCGCGGTCCGTCGCGCCTCCTCGAGCGCCTGCTGCCCCGCAAGCTCGCCTGGCCGCGCGCCCTGCGCGGCAAGTGGGTGGTGCTCGGCATCACCGTCGTCTACTTCATGGTCTACGAGGTCTTCGACCTGTGGGCCAGCCCGTGGCTCACCGCCTGGGTGGTGGTGGGCTACTTCGCGGCCGCGCTCCTCGTTGACACGGTCTTCCCCGCCGGCACCTTCTGCCGCTACGTCTGCCCCCTCGGCAACTTCAACTTCGCGCTGGCCAGCGCCTCGCCGACGCAGGTGACCGCCGTGGACCCGGACGTGTGCAGGCGCTGCGAGCACAAGCCCTGCCTCCACGGCCGCTACACGGCTCCGGAGCCGCCGCAGGGCGCCGTGGCGCTGCCCCTCGCCGGCGCCCACGCCGGCTTCGTGCCCCTGGCCGAGGTGGTGAGGCCCAACGGCACCGGCTTCTTCCCCGGCTGCGAGACCGACCTGTTCGTGCCCACCATCACCTCGAACATGGACTGCACGCTCTGCATGAACTGCGTGCGCGCCTGCCCCTACGACAACGTGGCGCTGACCGTGAGAGCGCCGGGCCGGGAGCTGCACAAGGCGCCGTGGGCGCGGCGCGGGCGGCTGTCGGTGATGGCGTTCGGCGTGCTCCTGGCCTTCTTCGGCGTCATGAACGCGCTGGCCATGGTGCCGCCTTTCTACGACGCGGCGGAAGCGCTGTCTGGCTGGCTGGGCACGAGGAACGAAGCCGTGCTGCTGGGGGTCATGTACGCCGGCGTCACGCTGGCCGGCTTGGCCCTCACCCTCGGGGCCGCCGCGGCCGCCGACGCCCTTGGCGGCCGCTGGGAGGGGCTGCGCGCCGCCTTCGAGCGCTGGGGCTACGTGGTCGTGGCGCTCGGCTTCGGCTTCTGGGCGGCGCACTACACGTTCCACTTCCTCACCGGCGCCCTCTCGATAGTCCCCGTGTTCCAGCACTTCTTCGAGTACCGGGGCTTCGCCGTCGACCCCAACTGGCGCCTCGCCCAGGTGGTGCCGAGCCGCTACCTCTTCGGCATCCAGGCCGTGATCACCGCGGCCGCCAGCGTCCTGGCGCTCTACACGTCGGCGCGCATCGGTCTGCGCGAGTTCGGCCGGCGCGGCGTGCTCGCCATGTGGCCCATGTTCCTATTCGTGCTCGTGTTCACGGCCGTGCAGCTCGTGATCCTGGCGCAGCCCATGGAGATGCGCGGGACGATCCTCGGCCCCATGGACTGAGGCGAAGGATGGGCGCACCCGACGTCCGCGCGGGCCGGAGTGCTCGCCGCGTCGGCCGCTCGTGCCCGGCGGGGGACGCGCATCGCCCGGTGGCCGCGGCCGGTGGTAGCCTCTTCCGAGTGTCTCGCGGGTCCCTCACCATCCTGGCCGTCCTAGCGGCCCTCCTGCTCACCGCCCCAGCCGCCGCCGAAGGCCTGCCGGCCTGCACCATCGACGACAGGCCGGCGCTCATCACCGGCTACGAGGACCACGCGCTCACCGTGCTCGACACGGTGTTCGCGCTGCCGTCCGACTACGTGCCGCCCGACCTCGTCCCGGTGTCGCGAGCTTTCCCGCCCTCCTACGACGGCGGGGGGCAGCACCAGGTGCGCGCCGTGGTCATCGACGACCTGGCCGCGCTGCTGAGTGACGCCGAGGCGGCGGGCGTACGGCTGGCCGTGCAGTCCGCCTACCGCAGCTACGGCTACCAGGAGCGAACGTTCGCCTACTGGGTGGAGACGGACGGCTACGAGGCCGCCCTGGCGAGCAGCGCCAGGCCGGGCCACTCCGAGCACCAGCTCGGGACGGCCATCGACCTGAGGTCGTACGGCGGGCCGGCGGCGTGGGACATCGAGGACTGGGCGAAGACGCCCGAGGGCGCCTGGGTAGCCGCGAACGCCCACCTCTACGGCTTCGTGATGAGCTACCCGGAGGGGAAGCGCGACGTGACCTGCTACGTCTACGAGCCTTGGCACTACCGTTACGTGGGCCGCGAGATGGCCGCGGCCATCCACGCCAGCGGGCTCACACCACGCGAGTACCTCTGGCTGGCCATGCGGACGGAGCTCGAGGACCGCGCCCAGGCAGGCGGCGAAGCGCGGTGAGGCGCCTTCTCGCCGCCGGCCTGGCCCTGTGGCTCGGCGCCGCCGCCGCGCACCCGATGCTCGTCATCGGCGAGCTGAGCTTCGACCCCGACCCGCCGGCGCCCGGCCAGGCCGCCACCCTGACCCTCCAGCTGCAGGAGACCTCGCTGGCCGAGGTGGAGGACGCCGTGGTGTTCGTGGAGTTCCGCCGCGGCGAGCCGCCCTCCGGGGAGTCGGCGCCGCGCGGCGACCCCTACCTGGCCACCGAGCAGCTGGCCGAGACGTCGCCGGGCGTGTACACGACGACCATCACCGTCCCCGAGCCGGGCGTCTACGCCGTCTCGATACGCGACCGCACCTACAGGCAGGAGGAGGCCATCGCCAACGTCCGGGTCGTCATCAGCGACGCGGCCGTGGGCGCCGTGCCGTTCATCCTGCCGCCAACCGCGATCGGTCCAGCCTCCCTAGGCTCCTGGCTCATCTGGCTCGTGGGCGTGCCGCTGCTGGCCGGCGTCGTCGTGACCGTGCTGGTGCTGCGGGCAGGCGGGCGCGGGGAGAAGGAAGGGGCCGAAGCAGAGGCGGAAGAGGAAGGATGAGCTTCCTCGAGCAGACGTGGGGCACCTGGCTGAACGTGGCCACGGTGCTGGTGGGCGGCGGCCTGGGCCTGCTCGTGCGCGGGAGGCTGCCGGGGCGCGTCACGACCGCGGTGATGCAGGCCATCGGCCTAGTGACGCTGCTCATCGGCGTCCTCAACGCGCTGGACCTGGGGCGCGTCGACACGCCTCCCGGAGTCCTGGTGGGCCTGCTCGCCCTGGCCATCGGCGCCGCCCTGGGCGAGTGGTGGGGCATCGAGGAGGGCCTCGAGCGCTTGGGCGACAGGCTCAAGCGCGCGCTCGGCGGACAGGGGCCCTTCACGGAGGGCTTCGTCGCCGCCAGCATCCTCTTCTGCGTCGGCCCCATGACGCTGCTGGGCAGCTTCCAGAACGGCCTCACCGGCGAGGCGCCGTTCCTCGTGCTCAAGTCGACGCTCGACGGCTTCGCGGCGCTGGCCCTCGCCACCACGTTCGGCTACGGCGTCCTCGCCTCGATACTCGTCATCGCCGTCTACCAGGGCGCCCTCTCGCTGGCCGCCGGCCTCTTCGCCAGCCTCGTGCCCGACCCGGCCAACGACCCCAACGTGATGCTCATCAACGGCGTCGGCGGCCTGATGATCATGGCCATCGGCTTCGGCCTGATGGACATCAAGCGGATGCGCGTGGCCTCGATGCTGCCGGCCTTGGTGCTGGCGCCGCTGCTCTACTGGCTGGGCAGCCTCTTCTACTGAACCCGGCGCGACCCCGGCGCCCAGGCGTTAGCATCCTCGCGTGAGCGGCGAAGCGCCTATCAGCATCGACGACGAGACGCTCTCCCACCTGGAGGAGCTGGCCCGGCTGGAGCTCCACCCCGCCGAGCGCGAGAAGGTGAAGGCCGACCTCGCCGCGGTCCTGGGCTTCGTGGCGGAGCTGGCCGAGCTGCCGGAGGGCGAGGTGGCGACGGACTTGGCCGCGCCGGAGCGCACGCGGCCGGACGTGCCGCGCCCTGGCCTGCCCCGCGAGGCGGCGCTGGCCCTCGCTCCAGCCGCACGCGACGGCTACTTCGAGGTGCCGCGCACGGTCGAGGAAGCCTAGCGGGGCGGCAGCAGGCCCGACTGGTCGTACAGCCGCAGGGCCTTCAGGCTCAGGCGCGTTTCCCGGGAGAGCGCCCCTATGGTCATGGGCCCCGCGGGAGCCGTGTCGCTAGGGATGGTCAGAGCCTGCGGCCTGCCCCAAGGTGAGGGTCAAGCCCCATAATCCTCTCGATGTACCTGGCCATCGTCGTCGCCCTCGTCCTCATCAACGGCCTCTTCGCCATGTCGGAGATCGCGGTCGTCTCAGCCAACCGCTTCCGCCTCCAGCAGCGCGCGGTAGAGGGCGACCGCGGGGCCGCGAGGGCGCTGGCGCTCGTCGAGGACCCCAACCGCTTCCTGTCCACCGTCCAGGTGGGCATAACGCTCGTGGGCATCGTCTCCGGCGCCTTCGGCGGCGCCACGCTCGCCGGCCCGCTGGCCGAGCGGCTCGCGACCGTCTCGTGGCTGGAGCCGTACGCCTGGCCGGCGGCCTTCGGGCTGGTGGTCGTGGGTATCAGCTACCTCTCCCTGGTGGTGGGCGAGCTCGTTCCGAAGCGCGTCGGCATGGCCGACCCCGAGGCGATAGCGGTGAGGGTAGCCGGCCTGATGCACGGCCTGTCGCGCGCGGCCGCGCCGGTCGTCGCGCTGCTCGGCGCCTCCACGAACCTAGTTCTCAGGCTCCTGCGCGTGAAGGCGGAGGAGGACGACATCGACGAGGAGGACATCGAGATGGTCATCGCCCAGGGGCGCGTGGCGGGAGTCGTGGAGCCGGAGGAGCAGGTGATCATCGAGAACGCGTTCTGGCTCGGGGAGCGGCGCGTGCGCGACATCATGACGCCGCGCCACGAGGTGGCCTGGCTCGACGTCGCGGACGGCGCCGACGAGGTGAAGGCCGTGCTCGCTCGCTCGCCGCACGGCCGGTACGTGGTCGCCCAGGGCGACCTGGACCACGTCGTGGGCTACGTGGAGGCGGCCGACCTCTTGACCGACGCGCTGCGCGGCCGGCCGCTCGACCTGCGGCGCCGCCTCAAGGAGCCTCTGTTCGTGCCGGAGACGCTCCCGATACTGGCCATGCTCAACCAGTTCAGGGAGTCGCGCAGGCGCCTGGCCGTGGTGGTGGACGAGTACGGCGGCTTCGAGGGCCTCATCACGCTCGGGGACATCCTCGAGGAGCTGGTCGGCGACCTGGCGGCCGTGGGGCCGGAGGAGCCGCGCGTGGAGGCGTTGGCGCCGGGCGAGTGGCACGTCGACGGCGGGGTGCACGTGGACAAGCTGCTCGAGGCCCTCGACCTGGAGGACGAGGTGGACCTGGGGGACGCCGCCTTCCAGACTGCGGGCGGCCTGGCCTCGTTCGTGCTCGGCCGCGTGCCGGACGAGGGCGACGGTTTCGAGTGGCACGGCCACCGCTTCACCGTGACGCGCATGGACGGCCAGCGGGTCGACGAGCTGCGCGTGACCCGGCGCGACTAGACTGACCCGCGTGCCTGACGCGACGGGCAGGAAGACCCAGAGGGCCGGCAGGCCGGCCGGGGCGTCGTACCTCGCCAAGTGGGGGCTAATCGCCCTCGCGGTGGGGGTCGTGGCCGGTCTCGGCGCGGCGCTGTTCCACCTGGCCCTCGACGTCGCCACGCGCTTCCTGCTGGTCGGTCTGGGCGGCCATCAACCGCCGCTGCCGCCAGGCGAGGGCGGCACCCCGGCCTCGCCTGGCACGCCTTCCCTCCTGCTGCCTCTGGTGGTGGCCGCCGGCGCGCTCGTGTCCGGCCTGCTCGTCTGGCTCTTCGCGCCGGAGGCCGAAGGCGCTGGCACCGACGCCGCGCTCGAGGCCATACACGCCCGCGCCGGCAAGGTGAGGCGCCGGGTCCCGCTGGTGAAGGTGCTCGCCTCGGCCCTCACGGTCGGCAGCGGCGGCTCCGCCGGTCGCGAAGGGCCGGCGTCGCTGGTGTCCGCCGGCCTGGCCTCGGCCGTGGCGGACTGGCTGGGCCTGAACGCCCAGGACCGGCGCCTGGCCGTCACCGCCGGCATGGGGGCCGGCATCGGGGCCATCTTCTCTGCCCCTTTGGGCGGCGCGCTCATGGCCGCCGAGGTCCTCTACCAGGACGACATGGAGACCGAGGCGATCGTGCCGAGCCTCATCGCCTCGATCGTGGCCTACAGCGTCTTCGGCGCCTTCCACGGCTTCGCGCCGCTGTTCGGCGCGCAGGTGGGGCTGGCCATGGACACGCCGTTGCAGCTGCCCTACTACGCCGTGCTCGGCCTGGCCTGCGGCGGCATGGGCTGGCTCTACGCCTCGGTGTTCAGGCGCACCCGCCAGGCCTTCCAGCGCCTCGAACTGCCCGCCTGGCTGCGCCCGGCCGTCGGCGGGCTGGCGGTCGGCCTGCTCGGCCTGGCGCTGCCGCAAGTCCTCCACACCGGCTACGGCTGGCTGCCCATCACCCCAGACGCCGTCCTGCTGGCCGCGCCGCTGTGGCTCCTGCTGCTCCTGCCCTTCGCCAAGGTCGTCGCCACGGCGCTATCGGTCGGGTCGGGAGGCTCCGGCGGCACGTTCGGCCCCGGCATGGCCGTCGGCGGGCTCGTGGGGGCGGCCCTCTGGCGGCTGAGCCACGGCGCGCTGCCCAACGTGCCGGACACGCCGGCGCCGTTCGTGATCGTGGGCATGATGGCGCTCTTCGGCGGCATCGCCCACGTCCCCGTGGCGATGATGCTGATGGTGGCCGAGATGACCGGCAGCCTGGCGCTGCTGCCGCCTGCCATGGTGGCGGTAGCGGTCGCGACAGCCCTCGTGGGCGACAGGTCCATCTACCGCTCGCAGCTGCCCAACCGCGCCGCGGCGCCCGCGCACCGGGTGCGGCTCGCCTTCCCGCTGCTCTCCTCCCTGCTGGTGCGCGACGCCATGCGGCCCGCCACCGTCGTGGAACCGCAGACCACGGTCGACGAGGCCAGGCGCGCCGGCAGCGAGGACGGCGTCGTCGTGGCGCTCGGCCACACGCTTCTCGGCGTGGTCCCAGGCGCCTTGCTCGACGCGGCGGACCCGGGCGCGCGCGTCTTCGACCTGGCCCGCGAGGTGGACCCGGTCGGCCCTGACGTGCCCCTCGACGAGGCCCTCGAGACCCTCGACGCCGCGGGCCAGCCCTGGCTACCAGTCGTGGAGGGCGGCAGGCTGGTGGGACGCGTGGGCACGAGGGGCATCGTGGCCACTTACAAGGAGACCCTCGGCCGCGGCGTCAGGCGCGTGACGGACCTGCCGCCGGAGACGGTGCTCATCGAGGCGGCCGTGGGGGAAGGCTCGGCGCTGGCGGGTCGTTCGCTGGCCGAGTCGCGTCTACCGAGCGGCGTGCTGGTCGTCTCGCTGCTGCGCGACGGCACGGTCGTCTACCCGCGCGGCGACACCGTCGTCGCGCCCGGCGACAGGCTCACCGTCCTCGTGGCGCGCGGACGCGAGGCCGAGGTGCAGAAGCTGCTGACCGGCTGACGAGCGCTCGGGGACCGCCGCCTGGGTCAGAGGACGTCGGTGCCCAGGTACTCGGCCAGCGCTGCGGGCACCACCACGGTGCCGTCCTCGCGCTGGTTGTTCTCCACCAGCGCCGCGATGGTGCGCGGGAACGCCAGCGCGCTGCCGTTGAGCGTGTGCACGGGCTCGGGCTTGCCCTTGCCGTTGACGCCGCCGGGCCGCGCCCGCGTGCGCAACCTGTTGGCCTGGAACGCCTCCAGGTTGGACACGCTGGAGACCTCGAGCCAGCGCCCCTGGCCCGCGCTCCACACCTCCAGGTCGTACTTCTTCGCCTGCGTGAAGCCCAGGTCGCCCGTGCACATGAGCAGGCGCCGGTAAGGCAGTCCCAGCTCCTCGAGCAGCGACTCGGAGATGGCCACCATCTCCTCCAGGGCCTCGTAGCTCTTGTCCGGCGTGGTGAACTGGACCATCTCGACCTTGTCGAACTGGTGCACGCGGTTCAGGCCGCGCACGTCCTTGCCGTGGCTACCCGCCTCGCGCCTGAAGCAGGCGGTGTAGGCGGCGTAGCGGACCGGCAGGCTGGCCGTGTCGAGGATCTCGTCGCGGTGCAGGTTCGTCAGGGGCACCTCGGAGGTGGGCACGAGGTAGAGGCCGCCCGTGACCTCGTACATCTGCCCCTCCTTGTCGGGCAGCTGCCCGGTGGCCGTGGCCGACTCGGCGTTCACCAGCACGGGCGGCACGACCTCCTCGAAGCCGCGCGCGGCCAGGCGGTCGAGGAAGAACGACTGCAGCGCGCGCACCAGCTTGCTGCCCTGGCGCCTGAAGACCGGGAACCCGGCGCCGGTGAGCTTGACGCCGGCCTCCAGGTCGATCCAGCCCCGGGCCGTCATCAGGTCCCAGTGCGGCTTGGGCTCGAAGGCGAAGGAGGGCTTCTCGCCCCACTCCTTGTCGACGACGTTGTCGTGCTCGCTCTCGCCGTACGGCACGCTCTCGTGCGGCAGGTTGGGGATGGACAGCATCAACTGGCCCACCTGCTGCTGGAGGCTGCGCTCCAGGTCCTCGAGGCGCTTGACCTCGGCCGACAGCTCGGCCAGGCGGGCCATGAGCTCGGGGTCGTCCTGCCCGCGGCGCTTCATCTCGCCGACGGCACGGCTGTCCGCGTTCCGCTGCGCCTGCTTCTCCTCGAGGTCGCGCTTGACGAGCCTGTGCTCCTCGTCGAGCCTGAGGAGCTGCTCCAGCTTCGGGAGGTCGCCCTCCATCATCTTCGCGCGCATGGCGCGTCTCACGGCGTCGGGGTTCTCGCGGACGAAGCGCAGGTCGAGCATGGCAGCCAGTGTACGAGCTTACTCACCGCTCCGGACGGCCCGCCCGTATCCTCGTGCGTGACGGGAACGAGTCGGTCCCGACGTGGGAGGACAGGCAGTGCTTAGACGCCTCTTGAGCAGGCCTGAGACCGCACCGGAAGGCGACCGCCTGGACGCCGCCCTGCGGGTGATGCGTGCCGCCCGGCCGCAGGAGCGCAGCAAGGCGGCCCTCGAAGCCGCCACTTCGGCGCTGAGCGGCGACGTCCGCGGCTACGTCGTGCGCGGCGACGACGCCTCCGGGTACGCCTTCGACGCGCAGGTGGGCTACGACGACACGCTGCTCGACGTGGAGCCAGGGCACGGGCCGTGGCGCACGCCGGGTCCGCGCCTCGTCAGCAACCTCGTGGCCGAGATGTTCACCCCCAACGACGCGCCCAAGCGCGCCCAGTACACGGAGCTCGGCCTGCGGGACGCCACCGCGACGCTGGTGGTCCCGGTCTCGGGCAACTTCGTCGCGTACGGGTCGATGGTGCTCCACCGTCACGGCAGCCCGGGCTTCACCGACGACGACCTGAAGCAGGCGGCCCGCTGGGGCGCTCTCCTCGGGGAGGCGCAGTCCCAGGCCCACGAGATGACGCGCGCCAAGCACAGCCTCGTGGAGTTCACCAGGGCCTTCACCCAGGCCTTCGAGGCACAGGACTTCGCGCAGCTCGGCCATGCCGAGCGTGTCACCGCCTACGCCCTGGCGCTCGGCCGGGCGCTGGGCCTCAGCTCCAAGCAGCAGGCCGACGTCTACTTCGCCGCCATGCTCCACGACATCGGCAAGCTCGGCTCGGGCCTCGACCTCCGGCTCGAGGACCTGGAGCACCCGCAGCGCGGCGCCAACATGGTGGCCTCGGCGGCGATGCTCAAGGAGGCCGCCGAGGGCATCAGGCACCATCACGAGGCATGGGACGGCTCGGGCTTCCCCAGCGGCCTGCGCAAGGACGGCATCCCGCTCCTGGCGCGGATCGTCGCCGTGGCGGACACGTTCGACGTCCTCTCCAGCGAGAGGGGCCAGGCGTTGCCCCTGAGGGACGTTGAGAAGGCGCTAGAGGCCAGGGCCGGCAGGGAGCTCGACCCGCAGCTCGTGTCGCTGTTCGTGGGCAACGTGCTCAGGCAGGGCAAGGACACCGCCGAGCTGGGCAAGCTGCAGGAGACCGACCTGCCGTTCTGAGCGGGGCCGTCAGTCGCGCCGGCGCGAGAAGAGACGCGCCAGGGGCCGGCGCCTCCCCTCCTGCCCTGCCACCTCGTACGAGCAGTTGGGGCAAGCCCGCTTGCGACCGTGCGACCAATGGACGACGCTCCGGCAGTGGCGGCAGCGTGGGGCGAAGCCCTCCACTCGCTCCGCCCAGGCCGGCACGCGCCCGACGTAGCCGTCGGGTGACGTCGCCGGCCCCCTGCCGTCCCACGCGCACCATGGGCACGAAGTGAGGGGCGCCTGGAAGGCGCCCACCTCCCTGCCGCAGGACCGGCAGCTGCTGGCCCCCGCCGTGTCGCGCCCGTACCACCAGGCTGCCGGAGCCGCCTGGGCCGCCTGGCGCGGTCCCCACCCGGCCGGCGAGGGCGCCGGGCCGGAGAAGCCGCAGGCCGGGCAGGCCGTGCGTCCAACGTGGCCGGGCAGGGCGGGCGCCGTGCACCGCCCGCAGCGGGTGACGCCGTCCTCGGTCACCGTCCACCAGGGTGACGCGCTCCGCCAGGGCGTGCTCTTGGGCCCGTTCGCCAACTCCCGCTCCCTCTCGCGTGGGCTGCGGCGATACTACGCGAGGGAGGCACGCCACCGCCGGTGGTACTCTTCGCTGTGATGAGCGTGGAGGTCGTGAGCTACAGGCTCACCTACCGCGGCAGGCCGGCCGGCAACCAGGTCATGAAGACGGAGGTGGCCGGCAAGGTGCGGCGCATGGAGCTGAAGGCGGCCTTCCAGGGCCCGCTTGGCAACGTCACCGTCCTGCAGCGCAGCCGCTCGAGCGCCCAGCACCACCACAGCCTGCGCTTCTCCGAGGAGACGCAGGAGCGCGAGGGCAAGCGCGTCTTCGACGTGCAGTTCGACTCCGCCACCGGCCTGGTGCGCGCCACCACAGGGCCCAAGGACACGGCCACGGTGCCCTACATAAGGCCGTACAGGGACCCGTTGTCGCTGCTCGGCCAGGTGCGGGCGCTGGCCGGGGAGAGCGCCCACGGCGTGGCGATGCTCGGAAAGGACGTCACCGTCCTGCTCATGGGCGAGGTGGAGCTGCCCACGGCGCTAGGCGAGCGCCGCGCCTGGGCCTACAAGGTCCACCCCGGCAACAGCCTCGTGTACGTCGACATGCAGCCGCCCCACGCGATCCTCAAGCTCACCCAGAGGCTCGCCGAGGGTTACCTGGACTCCCTCATCGTGAGCATCGCCAGCGAGCCGAGCCTCGAGGCTTTCGGCGAAGATGGCGGCAAGCAGGGCCAGGGCCAGCAGCAGCGCCGCCGCGGCCGCCGCCGTCAGCGCCGTCGCCGCCGCGGCTAGACCGGACCGCTTCGGACGCTTGACCTACCAAGAGGCCCTCGACTGGCTCTACGCGCAGACGCGTGCCGGCGGCAGGCGGCACCCGGGCCGCGCCGCCAGCCTGCTGGCGGAGATGTCCCTCGAGCCCCCTGCGAACGTGGTGCGCGTCGTGGGCACCAACGGCAAGGGCACCGTGTCGCACCTGCTGGCCGCAGGGCTGACCGCGGCCGGCCGCCACGCCGGGCTGTTCCTCTCGCCCCACGTGGTGAGCTTCGAGGAGCGCGTGTCGGTGGACGGCATGCGCGTTACGCCTGAAGAGGTCGTGGCCTTCGTCGCCCGCGCCAGGGCGACGCTGCACCGCTACCGGCCCGACGAGGACGCCCGCCCCGCCTTCTTCGAGCTGGCCCTGGCGCTGGCGCTCGACACGTTCGCTCGCCGCGGCGCCGGATGGGCGGTCCTGGAGGCCGGCGTGGGCGGCGCCAGCGACGCCACCACGGCGGCCGCCAAGCCGGGGCGGGTGAGGCTCGTCGTGCTCACCAACGTCGACCTCGACCACGTGGAGACCCTGGGGTCGACCGTCGAGGACATCGCCCGCGAGAAGGCCGGCGCGTTCGCCCCCGGCGTGCCCGCCGTGACGGCCGCGCGCGGGCCGGCGCTGGAGGTGGCGCGCGCGGTGGCCGCCCAGGTGGGCGCGCCGCTGCACGAGGTGGAGCCGTTGTCGCCCGGCGAGAGCACCCGCGCCGCGAACGAGCGCCTGGCGGCGCGAGCGCTCGAGCTCCTCGACGTGCCCGCTGCCGCCGTGGCTTCCGCCCTCGCGGCCCCTCCCCTGCCCGGTCGCGGCGAGCGCTTCATGGTGGAGGCGCGCGAGGTGCTGCTCGACGGGGCGCACGACCCGGCCGCCGCCGCGCGCCTCGCCGCCGAGGCGGGCCAGGGGTTCACGCTGCTCTTCGGCGCCCTGCCCAGGAAGCAGGGCGCCGCCACGTTGGCCGCTCTCGAGCCGTACGCCGCGGCGGTCGTGGTGACCGAGGCCTCGCCCGGCGAGGGCGCCGAGCACCTCGCCGGCCCAGGCCGCGTCGTGGCCGGGGACCCGGCCGCGGCGCTCCGCCGCGCCCTGGACCTCACTCCCGAGGGCGGCCGCATCGTGGTGGCCGGTTCCCTGTACCTCGCTGGCAGGTTGAGGCCCCTGCTAGACTCGCCGGCGGCATGGAGCCGGTAGACACGATCACGCAAGGCAGGACGTCGCGCCAGAGCGCCAAGGTGGGCTTCGTCTCGCTCGGTTGCCCCAAGGCGCTGGTGGACAGCGAGCGCATCCTCAGCCACCTCAGGGCCGACGGCTACGAGCTCGTCGGCAGCTACGAGGACGCCGAGCTCGTGGTCGTGAACACCTGCGGGTTCATCACGCCCGCGGTCGAGGAGTCGCTCGACGCCATCGGTGAGGCCCTCAGGGAGACGGGCAAGGTGGTAGTCACCGGCTGCCTCGGCGAGCGGCCCGAGAAGGTCATGGAGCGTCACCCGCAGGTGCTGGCCGTCACCGGCCAGGCCGACGTGGCGGGCGTCATGAGGGCGGTGCGCGAGGCGCTGCCGCTGGACCGCGACCCCTTCACGAGCCTCCTGCCCATGGCCGCCGTGGGCGGCCGCGAGGCGGAGCTCAGCCACGTGCGCCTCACGCCGCGCCACTACGCCTACCTGAAGGTGGCCGAGGGGTGCGACCACCGCTGCAGCTTCTGCATCATCCCCAAGCTCCGCGGCGACCTGGCGTCCCGCCCCGCCGCCGAGGTGGTCTACGAGGCGCGGCGCCTGGTGGCGTCCGGCGCGAAGGAGCTCCTGCTCATCGCGCAGGACCTGTCGGCCTACGGCAACGACCTGCGCCACGCCTCCTCCACGCTCGACGGCCGCGAGGTGCGCGCCCACCTGGTGGACCTCGTCACCGAGCTCAGCGAGCTGGGCGTGTGGCTGCGCCTCCACTACGTCTACCCCTACCCCCACGTCGTGCGCCTCGTGGAGCTGATGGCGGAGGGCAAGGTCCTACCCTACCTCGACGTGCCGCTTCAGCACGCCTCCACCCGCGTGCTGCGCGCCATGCGCCGGCCCGGCGGCGCCGTCAGCCACCTGGAGACCATCGGGCGCTGGCGCGAGGTATGCCCTGACATCACGCTGCGCTCCACCTTCATCGTGGGCTTCCCCGGCGAGACCGAGGACGACTTCCAGGAGCTCCTCGACTTCCTGGCCGAGGCGCGACTCGACCGCGTGGGCGCCTTCACCTACAGCGAGGTGGAGGGAGCCGACGCCAACGCGATCCCCGGCGCCGTGCCCGAGGAGGTCAAGCAGGAGCGCTACGCCCGCCTCATGGAGCTGCAGGCGGCGGTGAGCCGCGAGAAGCTGGCCGCCAAGGTGGGCACGGAGGTGCAGGTCATCGTCGACGACTACGGCGACCTGCCGGGCGAGGTCGTGGGGCGCAGCCAGGGCGACGCCCCCGACATCGACGGCCTCGTGCGGGCGCTCGGCGACGGCACGGTGAAGATCGGCGACGTGGTGCGCGTGCGCGTCACGGCCTCCGACGACCACGACCTCCAGGGCGACGTGGTGGGCCGCGTCGAGCTGCGGCCGGGAGTGCCGGTCCTCTCCCACTGAGAGAAGCGGCGGCTAACCGTCGACGAGAGGGGCCCGGCCGTCTGGCCGGGCCCCTTCTGCTTCAGGTGGTTAGGGAGCTCTAACCCAGTGGTCCGCGCGGGTGCACGAGCTTCTCGAACTCGCGCTCCTCGTCCATGCCCAGGCCGCCGCGCTGCTGCGTGACCATGAGGCGGAACTCGTGCGGGGAGGTGGCCATGAACGTGGCGTCCTCGAGCGTGATGCGGCCCTGCAGGTAGAGCTGCACCAGGTGCTGGTCGAACGTCTGCATCCCGCGCAGGTTGTCCTGCATGAGCGCCTCCTTGATGAGAGGCGTCTTCTCCTCGTCCTTGATGTAGTCGCGGATGAGCGGGGTGTTGACGAGCACCTCGACGGCCAGCACGCGGCCCGGCCCGTCGGCGCGCGGCAGCAGGCGCTGGCTGAGGATGCCGAGCAGCGAGTCGGCCAGGAGGATGCGGATCTGGTCGCGCTCGTGCGGCGGGAAGAAGTCGATGATGCGGTTGACGGTCCTGATGGCGTCGAGCGTGTGCAGCGTGCTGAACACCAGGTGACCGGTCTGGGCCGCCGACAGGGCGGCCTCCACGGTCTCCTTGTCGCGCATCTCGCCCACCATTATCACGTCGGGGTCCTGGCGCATCGCGTACTTGAGCGCGCCCACGAAGTCCGACGTGTCGAGGCCGATCTCGCGCTGCACCACGAGGCTCTTCTGGTTGCGGTGCAGGATCTCGATCGGGTCCTCGATGGTGATGATGTTCTTCGCGAAGCGGCGGTTGACGAAGTCCACCATAGCCGCCAGCGTGGTCGTCTTGCCCGACCCGGTGGGACCGGTGATGAGCACCAGGCCGCGCGGTTGGCTGGCCAGCTCGGTGACGACGGCGTTCGGCAGGCCCAGGGCCTCGAAGCTGGGGATCGCGTCGCGGATGACGCGCATGACGATGCCCACGGAGCCGCGCTGCCTGAGCACGTTGCAGCGGAACCGGGCGATGTTGGGGATGTTGAACGCGAAGTCGATCTCGTGCCTGTGCCTGAACAGGTCGCGCTGCGACTCGGACATCATGGCCAGCGCGATCTGCTCGGTCTGCTCCGGCGTGAGCGGCGGCACGCCCTCGTAGGGCTGCAGCTCGCCGTCGACGCGCATGTGGGGCGGCGCTCCCGCCTGCAGGTGTATGTCGGAGGCGCCGCGCGCGACCATGCTCTTCAGCAGGTCGGCGATGCGCACGCCGCGTGAGGCTGCGTCACTCATGTTGGCGCCAGTGTAGGTGCCAGGGCCTGACCGCGTTGTGACAAACCGCGGGAAGCGCCCCGGAGATCCGTGCCGCGGCTATCAGAGGATCTTCGAGAGGAAGGCGCGGGTGCGCTGCTCGCGCGGGGCCTGGAAGAAGTGCTCCGGCGTGCCGACCTCTACGATCTGCCCGGCGTCCATGAACACCACGCGGTCGCCCACCTCGCGGGCGAAGCCCATCTCGTGCGTCACCACGATCATGGTCATGCCCTCCTTGGCCAGGTTGACCATGACGTCGAGGACCTCACCGATGACCTCGGGGTCGAGCGCCGAGGTGGGCTCGTCGAAGAGCATCACCTTCGGGCCCATCGTCAGCGAGCGGGCGATGGCCACGCGCTGTTGCTGACCGCCGGAGAGCTGGCCGGGGTACTTGCGGGCCTGCTCGGGGATGCCCACCTTCGTGAGGAAGTACATCGCCTGCTCCTCGGCCTCGCTCTTCTTCATCTTGCGGACGCGTATGGGGGCCAGGGTGATGTTCTCCAGGACCGTGAGATGCGGGAAGAGGTTGAACTGCTGGAAGACCATGCCGGTCTCCCTGCGCACAAGGTCGATGGCGCGCACGTCGTCCGTCAGCTCGACGCCGTCGACGACGATGCGGCCCTCCTGGTGCTCCTCGAGCCTGTTGATGCAGCGGATGAGCGTGCTCTTGCCGGAGCCCGAGGGGCCGATGACGACGACCACCTCGCCCTTGTTCACGGACATGTAGATGTCCCTGAGCACGTGGAAGTCGCCGAACCACTTGTTGAGACCCTCGATCTCGATGATCTTCTCGCCGCCCGGCGGGGCGTCGGCCCGCACGATGGAGCCGGTGGTGGCCTCGGTCATAGGGGTCCTCTCTGCCGGCGCGCCAACGGCGCCGGTCGACTGGTAGCGCAGGGGTTCCTGCTCACCTCACGCCCACCCCCAGCTGCCTCTCGAGCTGGCGGGAGGCGACGCTCATGCGGTAGGCGAAGAAGAAGTAGATGACGGCCACGAACAGGTAGACCTCGAGCTTGACGCCGCCCGTGACCAGCAGCGACTGAGGCTGCACCGTGACCAGGTCGCCTGCCCTGAAGAAGTCCACGAGCCCGACGATGAACACCAGCGAGGTGTCCTTGAAGAGGCCTATGGCCTGGCCCACGATGGCCGGGATCACGGCGCGCAGCGCCTGGGGCAGGACGATGAGCATCGTCGTCTGCCAGGCCGAGAGGCCGAGGGCGCGCGCCGCCTCGGACTGGCCGCGCGGCACGGCCTGCAGGCCGCCGCGCACGTTCTCGGCCATGTACGCGGCCGAGAAGAGCGTGATGGCCACGTAGGCGCGCAGTATCGCCGGCAGCGAGTTGGCGTCGGTGTTGAGGAGCAGCGGCAGGAGCAGCGAGGCGATGAACAGCCACATGATGAGCGGCGCGCCCCTGACGATCTCGATGAAGGCGATGCAGAAGTACTTGATGGCCGGCAGCTTCGAGTTGCGGCCCAACGCCAGCGCCACGCCCAGCGGGAAGCTGGGGATGATGCCCGTGAACAGCACGAGCGTTAGCAGGAAGCCGCCCCAGTCGCGCGAGGGCACCACGCGCAGCAGGCCCGAGCCGGGCGTCACGCCGCTGAGCAGCATGATCCCCAGCACGAACCAGACCGCCCACGCCCACGGCAGCAGCTTGGCGAGTCGCGGCCACGAGCGCCCTAGCAGGTAGCCGGCGTACCCGGCGACGAGCACCATGGGCCAGAGGAAGCGCACCGACGGCCAGAAGACCACGGCGACGACCGACAACACGGCCACGAAGCCCTGGAGCGCGAAGAAGGTGTTGGCCGTTATCGAGCCGCGTCCCCCAACGCCGGCCATGCCGCCCAGCAGGAACATGAGCCCCGCGGCGATGGCCAACGGCCGCCACAGCAGGTCGGCCGGGTAACGGTAGACGGCGAAGAGCTTCATGTTCGCCCAGACCTGGCCCCACGAAGCGTCGAAGAAGACGAACCAGGCCAGGTTGTAGAGCGAGAACGCCACGACGGCGCCGGTGACGATCGTCAGCACGGTGTTGAAGGGCGACGAGAACAGGTTCTTCTTGAGCCAGACCACGGGCCCCTTGGTGGGCACCGGCGCCGGCCTGGGCTCTATGGGTACGAACACGTCAGCGCTCCACCAACGCGAACCTGGCGTTCACGTAGTTGAGCACCAGGGAGAAGGCGAGGCTTATGGCCAGGTAGGAGCCGATGAGCAGGAGCGCGATGGGGATGGCTGCCCCCGTCTGGTTGCTGACCACGCTGGCGACCACGAACAGCTCGGCGTAGCCCGCCAGGCTGGCCAGCGAGGAGTTCTTGGTGAGGTTCAGGTACTGGCTGATCATCGGGGGCAGGATGATGCGCATGGCCTGCGGGAACACCACGAGCGAGAAGGTCTGGTAGGGCGAGAGGCCGAGGGCCATGGCCGCCTCGCGCTGACCCCGGTGCACGGCCTGAATGCCGCCGCGCACGATCTCGGCGATGAAGGACGACGTGTAGATGACCAGCGCCAGGACGAGCGCCAGGTAGTTGACGGTGAAGCTGGCGCCGCCGTCGAAGCTCGACACGGGGATGGTGGCGCGTGACACCACCAGCGGCCCCACGCCGAGCACCTCGGTCGAGGCCTCGAGGGTCGTCTCGGCCGACTCCTGGACGGCGGCCTGACCGAACGCGGAGAAGCGTCCGCGGCCCGCGGGCGCGGCGGTCTCCTCCGCCTGCGCAGGTGCGGCGCCGGCGCTGAAGACCGGCGTGCGCAGCTGGCCGTCGCGGTCGCTGACGACGACGCGCTCGAAGCCAGTGAGGTTCATGAGGACCTCGACGCCGTTGTAGCCGGTGCCGGTCTCGGGGTTCGTCTCCTCGCCGGCGTCGAACTCGCCGTTGCCGTTCCTGTCGACGTAGACGGTTGAGACGGAGGGGAAGCGCTCGACGTGGAGCCGGTAGCCGGCGGCCTCGGCAGCCGCGGCGTCGGCGAACACGACCTCGATGCCCTCGGCCTCCGACTCGAAGACCAGGGGGAAGCGGACCGTGGAGTCGGCGCGGCGACGGGACTCGACCAGGTTCTGCGACGTGGCGCGGAGCTGCGCCGACTCGACGCGCACCCGCACGGGCGTGAAAGAGAGCGGTTCACGCGTGCCGTCCACCTGCCGGTAGACGGTGCCGCGGCCCCGGTCGGCGGCGTAGTCGACGCTCGCGCCGGCGGGGACCGCCCTGTCGGCGGAGGCGACGAAGTACCCGACGACGGCCACCAAGGCGAAGGTCACGAGGGGGTACGGCCATACGGCGCCGACCACGTCGCGCCGCGCCAGGTCGCGGCGGCGCCAGACGGTGATGGCCACCGCCAGTACGACGGCGGCCACGAGCCAGGGCACCCACGCGCCGAAGCGGTAGGTCGGGTAGACCCACGGCATGGCCAGGCCCACGTTCGATAGGAGCATCCCGCCCGGCAGGGTGATGGGGTTGTTGATGCGGGGCGGGAACGGCAGCAAGATAGCGGCGTACCAGAAGACTATCTGGACCGCGAGGGGGATGTTCCTCAAGACCTCGACGTAGACGGTCGCGATCGTCCGCACGAGCCAGTTCGTCGACAGCCGCATGACGCCGAAGAGCACCCCGAGGAGGGACGCGAAGACGACGCCGACGACGGCGACCTTGAGGGTGTTCAGGAACCCGACGAGCAGCGCCCTGGCGTACGAGTCGGTGACGGTGTAGCGGATGGGCGTCTCGGCGATGGGGATGCCGGCGCGCTGGCCGAGGAACGAGAAGTCGGCTGGCAGGTTGGCACGCGCCAGCGCCGTGGTCACGTTGTTGACGAGGACGCCTATGCCAGCGACCACGAGCAGGACGAACAGCACCTGTGCGATGACGCCGATGGTCTTGACGTTGCGCCAGACGGGTACTGGCGCTTCTGTGGCGGGCGCGGGTGCGGTCGTCATAGTAGGGCTTCTAGTGTTCGCGCCCGGGCGGCGGCCTCACGGAGGGCCGAGCGGGCTCGGGTAGCGCCAGGGTGGGGACGTCGTCTCCACCCTGGCGCCTCACTGCTACGTCGTTGCTCTTTCGGCTCAGTTGAACGGGTAGCCGTAGATGAGGCCACCGTCGTAGTACTGGGCGTTCAGGCCGCGCTCCAGCTTGAACACGGAGCCCTGGCCCAGGTTGCGCTCGAAGATCTCGCCGTAGTTGCCGACGGCGCGGATCGCGCGGCGGAAGGCGTCGGCGTCGAGGCCGAGCTGCTCCACGTACGTCTCCTGGCCAGGGGCGCCCAGCAGGCGGAGCACCTGCGGGTCGGCGGCGGTCTCCACGAGCTCGTCGACGTTCGCCTGGGTCACGCCGTACTCCTCGGCGTTGAACAGGGCGAACACGGTCCACTTGACGATGTCGAACCACTGGTCGTCACCGTGCAACACGGCCGGGCCGAGGGGCTCCTTCGAGATGACGACCGGGAGGATCTTGTGGTCGTCGGGCACGCGCAGCGTCTGCTGGATCGAGACCAGGCCCGAGGTGTCGGTGGTCCAGCCGTCGCACTGGCCGTCGTCGTAGGCCGCGGCCAGGACCGGCGCGGTCTCGAAGATCACCGGCGTGAAGGAGACGCCGAGGCCGGCCATGGTGGTGGCGAGGTTCGTCTCGGTCGTGGTGCCGGACTGCACGCAGATGGAGCGGCCCTCGAAGTCCTGCAGGGTGTTGATGCCCGAGTCCTTGCGGACCATGAAGCCCTGGCCGTCGAAGAACGTGGTGGGCGCGAAGTCGGCGCCCCAGGCGGTGTCGCGGCTGCTCGTCCACGTGGTGTTGCGGATGAGGACGTCGATCTCGCCGGACTGGAGCGCGGTGGGCCGCTCGCCGGCCGTCAGGGGCCGGAACACGACCGCGTTGGCGTCGCCCAGCACCGCGGCGGCGATGGCGCGGCAGAAGTCGATGTCGAAGCCCTGGAACTCGCCCGACTCGTCCACGTAGCCGAAGCCGGGCAGGCTCTGGTTCACGCCGCAGCGCAGCTCGCCGCGCTGCTTGATGGCGTTGACAACGCTCTGCGCGGACGCCGTGCCGAGTAGCGCCGCGAGCGCTAGGACTACGACTGCCTTGATGGAACGCTTCATGGGTCCACCTTCCTGAGTAAAGGCACGTTGGATTGACTCCCTCGGTTGGAAGGATGAAGGGGGTCTGAGACGAAGCTTATCGGTTGCGGTCCGGCCGTGTCAAAGACGGAGCGCACGGCCAGGACGCGCGCGCCGGCCCGTCTGGTGGCCTCCCCGACCGCCCAACCACCAAGTGGAAGGCCCCCGGCTACTGGAGCCGGGGGCCTCGGTCGAAGCGTAGCGGTGGGCGCCTCGGCGCCCTCGCCAAGGCCTAAGCCGTGGACGCTGCCTTCTCCGCCTCCTCCTTCTCCTCGAGCTTGGCCTTGATCCGCTTGAGGACCGTCGTCTCCTCCAGCGCGCGCTGGTCTAGGACGCTGCGGATGTGCCTGATCTCGTAGTTGATGCCGGGTATGACGAGCTGCTCCAACGCGTTGACGCGGCGGTTCGTCTTCTTGATCTCCTCGCCGATGCGCCGCAGGCGCGTCTCGGTGGCCGCCACCTGGATGATGGCCTCCACGAGCTTGCGGAACTGCGCGGCGGCTTCCAGCGTGGTGGCGCCGGCGCCCACGGGCGAGAAGGGCAGCTTGTCGTCGAACTGCGGGGCCTGCACCTGCGGGACCTTGACGCCGAAGATGTTCTCCATCTTCAGCTCGACCTCGACCCTCTTCGCCTCGGCGAGGGCCAGGCTCGACACGTTCTCGGGCCCGTCCCAGGCGTTGGCGAGGAAGAGCGCGAAGTACGCCTCGCGGCTCGCCTGGGCGAGCTGCCGGCGCGCCTCGAGCGACGAGCGCACGAGGGCGAAGAACTCGCCCACGAGCGCGTCGCGCTTGCGCTTGAGGAGGTCCGCCCCGCGCACGGCCAGCTTGACCTGGTCGCGCCGCTGCAGGAGGTTGGAGCGGGTGGGGGCGATGCTCTCGGCCACGTCAGCCTCCGATCAGAGACGGTCCTTCTTGGCCGCTCCCCAGAGCTCGTCCATCTTCGCTCCGTAGTACTTGTCGATCTGGTCGCGGGAGAGCCTGGTGAGCTCGCTCTTCGGCAGCAGCGACAGGATCGACCAGGCGGTGTTGAGGGAGTCGTCGATGGACCTGTTCTCCTGCCCCTGGTTGATGAAGCGCTTCTCGAACTCGTCCGCGAACTTGAGGTACAGCTTGTCGGTCTCGGAGAGCGCGTCCTCGCCCGTGATGGCCACGAGGCGCCGCAGGTCGAGGCCGTTGGCGTACGCGGCCTGCAGCTGGTCGGCGACGTTCTTGTGGTCCTTGCGCGTCTTGCCGTCCCCGATGCCGTTGTTCATGAGGCGGGAGAGCGACGGACCCGGGTTGATGGGCGGGTAGACGCCCTTGTTGTGGAGCGCGCGCGCCATGTAGATCTGACCCTCGGTGATGTAGCCCGTGAGGTCGGGGATCGGGTGCGTCACGTCGTCGTCGGGCATCGTGAGGATCGGGATCTGCGTGACCGAGCCGGGCAGGCCTTCCACGACGCCGGCGCGCTCGTAGATGCTCGCCAGGTCCGTGTACATGTAGCCGGGGTAGCCGCGGCGGCCGGGGATCTCCTCGCGGGCGCCGCCGATCTCGCGCAGGGCCTCGCAGTAGTTGGTCATGTCCGTGAGGATGACCAGCACGTGGAAGCCGTGCTCGAAGGCCAGGTACTCGGCGGCCGTGAGCGCCATCTTCGGGGTGAGGAGGCGTTCGACGGCGGGGTCGTCGGCCTTGTTGAGGAACAGGACCGAGCGGGCCAAGGCGCCGGTGCGCTCGAACTCCTGCGTGAAGAACGTCAGCTCGCGCTGCGTCACGCCCATGGCCGCGAAGACCACGGCGAACTCGGAGTCCTCGCCGATGACCGTCGCCTGGCGGGCGATCTGCGCCGCCAGCTCGTTGGCCGGGAGGCCCGAGCCAGAGAAGATCGGCAGCTTCTGCCCGCGCACCAGGCTGATCAGGGTGTCGATGGTGCTGATGCCCGTCTGGATGAACTCCTCGGGCTTGCGGCGCGACACCGGGTTGATGGGCGCGCCGCTGATGGGCAGGCGCTTGTCGGCCACCACGGGCGGCAGGCCGTCGATGGGGTTGCCGGCGCCGTCGAAGCGGCGGCCGATCATCTCGCGGGCCACGCCCAGGCGCGCCACGTTCTCGACGAGGCTCACCGTGGTGCTCGAGAGGTCGATGCCCGAGGTCTCCTCGAACACCTGGAGCACCGTGTACTCCTTCGAGACCTCGATGACCTGCCCGCCGCGCTCGCGGCCCTGGCCGTCGACGATCTTGACGATCGCGTTGTAGCTCAGGTCGGGAGCGTTCTGCAGGAACAGCAGCGGGCCGGAGACGTAGCTGACCTCGGAGTATTCCTTCTTGAGTAGGTTGCTGCTCATCTGTCTCCTAGCTCAGGCGGCCACGGCGAAGCCCTTGGAGAGCTCCTCCATGACGCCCCGCTGGTAGGCCGGGAACTCGTCCTCGGACACGTAGCGCGAACGGTTGACCTTCTCGATGACCGGGCTCTTGAGCACGTCGTCGACGGTCGCGCCAGCGTCGAGGGCCGCGCGGGCCTCGTCGTACAGCCTGACCATCATCTGGAGCATGCCGTACGCCTTGCTCATCGAGCAGCTGGCGTCGACCGGGTCGAAGCCGTTCTGCTGCAGGAAGTCCTGCCTCAGGATGCGGCCGATCTCGATGACGAGGCGCTCCTGGTCCTGCAGGGCGTCGGGGCCGACGAGCTGCACGACCTCCTGGAGGTCGGACTCGCGCTGCAGCAGCTCGATGGCGCGGTCGCGCAGCGCCGGGTAGTCGGCCGCCACGTTCTCGCGGTACCACTCCTCGAGGATGGGCGTGAACAGCGAGTACGAGCGGTTCCAGTTGATGGCCGGGAAGTGACGGCGGCGGGCCAGCGAGGCGTCGAGGGCCCAGAAGCAGCCCGTGATACGCAGCGTGGCCTGCGTGACCGGCTCGGAGAAGTCGCCGCCGGCGGGGCTGACGGCGCCGATGATCGAGACCGCGGCCTGCTCGCCGTTCAGCGTGACGACGCGGCCGCCGCGCTCGTAGAAGGCCGCGAGGCGCGAGGCCAGGTAGGGCGGGTAGCCTTCTTCGGCGGGCATCTCCTCCAGGCGCGAGGAGATCTCGCGCAGGGCCTCGGCCCAGCGGCTGGTGGAGTCGGCCATGATCGACACGGCGTAGCCCTGGTCGCGGAAGTACTCGGCCAGCGTGATGCCCGTGTAGATGGAGGCTTCACGCGCCGCCACCGGCATGTTCGAGGTGTTCGCGATGAGCACCGTGCGGTGCATCAGCGGGTTGCCCGTCTTCGGGTCCTCGAGCTCCGGGAACTCCACGAGCACGTCCGTCATCTCGTTGCCGCGCTCGCCGCAACCGACGTAGACGACGATGTCGGCGTTGCCGTACTTGGCGATCGACTGCTGGGTGACCGTCTTGCCCGAGCCGAAGGGCCCGGGGATGGCCGCCGTGCCGCCCATGGCGAGCGGGAACAGCACGTCGAGGATGCGCATGCCCGTGAGGAAGGGCACGACCGGGTCGAGCTTGCGCTGCACCGGGCGCGGCTGGCGCACCGGCCAGGCGTGGAACAGCTTGAGCTCGGTGCCGTCATCGAGCGTGGCGATGACCTGGTCGACCGTGTACTCGCCCTCGCCGGCGACCGTCTTGACGACGCCGCCCTTGCCCGGGGGCACGAGGATCTTGTGCGTGAAGGCGAACTCGGGGACGGTGCCCAGCACCTGGCCGGCCTGGACGGTGTCGCCGGCCTTGACGGAGGGCGTGAAGCGCCACTTCGCCTCGCGCGACAGCGAGTTCACCGTGATGCCGCGGTCGATGTAGGTGCCCGAGGCCTCGCGGATCTTGTCGAGGGGACGCTGGATGCCGTCGAAGATGCCGTTGAGCATCCCCGGGCCCAGCTCGACCGCGAGAGGGAGGCCCGTCGAGACGACGGGCTCGCCGACGGTGAGGCCGCCGGTCTCCTCGTAGACCTGGACGAAGGCCGTGTCGCCGTCGAGACGGATGATCTCGCCGACGAGCTTCTCCTCGCCCACACGGACTATGTCGAACATCCGGGCGCCCATCATCCCCTCGGCGATGACGGCCGGCCCCGAGATGCTCCTTATCTTGCCTGCGATGGCCATTCTCGTTAGCTCCTGTCAGTCAAGCTTGATGTCGAAGCCGATGGCGCTCCGGACGAGCTCCTTCATGTAGCGGGTGGCGTCGTCGCCCTCCGCGAAGGCCGCGCCCAGCGAAGGGACGCTGAGGAGGACCGGCAGGTCGCGACCGCGCATGGCGCGCTCGCTGGCCTTGACCGGGTCGGGCACGAGGCCCTCGTCCACGGCCACGAGCGCGTAGTCCTCGGAGACGATCAGCTCCTCCAGGGCCTGGACCGCGTCCTCGCGCGTGGCCTCCTTCACCTCGACGCCCGCCAACCGGTAGCCGGTGGCGGTCTCGGCGTCGGTGAGCACGACCATCCTAGGCACCTTGCAGCTCCTTCTCCAGCGCGGCGCGTGGCACGCCGTAGTACTTGCCGCGCGCCAGGAGGCGCACCTTGGCGGCCTCGGCCTCCTTGCGCCTGAGGAAGTCGACGACCACGCCGAACCCTAGCGGGTCCGCGGCGAGTCGCTTGGCGCTGCGGTCGAGGACCGCGCGCACGGCGCCTTCCGCGGCGCCCAGGTCGGGGGCGCTGGCCACCGCGGCGAAGCTGGTGTTCGCCAGGGCCTGCAGGGCGCCCTCGCTCCCCTCGGCCATGATGGCGTCGAACAGCGTGGCCGGTACCTCCTTGCCGCCGGGCACGAACAGGCTGCGGTCGACCCCGCGGCCCCTCAGCTTGAGGGCGGTGAGGAGGTTCGTGGCGTCGATCTCGCGCCTGATGTGGCGCACGAGCTCCGCCGGGGCGCCGACCCGCTCGGCGCGGGTCAGCAGGGTCTCGAAGTAGGCCTTGTCGAGAGCGAGCTCGAGGCCGTAGAGGTCCTTGTCTTCCTGGTACCTGCGCGCGGCCTTGAGGAACGCCCTGCCCAGCTCGTTCTTGCCGAACGCTAGCACCTGCGCCGCCGCAGCCATGTCGGCGGCGCCGGCCGCCTCCTCGAGCAAGGCGGGCTTGAGCTCGCCGGCCGGGAACAGGGAGCCGCGGATCTCGTCGGCGTCCTTGCCGGCGTGCTTGCCGCGCGCCACGGCCTTGACGTTGGCCAGGTCGTAGCGGAGAAGCAGCAGGCCGATGACCTCGTTCGCCTTGCCGTCGGAGAACGACAGCAGGCTGCGAGCGGTGCCGTAGAAGTTCCGGGCCACGGCGCTGTCCACGGCGGCGAGGCCCTCGTAGCGCGACTGGGCCTCCTCCAGCTCCCGCATGTAGGGGGACTGCGAGAGCGCAGACACGAAGGCCCTGAAATCGGACCCCTCGAGCGCGGCCTGGGTGAAGGCCGGCCCGAGGAGCTTCGACTTCATCCCGCGGACGCGGGCGTTTATGTAGCCGAGGTCGCGCGACATGGCCTACTCCGTCTTGGCGCCGAAGAGGGCCTGGGAGACCTCCGCCGCCAGCTCGCCGGCCATGGCCTCGAGCCTGTCGTAGAGCGTGTTCTCGACGGCGCTGCGACGCGCTGTGCGCACGCGGACGCCGCCCTTGACGTCCTCGACGGCCTTGACCTCGGCCTGCACGCCCTTGGCGGCGAGCGCCTGCTTGGCGAGCTCGACGTCCTCCGCGGAGACCTCCACGGCGGTGACGCCCGCCTCCTGGGCGGCGGCGAGCGCCTGGTCGAGCAGCTTCGCGAAGACGCCCGCGTAGCGGCCCTTGTCGGCGACGAGGGCATCGAGCTGACGCCGCACGTCGTCGAACACGCTCTTCACGCCCTCGTGCTGGGCACGCAGGCGGATGGCCGCCGCCTCGAGCTGCGCCGCCGAGCGGGCGCGCACCAGGCTCGCCTCGCGCTGGGCCTTGGCCCTGCGCTCCTTCTCGGCGACGAGCGCCTCGGCCTCGGAGCGCGCCGCCGCCGTGATCTGGGCGGCGCGCTCGTTCGCTTCCGACAGGATGGCCTCGATCTCGTTGCTCGCCTCCTTGGCGAGCAGGGTCGAGAGGTCGGCCATGGTTAGCCGCCGATCTGGTTGTTCAGGAAGAACGCGATGACGAAGCCGAAGATGATCAGGGTCTCGGGGATGACCAGGTAGATGAGGATCTGACCGAAGGCTTCGGGGCGCTCGGCGAGCGTGCCGGCGCCGGCGGAGCCGATGGCCGACTGCGCGATGGCCACGGCGATGGCCGAGAGGCCGATGGCGAGGCCGGCGCCCAGGGCGATGAGACCGGCGCCGATGCCGGGGCCGCCAGCTTCCTGGGCGAACGCGAAGCCGCCGAGAAGCGCGAGAGCCGAGAGGCCGACGATGACGCGAGCGAACTGCTTCATTGCTTTCCTCCTACCAACCGCAAGGGGTTGTATGGCGTGCCGGCCTCGTCGTAGAAGCCGAACTTGGTGAAGAACTCGACATACTGCAGACGAAGCGGCTGCAGCGTATGTCCGATGATCGTGAGGGCTATCGCCAGGACGTGCACGGTGAGCGCGACGACGATGCCCAGGATGGGGCCCAGCACCGGCAGGATGCCGGCGAGGCCGAAGCCGAGGTCGGTGGCCAGGTTGGCGACGAGCGCGGCGGAGAGGCCGACGGCGAAGAGTCGCAGGTAGCTGAGGATGTGGCCGGAGTTGGAGATGATCTCCACGGCCATGAGCGGCATCTTGGCCAGCACGGCGCAGACGAGGAACACCAGGAGGCCGACGCCGGCGATGCCGAGGGTCACGGGCCCCAGGTTCCCCGACAGGTAGGCCCACGCGAACACCACGATGCCCAGCAGGCCGCTGAACATGCCGGCGCCCTCGTAGACGTGCTTCATGTCGTGGTGCTTGAGGCCCTGCCGGACGCGGATGGCCCAGCCGAACAGCACCTGGAAGACGCCGAAACCGAGCGTGAGCGTCAGCAGCGGGCCGAACTCCTCGACCCTGAACAGCAGGATCTCGATCATGCCGTGCGCGTGGTCGCCGTGGGTGTCGGTGTAGAAGATGGGGTTACCGGGCGGGAAGTGCTCGAGGAAGTTGCCGAAGAACTCGCCGAACACGTAGCCCCACACGATCGACCACGCAGCGCACCAGAGGATCACGGTGCTGATGGGGGCCAGCGCCCTGGCCGGGATCGTGATGCCCAGCGGACCGAGGCTCAGGGACTTGCCCTGGGCGCCGCGGCGCCTGAGCAGCAGGGCGACGAGCGCGAACAGCAGCCCGAAGCCGATGTCGCCCACGACGATGCCGAAGTAGAGCGGGAAGAAGACGGCCAGCGTCCAGCTGGGGTCGAAGCTGCCGTACTTGGGCGGGGCGAACAGGGAGAGCAGGCCCTGGAACGGCCGCACCCAGGCGGGGTTGTCGAGCTTCACCGGCACGCCGTGGTCGTGGTGCTCGTCGGCCGCGCGCCACGCGACGGCGACGTCGCCGCCGAACTGGCCTTCCAGGGTGCGCACCACGTGCTCCCTGTCGGCCTCCGGGATCCAGCCCTGCAGGGCGAAGCCGTAGCGGCCCTCCAGGAGGTTCTCGGTGGCGGCGAGGCGGTCGGCGACGTTGCGGGCCTGGAGGTTGAGCTGCGCGAGGCGCTCACCGTGCTTGGCGGCGACCTTGCGGATCTCCTCCTCCACCGTCGCCAGGCGGCGCGGCACGACCTGCGACCGCTCCTCCATGGAGTGGGCGGCCTTGGCCACGCCCTGGCCCTCGTAGCGCTCGGGCAGCTGCAGCTCGGATACGCCGGCGCGCGACAGGGCCGTTCGGAACGCGGCGGCGTCGCGGGCCATGACCGCGGCGACGACCAGCGCCTGCCCCCGGTGCGGCCGGCGGGCCAGGACGAAGCCCTGCCCGAACTCGGAGCGGAGGCTCTGCTCCAGCTCCTCTACGTCGGACTCGTCGGCCAGGAAGGCGATGCCCGAGAGGTAGCGCGACCCCTCGACCTGGGCCAGCATGGGCGCCAGGTCGCGCATGAGCGGCAGGTAGGTCTCGATGAGCTCGAGCTCGTCGCGCAGCTCGGCGCGCTCGGCGACGAGCCTGTCGATCTGCTCGCCGGCCTCGCGCACCTCGGCCTCGGCCACGGCGACGTCGACGGTGGCCGGCCCGCGGCCGGTCTCCGCGGCGTCGACGCCCAGGACGTCCAGCAGCGCCGTGGTGCGGGACAGCACCCGCTCCCAGGCCTCGCGCTCGGCGAGGTCGCCGCCGCGCAGCTTCATGACGCCGAGGGCCTCGCCCTCCTCGGCCGGCGAGAGCCGGCCGATGTGGACGACGCCCAGGGCCTGGAGCGCAGCCAGCACGTCCTTGGCGACGGAGCGGCGACCGACGACGGTCACCTGGTCCATCTGCGCGATCACGGCAAGATCTTCTCCAAGACCTTCGCGGCGGCGGCGGCGCGGTTGGCCGCCACCTTGGCTGACAGCGCCTCGGCCGTCTCCTTGGCCGCGGAGAGGATGCTCTGCTTGACGGCTTCCTCCTCCTTGCGGCCCGCCTCGGCCTCGGACTGGGCTAGGGCCTCGGCCTTGGCACGGGCTGCCTCGAGGATGGCTGCGGCCTCAGCGGTGGCCTCGTCGATGGCGGCCTTGGCCTTGGCCTTGGCCTCCTCGACCTTGCTGACCAGCTTCTTCTCCTGGGCCAGCAGGTCCTGAAGCAGACGTTCACCCTGTGCTTCCAAGCGGCCCTCCTTCCTCATGCGTCCGGCGGCATGCGCCTCGGGGCGCAGTACTTGGACTGTGTCTGGCGGACATAGAAAAGGGCGTTCAGTTCGCCTTGAACGCCCCAAACGCTTCTCGTGACGAAGATAACAAGCGGCTCGGGGGGTGTCAACGAGACGTTCGTCCCGCAGGGATAACGCGGAGGGCGGGTCGGCTGGACCACCGTCTCCGCCACGCTCATCGCCTCCTCACGCGAGACCGGCGCTCGGCCTCGCGCGCCGCCAAGACCCCCTGGATCTCCTTGAGCTCGGCGTAGAGGTCCTCCAGCCGCTCCCCGCCTGGAGGCGCGCCAGCGGCGAGGGCGCGCGCGATCTCGTCGCGGCGCCGCAGGAGCCTGGCTCGCGTGTCCTCCTTGCGGCCCTCCAGTTGCAGCTCCCGCAGCCGCGACAGCGCGTGCCCGAGCCGCACGTCGACGTCGCTGGCGTCGTCGCCCTCGTCGGCGTCGCTGAGCAGGCGCTCGAGCACGTAGGCGCCTTCCGGCCGGGCCGTCACCGTCGCCAGCACCGCGTCGGCGTCGTAGCCCAGGCGCCGGCTGGCGGCCAGTAGGTGCGCGACCGGCGAGCCGTCGTCGCCCTCGGCGTATGGCACCGCGGCCTCGACCTCGGCGAGGCGCTCCTCGAGGTGCTCGGGCTCGAGCAGCACCAGCGACACGACCTCGGCCTCCACCCGCCGCACCTGGTCGAGCTCGACGCGCTGGCTGCGCATGCCCCGCACCTCGGCCTGGGAGGGGCGCCGCCTCTCGCGCGAGGAGAGCCAGTCATCGAGCCTCCGCGGCTCGATGCCCAGCCTGTCGATGACGAGGCGCCTCATCTCGTCAGACACCGGGTCGAAGATGGTCCGCGGCCGCAGCACGTCCTGCAGCTCGTCGAGGATCGCCGCCTGCCCCTCTAGCGTGCCGGGGTCGTGCCTGGCCAACACGCGCTCGTACCGGAACTCCACCTCGGACACGCCGCCGGCCAGCGCCTGCTTGAACTCCTCCAGGTGGCCGCCCAGCACGGCGTCGGCCGGGTCCTTGCCGTGCGGCACGCTCACGGCCTTCACCACCAAGCGCCTGCCCACCGCCTGGTCTAGTCCCGAGAGGATGGCCCTCTGCCCGGCCTCGTCGGCGTCGAACGCTAGATAGACCGTTCTAGCTTCCAACCGCTCGAGCGCGTCGGCCTGCTCCGCCGTGAGCGTGGCGCCGAGGGCCGCCACGGCGTTCGTCATGCCCACCTGATGCAGCGCCATGACGTCCGTGTAGCCCTCGACGACGATCACCTCGCCCGTCTCGCGGATCGCTGCCCTGGCCTTGTCGAGCCCGTAGAGGATCTCCGACTTCCTGAAGACCTCGGACTCGGGGCTGTTCAGGTACTTGGGCGTGCCTTCGCCGAGGACGCGGCCGGAGAAGCCGACGACGCGGCCCAAGGCGTCCTTTATGGGGAAGACGATGCGCTCCCTGAACCTGTCGTAGCGCCTCCCCCGCTCGTTCTCGACGACCAAGCCGAGCGTGACCAGGTCGTCCTCCCGCGTGCCCTTGGTGAGCATGTGCCTCAGGAGCGCGTCCCAGGAGTCCGGGGCGTAGCCGACCTCGAAGGCCTCGATGGTCTCGTGCGTCAAGCCCCTGCCAGCGAGGTACTCGCGGGCCGCCGGTCCCAGCTGGGACCTGAAGAACGCCAGGGCGAGCTTGTTGACCTCCAGGAGGTCGCGGCGCTTGCCGGAGGCCTCGGTGGGCGGCGTGACCTCGACGCCGGCCCTGGCCCCCAGCATCCTCAGCGCCTCGGTGAACGAGAGCGCCTGCGTGCGCATCACGAAGTCGAAGACGTCACCCTTGGCCTGGCAGCCGAAGCAGTAGAAGAAGCCGCGGTCCACCAGCACGTGGAACGACGGGGTCTTCTCGCTGTGGAACGGGCAGAGGCCCTTCAGGCGCCCGCGGCCGGCGGGCTTCAGGCTCACGACCTCGCCGACGACGTCGGCGATGGAGAGCCTGTCCTTGATGACCTCCTTGGCGTCCCGGCTCAAGGCCAGCACCTCTCTCGCAGAGCGCGCCCCGCGGGCGCCGGCAGGCCTACCGGGCGCCGGCGGACGGGAACAGGGGGAGGTGGCCGAGCGCCACCACGTCCTCGCGCGGGTCCCCCTCCGTGAACACCACCAGCGTAGTCACCACGTCGGCGCCCACGCTGCGCAGCAGGTCCTTGAGGCCGTCGAGCGTGCCGCCCGTCGAGACGACGTCGTCGACTATCGCCACGCGCTTGCCCTCGAGGCGCTCGACGTCCGGCCCGTCGAGGACCAGCAGCTGCGGCTTGCCCGTGGTGATGCTCAGCACCTCGCGCGTCACCGGCGACAGCATGTAGGGTTTCACGGTCTTGCGGGCCACCACGTAAGGCAGTCCGGTCCTCACGCTCAGCGCGTGCGCCAGGGGCACGGCCTTCACCTCCGGCGTCACGAACCCTTCGATGCCGGCGGGCAGCCGCCGCGCCAGCTCGTCGGCCGCGGCCTCGGTGAGCTCGGTGTCCCCGAGCAGGTTGAGCAGGGCCACGGACACGCTGCCGACGTCGACTATCGGCAGCTCCCTGGCGACGTCGCCCACGTTGATGCGGTGAGTCGGCACGGTCAGACAGCCTCCAACGCGCCGCCGCTGTGGCGGCGACGACCATGCAGATTACCGCGACCGGGCCGGCCGGGGGCCCCGTGGTACGATCCTCGGCGTGGAGGACGTCCGTCTACGCCCTGCCACGTTGGCCGAGTACGTAGGGCAGACACGCCTCAAGAAGAAGCTGGCTGTCTACCTGGAGGCAGCGCGCGAGCGGGGCGAGCCCCTCGACCACCTCCTCCTCTACGGGCCGCCTGGCCTGGGCAAAACGACCTTGGCGCACATAGTCGCCCACGAGATGGGCGTGGGGATCCGCGTGACCTCTGGCCCGGCCATCGAGAAGCCGGGCGACCTGGCCGCCATCCTCACGAACTCGCTCGAGGAGGGCGACGTCCTCTTCATCGACGAGATACACAGGCTCTCCCGCGTGGCCGAGGAGCACCTCTACCCGGCCATGGAGGAGTTCAAGATCGACATCGTGCTCGGGCAGGGGCCGGCGGCGCGCTCGATAAGGCTCGACCTCCCCCGCTTCACGCTCATCGGCGCCACCACGCGCCCCGGGCTCATCACGGGGCCGTTGCGCAGCCGCTTCGGCATCGTCGAGCACCTGGAGTTCTACACGGGCGAGGAGCTGGCCGAGGGCGTGCTCCAGGACGCCAGGCGCCTCGGCTTCGGCATCGATGCCGACGCGGCCCTCGAGATCGGCCGCCGGTCGCGCGGCACCATGCGCATCGCCAAGCGCATGCTCAGGCGCGTGCGCGACTACGCCCAGGTGGCCGGCGACGACCGCATCACGTTGGAGCGCACGCGCGGCGCCCTCGAGGCCCTGGGCATCGACGACGCCGGGCTGGACAGGCGCGACAGGGCGATCCTCGACGCCATCGTGAGCAAGTTCGTGGGCGGGCCGGTGGGCCTGGACACCCTGGCCACGGCCGTGGGCGAGGACAGGACCACGCTCGAGGAGGTCTACGAGCCGTTCCTCATCCAGATGGGCCTGCTGCAGCGCACGGCCAGGGGCCGCGTCGCCACCGAGGAGGCCTACCGGCACCTCGGCGTGCCCATGCCCATGAACGCGCCGCTCTTCTCGGAGGCCGGGGGCGGTTGAGCCCGGCGGGGAGAGTTATCCCTCATCGCCGCCCGCCCCGTCTTGGCACCCTGTGCCTAGGGTGACACCGTGATAGAAGGCAGCCTCCGCAACGTCCCGCTCGCCGACATCTTCCAGGTCATCGCCACGGGCCAGAAGTCGGGCGTGCTGACGGTGCAACGGGGAGCGGCGCGGGCCCGCATCTACTTCGACCGCGGACGCATCGGCTACGCCCACGTCACTCCCGGCGTGCACCTCGGCGAGATCCTCGTGCGCATGGACCTCCTGACGGCGCACGAGGTGCAGGAGCTCCTCCGGCGCCAGCACACCGAGAACCCGGGCACGCAGCTCGGAGAGATGGCCGTGCGCCTCGGCCTGCTCAAGCAGGAGGACCTCTACCAGGCCATCGACAGGCAGGCGCTCGAGGTGGTCAGCGACCTCCTCACATGGTCGGAGGGCCACTTCTACTTCACCGACATACCGGCCGAGGCCACCCAGCAGCCCTTGGAGCACACCGTCGACGCCATGACCCTGCTCCTCCAGGTCGTGGCCAGGCAGGAACGGTTCGCCGCCACCGACGTGCCTCCCAACGCGGTCTTCGTGCGGGCAGGCGACCCCACGCGGGTCGAGATGCCCCCCGGCGGCTGGGAGGTGCTCGCGTCCGTGGACGGGCGCCGCTCCGCCCGCACCATCGCGGCGGAGCTCGACCTCACGGAGAAGCACGTCTACCACTTGCTCGACGAGCTGCAGAGGCTGGGAGTCATCGAGCGCAGCCCAGCGGTGGCCGACGACCCCTTGGTGCTCGTCGTCTCCCCCAACACCGCCCTGCAGAGCCTCATAAGGCTCGGCCTGCAGCGCGCCGGGTTCACGCCCACGGCCGTCTACAGCTACGAGGAGACGGAGCAGGCGCTGGCCGAGCACCACCCCAGCGCCGTGGTACTCGACGACGACAGGGTGGGCACCGCCTGGGAGGTCGTCCGCGCCTTACGCCGGCGCCCCGCGCACGCCCACATGCCCGTGCTGGTGCTGGTCGACGACCCCCCGAAGCCAGGTCTCTTCAGGCGCCTGCCTCGCGCCGAGACGCTGCTCAAGCCGTTCCACGAGCTGCGGCTCCAGGAGCTCGTCAGCCGGCTGGTGGGCCGCAAGGCCACCTGAAAGCGGTTACACGCCCGGTCTGGACGCGCGTTTCGCGTCCCGCACGGCTCTCCCGGGGCAGTGCAGTTTGTCACTCATGTGCGCCGCTGCTATCATCGGAGCGCTGCAAGCTCGTCCAGCTCCGCACGGCGGGTGAGAACCCTCTGCTGTGTCCGTCCGCCAGGACGGTCCACGGTGACCCGGTGCGGCCGCGAGCCGACCGGCACCGTCGCTGGACGAGCGGGGAAGGGAGACGAGCATGAAGAGGCTCCTATTGGCCCTGGTCGCACTCACGATGGTGGGTTCGGGGGCGCTGGCCCAGACCCGCATCACCGTGGCCGCCGGTTCGGTCGGCCAGGAGTACGAGCTCGCGGTGGCTGCGGCTGAGCGCTACATGGCCGAGCACCCTGACGTGATCGTCGAGATCCTCGACACCCCCGACCTGGCCGACAGCCGCCTGGGCGTCTACCTGCAGGCCTTCGAGGCCCAGTCATCCGACATCGACGTGTTCATGATCGACGTCATCTGGCCGGGCGACCTCGCCGAGCACCTCGTGGACCTCTACGAGTACGGCGCGCGCGACGTCGTCTCCCAGCACTTCCCGGCGATCGTCGAGAACAACACGGTGGACGGCCGCCTCGTCGGCATCCCGTGGTTCACCGACGCCGGCCTCCTCTACTACCGCACCGACCTGCTCGAGAAGTACGGGTTCTCCGGCCCGCCCACCACGTGGGACGAGCTAGAGGAGATGGCCCGCACCATCCAGGACGGCGAGCGCGCGGCCGGCAACCCCGACTTCTGGGGCTTCGTGTGGCAGGGCAACTCGTACGAGGGCCTCACCTGTGACGCCCTCGAGTGGATCTACTCCAACGGCGGCGGCACGATCATCAGCCCCGAAAGCGTGATCACCATCGACAACCCCGCCGCCGTGGCCGCCATCGACAGGGCCGCCAGCTGGGTCGGCACCATCTCCCCCAACGGCGTCACCAGCTTCGGCGAGGAGGACGCGCGCAACATGTTCCAGGCAGGCAACGCCGCCTTCATGCGCAACTGGCCGTACGCCTACAGCCTGGGCAACGCGCCTGACAGCGTCATCGCCGGCAAGTTCGACGTGGCCACCCTGCCCGCCGGCGACGCCGGGCACTCCGCCGCCACGCTGGGCGGTTGGCAGTTGGCCGTCTCGCGCTACAGCGACAACGTCGAGGTGGCCGCGGACGTGGCTCTCTTCCTCGCCTCCTACGAGGAGCAGAAGACCCGCGCCATCCAGGGCAGCCTCAACCCGACGATCATGGCCCTCTACGAGGACCCCGAGGTCCTCGCCGCCGCGCCGTTCTTCGGCAGCCTCTACGACGTGTTCATCAACGCCGTGGCGCGCCCCTCGACGGCGGCCTCGCCCAACTACGCCGAGGTCTCGCAGGTGTTCTCGTCGGCGGTGCACGACGTCCTCACCGGCGCCGAGTCGGCCGCCAACGCGCTGGCCGTCGCCGCCCTGGACATCCAGGACATCACCGGCTTCGAGATCGGTCAGCCCTGAGGCCCTAGAGGTGCTTCTGAGCTGAAGGTTCGCAGGGGCCGGGCTCCCACCGTGGGGCCCGGCCCCTCTGCTCCAACTGCGGGCCGCCGACCCTACGGGCGGCCCGGAAGAGGAGAAGGGAGCCCAAGTGGAAGGTCCCACCACCTCCGGGGGCGCAGGGGTGGCCGCGGGCCCGCGTAGCGGGCCGTCGCGCCGCAGGCGACAGCCTTCGCGGCTGGCACGAACCGAGGCCCGCACGGCGTGGCTGCTGCTCTTGCCCACCTTCGTGATCCTGGCCGTCATCGCCTTCTACCCGTTCTCGCGCGTCGTCACGTCCTCGTTCACCAACGCGCGCTTCGCCAGCACCTCCACGTCCACCGAGTTCGTGGGGTTCGCCAACTACCGGCGGCTCCTCTCCCTCACGGTCAAGGAGCTGCCCAAGGTCGTGGGCGAGGACGGCCAGCCCGTGCTCGTCGACGGGCGACCGCAGTACGAGAGCTGGGTGCGCGTGCTGCCGCGCGAGCCCATGCGTTACCGCTCGGTGTTCGAGTTCTCCCTGCTGGGCCGCCGCTACGTCGTGGGCGCCGTCACCGCGCCCTTCGTGCGGGCGATCTGGGACACCAGCGTCTTCACCGTCGTGGCAGTCTTCTTCGAGACGGTCCTCGGCATGGTCATAGCCCTGGCGCTGAACAGGGAGTTCCGCGGCCGCGGCATGATGCGCGCCGCGATGCTCGTGCCGTGGGCGGTGATCACGGCCGTGAGCGCGCGCATCTGGGAGTGGATGCTCCAGCCCACGCGCGCCGGGCTCTTCAACACCCTGGGCAGCTACCTCGGCCTCAACGACGGCCGCACCGACTTCTTCGGCAACCCCCAGCTGCAGCTGCCCAGCATGATCGTCATGGACGTCTGGAAGACGACGCCGTTCATGGCGCTGCTGCTGCTCGCCGGCCTCTCGACGATCCCCTCGGAGCTCTACGAGGCCGCCGAGGTCGACGGCGCCAGCAAGGTGCGGCAGTTCTTCAGCGTCACTCTGCCGCTGCTCTCCCCCACGCTGGCCGTGGCGCTCATCTTCAGGACGCTCGACTCGCTCCGGGTCTTCGACATCTTCCAGGTGGTGCTGGGCAACCGGCGCTTCTCCATGGCCAGCTACACGCAGGACCTGCTCATCAACCAGCGCGAGATGGGCACGTCGTCGGCGGCCTCGGTCGTGATCTTCGTGATGGTGGCGGTCTTCGCCGTGCTCTACATCCGCACGCTCGGCCAGAGGAGCATCGAGTGACGCGGCGGGGCAGGCACGTGGCCGGGCAGGCGCTCTTCTACCTGCTCATCGCGGTCATCTTCGTCTACCTGATGTTCCCGTTCTACTGGGCCATCGTCTCGGCGCTGAAGACGCAGGCCGAGCTCATCCGCACGCCCGCGACGCTGTGGCCGGCGAACCCGGTGCTCGACAACTTCAGGGCCGTGCTCAACAACGGCCGGTTCCTGCGCGCCCTGCTCAACTCCACCATCGTGGCCTCGTCGGTCACCGCGCTGTCGCTGGTGGTGGGCTCCTTCGCCGGTTACGCGCTGGGCAAGATGCGCTTCACCGGGCGCACCCCGGCCCTCTACGTGATCCTCGCCATGACCATGTTCCCGCAGATCGCCGTGCTGGCGGGGCTCTACGCGGTGATCCGCGTCCTCGGCATGCCGGCGATCCCCAGCATGGTCCTCTCGTACATGCTCTTCACGCTGCCGTTCACGGTATGGGTGCTCACCTCGTTCTTCCGCGGCCTGCCGGCCTCGCTCCTCGAGGCGGCCCGCGTGGACGGGGCGACGCTGTTCCAGGCGTTCCGGATGGTGCTGCTGCCGCTCACGGCGCCGGCCATGGTTACGACGGGCCTGCTCGCGTTCATCCAGGCGTGGAACGAGTACCTGTTCGCCCTCACCTTCACCGTCATCGACCCGCCGTCGCGCACGGTGCCCGTGGCCATAGCGCTCTTCACCGGCGCGGTGGCACGCCAGGAGCCGTTCGGCGAGATCATGGCCGCGGCCATCCTCGTGACCATCCCCTTGGTGGCGCTCGTACTGATCTTCCAGCAGCGCATCGTCGCGGGCCTCACCGCCGGCGCCGTGAAGGGCTGAAGCCGTGCGGCCCCGGCGGCGCCGGGGCCGTCACTAGGCCTGCTGCGGCAGCTCCACCGCGGTCCCGTCCGGGTCGAGGACGTGGGCGCCGCGGTCCCTGGAGGGGAGCGGTCACCGCGAGCCCCGGTCCCGCACCGCCCGCGCCTTGGCGGCGATCTCCTCGAGCACCTCGGGGTTCGCCATCACCTCGGCGTTCTCCACGGGACGGCCGTTGACGAGCTTGGCGACGGCGATCTCCATGGGCTTGCCGCTGCGGGTGCGCGGCAGCGCCGACACCTGTATGACCACTCGCGGCACGTGGCGGGGGGACGCCCCCTCGCGGACGGCCGCCTTGATCCTCGCCTCGAGCTCCGGGGTGAGGGACTCACCCGCCCGCAGGACGACGAGCAGCCACACCTCCTCGTCGGCGAAGGCGCCGCCGGGGAGCTCCGGGCCCAGCTTGCGACCGACGGCGGCGGCCTCCAGCATCTCGGGCACCGCCTCCAGCGCCCTGTAGACCTCGGCCGTGCCGATGCGCACGCCGCCGGGGTTCAGGGTGGCGTCGGAGCGGCCGTGGACGACGATCCCGCCGCTGGCCGTGAACTCGATGAGGTCGCCGTGCCTCCAGACGCCTGGGTAGGTGCCGAAGTACGCCGCGGCGTAGCGCTCGTGGTCAGCGTCACCGACCAGCCGGAGGGGCATGGACGGCAGCGGCTGCCGGCAGACCAGCTCGCCCGGCTGACCCAGGACGGGCCGGCCGGCGTCGTCGTAGGCGGCCAGGTCCACGCCCAGCCCTGGTCGCTGGATCTCGCCTTCGACCACGGGCAGGGTGGGCACGCCGAGCATGAAGCAGCCGACGATGTCGGTGCCGCCCGAGATGCTGGCGAGGTGCACGTCCTCCTTCACCCGCTCGTAGACGTAGCGGAACCCGCTCGGCGACAAGGGCGAGCCGGTGGACGCGACGGTGCGGAGCCTGGCCAGGTCGTAGCGGTCGCGCGGGCTCGCGCCGGCGGCTGCCAGCCCGTGGATGTACCGCGCGGAGGTGCCGAAGAGCGTGACGCCGTGCCTCGCCGCCAGCTCGAGTAGGGCCAGGTCGTGCGGATGGGCCGGCGAGCCGTCGTAGAGGACCACCGTCGCCCCGCAGGCCAGGGCCGACACCAGCCAGTTCCACATCATCCAGCCGCAGGTCGTGAAGTACAGGACGACGTCGCCGGGCCGCACGTCGCAGTGCAGGCAGAGCTCCTTCATGTGGGTCAGGAGCGCCCCGCCGGCCCTGTGCACGAGCGCCTTGGGCACGCCGGTGGTGCCCGACGAGAAGAGCACGTACAGCGGGTGGTCGAACGGCAGGTCACGGAGCTCCGGCTCGCCGCCATCGCCGAGGAAGGACTCCCACGACCCGAAGCCCTCCGGCTCTCCCCCGGCCAGGCCGGGGTAAGGCAGCGCGACGGCCGCCGCTCCTCCCAGTCGCTCGCGGAGCCTGACGGCGGCCGTGTCGAACCGCGTGCCGCCGTAGAGGTAGCCCACCTGGGCGAAGAGGGCCCTGGGGGCCAGCTGCGCGAACCGCGCGGCGGCCGCGTCGGCGCCGAAGTCCGGCGACGCCGAGGCGAACACCGCGCCGAGCCCGGCGCACGCCAGCAGGAGCGCCAACGTCTCTGGCGTGTTGGCGGCCAGCGCCACGACGTGGTCGCCGGGGCCGACCCCGAGGCGCCTCAGGCCGTCCTGCGTCCTGGCGACGAGGTCACGCAGCTCGGCGCGGGTGAGCGAGCGCTCGGTCCCGCCCTCGGTGGCAGCCACCACCGCCAGGTCGTCGTCCGCGACGCCTGGCGGGTGCAGCAGCGCACGGGCGTAGGAGAGCGTTGCTCCCTCGAACCACCGCGTCCTCGGCATCGGGTCGTCGGAGCGCACCCGCACGGGTGGCGCGGCGAACGGCAGGCCGAGGTCCTCGGCCAGGAATCCCCAGAAGGCCTCCGGCTCCCGCACGCTCCAAGCGTGCAGAGCGTCGTAGTCCGGCAGGCGCAGGCCGTGCCGCTCCTCGGCGGCGCGGCGGAACGCCTCCATGCGCGTGGCCGCCGCGCGCTCGGGCGTCGGCCGCCACAAGGGCTGCGTCACGGCGCGAGTGTACCCTTTGCTGATGGCATCCTCCCGCCCTGGACGCCCCTCGATGGCCGCCCGCGGCACGCGCGGCAGGTTGGACGTGGCGCCGCTCAAGCGCCTGGCCGCGCTCACGCGGCCGCACTCCCGGTGGCTGGTCCTCGGGGTCGCGAGCGTGGCCGTCGCCGGGCTCATCGGCCTGGCCTTCCCCCTCGTCGTGAGGACCCTCCTCGACGCCGCCTTCGCTCCCGGGGCGGCGCCGGCCGAGGCGCGTCGGGCGCTGGACACCGCCATGCTCCTCTTGGTAGCGCTGATGCTCGTCCAGGCCGGCTTCAACTTCCTGCGCACCTACAGCCTCGGCCGCGTCGGCGAGGCCGTGGTGGCCGACCTGCGCAAGGCCGTGTTCGGCCACCTGATGGACCTGGACGTCCCGTTCTTCACCGGGCGCAAGACCGGCGAGCTGGTGTCCCGCCTCACCGCCGACGTGGCCACGGTCCAGGCCGCCGTCTCCCAAGCGCTGGCGCAGGTGGTGAACCAGGGGATCACCCTCCTGGGCGGGTTGGTCCTGCTTTTCGTCCTGCAGCCGCGGCTGACGCTGGTGATGCTGGCCGTTGTGCCGCCGGTCGTGGTGGCCGGCGCCGTCTTCGGCCGCGGCCTCAGGCGCGTCAGCGCCGAGTTCCAGGACCGCGTGGCCGCCGCCAGCGCCGACGCCGAGGAGGCCATCGCCGGGGTGCGCGTGGTGAAGGCCTTCGGCGCCGAGGAGGCGGAGCGTCGCCGCTACGCCGCCGGGGTGGACGCCGCCTACGACGCCGCGCTCAGGCGCGTGCGCATGCGCGCCCTCTTCGTGCCCGCCGTGCTGCTCTGCGGCTTCGCCGGCCTGGCCATAGTCCTCTGGTACGGCGGCAGGCTGGCCCTCGCTGGCGAGCTATCCTCGGGCGACCTCGTCGCCTTCCTGCTCCTGACCACGTTCGTGGCCGGCTCGCTCGGCACCTTCACGGGGTTGTGGGCGCAGGTCCAGGAGGCCTCGGGCGCGTCCCAGCGGGTCTTCGAGCTGCTGGACGCGCGCCCGGCCCTGCCCGTCGACCCCGCTCCGGTGCGTCTCGGCACGGTGAAGGGCGGCGTGGCCCTTGAGGAGGTCACGTTCACGTACCCCGGCCGCGAGACGCCCGCCCTCGACGCGGTGAGCCTCACCGTGGAGCCGGGCAGCGTCGTGGCCGTGGTGGGACCCAGCGGCGCCGGCAAGAGCACCCTGCTGTCGCTCCTGCTGCGGTTCGCCGACCCCGACGCGGGGCGCGTGACCTTGGACGGCGTCGACCTGCGCCGTCTCGACCCGGCCGAGCTCAGGTCGCACCTCGCCTACGTGCCCCAGGAGACGCTGCTCTTCTCGGGCAGCGTGGCCGAGAACCTGCGGCTCGCCAAGCCGTCTGCCAGCGCTGCCGAGCTGCGCGCCGCCGCCGAGGCGGCCGACGCCCACGACTTCATCTCGGAGCTGCCGCAGGGCTACGACACGCCCGTGGGCGAGCGCGGCGTCAAGCTCTCTGGCGGCCAGCGGCAGCGGCTCGCCATCGCGCGCGCCCTGCTCAGGGACCCACGCGTGCTCCTCCTCGACGAGGCCACCAGCTCGCTGGACGGCGAGTCCGAGGCGGCGGTGCAGCGGGCCCTCGCGCGCCTCATGGCCGGCCGCACGACGGTGGTGGTGGCGCACCGCCTGGCCACGGTGATGAACGCCGACAGGATCTACGTGCTCCACGAGGGGCGCGTCGTGGACGCCGGCAAGCACGCCGAGCTGATCGCGCGGGGCGGCCTCTACCGCGACCTGTTCGCCTCGCAAGCGCAGGCCCAGGCGGCGCGTACCTGAGGAAGGGCGCTACGGGCGCGAAGGGCGCGGCGCCAAGGGCGCGAAGCCATCAACATGGGCCGCGGTACCGCCGCGAACCCCTCGGCTCGGCGCCGCGGCTGGCTCCCGCTGGCGGCGGCCCCCGCCAGCCCCGGCAACCCGGACGACTGCCGTCCGGTTACCGCCTTATATGATGAGTGGTCATGTCTCTCGAGGTCAGGTCGCCGTACGAGCCGAAAGGGGACCAGCCCGAGGCCATAGCCGGCCTCGTGGAGGGCCTCAGCGACGGCCTGAGGTTCCAGACGCTGCTGGGGGCCACGGGCACGGGCAAGACCTACACCATGGCCAAGGTCATCGAGGCGGTCCAGCGGCCGGCGCTGGTGCTGGCGCCGAACAAGATCCTCACGGCCCAGCTTGCGTCGGAGTTCAAGGAGTTCTTCCCCGACGCAGCGGTCGAGTTCTTCATCTCGTACTACGACTACTACCAGCCCGAGGCGTACGTCCCCGCGCGCGACCTGTTCATCGAGAAGGACGCGAACATCAACCAGGAGCTCGAGCGGCTGCGCCACTCCACCACCCGCAGCCTGCTCACGCGCAAGGACGTCATCGTCGTCGCCTCGGTATCGGCGATCTACGGCCTCGGCTCGCCCGAGGAGTACCAGAAGCAGAACCTGCTCCTCGACGTGGGCCGGGTGCTGCCGCGCGACCAGATCCTCGAGACGCTGGTGAGGCAGCAGTACGAGCGCAACGACATCGAGCTGCAGCCCGGCCGCTTCCGCGCCCGCGGCGACGTCATCGAGGTGTGGGCGGCCTACGAGGAGCAGCCCCTGCGCGTAGAGCTGTGGGGCGACGAGATCGACAGGCTCACCCTCATCGACCCGCTCACCGGCGACGAGACGGCCGAGCTGCAGGGCACGACGGTCTTCCCCGCCAGCCACTACGTCACGACGTTCGAGAAGCTGCAGCCGGCCATCGAGGCCATCGAGCGCGACCTGACCAAGCAGCTCGAGTACTTCGACAGCGTTGGCAAGCTGCTCGAGAAGCAGCGCCTGCGCGAGCGCACGATGTACGACCTGGAGATGCTGCGCACGCTCGGCTACTGCAGCGGCATAGAGAACTACTCGCGCTACCTGGAGAACCGCCCTCCCGGCACGGCGCCCAACACGCTGCTCGACTACTTCCCCGACGACTTCATCGTGTTCCTCGACGAGTCGCACGTGATGGTCCCGCAGATAAGGGGCATGTACAACGGCGACCGGGCCCGCAAGCAGACGCTCGTCGACTACGGCTTCCGGCTGCCGGCGGCGCTCGACAACCGGCCCCTCAAGATGGAGGAGTTCCTGGAGCGCGTCGGGCAGGTCGTGTTCGTGTCGGCCACGCCCAACGAGGAGGAGCTGAAGCTCTCCGACCAGGTGGTCGAGCAGGTGATCAGGCCCACCGGCCTCATCGACCCAGCCGTGCACGTGAAGCCGAGCCGCGGCCAGATCGACGACCTGCTGTTCGCCGCCCGCGAGCGCGCCAAGAAGGGCGAGCGCGTGCTGGTCACGACGCTCACCAAGAAGATGGCCGAGGACCTCACCGAGTACCTGGCCGCCCAGGGCGTCCGCGTGCGCTACATGCACTCCGACATCGACGCCGTGGAGCGCCAGGTGATCATCAGGGACCTCAGGCTCGGGCACTTCGACGTGCTGGTGGGCATCAACCTGCTGCGCGAGGGCCTCGACCTGCCCGAGGTGAGCCTCGTCGCCATCCTGGACGCCGACAAGACGGGCTTCCTGCGCAGCGAGCGGGCACTCATCCAGACCATCGGCCGCGCCGCCCGCAACGTCAACGGCGAGGTCTACCTGTACGCTGACGAGGTGTCCGACGCCATGGCGGCGGCCATCGCCGAGACCGAGCGCCGCCGCGCCAAGCAGCTCACCTACAACGAGAAGCACGGCATCACGCCGGAGACGGTGCGCAAGCGCGTGCACGAGGTGATACGCGGCGAGTCCGAGGCCGAGGCCGAGGGACCGCCTCCCAAGCTCGACCCCTGGGAGCGCGAGCTGGCCTTCGACGACCTGCGCCAGGAGCTGGCGCTGCTGGAGAACGAGATGTGGTCAGCCTCCGAGGCCCTCGACTTCGAGCGCGCCGCGGCCATCCGCGACCGCATCCGCGAGATCGAGGCTCGACTCCAGGGCAAGGACGTCAAGGTGGCCGCGATCCCTGGCAAGCAGGCGCGCAGCTCCTCCGTGTCCGCGCCCGTGAGGAAGGCCTCAGCTTGACCGAGGGGCGCTCGCCGCGTCCGTCACAGGCACGCGCGCGGTTGGGCCGCGCGGCGCGCTTGGTGCTAGTCCTCCTCCTCGTTTCAATCGCCGGCGCACAGCCCTTCGCCGCCGACGGCGGCTTCGCGGCGCCCGCGCGCGTGGCGGCCGGCACGCTGCCGGTCGTCGCCGCGGCGGCCGGTGAAGGCCGCACCTACGTGGTCACTGCCGACAGCACGGGGGTCCTCGCCTACGAGGTCGGGACCGGCGAGGGCGAGCCCGTGCGCTTGGCCGATTCGCCCACGGTGCGCGGCGTGTGGGCGGCGGTCTCGGGCGGCGAGCTGGCCGTGGCCTGGGTCGAGCGCGACAGGACGGCCGGCCGCACGCGGCACTGGCTCAGCTACCGCGGCGAGAACCACCCCCTCTTCACGCACACGCAGGAGACGCCCCTGCAGGTCGGCGCGGGTGCGGACGGCCCCTGGGTCGTGGCCAACCTCCGCGAGGATGGCGAGGCCCGGCTGACGCTGTTCACCTGGGAAGGCGGCGCGCCGGCGAGAACGGGCGTGGTCCACGCCACCGACCTCTCGGTGCGCGGCGTCTTCGCGCTCGACGACCCCGACCCCGGCGCGCCCGGCCCCGCGTGGGTCGCCTGGCTGGAGGGTCAGACGGAGATGACCCCCGTGGGCCTGAGCTCCGAGTGGCACGCCTACGCCATGCCGGCTACCGGAGCCGCGCGCCCCGTCGACCTCGGGCTCGCGGACGTCATCGACGAGCGCCAGACGGTGGCGTTGGGCCTCACGGCCGACGGGGACGTGCTGGCGTTGTGGCGCGCCGAGGAGTCCACCCTGCAGGCGAGCCGGGTCGAGGACCGGCAGGGCGTCCTGGTGGTCGCCGAGCAGGTCGACGTGGGCGAGCTCGGCCGACCCGTCGCGTGGGCGGGCTCACGGGCCTTCTGGCTGGACGGGGCCTACCTGCGGCGTTCCGACCCCTTCGCCGGCGAGGCGCCCGTGAGCGTGGCCTGGTCGCCGGTCCTCATCGCCGAGGCCGACCTGTCCGTCGATGCCGGCACGGGCCTCACCGCCCTCTCCTGGTACGGCCGCGAGCAGGGCGGCCAGGTACAGGTGTACGCCAGCGACGACTCCCAGCCGTTCCAGCCAGGCTTCCTCGACCGCGTCGCGGCGTTCATGGGCTGGAACCCGTGGCACGTCTGGGAGGAGGTGGCCGGCCAGGCGCTCACCGCGATCATCGTGGGCCTGGTGGGCGCCATGGCGGCGGCACCGCTCCTGTTCGCCGGCAGCCTCCTGCTCCCGCGCCTGCGCGGCGTGCGTGCCAGGCCCGGCGTGGCGGGAGCGGTCCTCGGGCTGGCCGTGCCGCCGCTGCTGGTCCTCGCTTTGGTCTCTTGGGTCCCCAGCGCCAGCCTCGGTGACGGGCCGCTCATCGGCCTCGTCGCGACGCTGGCGGTGGGCACGCTCGCAGGCGTGCTGGCGGCGCGCCGCGGCGACCGCGAGGCCCAGGTGAACGTGCTCGTCTCCTCCGCCGTCACGGTCCTGGTGGGCCTGACCCTCTGGTCGTTCGCCTACTACCGCGTCTGGGCACCGTTCGTGGGTCTCTGACGGCTACAACCGGTCGGGTCAGGCCCGTGTTACGCTTAGCCCCACTGTGACCTTCAAGGTGGGTGACCACGTCGTCTACCCGTCCCAAGGGGCCGGGGTCGTCCAGGAACGCACCACCCGCGTCGTGCTTGGCCAGACCCACGAGTACCTCAAGGTCGTCTTCGTGAGAGGCGACATGGAGGTCCTCGTGCCGCTCAAGAAGGGCGAGGAAGTGGGTCTGCGGCACACCGTGGAGGCCGACGAGATCGAGCGCCTCCTGGAAGCCATACGCCAGGCCGACCTCACGCTCCCCAACCAGTGGCCGCCCCGCTTCCGGGCCGAGCAGGAGATCCTCTCCACCGGCAGCGCCTACGACCTGGCGCGCCTCATCGGCGTGCTCGCCAAGCGCGACGTCGAGAAGGGCCTGGCCGCCACCGAGCGCGAGGTGCTGGAGAACGCCAAGACGATGCTGGCCAGCGAGCTGGCCGTCGTCCAGGACATCAGCCTCCAAGACGCGGAGAAGCAGCTCGACGAGGTCATAGCCTTCCACGGCACCTGAGCGCCGGCCCGTGAGCCGCGCCGAAGACCAGCGGGCCAGCAGCGGCCCGCTCACCAACCGCTCCGTCGTACGCGACCTCCTGGAGCGCCACGGCCTCGCCGCCGACAAGTCGTTCGGGCAGAACTTCCTCGTAGACCCGTCCGTGCTGGCGGCGGTGGCCGACGCCGCGCGGCTAGGCCCCTCCGACACCGTGCTGGAGGTGGGCCCGGGCCTCGGCACGCTGACGCGCGAGCTGGCCGCGCGCGCCGGCCGCGTCGTGGCCGTGGAGCTCGACCGCCGCCTCTTGCCCGTGCTCGCCGAGACGCTCGCCGGCCTGGACAACGTCGAGGTGGTGAACGCCGACGCGTTGGCCTTCGACCTCGGTGCCCTGCCGGAAGGCGCGGTCCTGGCAGCGAACCTCCCCTACAACGTGGCCACGCCCGTCATCGCCCGCGCGCTGGAGTCGTGCCGCTTCTCGCGCCTCTCTTGCTTGGTGCAGCTGGAGGTAGGCCAGCGCCTCGTGGCGCGGCCCGGCGACGAGGCCTTCGGCGCCTTGTCGCTGCTGGTGGCGCACTTCGGCAGGGCGCGGCTGGTGAAGACCGTCCCTCCAGGCTCCTTCGTGCCGCCTCCCAAGGTGCGCAGCGCCGTCATCGCGGTCGAGGTCGACCCCGCCGCCCGGCCGCGCCCCGACCTGTTCGCGTTCGTCTCGGCCAGCTTCGCCTACCGCCGCAAGACCCTCAAACGCAACCTGGTCATGGCCGGCTACGACGAGGCGGCCGTCGACGCCGCGATCGCGGGCCTCGACCTTGACCCGCGCGTGCGGGCCGAGAGGCTGGGGCTGGAGGCGCTGGACGCCCTGCTGGGTGTCCTCGGCCCTGTACCCAGCCGTGACCGGCGGCATGCCGGCGATGATTAGAATGGCTCGGCAACCCTACGCGCCTGGCTCGGCGGCCGGAGGACCGGTCCGCTGCCCGCGCATGCCGCAAGGCGGTCCTAGGAGCGGAGCCTAGATGCCCAAGTTCCTCGTGGTCGGCGATGCCACCGTCGACCAGATGTACTTCGTGAACGAGTTCCCCGAGCCAGGCGGTGAGGTGAGCGCCGTGCGGGCGATGCTGGAGCCAGGAGGTTCCGGGGGCACCGTCGCCACCGTCCTCGCCCGGCTCGGCAACGACGTGCGCATAGCCACGCGCGTGGGCACCGGGCCCTTCGCCGAGCTGGCGCTGCGTTACGCGACGCAGGCCGGCGTCGACATGAGGCTCGTGCAGCGCGACGAGTTCCACCAGACGAGCAGCGTCACCCTGATAGTCACCCCCGACGCCCAGCGCACCATGATCAGCGCGGCCGGCGCCAGCCGCCACCTCGACTCCGCCGCCCTGAGGGCCGAGGACGTCGCCGATAGGGACGCGCTGGTACTGAGCGCCTACTCCCTCATCGGCGGGCGGCAGAAGGAGTACGCCCTGAGGACCATGGAGCTCGCGAGGGAGCACCGGCTCACGGTCTTCGTCGACCTCGGCACCTCGGCCGTGAACGCCCTGGGCTCGCGCCTCCTGGACCACGTGGCCGCCGCCGACTACCTGCTGATGAACGAGTACGAGCTGTACGCCCTCACGGGCGAGTCCACCATCACCGCCGCCGTGCGCGAGCTGCGGGCGGCCGGCGTGGAGAACCTGGTGGTGAAGGTGGGCGAGAACGGCTCGATCCTCTTCACCTCGGAGCTGTCGGAGCTGGTGGAGGCGCACTACGTCGACGGCGTCGTGGACAGCACCGGCGCCGGCGACTACTACACCGCTGCCTTCGCCCACGCGGTCATGAACGGCTACGACGTGCTCACGGCCGCCCGCATGGCGAACGTGGCCGGCGCCCTCAACACGCAGAAGGTCGGCGCCCAGTCGGTGGTGTTCGACGCCGCGCGCCTCGAGGAGGCCGGCGCCGCGCTGGCCACGGCGCCCGCGTGAGGACCCGCCTGGTCGCGGCCGCCGCCGCGGTCGCGCTCATCGCCGCCGCCTGTTGCCCGCCCGCCGTCACGGCCGGCGCGGCCGCGGCCGACGTCCTGCCCGTCCAGGGCCGGTCGTTCGCCGAGCGGCTCGAGGGCGCCTGGCGCCTCGTCGCCGAGCGCTACTGGAGCCTGGAGTCCTTGAGCGTCGACTGGGACGAGGTGGGCGAGCGCTACCGCGCGCGCCTGCCCGAGGTGCAGGACGACGACGACCTCTTCGACCTCCTCGAGGAGATGTACGAGGAGATCGGCGACGACCACTCCGTCTTCGTGCGCCCCGAGCGCGTGGCCGAGGTGAGGCGCGCCTACGGCGACCTGCCTTGCCTGGCGGTGTTCGGGCTCGAGGCGTCCGCCCCCGGCCTGACCCGCGCGCTGGCGTGGCCGGCGCTCGTCGGACAGGCGCCAGCGCTCGACACCGAGACCATCGGGAACATCGGCTACGCCGTCACCGAGGCCGGCGGGCGCCGCGTGGGCTACCTGCGCGTGCCCGACCTGGCCAGCGACGGCGTCGCCGACGGCGTGCGCCAGGCCGTCACGCGGTTGGAGCGCGAGGGCGCCGAGGCCATAGTGCTCGACCTGCGCGGCAACCCCGGCGGCCGGTTGGTGACGATGATGCAGGTGGCGGGAGTCTTCACCCGCGGGTTCCTCTGGCGCGCCGTGCTCAGCTGGTCCCTGCCCGTCCCGTACCCGGCCATCGGCGAGCCGGCCACCGACCTGCCCCTCTACGTGCTAGTAGACGGCGGCGTGAACAGCGCCGCCGAGGGCCTGGCTGGGGCGCTGCAGGACGCCGGGCGCGCGACGATCGTGGGTGAGAGGACCGCGGGCAACGTGGAGGCGGTGCTGCCGTTCTGCCTGAGGGACGGCTCGCAGGCCTGGATCGCCACGGGCGTCCTGGCTCCTCTCCTGGGGCCGACGTGGGAGGGCCGCGGCGTGGTGCCCAACGTGGAGGTCCCAGCCGCCAGGGCGTTCGAAGAGGCCCTCAGCCTCGTTGCGGGGGCGCAGTGAGCCGCGCGACGGAGCGGGTCAGCGAGCACGTCTGGCGCGTGCCGGTGCCCGTGGCCACGCTCCCGCCCTACGACCACACGAACGCCTACGTCATCGCCGACAACGGCGTGGCACTCGTCGTCGACCCGGGCTCCCCCCTGGCGGCCGCCACCGAGGCGCTGGCCGCGACCCTCGCGGAGGCCGGCGCGCGGTTGGTGAAGGGCATCGTCCTCACGCACGGCCACCCCGACCACTGGGAGGGGCTGGCGGCCGCCCTGGCGCGCTTCGACCACCCTGCCGTCTACGTGCACGCCGCCGAGGCGGAGCGCGTCGCCGTAGACGCCCACAAGGTCCTCGTGACGTCCGACGTGGTCATCACCGTCGGCGACCTGACCGTGGAGCTGATGCACACGCCGGGCCACAGCCCCGGCCACCTCTCCGTCGTCGTCCGGCCGGCCGCCGGGCGTGCCGAGGCCGCGCTGGCCGGCGACCTCGTGACCGCCAGCGGCTCCGTCTGGGTCGGCAAGCCCGAGGGGGACGTGGGCGACTACTTGGAGAGCCTCGACAAGCTCATCCTCATCGCGCCCAAGGCGCTCGGTCCCGGCCACGGCCCCCTCGTCGAGGACCCCGTCGGACGGCTGCAGGAGCAGCGCGCCCACCGGCTCGAGCGCGAGAGGCAGGTGGAAGAGTCGCTGCGGGCCGGCCCGCTGGACGCCACGGCCATAACGCGGACCATCTACCCCGGCGCCGAGGAGAGGCTCCAGGAGCTCGCCAGGCTCTCGGTGCTGGCGCACCTGGACAAGCTGGAAGAAGAGGGGCGCGTGAGGCGCCTCGGCGAAGGCGACGACGCGCCCTTCGCGCTGACCTAGGCTGCGCTCAGCCGCCCGCCATCGCGAGCAGCTCGGACTTCAGAGCGGCGGGCTCGGCACGGAGCGGCAACGCCCTCTTCTCCGCCTGCTCGAACCGGGCCAGGCCCGCGTGCGCCGGCGGCGCCTCACCGGTGGCCTCGGCGACCGTGTCAGGGAACTTGCCCGGGTGGGCCGTGGCCAGCACGACGGCCGGACCTGGCCGGCCGCGCTCGCGGTAGGCGGCCTCGAGAGCCACGGCCGTGTGGGGGCAGGCGAGGTAGCCCAGGCGCCGGTGCACGTCGCGCATGCGCGCGAGGGTGGCGGCGTCGTCCACGGCCTGTCCCGTGACCCGGGCGCGGAGCCTCTCGCCGTAGAGCGCGAAGAGGCGCTCGAAGTTCGACGGGCCGCCCACGTCCATGGCGTTGGACAGCGTCCTCACGCTGGCCGCGAACTCGTAGGCGCCCACCTCGCCCGCCAGGAAGCGCACGAAGTAGTCGTTGGCGTTGTGCGCCGCCACGAAGGCCGAGGACAGGCCCGCCGCGTCGGCGGCCATCAGGCCGGCCGTCAGGTTGCCCATGTTCCCGCTCGGCACCACGAACCAGGGCTCCTCTTCCGCGCCGGAGCGCGCCAGCTGCACGCAGGCCCACTGGTAGTAGACGAGCTGGGGCAGCAGCCGGCCGACGTTTATCGAGTTGGCCGTCGAGAGCCCGAGGCCGGCCAGGTCAGGGTCGGCGAGGGCCGCCTTGACGAGCCTCTGGCAGTCGTCGAAGGTCCCCTCCACCGCGTAGGCGGCGACCCCTGGGCGCACAGCGGAGAGCTGCGCCTCCTGCACGTCAGAGACCTGGCCGCGCGGGAAGAGCACGGCGACGCGGATGGCGGACAGGCCAGCGAAAGCGTCGGCCACGGCTCCGCCCGTGTCGCCCGAGGTGGCGACGAGAACCGTCGCGCTGCGGCCGCGCCGGGTCAGCGCGCGATCCATGAGGCGCGCCATGGTCCTGGCTCCGACGTCCTTGAACGCCGCCGTGGGGCCGTGGAACAGCTCCAGCACGTACAGGCCCTCCTCCAGCTCCACCACGGGCAGCGGGAAGTCGAGCGCGTCGCGGAACACGGCCTCGACCTCCGTGGCGGAGAGGTCGAGGAGCGGCGGCAGCACGGCGGCAGCCACCTCCGCGGGGTGCGTGGCGCGGCGCCACGACCCTTGGGCGGGCGGCACGCGGGCAGGCAGGTAGAGGCCCCCGTCGGGCGCCAGGCCGGCGAGCAACGCCTCCTCGAACGTCACCTCGGGGGCGGTGCCCCGGGTCGACCGGTAGAGCACGGGGACGGCCGTCACTCCGACACGGCCTCCGCGCTGGCAGGCAGCGGGGCCGCGCCGCCAGCCCCCAGGACGGCGACCGGGTCGGCGGCGGCCCGCACCGGCTCGTGCCCACGGCCACCGGACAGGGCAGCCATCACGTCCGAGACGACGGCCGTGGCCGTGGCGCCGCCACCCGCCCCAGGCCCGCGCACCAGCACCTCGCCGAGCGGGTCGGCGGTGAACAGCGCGGCGTTCGTGGGGCCCTGCACCACCAGCGGGTGTCGTTCGGGCAGTGATAGCGGGCGCACGGCGACGCGCCAGCCCTCGTAGGTCGGGTAGACGCTCGCCACGAGCCTCACGCCGCGACCCCGGGCCGCGTGGGCGACGACGACCTCCCGGGCCAGCCGGGACACGCCGCGGGTGGCCTCGCGGACCGCGGCGAAGGACAAGCCTGGGTCGAACGCCAGGCGCGCCAGCAGGGTCGCCTTGTGGGCGGCGTCGACGCCCTCGACGTCGAGCGTGGGGTCGGCCTCTGCGAAGCCGGCCTCCTGCGCGCGGCGGAGCGCGGCCTCGTAGGTGGAGCCCGACTCCATGTCGGTGAGGATCACGTTGCAGGTGCCGTTAAGCACGGCGTGGAGCGACACGGGACGGCTGCCGCGGAGCGCGTTCGTCAACGACCCGACGATGGGCGCCCCGCCCATCACGGCCGCCTCGCACCAGACGCGGCCCTCGCGCAGGTGCGGCAGGAACTCCTCCCAGCGCTCCGAGAGGGCCGCCTTGTTGGCGGTGACGACCTTGGCGCCTCGCGCCAGCGCGGCCAGGGCGACATCGGCGGCGGACCCGTTGCCCCCCGCCACCTCCACCACGACGTCGGCGTCGTCGGCCGCGGCGTGGTCGCTTGTGACCAGGTCCTGCCAGCCGGCGAAGGGCCTCTCCTTGGCGGCGTCACGGACCACGACGGCGGCCGGCTCCACGCCAGCCACGGCGCGCAGCAGTTCGACCACGCGGGAGCCGACGGTGCCGCCCCCGACCACCACGATGCGCTCTCTTCCCGTCCCTGACGGCATGCGCGCGACTCTATCACGGGGCTACGTGCCGCCGGGACGTTCCACGTCTGGCACGCCGTCCATGGCGCGCGGCGCCTGCCTTCCCATCGCGAGAGCGGGCCGCGGGTGGGTGGTATGCTCCTCCGTTGGCGCCTCAGAGCGCCCTAGACGGCCGTGCGGCCGCGGGAGACCTCATGCTCGGTATCGGCATCGTGGGGCTGCCCAACGTGGGCAAGTCCACCCTGTTCAACGCCATAACCAAGGCCGGCGTCGAGGCGGCCAACTACCCCTTCGCCACCATCGACAAGAACGTCGGCGTGGTGGCCGTGCCCGACGAGCGTCTCGAGGCGCTCCGGAGACTGTACGAGAAGCCCGGCCGCACCGTGCCGGTCATCCCCACCAGCGTCGAGTTCGTGGACATCGCCGGCCTGGTGCGGGGCGCCTCCAAGGGCGAGGGCCTCGGCAACCAGTTCCTCGCGCACATCCGCGAGGTCGCCGCCATCGCCCATGTGGTGCGCTGCTTCGACGACCCGAACATCGTGCACGTGGCCGGCCGGGTGGACCCCGCGGCCGACATCGAGACCATCGACACCGAGCTCATGCTCGCCGACCTCGGCACGCTGGAGAAGCGCGTCGAACGCCTGCGCCGCAGCGCCAAGGGCGACCCGGACGACGCCGAGCTGCTGAAGGTAGCCCAGGCGCTCATGGCCAAGCTCGAGGAGGGCGTGCCAGCGCGGCGCAGCGGCATCGAGGTGCCGGCGTCGCTGGGCCTCATCACCTCCAAGCCCGTCATCTACGTGTGCAACGTCGCCGAGGAGGACGTCGTCGCCGGCAACGAGCACGTGGAGGCGGTGCGCCGCCTCGCGGCCGAGGAGTCGGCCGACGTCGTCGTCATCTCCGCCCGCATCGAAGAGGAGCTGGCCCAGCTCGAGCCCGAGGAGCAGCAGGTGTTCCTAGCCGACATGGGCCTGGAGCGCCCCGGCCTCGAGCGGCTCATCAGGACGGGCTACCACACCCTTGGGCTCATCACCTTCTTCACCTCCGGTGAGAAGGAGGTGCGGGCCTGGACCGTCAAGCGCGGCACCAAGGCCCCCCAGGCGGCGGGCGAGATCCACACCGACTTCGAGCGCGGCTTCATCAGGGCCGAGGTCGTCGGCTGGGACGAGCTCGTCGAGGCCGGCAACATCGCCGCGGCGCGCGCCAAGGGGCTCCTCCGCATCGAAGGCAAGGAGTACGTGGTGCGCGACGGAGACGTGATCCACTTCCTGTTCAACGTCTGAGTACCGGCGCAGCCAAGCCCTTCATGTGCGACCCCGCGTAAGCCGCTTGTCCGAAGTCTCATCTGCGTGGGGGTATCGTCGTCCCTAGGAGGGCTGCTGGTGAGCACGGTGAAGCACAACCCAGTGATCGACCAGCGGCAGGCCGAGAGCGGCGAGGTGCTCCTCTTCCCCGGCCGGGCCGACCACCTCTATCGCCTCAAGAGCGGGCTCATCCGCTTGTACACGGTCGACGACGACGGCACCGGGGTCACGCTGCGCTACGTGAAGCAAGGCGGCTACTTCGGCGAGGAGTCCCTCACCGGCGAGCAGCGCCGCTACTTCGCCGAGGCGGTGACGCCCTCGGTCGTGGAGGCCATGGACGCCTCGCACCTTGACGAGGCCGACCTGCGCCAGCTCGCCACGGTCCTGGCGGCGGCGCTCGACAGCATGGGGCGGGCGCTGCACCGTCTGGCCGGCAAGCCCCTCAGGGCGCGCGTGGCCGCCGAGCTCCTCGAGCTGTCCGACTCCGACCTCTCGGGTAGCGGGCCCGACGGCGCCCCGATGATCTACATCACCCACGACGAGCTGGCCACGGCCGTCGGCTCGGTGCGCGAGACCGTCACCAAGGTCGTCGGCGAGCTCGTGCGCCTGGGCGCAATCCGCGCCGGCTACGGCAAGATCACCGTGCGCGACGAGCGCGTCCTGCGCGAGGTCGCGGGCGAGTAGCCCCTGGGGGACGAGCAGCCCCGCAGCGAGCGGCCCGCGTACCACGCACCCAACTAGGCTGCCAGCCGCTAGAAGACCGGCCCGATCCTGAAGCTGAACACGCCCGTGGGGTGCCGCTCGCTGAACGCGTAGTCGAGGCGCACCGCGGGCAGCAGCACGCCGCCGAAGCCCAGGTTCAGCTGCACGCCAA
>Ga0182741_1000225_pt1 | contig 88474 bp, 80 predicted proteins | sample eDN5th37CBELigOP_FD_128874 | JGI IMG/M metagenome (GOLD analysis project Ga0182741, IMG submission 128874) | Enriched Organic Plus compost microbial communities from Emeryville, California, USA - eDNA 5th pass 37_C BE-Lig OP (version 2) (version 2) ...
ATCGGAAACATTATCTCCGTCGCCACTGGATAGATTGCAAACATATCCCTGAAGATCATGTATGATGGCAGGTAAACGCGAGGCATTTGGCCGCGCCTGCCTGCCCCTGGAACGAGGCTCTACTAATAATGCAGCAGGATCATCCGAACCCCGCCCGCAGCCCGGTGCACACGAGACTGACAGGACTGGCAGCGGCAGCCATGACGGCCTGGCTTGTGACCGTCAATGCTGCCACATTTGCCCAGGCCGATGACCTGCCCCCTATGGCGGATGCCACTCTTGTTGCACCTGAGGAGACCGGCTGGCGTTTCACCGCGGCCCCCTATGCCTGGATGGCCGGGCTGTCCGGCGATGTCTCCATTGCGGGCTATGGCAGCACCCATCTCGATGTCGGCTTTGGCGATGTCTTCAAGTCCCTTGACTTTGTTGCCATGGTGGTGGCCGAGGCGCGCTACGGCCGGGTCGCCCTCCTGTCCGATTTCGTCTATCTCATGGTGAGCAACAAGGTGCAGGCGCCGAACGGCATGAAGGCGCGACTTGATACCGATGTCATTCAGTGGACGCCGTCTCTGTCCTATTCGCTTCTGTCCGGCAGTGCCGGTCATCTCGATGTGGTGGCGGGCGCCCGTCTGTGGTCGGTCGAAACCTCAGCCCGCCTGCTTTCGACGGCCTACAGCTACCACGCCGACGATCAGTGGATCGACGCGATCGGCGGAATTCGCGGCAGTTTCGATCTCACCGACAAGCTGTTCGTTCATGGCTGGGCCCTTGCCGGGGCCGGCGGCTCTGATCTGGTCTGGGATCTGCTGGGCAGCATTGGCTACCGCCTGAATAACAGCGCCTCCCTTATGGCTGGCTACCGCGCCCAGGGTGTGGACTATCGCAATGGCGGCTTCCGCTTCGATGCCGAGATCAAGGGGCCGGCCATCAGCGCCCTCATTCGTTTCTGACCCGTCAAGCTGAAGGAATACCAACATGAAACGCAGAACATCGCGCCTCGCGGCCCTCGCCCTGTCGGCTCTGCTGGCGGGCACCAGCTTGATCGATGCCGCTTATGCCTGCACCCGTACCCTCTATGTAGGCGATGACATGCTTGTCATCACCGGCCGCAACATGGACTGGCGCGAGGACATGGGCTCGAACCTTTATGCCTTCCCCGCCGGCATCGAGCGTCACGGCGAAGCGGGCCCCCGGTCCGTCACCTGGACCTCGAAATACGGCAGCGTAATCGTGGCCGGCTACGAGGCAGGCAGCACTGACGGCATGAACGAGAAGGGCCTTGTCGCCAACATTCTTTATCTCGCTGAGACGGAATATCCGAAGCCGGATGACAAGACCCCGGTCATGTCGATCTCGCTCTGGGCGCAGTATGCCCTCGACAATTTTGCCACCGTTGCCGAGGCCGTGGAGCATCTGAAGGATGAGCCCTTCGTGATTTTGGCGCCGACGCTTCCCAATGGATCGCCTGCAACCCTCCATCTCGCCCTGTCGGATGCCACCGGCGACAGCGCCATCTTTGAATATATCGGCGGCAAGCTGCAGATCCATCACGGCAAACAGTATACCGTGATGACCAACTCCCCGGCCTACGAGAAGCAGCTCGCCATCAATGAGTACTGGAAGGATATCGGTGGCCTGACCTTCCTGCCTGGCACCAACCGCGCGGCCGACCGTTTCGCCCGGGCATCATTCCTGCTCGGCGCAATTCCGCGCTCGCTGGACAAGAACTACATCCAGGGCGTGCCGGGCCAGAAATTCGAGTATCAGGCTGTTGCCTCGGTCCTTAGCGTGCAGCGTGCCGTGAGCGTGCCTCTGGGCATAACCACGCCCGACCAGCCGAACATTTCGTCCACCATCTGGCGCACCGTGGCTGACCAGAGGGACCGGATCTACTATTTCGACTCGGCTACGCGGCCGAACACCTTCTGGGTTGAACTGGACAAGCTGGATTTGAAGAAGGGCGCGCCCGTCCTGAAGTTGTCCATCGCCAATGGCGAGGTCTATTCGGGCGAAGTCTCGGCCCAGTTCAAGCCGGCCGAGAGCTTCAAGTTCCTGCCCGCCTCAATGTAAGCGGGCGGAAGGCAGGGAGCCCCACAGGCGCCCTGCCTTCAATGTCACTTGCGGTTAACCGCTTCGACGGCGATCGCGGTGAGCTTGTTGTTCGCCGCCTTCTCCTGGTCGAGGATGCTGCTCAGCAGATTGTGCGCTTCCTCGTTGCCGAGCACCTTGGCCCATTCGCGCAGCGAGCCGTAACGGGCAATCTCGTAATGCTCGACCGCCTGTGCCGCGGCAAGCAGGCCCGCATCGAGCGCCTGGCCTGAAGCCTCTTCCATGAGACCGTCCGTTTCCTTGAGCAGGCCCTCAATGGCATCGCACTTCTCGCCGGAAGGCTCAGTGCCGATGGTAGCAAAGACGGACTTCAGAACTCTGATCTGGTCCTTGGTCTCTTTCAGATGCGCATCGACCGCCTGGACCAGCTCCGGATTGGTCGCTGCCTTTGAAACCTTCGGCAGCGCCTTGGCGATGGCGTTTTCCGCATAATAGACGTCCTTGAGCGTATGCTCGAACAACTCGGCAAGCTTTTTCACGGGAGTTCCTCCATCCGGTATCGGTCGGATGGAGTAAGTCCCTCGCTGCCGTTTTGTTCCGGAAACGGCGGATACCGGCGTCGTTTTAGTCTCAGACGCGGTTCACGCCCAGGGCCGTATTGCTCAGCGCCGGTCCCCAGGCCTCCGGCTTGCGGTTCGCCTGCCGCCGCATTTCAAGCCGCGCCAGCTGGTCACGATGCACCTCGTCTGGACCATCCGCCAGCCTCAGCAACCGCGCCGTGGCATAGGCCGCCGCGAGACCGAAATCATTGCCGGTACCGCCACCGCCGAACAGCTGGATCGCCCAGTCGATGATCTTGCAGGCGGTATTGGGCACCGCGATTTTGATCATGGCGATCTCGGCGCGTGCCTCCTTGTTGCCCACGGTATCCATCATGTAGGCGGCCTTCAGGGTAAGCAGCCTTGCCTGCTCGATCATGATGCGGGCTTCCGCGATGCGTTCCCGGGTGACCGACTGATCCGCCACGGGCTTGCCGAAGGCGACCCGTTCCCTCGCCCGCTGGCACATCTTTTCGAGTGTCCGCTCGCACAGGCCGATGAGCCGCATGCAGTGATGGATGCGCCCCGGGCCAAGCCGCCCCTGGGCAATCTCGAAGCCGCGGCCCTCGCCGAGCAGGATATTGCTCACCGGCACGCGGACATTTTCGAAGATCACTTCGGAAGCGCGATCCGGCATGCCGTAGAAACCGAAAACCGGCAGCGACCGCACCACCTTCACCCCCGGCGTGTCCTTGGGCACCAGCACCATGGACTGCTGCTTGTGCCTGTCCGGATTGTCCGGATCCGTCTTGCCCATGAGGATGATGATCTTGCAGCGCGGATCGGTGGCGCCCGTGGTGTACCACTTGTGGCCGTTGATCACATAGTCATCGCCCTGGCGCTCGATCCGGCATTCGATATTGGTCGCGTCACTCGAGGCAACCGCCGGCTCGGTCATGGCAAAGCAGGAGCGGATCTCTCCGGCGAGCAGGGGCTTGAGCCACCGCTCCTTCTGCTCGTCCGTGCCATAGCGTTCGAGCACCTCCATATTGCCCGTGTCCGGCGCATTGCAGTTGAAGACTTCCGGTGCCAGATGCGACCGGCCCATGATCTCGCACAGCGGTGCATATTCGAGATTGGTCAGCCCCGCGCCGCGCTCGCTCTCCGGTAGGAACAGGTTCCACAGCCCCTGCGCGCGGGCCAGCGCCTTGAGCTCCTCTATGACGGGATAGACCGCCCAGGGTCCGAGATCCTCGACCTCACGATAGTACCGCGCCTCGTTCGGATAGATATGCTCGTCCATGAACTGCTTCAGGCGGGCTTCCAGCTCCAGAACCTTCTTTGACTTCTCAAACATCGGTCACCTCCCGGATCGCACGGGGCCATGCTAGCGCGGCGGCGATCGAATGGCAATATCGTCTGACGATCTCGATTGACAGTGCTCGATGAATGCGGGAGCTTGTGCCTCGATTGAAGAGAGCACTCATGCCCGCCAAGCCACCGACCTCGCCCGCCGATGCCGCCGACGCCACGCCGCCCCGCGGCCAGACGGCTGCTGACCGCATCGTGCGCGACGTGGTGCGCGGACTCTATGAGAACCGCTTCGTGCCCGGCCAGCGGCTGGTCGAGCCCGACCTCATGCGCCGCTATCAGGCCAGCCGCTCCACCGTGCGCGAGGCCATCAAGCGCCTGGCGGCAGACGGCGTGGTCACGCTCCATGCCCATCGCGGCGCTCAGATCCGACAGCTCACCCGCGAGGACGCTCGCGGCGTCCTGCTGGTGCTGGAAGTGCTCATCGGCTTGGCTGCCCGCCTGTGTGCCCGCAATATCGACCGGGGCGATGCCCGCGCCGAATTCCGGGCCGCCTATGAACATCTGCTATCCTTTGAACATGCCGGCGACAGCTACGATCTGGTGCATGCCCGCAATCGCTTCTACCGGGCCCTCACCCGGATCAGCGCCAATCCCGAGCTCGACCGCATCCTGCCCACGGTGCAGGTCCATATCGTCCGCGCGCGGCTGCGCCAGCCGCAAGCCCAGCGCTTTGCCGACTACCGGCGCATGGCCGAAGCCATTCTCAGGGGCGATCAGGAAGCAGCCGAAGCCGAGGGGCGCGCCCATATCCGGCATATGGGGGAGGCGTTGGAGCGCAGCCCCGATGATCTCTTCGCCCCGGACGATACCGACATGAATGACTGAACGCGCGAGGGAGAACATGGACGTCAGGAACAGGGTCATTGTGGTCACCGGCGGAGCCAGCGGCATCGGCAAGGCCCTCTGTGAGACTTTTGCCCGGGAAGGCGCCCGCACGGTCGTCGTGGCCGATATCCACGCCCCCCGTGCCGAAGCTGTGGCGGACGCCATCGGCGGCGTCGCCCGCCCTTGTGACGTGAGCCGCGAAGATGCGATCCGTGACCTGATCGAGACCACCGAGCGCGAACAGGGTCCTATCGACCTGTTCTGCTCCAATGCCGGCATTGCCACCGGCTTCCGCAATGATGCAACCAATGCCGCCCATGCCGATGACGCCGTCTGGCAACGCGCCTTTGACATCAATGTCATGGCCCATGTGCGCGCCGCCCGGGTGCTTGTTCCGCTGATGAAGGCCCGCGGCGGGGGCTATTTCCTCAACACAGCCTCAGCAGCCGGGCTGCTGTCGCAGATCGGCAGCGCCGTCTATTCAACCACCAAACACGCTGCCATCGGCTTTGCCGAAAATCTCGCCATCACCCACCGTGACGACAATATCCGTGTCTCGGTCCTCTGCCCGCAAGGGGTCGACACCCCGCTCCTCCACGGCATTCCCCATGGGCCGGCCTCTGGCGACGGCGTGCTGACGCCGGAAGCAGTCGCCGAGGCAGCCCTTGAGGGCATTCGCAACGAGACCTTCCTTATCCTGCCGCATCGGGAAGTTGAGACCTACATGCGCAACAAGACCGCCGACTATGACCGCTGGATTGCCGGCATGGTGAAGCTGCAGCGGCGCACCTTCGCAGCTTCCTGAAAGCCAGGGGGCCTCTTGACAGAAAAACGAAAGCCCCCGCGGCCACGGCCGCAGGGGCTGATTGTCCGCTATCAGATTTGCGTTGATCAGAAGCCTGACTTGAGCTGCGACACCGCCGTCGGCAGGTTCTGGGCCAGCCGCTCGAGCAGCTCCTGTCGCGACATGCCGAGCTGACGCGCCAGCGTGTCGATCACCTGCGGATCGAGCGTGTTTTCAATCTGCGACGGCTGCACCGGCTTGCTTGGTCCGTCGCTTACCCAGGAATCCGCTTCCTCGGCCAGTCCCTTCTGCCGGAAATGGTCGATCAGATCTCCCATGCCACGATTGAGCGTGTCCTGGGGATTTCGGCTAGCATCGGCAACCTGATCAGGCTGACCCCCGCCCAGCATGGAGCCGAGCTCGCCCAGAATACCACCAAGCCCGCCGGACTGGCTTGCCGCGCCGCCAACGGCTGCGCCGCCAAACAGCCCACCGAGAAGATCTCCGAGACCGCCGCCTCCACTGCTACCCGTAACCTGTGTGTCGGCCGTCCCCTGGTCCGGCAGGGCCTCCCGGTTATGTCCGGTAAGGTTGCCGAAGATCTCCGCGATCTTGTCACGGTTCTGGAACCCGGCGACTGCCAGAAGCGCCAGCAGGGCAGTCATTGAGGGCATTCCATCACGGCTCATGGTTCGCTCCTTGCATAATTTACGAGAAACACATCCAGCACATGGGAGTTCCTTCAGTAATCGTATTTTCAGAGGTACTAGGAAACAATCGGTTTCTGCTGGTCCTTCTTCACGGAGGATGCAACCGTTTGGCACCTTGATGTGTTCTTTGGGTCGAGCTGCTTGCGCTCAATTGCGGGCATCGACGCGTGTCCATGCCCAGACTAAGCGGGGAAATACAATGGGTTTTCTTTGGACCATCATCATCGGCTTCATCGCCGGCGTCATTGCCAAGTTCATCATGCCCGGCAACAACGAGCCGTCCGGCTTCATCCTCACCACCATCCTCGGCATTGTCGGCGCCATCGTGGCAACCTTCCTGGGCCAGGCGCTGGGTTGGTATTCGGCGGGTGAAGGTGCCGGCCTGATCGGCGCCGTGGTTGGCGCCATCATCATCCTGTTCGTCTGGGGACTGGTTGCCGGCAGGCGCTGACCCTCTGCGCGCACACGACACGCAAATATCCGCTCTGGCACTGGTCAGGGCGGATCTGTCCTTCTTGCCCAGGCGCTGCGGCCCCGCCAGGCGAGGAATTAGGGATTGCCGCCGGCATCTTGCCGGCCATGGCATCCCACATCTCACCCGCTCGGTGACTGACATCGGCCGGCCCGGCACAGGTCCGCTCGGGCCATCTCCGCGAGGATGACGCCATGTGGCAGATCCTGAAGACGAGCGGCGAAAACTGGCTGGCCCACAACGACGCCCGGCTGGGTGCGGCGATCGCCTACTATTCCATCTTCTCCCTCGGCCCCCTGCTGGTCATTGCCATGACCGTGGCGGGTCTCTTCTTTGGCCGCGACGCCGTTGAGACGGAGGTGTCCGAGTCTCTGGGCGCCCTGCTGGGTAACGAAGGCGCGGAAGCCGTCGAGGACATGCTCGCCGGTGCATCGCAGCCGTCGGAAGGCGGGCTTGCCGCCTTGATCGGCGCCGGTGCCCTGCTCTTCGCCGCAATCGGCGTTGTCATTGAACTGAAGAACGCGCTCAACACCATCTGGCGCGTGGACAACGCCCGCGAAAAGGGCTTCTGGCGTTTCATCCGGACCTATATCCTGTCCCTGGCCGCCGTGGTCAGCGTCGGCTTCCTCCTGCTTGTATCCCTCACCCTCACCGCCACACTTGCCGCCATTGGCACGAGATTGGCCGGCAGCCTGCCGGACGGCATCCTGCAGCTTGCCGGCTCCGCAGCCTCCTTCCTCCTGGTTACCACCATCTTTGCGATGATTTTCCGCTTTCTCCCGGATACGGTCGTCCCCTGGCGCAGCGTCTGGCTTGGCGCCGCCATCACTGGCGTTCTTTTCGAGCTCGGCAAGCTGGGCATCGGCCTGTACATCGGCAAGCTCGGCCTCGAGTCCAGCTATGGGGCGGCCGCCTCACTCGTCGTCGTGCTGATCTGGGTCTATTATTCGGCTCAAATCCTTCTGTTTGGCGCCGAATTAACCCATGCCCACGCAACGCGCGCCAGTCAACACCAAGGCGAAAGCGCCTGATCTTCCGCATCCGGATGCTTCGCCGCCGCCCTCCAGACCTTTGCAGCACTACCCTGCACAACCCGGAATACCGATATCTTTCGAGACAACCCGAAAATTCCTGACTTTTCCATTAACAATATTAGCCCTGAAGGATTATCCTCTGGTTTTACTCCATTCTCCTTGGAACATTCCTTGACCCGCCATTTGGTCTGAATTTAAAATAATTAAAACTTGTACACACCACGCCGGCAACAAGCGGAGGCTGCAGCGGTGGCGCTTCATTTTTCCCGCCGGGACGTTTTGAAGCTCGGCACGTTCCTCGGCATCTCGCTCACGCTGCGTCGGGTGGATGATGCAGCAGCCATTGAGGTCCATTCCGGCCGTGGCGCCGGCGAGTGGTTGGCACCCGACGGCCGCGCCCGCTACCGCTGGGACGGCATCCGCAAGGTAACCGGCCAGAAGGTCTTTGCCCGCGACTTTCGGGCCATGAACCTGCCTGGCTGGCCGAAGGAACAGGCCCACGCCTTCTTCATCAAGGCCACCAAAGCCGACCGCGTCTTCGAGGGCGTTGATCTGTCGATCCTCGGCAATGATCTGCAGCCTGACCAGCTGCTCTATCACGAGGATCTTGAGCGCGACGGCATCAGCGTGCCGCAGCCGGTAGATCTGGGCTTCCAGTTCTATGGCGCCTATTTCCTCGTGCCCCGCGGCAAGGTTCCGCCGAATTACGGGCATCCCGTCGCGCTGCTGGTTTACAAGGATTTCGACCGCTTCGTCCTGGCCAAGCGTCTGCTGCGCTTTGAGCCCGGCGTTGTGCAATACGGCCCTGAAGGTCCGCCCGACCTTCCGCCGAACTACGGTGCTGCCCGCTACGTTCGCATCGCCGGTGACACGCCCGGCGGCGATGCCGAATATTCCCCGATGCAGGACTCCGTCATCTGGGGCGGCTTCAACGGCAACGAGGTCACCTGGCCCGATCCCTCCTCAACCGGCATCTTCGTTCCGCATCGCGTGGCACTGAAGTTCCGCGGCTCGGGAGAATTCGACGCGCAGCAGATCGCCCAGCAGAATTACGAGCCCATGAAGCGCGGCATGGCTGCCGCCCAGAAGCTCGCCGAGGAGATCGAGGCTGCCCGCAAGGATCCGAACAAGCTCGTCATTGACCGCAAGGGGTTCTCCCAGTCCATCGACCCCTGTGCGCTCGAGCCTGACAACGGCAACGCCTGGTACGATGCCAGCACCCGCACCCTGCATCTACTGGTCGCCGCCCAGTCGCCCTATGAGGTTGCCCGCGTCGCCGCCCTGATGGTGAAGGACAACAGGAAGTTCCCGGTGGATCATATCGAGCTGCTGACCGGCACAACCGTCGGCTACGGCTCCAAGGACCACTCGATCTTCCCCTTCTACACCATTGCCGCCGCGCTATACGGCAACGGCCTGCCGGTGCGCCTTGCCAATGACCGCTACGAACAGTTCCAGCTCGGCATGAAGCGTCATGCCATTGAGATGGACGTTACCTTCGTGATCGACCGGCCAACCAGGCGCATCGAGATCATGAAGGGCTTCTACAACTGCAATGGCGGCGGCCGGGCGAACTTCTCCTTCTCCGTTGCCCAGGTGGCGGCCACCGCAGCCCAGTCGATCTATTACATCCCGAAGTCGGATCTCGCCTGTGCGGCCATGGCCACCAAGGCCGTCGTGGCCGGCTCCATGCGCGGCTACGGCACCATCCAGGCCATGTCGATCACCGAGCTGATCGCCGACGAGATGGCAAGCGAGCTCGGCGTTGATCCAATCGAGTTCCGCCGCATCAACGCGTTGCGCGCTGGCTATGCCAATACCCAGGGCGCCATCCAGTATGGTGATCCGCGCATCGTCGAGATGCTGGACATCGCCGAGAAGCATCCCATCTGGCAGGAGCGCGACAAGCGCAAGGCGGAATATGACGCTGCGCATCCGGGTCGGCGCTATGGCGTTGGCTTTGCCCAGGTCCAGAAGGACTACGGCACCGGCGCCGACACCAGTGCCCTGCAGCTCGAGTTCGATGCGTCCGGCAAGCTCACCATGCGCCACTGCGTGCAGGAGATCGGCACGGGCGCGACCACCGCACAGCAGATCCAGGTGCGCGACATTCTAGGCATTGCTGCCGAGGAGGTCGAATTCGGCATCACCGAGCTTGCCTCCCTGCCGCTGGTGAGCAACTACGAGCCCTTCACCATCACCCAGGAGCAGCAGGACGAGCTCAGCAAGAACCCCTATTGGGTGCCCTTCTTCATGCCTGCCATGAGCGCTTCCAACAGCGCCTATTTCGTGGGCTTCGGCACTCGACAGGCGGCGCGCTTCCTGCTTGAGCACTCCCTCTGGCCGGCAGCCAGAGCCATCTGGAGCGAGGGCGTGACCGGTGGCCAGATCGCAACCGGTGTTGTCACATTGGATCAGGTCCGCCCCGTCGATGGCGGCTTGGGAGCCGCTGGCCTTGAACCCCTGTCCTTCGAGCGCCTGGCAGCCAAGGCCCACGAGATGGGGCTGATCACCGGTGTGGCGCTCCATTGCTTCAGCCGCTGGGAATGGGCCCGCGCCAAGTTCGACATACCCGGCGTCGGCCTCATCGAGCTGCCGATCGACGCCCTGGCCGTCCGCTATGGCGAGGGCGCGCCTGCCGAGCTCAAGGCGCGCATGACCACCGGCGGCTACCACTTCATCGAGCGCAGCGAGGTCTTTTTCCCGTCCGCCCAGCGCAACAATGCTGGCGTGACCACCTATACGCCGGCCGCCTGCCTGGTCGAGCTGAACGTGAACACCTTCACCGGCGAGGTGGAGATCATGCGCCATCATACGCTGGTCGATCCCGGCCCGGTTCTCGTGCCCGAGCTCGTCTCCGGCCAGATCCAGGGCGGCACCGCCATGGGTCTCGGCCACGCCTTGATGGAGCAGCTGCCACTCTATGAGGATGGCCCCGGTGACGGCACCTGGAACTTCAACCGCTATATCCTGCCGCGCGCCAAGGACGTAGCGGTCTGGACCCAGACGGCCGATGTGCTGCCGCCGCTGACCGACTCCGCCCCACCCAAGGGCATGGGCGAGGTCGTGGCCATCCCGATCGTTGCCGCAACAGGCAACGCCATCGCCCATGCCATCGGCAAGCGCTTCTACGAGCTTCCCATCACGCCGGAAAAGATACTCAGGGCTCTGCAATGATCGAGAGACGCCCCGTCACCATCACCATCAATGGCAGAAAGGTCGGCCCTGTCGAGGTGCCCATCGGCATGCCGATGATCGACTTCCTGCATGAATATCTCAATCTGACCGGCACCCGCTTCGGCTGCGGCCAGGGCATCTGTCATGCCTGCACGGTGATGGTGCTCGACGAGAACGGCAACGCCACCGAGAGCCGGACCTGCATCTATGATGCTCATTATTTCGACGGCAAGTCGATCCGCACCATCGAGGGCCATGCGGAATATGATGCCGATGGCCAGCTGAAGAGCATCACGCCGGTGCAGCAGGCCTTCATCGAGCACTTCTCCTTCCAGTGCGGCTACTGCACGCCCGGATTTGTCACCGGTGCCACGGTTTTCATCGAGAACCTGAAGAAGTCACCGGTGCGCAGGGCTGAGCTCGAGAAGGCGATCGAGGATGCCCTGAACATCCATATCTGCCGATGCACTGGCTATGTGCGCTATTACGAGGCGGTGAAGGCGGTCGCGCTCTCCACCCCCGGCTGCGTGATCGATTGAAGGGGGTGAGCGGTGCGCAGGATCATGTTTGCCATTCTGGCCATCATCGTCGTTGGCGGCCTTGCAGTCCTCTTCGGCCTGTTCCGCAGCACCGCCGTCGCCCCCGAATATGAAAAGCCGCTCTCGACAGCGGAAATGCAGGCGCTGATCCCCAAAGGGCGCGAGCTCGCCCTGGCTGGCGACTGCTTCGGCTGCCATTCCAGGCCCTCGGGTCCGATGCTGGCCGGCGGCGTGCCAATTGCCACGCCGTTCGGTGTAATCCACTCGTCCAACATTACGCCGGACCCGACCTACGGCATCGGCAAGTATACCCGCGCCGATTTCCATCGCGCCCTTCGGGACGGCATGGCTCCGGGTGGCCGCAGCCTCTATCCGGCCATGCCCTATGTCTACACCCACCTCACCCGCCCGGAAGATGCTGACGCGATCTATGCCTATATCATGTCGCTGCCGCCGATCGCTCAGCCGACCCCGGAGAATACCGGCGTGTTCCGGCTGCCGGTGCGCATGTTCATGAATTTCTGGGATCTCTTGAACTTCCCCGACCGCAGGGCGCCCCAGCGGGCCGATCGCAGCGAGGCCTGGAACCGCGGCGCCTATCTGGTCGAGGGCCTTGGCCATTGCGGCAGCTGCCACACGCCCATGAACTTCATGATGGGCCCGGATTTCTCGAAGCAGCTCCAGGGCGCGGTGATCGAAGGCTACGAGGCGCCGCCGCTCACTTCTGCTGCACTGACTTCCCGCGGCTACGACATCGACACCCTCACCACCTTCCTGGCCACGGGCATCGCGCCGCAGGGCACCGCCTTCGGCGGCATGTACACGGTCACCCATTTCTCGACCTCCGCCATGGAGCGCAAGGATGTGGAGGCCATCGCCACCTATCTGCTCACCGATGCCACAGGCAGGGTTCCGGAGCCAAAGCAGCCGCCTGCTCCGCTGCCCGAGGCGCAGCATCCGGCAGCGGGCAGTCCAATGGATCGCGGCCGCCTGACCTATGCTGCCGCCTGCGCCGGCTGCCATGGGCTGCAGGGCGAAGGCATTCCGAATGTCGCCCCGGCCATGAAGGGCAACGCGACCTTGGCCGAGGAAAACCCCCTCAACGTGCTGACCGTGGTGGTAAATGGCGTGCCTGTCCGGAAATTCACCGGCAACCAGCGCCTTTATGCCATGCCGCCCTTCGCCCATCGCCTCGCCAATGACGAGATTGCCGATCTCGTCACCTGGCTGCGCGCCGAATGGGGCGGCCGCGACCAGCCCGTCACCCCGGAGGCTGTGGCCGCCATTCCGCGCAGCGTGGAATAAGGCGGGCAGCACCATCGGGCTCCACGATTGTGGCGGCGGGCCGTGCCGCGCCGCCGTTTTCTTGGCGCTGAATTCGGATCTTGCCTGTCTTCTCGGGCCATTCTCCAATCACGGACGGAGATCCTGACCATGCAAGTTGCGGCAATCCGGGCGGCGCTTGAGAAAAATCTCCGGGAGATGCTTGGCGACCCTGGACTCAGGGTCACCGCCCTTTCGGGAAGCCGTCCGACCATCGACGAAGAACGCGAACCCTGGATCGGCGTCAAATATGGCACCCCGGGGCCGGATGACTGGTACGGGGTCGTGCCTGCAACGGTTGAATTCCGGCGCAGTAACACCGGCACCACAGAGCGCCTGCGACTTGCCGTTAAGGTCAATCCCGCTGAAGGACTGGCGCGCACTCTCAACAGCTGGATCATCCGTGAGCGGGGCATCGCCCTCAATCGTCCCTACACCGACTATTATGCCGCGCGTGAGTTCGACCATACCGGCGCGCGTGAATATCATCTGTTTCGGGCACTGGCACCGGGCGCACCGTCCCTGCAGAAGGTTCTGCCGCGTTGTTACGGCGGAGTGGCCGATGAGCCCGGCGGCGAACACGCCATCTTCCTTGAATATCTTGAGAATGTCGCACGCCTTGACGCTTCCGGCGCGGAAGGCGACTGGCCCATCGAGGCGATCGCCTCGGCGCTGTCCGTTGCCGGTGGTTGGCACGGTGCGTTCCTAGGCACTGTTGAGGACATGGACGACGCCTTTGCGGCGCCGCGCGCCACCACAGCCCAGCGCATTGCTGACGAGGGCCTCTGGCGGGGCCTGTTGGACGATGCCCGGCAACGCTTTCCGGACATCATGATGGAAGCCGTCTGGCGTCGCCGGCATCACATCATCGATTCGATCGATGTCTGGCACCAGATCAAGGACAGGTTGCCGGTCACTCTCGTGCATGATGACTTCAACAATCGCAACTGTGGCTTTCGCCCTGCCCCTGTCGTCCTCGACTGGGAACTGGTTTCACGCGACACGCCCCAGCGCGATCTGGTGGAGCTGCTGACCTTCGTGCTGCCGGCAGGAGCCGGTAGATCCGAGGTCGACGCACTGGTGGAAGGGCACAGACAGTCGGTGATCCAGGCTGCCGGCCATAACCCCCAGGAAGCCCTGGACAGTGAAACCTTCAGGAATGCCTTCAGGGCGGAACTGAAGCTTCAGGCGATCAACCGGATAAGTCACCAGTTTTTGTTTTCGGCGGCTTTTCCCCTTGCCTATCTCGCGCGCATCAACGCCTGCATCGAACATCTGCTGGACCTGTATGATTGAACAGCGGCCGGCGCTCGGCGCCGCAAGAACTTAAAGCCAAGACAGGTGTCGCCTGATAAGTCTCATTCCTAGAGCGCATGAGATTTGGTTCGCTTGCACCCGCCAAATACGACCACTGACAGGGATTGGATGAGCATGCTACAGACCTTGCCAGATGCGCCGCTGGATATTGTAGGTGACGTACACGGGGAACTCGACGCCCTTCAGGCTCTGCTCCATCATCTCGGTTATGATCCGATCGGGCGCCATCCCGCGGGAAGGCGTCTGGTGTTCGTAGGCGACCTGTGTGATCGCGGCCCGGACAGCCCCGGCGTCATAGACCTAGTGCGCAGGATGGTCGAGGCAGGAACCGCGCAGGCAATCATCGGCAATCACGAGATCAACCTCCTGCGCGGCGATCGCAAGCACGGCAACAACTGGTTCTGGGATGCAGATGCCCCCCAAGACAATGAATTCGAGCCGTACCGACGCATCAGCCACACCGAGCGCCAGTCGTTACTGCAGTTCCTTGAAGCGCTTCCCTTGGTGCTGGTGAGGGATGACCTGCGGGTTGTCCATGCCGCATGGGACGCCGGCGCCATTCAGAAGATAGAGGAAAGCAGCGGCCAGCTCGCGTCCCACCTTTTCGAGATCTGGGATCTTTCCGTGGAGCGTGGACTGGAGGATGCAGGTTTTCTTGCAGAAGCTGAGTCAGAGGGAAACAGATGGGGACATGCGCTGAATAATCGGAATAGCGAAGTCCCCTTCCTGGAGGCTATTGGGCACTGTGATGTCGAGCGGCAGATGGGCAATCCGGTGCGCGTTATTGTTTCGGGCACAGAGCGCTTGGCGCGCGCTCCGTTTTTCAGCAGCGGCAAGTGGCGTTTTTCGGAGCGCACCCGGTGGTGGGATGACTACCAAGAAGCCATCCCCGTGGTCATCGGCCATTACTGGCGCTTGCCCTATCCCACCGCGAGTAGGGCATCAGGCGGCCTGTTCCAGAACGTGGGCCCAACGGCATGGCACGGTGCCCTGCGAAACGTATTCTGCATCGACTACTCGGCTGGGGCGCGGTTCGAGGAACGACTGGCACAACGGCCACTGGGGAGCACAACAAGGCTCACGGCACTTCAATGGCCAGAGAGGACGCTTGTGACGGAGGATGGAACGATCATACAGACCACTAACTATGGTGGGTGACTATCGTTAAGAAGGCAGATCATCTCGCACCAGACTCGTCCGTAGCCCTTGCAGTGCAGAAGCATTCACGAAGTTGCTTGCACCCAATTCGGGATATGGAGTCGAATGAGGTTCGAGAAGTCGTTTAGAATGGTCGTCTCCCGCTTCGCCCGTGTCTGGCTTCTCAGCTGATCCTGCATCACCTCATGCAGAGCAGGCATCGGTCAACTGCGCAGGTCGAGACTGCGTCGGAAGAAAGGAGGACGGAATATGATTGTTCGAGCCCTTGGCCTCTTCTTGTTGGTGCTCCTGGGTATCGTGATCGTCAACATGGCCGCCGTCTTCCTGATGTTCGTTTTCGGAAGCTTGTGAGACGGCGACAGATGGGTTTGTCACCGCCTCTGGCTCACGCCTTGAAGGCCTCGATCATCTTATTTTCGAGGCTTGCAAAGATCTCGTCCTCCACCGAAACGAATTCCCAGTAGGCATAGATGCGTCCCGCATAGTTTGCGGGGTTTATGACCCCGTATTCCTTGCCATTTTCCTCGGGGAATGCAATTTGAACGCTACGGCCGAACCAGATATCGCCGGGCGCAACGAGGTGGACGACGTCACCTGGAGAATAGTCCTTCTTGACGGAACCATAGCGGAAGATGTTGCGCAGGAAGATGACTGCCCGAATATCCTCGATGTCACCATAGCAGTTCTTGTAAACATCCAGCCCCCGCTCGATGAAGCTATCTTCATACTCGGCAATCGTGAAGGCCGGGCTCACCTTGATGATCACATCGCGCTTGCTCTCTGAAGGACTGCGTCCCTCGACCTGGATGAATAGGACGAAGCCGCCCAGATCGGTGAATATGTTCACGGTGGTGTCGATGTCGCCGAACTCATATTCATGGCGAAACCGGCACCAGTTGTTGATGTATTCGAGTGAGGTCTGATCTTCCCAGAGATCAACCTTTGCGGTCTCATCTTTTGTATATCCAAGAAGAGAGAGCAGGCTCTCGACCCTGATGGTATTCATCATCTCAATTATCTCCTTGTTCAGAGCTGCCCGCGGCTATGCTCATGAGCCCAGGGGAAGCCTCGCATTTTGCAACTGGGATCGGCATGGCCCCACGCGGCTGACAGTTTCTGCCGCCCAGGGCCAATTCCAATCAACGAGAGCACAGTTTCAGGACGTTACGGTTTACAGGCAAGATTACTGAAGTTCAGCTTTGGCGAGAGACTGGTCGAACAGTTTGTCTGCCTGAGCCAAGAGCACATCATGCCAGGTCAGCCGCGTCCGGTAGCTTTCGGGAATGGCTGAGTACCCGGCCAGCGAACCGGCAAGTTGCCCCGTGATGGCTGCTGTTGTGTCAGCGTCATGGCCCAGATTGGCCGCGGTGAGGACAGCTTCCCGGAAGTCGGCCGACCGGGAAGCACACCAGAGAGAGGCTTCCAGCGACTCGATTACATATCCGCCTGACTTGATTGCCTGACGCCGCTTGAAACGCCAGGAGCCTTTGGCCACGTGAGAGACTTGCCCCGCGAATTGCTCGTCGCACTGTCTGAAGACATGCGATCTCGTTGCCCCTTCAATGGCCTCTGCCAGTCGTTCCGCCCAGAAAACGCACGCATCTACCGCCTCAGGTGCGGCGTGAGTGACCTTGCTTTGTCGTGCAGCAACGTCCCGGAGCGATGCCTTGTCATTCCAGTATCTGACGGCAACGGGAGCAAGCCTCATCAATGAGCCGTTACCTGCCGTCATCGGATCGGTGGACCCAGCTTGGGGGTTGCCTGAAGACCTCCAGCGGCGGATGGCTTCTGCCGTGGTAATGCCGATATCGAAGCACTTGCCCGTGCATGAGAAGGCCCCGCGCGCATACCAGTCATCAAACCGGCGCATCAAGGCGTGTTCGCTGAAGCCGGAGGGGTCATTCAAACAGTCTGCCAGGGCAAGCGCCATAGCCGTATCGTCGGTCCATTCACCGGCCTTCAGACTGAATGGCCCTCCGCCTACCATGTCCTGGAGTAGGGGGTAGCTGTCACGTTTGCTGAACTCCAGGGTCGTGCCAATGGCATCCCCAACGGCAAGGCCGATCAAGGCCCCCCGCGCCCTGTCGCGAATTGCTTCCAAGGTTGTGGAGGGCGCATGCTCGGGGACGAACTCGAGCCCACGAACATAAGTTTCCTGTTCGGACGTCTCAATCGCACCCGGTCGGGCTTTGCGGACGAGCTCGATCGCCGCGCAGGGTTCATGCCCGAGCTCAACCAGGAGCCGCGCAGCAATCGTCCCCGCCCGCCCCAGCCCGCCACGGCAATGAACTAGCACGTCATGGCCGTGCCGCAGCTGCGACCGAAGGGTTTCACCGTAGACTGCCCACCTTGCCTCGAAGGCGGCCCCCGGAATGGAAACGTCGCGAATGGGCAGGTGCAGCCACTGCATGGAGCGATCTCGCACCCCATCACCGAGCTGGGAGACACCCAGGAACTCGAATTCGTGATCCTCGATGAGTGTGACGATGGTCGCCGCTCCCCAGTCACGAATTGCATCGAGATCGATGTCGAGATCGCGGCGCCAATATCCTCCGCGCAGGGATTGTCCTGATTTCCCAGGGCACAGAGTTATACCAATCCGCCCGTGACCCGCGCCAGCAGCGACCTCGGCGATCTGAAGGGGATGTGTCAGGCTTGTTTTTTCCATTCTCTCTCTCCTTTAATGAAGCTGCAATTCAAACCGCCACCGCGGATCACGCCTGTGCCCGCTCCCAGCTGCTGCCCGGAAGCTTGCGTCCGTCCTGGGAACAGAAGCTCTCAAGGTGGAAGGCACTCATCCAGGGAGGCGTACTCACCGGGCACAGGTAGACTGCTAGGACGCGAGATGATGAGGAGGCCGTTTTCGACTTGGCCTTCCTTCTTGACGAACTGCGTAACAACGTCGACTGGCAGATGGATTGGGCGGCCTCGGCATATTGACGCCTTCTCTAGGCCATCAGGTGGAGAGAAGGCGCCCCCCTGAGGCCACGGTTATCCCCTCATCCATGGCAGGCGATGGCTCATGCAGCATGGGGCGGTGACGCCGCTGTCTCCGGGAACCATGCGGAGGCTGGCAAGACTCGCCCCCAGGATCCCCGTGCTTGTCCGGGAGCGCCAACAGTCTGTATCACCCTCGGCATGAGCAATATGAAAGCGCTGCTTTGGCCGCATCAAGACAACGAAAATATCCAGTTCGCGTCGCTATCGAACGCGGCCAATGCAGCCCTTCACCTCACTCGATAACCTACCATGAACAAGGCTCGCTCGAGATCCAGAAGCGCAACCTTGCTGCCCTCTCTCTAGCAATTCTTGAACCTTAGAGAGACGTCTAACATTAATTTGGCGGCGCCTGCTCACTCCACCACAGGATAGAACGGTCTGCCCCAGTCCTCGTGTGGATTATCCATCATCAGATCAATGAAGACGGGCATGAGGAAAGCCAGTATGGCCGCCCCGTCCCGCACCTGTGCCCGGTTGACCTTGCTGTTCCACGTAGAGCCACCGTGAACGAGTTGGTTACGTAGGACATAGAGTCGGTCGAAGACCAAACCCAACACCTTCGCCGTGTCTCCGGTCTCCAGAGCCCTCAGGGAGGCGCTTCGGGATGCCTCGAAATGTGACTGCCAGTTCGCATGCCCTTCTATGCCATTGTGATGGAGCCAGAACCGGTTGAAGACATAGCGGTTGCCCAGAAGTGTATGGACCGGGCCGGAAAATTTGTCCCACAAAGCCCTGTAGATCCGCCGCTCCGTGTCCAGCGCCACGAGCCTCTCAAAATAGCTCATGAATGCGGCCCGTGCAGTCAGGCCTGCCCGCCCGTTCAACTCAGACGGCTGAAAATCCCGTTCGTCTGCATAGGCCGCATTGAACGCGATCCACAGGAAGATGAAGCGCGCATCATCGTCGCCAACGCATGCTTCGGCGCGGCCGATCCAGCTGATTGCGCGATGAATACGCAAGCCGACAACCTCGGGAAACCCACCCCGTATGTCACGCTGCTTCTCCTTCAGAACGCGATGGTCGAGATCCTGCTTCAATCGCTCCCCTCCTCCTCAGGCCTATAGATGCCCACCCTCGCGCTCGCAGTGCGATGCGGCGGAGTTTGCCTCACCTCAATCCCATCACTGCACGCCCGGCTCGCCAGATATGGTCCCGCTCTTCCAGGACGTTGCCATCCCGGTCGTAGCTGACAGCCCTGTCCCAGGCGTAGTTGATCCCAACGCCCAGCACCTTGCCGAAGGTCATGATCTCATCCGGCATCCGTTCCAGCGCGTATAGTAGGTACTCGGCCTCGGGCAGGTCATCCGGAAAATGCACGTATTTCTTTCGGTCGGCGCCGAGCAGAGCGCATACGAAGATCTGTGTGGGAATTCTGCGTTCGGTCAGGTAGATCCCATGCGGCTTGAAGGCGAGCCTCTCGCGCTCGAGATCTTCCTCGATGGCGCGTCTAATGGAATGATCCAGTGCCTGTTTGACTTCAGCCCGTGGAAGGTCCAACCCCAGAGCCAGCTGCGGGATGACCTTTTTTGCTACAGTATAATTGCCTCTCCGGACGTCCCGCACCCGTCGCAGGCCCTTGCTGACATTGCGGTAACCCATTCGGTGAACGAGATCGACCTCGCGCAGGCCAAGCTCTGCCATCCTCTGTTCCAATAGGTCTTCAATCGATGTGCCATTCTCCATGATCTGACATCTCCCTTTGACAGCGCGGTTCCGGGCTGACGCAAATCCGTCTTCGGTCCGAAACTGCGGAAATCCGTGCACCGGCTTTCATCAGGCCGGCTCCTGAGCATCCTCTTCCTGCCGATCGTCCGCTCCCCGCGCAGGGCGTCGCAGCCGCTCCGGCTCAAGTACCTCGACCTTGTCGCCCCACCGGTAGAGATACCAGTCCATCTCCTTCCAGCCGCCAGCCCGGAAACGGACCATCAGCGAGCCGTCGCTCAGGCGCTCCATGGTCTGTCTGGGATGGAACACGTAGTTCGCCGCTTCGTCCGCCACTTCGGGCAGGAAGCGCCACACCACGTCGAAAGGCTCCTCCCGCCAGATGCCGAAAGACTGATGCAGCCAGTCCTCCAGATTGAAATTCTCGGGGCGGACATAGGGGTCCTCGGTCACCTCGATTCGTTCAAAACCGGCCAGGGCGTAGAGACGCAGATCTTCCTGATGTTCACTGAACGCCAGCAGATACTGACGCCCATCGCCGAACAGCATGGCAATTGGCCCCAGCCGTGCGTTGCGCGACAGCTTTCGTGACGCGCGCGCCCGATGATCCGCCCTGATCCAGACTCCCTTAAGGATCGCCTCTCGCAAGGCCTGCAATGTGTCCGGATTCAGTTGCTCCCGCGGGCCAGGACGGAATGCCACCCCGTCGCCCAACAGCTGCGCTTCGAGATCCGGCTCAAGCTTGTTCCGCCTTCGTTGCGGTATCCAAGCCCTCACCTTTGCGAGGAGAGAGGCAAGATCCTCTTGCAGGGGATCTCCCTGCTGTCTGAGGATGGTCAGCGCGTGGTGCCCCGCATGAAGCTCGTTCGCCGTAACGTCGGCAAGCGCGGGCAGCGACCCGGCTGAAAGCCGCCAGTACTTGACCCTGCCTTCCATACGTTCCTCGATCTGCGGGAGGGACCGGATAAGGGCATCCCTCATCCGCTCCGCCGTCCTGCGCCCTACCCGGAACTCCTCCATGATGTCAGCCAGGGACACCCCCAACGCCCGTCCCTGCATCAACAGGATCAGCTGCAGCAGATGATCCAAACGCTCGTATCGTGCCATTTGCCCCCGCCTTTCACCAACGATGCCTGGCGCACTCCTCTCTTTCAGTGGATCAGGCTAGTGCAAGAACTGCGAGGATCAATACGCAATTGCCCGATGACTTCGTGATCCTCTCATCTTGGCGTTCAACGGAAATCGACTGGACTAACGTCCGTCATTCTCCCGAGCGCAAGGCCGGATACACCGCTCAGTTCAGCAACCGAAGCTCGTTCCTTGCGGCACGTCCACCTTCGGTCATCAACATGCGGGCGACGGCGTTAGGTTCCGTCTCACCGAGCAGACTAGCCTGCCGGGCGACTACCGCAAAATCCCCGACTGTCAGGCTGTCCTGGGCCATCAGGCAGGCCGGCATCTGGCCGCCGAAGAAGTGATTCCAGGCCAAGGGCACCTGCGACGGCGCGAGATAGTCGAAGCGGATGCGGAAGCCGAAGCGACGACGGGTGGCCGGATCAAGTGTCTCCGGCAGGTTGGTCGTGCAGACAAATGGCAGCGGATGGCTCTCCATCCAGGTCAGCATCTCATTAACCTGGCTGATTTCCCAGCTATGCCGCGCGCGCAATCGGTTCTGAAGCAGCCCTTCCGCCTCATCGAAAACAAGCACGGCGCCCTCTGCTCGGGCTTGTTGAAAGGCATGGGCTATCGCCTTTTCAGTTGCGCCAACCCAAGGGGACAGGAGGTCCGAACCCCGGACAACCATCACCTCTCGCCCCAGAAGACCTGCCAGCCGCCTCGCCCACTGGCTCTTGCCGCTACCGCTTGGTCCATCGAGGCAGAAGGACACCGCAATCGGCGCTTCCGGTCGCAACAACCGCTGCTCGATAAGGGCAAGATCATGATCGGCATTGACCAGGGCAGGCACCCATTGCGTCGCCATTTGGGAGGATCCCACAGAGCCGCCACCGATCTTTCCGTGTGCCTGCAGGATGCGTTCAACGGTTGCGCGGCCACCACCGAGGCTGGCTGACAGTCTCATGGCATCGGCCACCTGCGCCTGGCCCAGCCTATAACGGACTAGCAGGGCATCTATATCGTGATCGGACAGATCCGCATGATGACGATCCCTCAGCCGACGCCAGATAGCTTTCCGTGTCTTCAGTGGCGGGACGCGCATCTCAAGGGCGAAGTTGAAGCGGCGCAGCAGCGCCGGGTCGCAATGCTCGATGGAATTGGTCGTCCAGATGATCGGCACCGGATTGGTCTCGAGAAGCCGATTGCCAAAAACCTTCGACGACCTGCTTCCGACAAACGGATTAATCTCACCGCCGAAAACGTCCTCCATCTCGTCGAGGAGCAGTAACGTATCGCGTCGCGCCCTGAACATTCGGCCGGCAAACTTGAGCTCCTCGAGCCGCCCCTGGCGGGATAGCTCGTCTCCCTCCGCGTCCGCTTCCCCGATTGCCCGCAGGGTGACGCCGAGCTCGCGGGCGATCACCTTGGCGAATTCAGTCTTTCCTGTGCCCGTCGGTCCATAGAGGAGGATATTAACGCCCGCCATGCCCTGTTCGATGGCCTGGCGCAGCAGCTCGAGGACAAACGGCATGTCGGCATCCAGCCCAGCAAAGTCCTCCCACTGAGCTTCCGGCTCCGCGGCACGGGCGAACAGCAGATCGATCAGCTCCTCGATGCCGTTCACCTCGGTCTCCAGCGCGTTTCTGAGATGCGGCCGCATGAGCCATGGCATCGAGCTGCGATGGTAGGATGAATCGGGGATGATTAGATCGAGGGTTCTGAGCAGGCTCGTTCTATGCAGCGCCTGATGGACGTCCGTCTCGGGACGGTTTACGAACAGTGCCATGATCTGGCCCAGCGGCACTTCCTCGGTACGAAGAGCATAGTCGACCGCTCTCTCGAAGCAGTTGACTGTGTTGTACATGGAAACAAAGGCCAGCACGCCTCGCTCGACCGCGCTTAGACCAAGATGGCTTCCGAGGCGCTCGACGTTCCGGATAACGGGCAACTCGTCCGAGGAGTCGATCTGTTCGGCGACCTTCCGCGTGAAACGGCGGACCTTGGCCCACCATTGGGTACGGGAGCCCTCGAAGGGAGCGTCGGGGCAGTCCGGAAAGCCGAGAGAATCGAGCCAGCGCGGCAGTTCCTGGGCCACCTTGCTCATCGCGCCGTACCGGTGAGCAAGCTGGTCCACAAGCTGTAGGGTAACCTTCGTCGCATGGGTCATAGGCATCCTCCTCACGTGAAGAGGTTCCTACCACACACCCACGCCAAATCCGGTCGTATTGGCGCTGGAGCGCCGACGGACGTGACAAAAATGTGGTTCTGCCAAGTTTCGAATAGCGGGTGTAGAGGCGTCAGAGAATTTTCTCGACCAGGAAATGATAGACGGCGACGATTTCATCGTGCCGCTCTCGCTCATCCCCTTGATTGTATACTGCGACACTTTTCCGATGATCGAACCCGCGCCGTGGATCGAGCTATTGCGGACGATCCCATCCTTGATGTTTCCTTTAGATGTACAGCTGCCTGGGATCGAACCTCTTCGGATCACCCCGCGCGACGCCCGTTGAGCGACATCGGGCGATGGTCCCCTCGGCATGGAAGTGCCATCGATGGTATCGCCCACACCCTGATGGTCGGCCTCTGCCGCCGGGTGGGCTGGCTCATCCGCGCGGTCAGCATCGACAAGGTCAAGCGTGGCATAGGTGCCCCTGATTAAGGTCCGGCCTGCTGGCGGCGCGACATACGACGACCGCCTTGCCCACCTGTCATTGAGCAAGCTGATGGCGCGGTCTTATGCCTTCTTCGAAGATCACGCCAACGGTCATCAGCTACAGCCTGAACTGGGCAGTCATCAGGCAGCGCGTGCTTCCGCATGAACTGCCTCCGCCCTGAATGATCCATGCAGATCCCGAGGCGCCCAAGGGCTTCCGGGTGACCATCGAGGACAAGCTAAATGCCTTGCTATACTTAAATTTTGACCGCGACGGGGTCGAGATCAAGTGCGCCGGGAAGGCGTTGGGGGGGTCGATGGTAGCGGAGGAGGGATTTGAACCCCCGACACGCGGATTATGATTCCGCTGCTCTAACCAACTGAGCTACTCCGCCAGAGCCGGCAATGCCGATGGCCGGGGATATAGCGGCCCTGGCGCCGCTTCGTCAAGCATGCTGGATGGTTTCATCCACCGCTTCCGCAACAAAAATTGCGGGAAGGTCAGGCCGGCATGTCCTGCACCTGCACGCGGCTGCCTGCGGCGGCGCTCCCGAGGCCCGGCTTCGAGATCATCATGCCCGTTCCCGGCTCGGTCTTGGCGAAGCGCAGCATGGTGAACAGCCCGAAGGGCTGCAGCGGCTGCTCGGCCACCAGCTCGAGGTCATCGCACACCATGATCGTGTCCACCGGGAATTCCGGCCGCCAGCCCAGCGCCTCGGCGAAGCGGGCAAGGCCCCGCTCGAGATGGCCGCGGATGCCATGCTCCTGGCTGAAATGATTGACGATGATCACCTCGCCGCCCGGCTTGCATACCCGCGACAGCTCGCGCATGACCTTCACCGGATCCGGCACCACGGTCATTACATACATGGCGACCACGATGTCGAATGTGCCATCCTCGAATTCGAGGGCGGACGCATCCATTTCACGCAGCGCCTCGACATTGGTGATGCCCTTCTCGGCCACCCGTTCGCGCGCCTTGGCGAGCATTTCCGGCGAGAGGTCAACGCCCGTGATGCGCAGGTCCGACTTGTAACGCGGCAGGGAAATGCCGGTGCCGACGCCTACCTCGAGAACCGAACCGCTGCGCTGGTTGATCGCATCCACGGTCCGTGAACGGCCATAATCCGCGATCACGCCGAAGGTCATGTCATAGATGGGCGCCCAGCGCGCATAGGCGCGGCGGACGGCCTCCTCTTTCATGTCAACCAGCTTGTTACCCGCCAAAGGCTGTTCCTTCATCGCACAGTTCCAGATCCGGTCACGTTTTTCTCAGGCTGGCTCGGCATTCAGCACCAGGGTGTCGCTCTGGTCAGAAAAGCCTTTGCCGGATCTTTCGATCCATCCCCCGCCCAGAATTCGCATGCCCGGAACATCCGGATCATAAAATACGCAAGCCTGCCCGGGCGAAACGCCGTACTCGTCGTCGACCAGATTAACCTCGACCCGGCCATCGGTCATGTTCAACCTGGCCGGGACGGGCTCCCGTGTCGACCGGACACGGACCATGATCTCCTTCGAGGACGCGCATGCCGCCTGGAGTGATTCGTCGCCCAGCCAGTTTACATCGCGCAGCACCAGCCGGTCACAGGCCAGTGCCGAGCGAGGTCCGACAATGACCCGACGGCTCACCTTATCGAGCGTTACGACATACAGCGGCTCAGCGCTAGAGATGTTCAGCCCGCGACGCTGTCCAATCGTATAATTTATGATGCCCTGATGCGTCCCGAGCACCCGTCCGTCCAGATGGACGATCTCGCCGGGGTCCATGGCCTCGGGCCGCAGCTTCTCGATTACCGATACATAGCGCCCGTCAGGCACGAAACAGATGTCCTGGCTGTCGGGTTTGTCGGCTACCTCGAGCCCGAAATGGCCGGCCAGTGCCCTGACCTCCGGCTTGGTGAGACCGCCCAGCGGAAAGCGCAGGAAATCGAGCTGCTGCTGCGTGGTCGTGAACAGGAAATAGCTCTGGTCGCGACTGGCATCCGCCGCCCGCAGCAGTCGCCGGCGCCCGCTGTCGGGATGCATGTCGCTGGCGATATAATGTCCCGTCGCCATGGCCTGGGCGCCGAGATCGCGCGCAAAGCCGAGTAGATCCTCGAACTTGACCTGCTGGTTGCAGCGGATGCAGGGCACGGGCGTTTCGCCGGCGAGATAGCTGTCGGCGAATTCCTCCATGACGCTGGCGCGGAACCGCGCCTCGTAGTCAAGCACGTAATGGGGAATGCCGAGACGGTTGGCGACCGCGCGGGCATCGTGAATGTCGCGACCGGCGCAGCAGCTGCGGGCACGTCCTGTCGCCTCGCCATGGTCATAGAGCTGCAAGGTAATGCCGATAACCTCGAAACCGAGCTGCTTGGCCAGGGCAGCAACGACCGAACTGTCGACGCCGCCCGACATTGCCACCACCAGACGGATCGAAGCGGGGTCGCCGGGCAGGTCGAAGCCGGCGGCGGCTGCCTTGCAAGCACGCTCGATTAGGGCCTTGTCCGCCATCCGCACCAGTCCGCCTTGGTTCTCATTCCTGCCATCGCGTATCGGCGATATATGGCGCGCTGATGGCAAGGCCGCAACCATTAGCTCTGGCGTCTGGCTCCGGGCCGACCCTACCGACTGGCGCAACCGGGTCTCCGCTAAGGACAATTAGCACGATTTCTTTCGGACTTTGTTAATCATTTAACCAGCCAGCCGAAGAATTCACCGCTACTGTCCAGCTTTGGAACACATCACCCCCGCCCGTTTGCCATTTGTTTTCTTGTCTTTAGCCCTTTCTTAAAGGCCAGCCCCTACCGTGTGTGACAAAGAGGTTGCGGCCACGGCCTGCCCGCGCGCGCTGCCACCTCAATCTTATGTGAGTACAGGTAGTGTGAGCATGGTTAGTTCAATGCGTTCCCGGGTCAGCTACGTTATTGGACCCGATGGCAGCCCCCTCACCGTTGCGGACCTTCCGCCGCCCAATACCCGCCGCTGGGTCATCCGCAGGAAAGCTGAAGTCGTGGCGGCCGTCCGGGGTGGTCTGCTGAGCATCGAGGACGCCTGCAACCGCTATCGCCTCACCGTCGAGGAATTTCTGAGCTGGCAGCGCAGCATCGACCGTCATGGTCTGCCCGGCCTGCGAGCCACCCGAATCCAGCAGTACAGAACCTGAGGCCAGCCCGGCCAGGCTTCGGTTCCCTCTGCACGCAGGGCGCATGCTAGGCGATGCGCTCACGGCATCGGACTCAAGCCCCTGACGGCTGGCGCCCTCCTCTCACATAACCGACGCACGACGCGCCCTGAAACCTGACCGGATGACGGCAGGATCGGGGCTTCGTCGCTTGCCCCGTCAGCCTTCGCACCAAGGCCCCCGGTTTTCCACCGCCGCCGGCAATCGAGACAGCCTCACCTGATCAAGCAGCCCCTGCAAACCCGCTGTCTCCGCGCCGTCCGCCCGCCCTCTCCTCCCGACTGGTTCACATCACTGCGCCCCCGCTTGACACCGCACGCCCTGTCTGGCGGCAAGCCGGGTTAACGCGCTCAATCGAACAAGAACGGCGGATGATCTCTCACCCGCCGTTTAAGGTCTTCAGGATTGTCGGCTGCCCAGCGATCAGCGACGCATCTCCATGCGACGCCCCTCGTCGCGGCTGGAAACGTGTCGGCGAAGATCCCCTTCCTTTTCCATCATCAGCTCGAGCCGGCGCAGCTCGGCGAGCTCGACTTCCAGCGCTTCCTTGGCTTCCGCCAGCTGGGAGCGGAGATCCTCGATCGACTTGGCCAGGTTGTCACGACGGGCAATGGCGGCACGTGCGGCAGTGGGATAGTTGAAATGGTTGACGTCGCTGATGCCGGTCCGCTCCTCCTCGGCCCGGATCTGCGCCGCCAGATCCAGTTGCTTTCGCTGGAAATCAGCGATCATCATCTCAAGGTCGGCCGCCTGCATCCGCTTCTCTTCGACCCGAAACCTTTGCAGTCGTACAATCCCGTCACGTGAACGCATCTTCTACCCCGTTACCTGACGCCCGGCCCCGCCTCGCCTTTGGTCGAAAGACCGCGATGCCAGTCGTATTTCTTAACAAACTCCCCTCCGGACTCTTCAACACGATTCACGAATCACCTATGAAGAGGAGTCCGGTCGTTTCGGATCTTGATCCAGCAGCGCTTAAGGCTCGGTAAATCCGGCTGCCTGGGTTGGGACTAACTCGATTTGCGGGCACAAGCCGTCGCGGCACGAATCACCGCCCGCAGCTTCGGCTGGCTCCGAGTTGGCAAACGAAAGACGGACAGGTGCCCGCATGAAACGGCGCGGCGCTATCCGCACCGGCATCATTGCGGAACGGGAAGGTTTTGCCCCCTCATTTTGGGGGATGGGGAATTACGTCCTGTGGCAAGCAGGCAACCAGGGCTGGGGATGTCATGACGCGTTCACACGAGAAGTTACGGAATCCCCGTATGTGCCCTTGGTGCTTAGATTTTGTTAACCACTTAGCGAGTACCTTAACCATCGGCGTTAACCGATAGGTTAGAAACGCTCCGGAAATTGCATTCAGGAGCGTCGACCCGTCTCGGGCAAGGTTGAGAGGGGAATCGGATGAGAGTCCTTCTGATCGAGGACGATACAGCGACTGCACAGAGCATCGAGTTGATGCTGAAGTCCGAGGGCTTCAATGTCTACACGACCGACCTGGGCGAGGAAGGTATCGATCTCGGCAAGCTTTACGATTACGACATTATTCTGCTGGACCTCAATCTGCCGGACATGAGCGGCTATGAAGTCCTCAAGTCGCTTCGCGTCAGCAGGGTGAACACGCCCATCCTGATCCTTTCGGGCCTTGCCGGGATCGAAGACAAGGTGAAGGGCCTGGGCGTCGGCGCCGACGACTACATGACGAAGCCCTTCCACAAGGATGAGCTGGTCGCCCGCATCCATGCGGTTGTCCGCCGTTCGAAGGGCCATGCCCAGTCGGTGATCCAGACAGGCGAGCTGCGGGTCAATCTCGACACCAAGACTGTCGAGGTGAACAATCAGCGCGTGCATCTGACCGGCAAGGAATACCAGATGCTCGAGCTGCTGAGCTTGCGCAAGGGCACGACCCTCACCAAGGAGATGTTCCTCAATCATCTCTATGGCGGGATGGACGAGCCGGAACTGAAGATCATCGACGTCTTCGTCTGCAAGCTGCGCAAGAAGCTGGCAGCCGCCACCGGTGGCCGTCACCATATCGAGACTGTCTGGGGCCGCGGCTACGTGTTGCGTGACCCGGTGGATGAAGAGGATAACGCTCGCTCGGCCTGATCAGGCCGGGCGTGAGCCAGCCGGGGCCTGAAGCAGGTTGAGCCTGACCAGGCCGCGCGCAGCATCCACGGGGTGGTGGCTTTCGGGGAGAGCTCCACCATCCCGCTTCCCTCAAGACTGCTGGGTTTCGACCACGCCATCGCCGGCAGGCGCCTGGTCGCTGACCTCCGCATCCTCTGTCAGTACCAGCCCTTCCGATCCAGCATCAACAGCGTCAGCCCCAACATCGCCCCTGACAGCCTTTGGCCGGGCGACCACGCTGACCTTCCTTTCCTCGTAGGTCATTTCGACCTCGTAGCCCAGCTGGTCGGCGATCCTCATCATGTAATAGACCTGCACCAGCCGCGGATCGATGTCTTCGGCCGCAACCTCGCCACGCAGCAGCTGCGCCGGCTTTTCCGGCAGTTTGGCATGGTCGCCCACCGCGATGGCGCTGAAGAGCTCGCCCTCGAGGCTGACCGACACCACGCCGCCGCGCGGGATCCCGGCCATGGCCACGAGCATCATGTTGAGCAGGAGCTTCACCTGGCTCTTGGGCCGGGTCTCCCGGGGCGCATTCCACTCGAGCTGCACCTTTTCATCGCCCACGAAAGCCCGCGCCACCTGCTCCGCCTCGGTCACGTCGATATGCGCGCCCGCAGACCCGGAAGCGCCAAAGGCCATCCGGCAGAACTGCAGCTTGGCTCCCGCCGTCTTGGCCGAGCGCCGGACAAGGTCCAGCGCGATCTCCTTCATCGATTCGTCGTCCTCGTCGTCGAGGACTTCGAGGCCGTTTGTGATCGCCCCGACCGGCGAGATGATGTCATGGCAGACGCGACTGCAAAGAAGGGCCGCCAGATCGACATCAGTGAGGGTTACTTGGGACATGGAATTCTCCTCTTCGGCCGGTCAGAATCACCCTTTTTCCAGAGCTATCCTGATACACGCATCCGCCATTGGCTGCCAAGGCCGCCGGCCTTTTCAGCCACTTGTGTCATTTATCCTTGACCCGTCCTCGTCCCATCCGGAAAAGTCGCGTAACTGCAAGGAACCTCCTGATGCTCGTCCTGTCTTCCCAGCCCGTGGGCCGGATCTTTCGCGCCTTCATCGAGCCGGCCGTGGCGGCCGGACGTGTCATCATGGATATCTATGCCAGGGGCCACAGCGTCACGGTCAAGGCCGACCAGTCCCCGGTCACCGAAGCAGACGAGCAGGCCGAGCGCGTCATTCTGGAAAGCCTCGAGACTTCCCTTCCCGACCTCCCGGTCATTGCCGAAGAACAGGTCGCCGCTGGCCGGATCCCTGACATCGGCGACGCCTTCATCCTGGTCGATCCCCTGGACGGCACCCGGGAATTCATCAGCCGAAATGGTGAATTCACCGTCAATATCGCACTGGTGCGACACCGTCGGCCTGTGGCGGGCGTCATCTATGCCCCGGCGCTGGGCCGGCTCTTCTATGGCGAGCAGGGGCACGGCGCCTGGCAGGCAACCATCGCGCCGGACGGAGACCCCGCTTCGGTGCGCTTTCAGCCGATACGGCCGCGGCCAGCACCGGCGGATGGTCTCACCGTGGTCGCAAGCCGCAGCCACCGCGATGCCGAGACCGAGGCCTTCCTCAAGTCTCAGAACGTACGTGAACTGGTAAGCGCCGGCTCGTCCCTGAAATTCTGCCTGCTGGCGGCCGGCGAAGCCGACCTCTATCCCCGCTTCGGCCGCACCATGGAATGGGACATCGCAGCGGGCGATGCCATCCTGACCGCCGCCGGTGGCATCGTCACCTGCGCCGACGGCACGCCCCTGCTCTATGGCAAGCAGGACCGCGGCTTCGATAATCCTCCCTTCATCGCCCGGGGCTCCGCCTCAACCCATCCCTGAGAACAGCCTTTCCAAGCTGTTAACCGTTTGGAAGCAAGCTGCCCTTATCTTTGGTAAATAATTTGCTGCGGCACGGACGCCGACCGGGGTGGCACGGGCTGACGACCGGGCGGCAGCAGGGCCTTTGGGGGCCATCCCGCGCACCGTGCTTGCGCGCGACCGGCCAGGGGAACTGCTTGTGCAGTAGGGGCTGAATCAGGAGGCACGAGGCAGCGCGCAAGCGCCAACCAGTGAGAGCCCAGGTGGAATAGCCATGAGAAAGTCGTTTCTGAACAGCGTTCGATCCAACACCGCAGCGGCCGTTTTCGGCATGACTGTCGGTCTTGTGGCGGCGGCGCTGACGCCCGCACCAGCTCTTTCGCAGGCAACTGCCTACGGAAATTCCAAACCCTATGTGAACAAACAGAATAGCCAGGGCTACACGTCCCAGGAAATCATCGAGGCCGGCCACGGCTTCTTCGGCACCACCACGGCGGGACTTGCCGAGGCGATTGAAAAGACCTTCCAGGACAGCGGCCAGCCCACGGCCTACATCGTCGGTCAGGAAGCGGCCGGCGCCTTCTTCGGCGGCCTTCGCTACGGCGAGGGGACCATGTATTTCAAGAACGGGATGACCCAGAAGGTCTACTGGCAGGGGCCGTCGATCGGCTTCGACTTCGGCGGCAATGGCTCGCGGGTGATGACACTGGTCTACAACATCACCCATCCGTCCCAGATCTTCGACCGCTTCGTCGGCGTCGAGGGGTCGGCCTACATCATTGGCGGCTTCGGGGTGAACTATCAGCAGAACAGGGACATCCGGCTGGCCCCCATCCGCACCGGCGTCGGTGCACGACTCGGGGCCAATGTGGGCTACCTGAAATACTCGCCCGAGGCGACCTGGAACCCGTTCTGAAACGGCAACACCTGATCGGCGCGATGGTCTTCCCCACCCATCCGGAAACCAGCGCGCTTGCCCCCGGCATGCCGGAGGTTTAATCAGTCAGAGGAGTGAATCTCGTACTGACGACGGTGTCCACTGTTCCCCTATTGTGGGCAGCAGTGCCGGACGAAGCCAACGCGGGGTCGGATGCAGTATCTAGAGACGATCATGCTGATCGCTCTGGGGTTTGTCTTAGCAAGCCTCATAGCCCTCTTTCTGCTGCGCATCGTCTGGCATCATGGCGAGCGCGTGGGGCGTCGCCGCGTCCAGCAGCAGTTTCCGACCACATCCGAGGAACTGCGCGCCGACCGGGCCCGCCTTCGCGCCGAGAACGCCATGATGGTCCGCCGCCACGAAATGCAGATCGAGCAGTTCAAGCTGCAACTGCATGAGCGCAGCCGGCAGCTTGTCCAGGCCCGCGTCCAGGCCGAGGAACTGAGCCGCCAGATCGCCGAGCGCGACGAGCTGATCGAGCGCCTCCGCAAGAGCCAGTCGCCGCTGGAGGGCGAGCTCGAGGAGCGCACCGCCGCCGTACAGACCTTGCAGCGCAGCGCCCGCGAATATCTCGAACAGATCCAGCGCCTGTCCCGCAAGCTGGAAGCAGCCCAGGCAGCGATCCGTGACCGTGACCGCACCATCGACGACCTGCGGCGCCTGGCCGCCAGTGACCTGACGCACCAGGATGAGCAGGCATCCTTCGCGGCACCCGCTGCGCCGGCCATGCCGCCCGCCGCCATACCCGCCATGGCAGCTCACAGCCTGAACGGCCGGGGCGAGCCTCTTTCAGTCACCGAGGAACAGGGGATCCCCGCCATCATTCCCGAACGGGAACGGGAGCCTAGTCTGGGGCCGACTCCCTCGGCGGCTGTGATCAGCGCCCTGAAAGCCGCGGATGAGGCGGAAACGGAAGGAGATGGCACCGCTGCATCTGTAGCGCCGGATGCCGACCCCACGGGCGAGAGCGGATCGGACGAGCCCGCCGACACCGCAACGCCTGAAACGGCCGACGACGTTTCGCTCATGGATGAGACAGAGGAGACCACAACCGGCGAAGACAGCTCAGCCGCAGATGCTGACGGCAAGCCTGCCACGCAGACCGCCGGCTCCCGACTGAAGAAGTTCAAGTCCGCCCGCAACCGCAAGCGCAAGGGCGCACAGGCGGCAGCCGGCGCCGAGGCCGGTCACTAACCCGGTCGCGAACGTCCCGCTATCGCCGGCCGGACAGTCTGGGGCACCATCAGATTCGCCGCATCAGGTTTACCGCCGGATCGCGCGCCCGCAGAAGCTCTGCACCACCCCACATGACCTGAACGGCCTCTCCGGCGTTCCGAGGAGCCCTTAGGCTGGCAACCGCCACGAGCCCCGCAAAATGACCCGCCTTCAATGCCGCAGGCCCTCTGTCACCCCGAGAGGCCAGCATGAGCGGAAGCCATGCCGCACCGGCTCATCATGGGCCGAACTTCTGCCTTTCGGCCAAATCCCAGGGCTGGGTCGCCCGTCGCTGGACATGAAAAAGGCGCCTGCGGGGAACAGGCGCCTTTCATACGCTACGCTACTTACTGGTTGGCTTCACGCTCAGAAGCGGAAGCCATGCCGGCGCTCGATCTCGCGCTCGGCGGCATCGGTCAGGACGTCACCATTGAGGTGAAGCATCCTGGCGATCTCGCGATCGGCCTGCTTGTGGCGGCTCTCCAGGATGGCGTTGTAAACGCGCCGCGCCAGACCGGAGACGGAAAATCCCTTGCTCGCATCCGAAACGGGCAGAGAGGTCGAAGCCATGGTTTTCATAGGTCTGCTCCTCGTTCACGGGGCCTGGGGGAGTTGCTAGGCCGCTCAGTCATCGTTGAGCGTGAATATAACCAGTTTTTTGCATCGCACCATAGTCAATTAGGTCAATCTAGATATGCGCAGACTGCATGCCTAAAAAATTACAACGATTTTTCAATTATTTGAACGAAACACTCGCATCGAAGATAGGCAATCGCCCATTTCTTGAGCATTTTGCCACCGCACTGCACACGCCGATTCCCTTCGCTATCGCAACAAGATAGGACGTAAGTCCGCCGAGCAGGCACCCCAAACTTGCCTGCGCGAGCGGCAGCAGCTACCTTCCGCCGCGCAGGGACGACCTTGCCGCTGCATCGACCTGCCGGGACGGCCCGGCCCAGAAAATGAGTAGTCCATGGCTTGGATCTATCTTGGTGTAGCCGGCATTCTGGAGGTCATCTGGGCCTATTCCATGAAACTGTCGGACGGCTTCACCCGCCTCACCCCTTCCATCGTCACTCTTGTCGCCATGATCGCGAGCTTCGGCCTGCTGGCCGTGGCCATGCGCGCCCTGCCCTTGGGCACCGCCTATGCGATCTGGACCGGCATCGGCGCTGTCGGCGGCTTCGTGCTCGGCATTGTCATGCTCGGCGAGCAGGCCAGCGCCGCCCGGTTGATCAGCGCCGCTTTGATCGTTCTCGGCATCATCGGACTCAAGCTCTCGTCAGACAGCTGAAGCCCGCCGCTGAAAGCAAGAAGGGCCGACGGAGAACCGCCGGCCCTTGCCTGTCAGATTGATGCCGGGGCGTCAGCCCTGCGCGGCCGCCTTCTTTGCAGCTTCCTCTTCCATCTCCTTCATATCAAGGAAACGGTCGCCGATACGCGGATGCATGCGGCCGCCATCCGCGGCGCCGATGGCGATAAGGATCTCATCCTGCGCCGGCGCGTCGGAAATGGCGAAATTGGCTGTGATGAAATGCGACCGGGTGCCGGTGACCGTCTTGTGGGTCATGGGCACCGCCACCAGGATTCCTGCCGGGCCGCGGGTATTGGTGAAGCTCAGATAGGTCGTGCCCTGGGCAGCTTCGCGGAACAGGTTGCCGAAGCGCAGGGTGTGGATGAGCGCCGAGCCGTGCTCGATCTCGCCATTGGTGCCCACGACCGCAGCCTTGCCATAGGCCTCGATGCGCTCGGCGGGCATTAACTTGAGCAGCCGGCTGACCAGCTCCTTGCCGAGGATCGGGGCAAGGGCGAGCACTTCCGGCCGCAGGTTCTCGACGAAGCCTCGCCCTGCCCAGGGATTGGTCAGCACCGCAGCTGCGACGGCCATGGTGATCGGCCGCTCACCGGCCTTTCCCCCTTCGATCAGCGTTTCTTCGGTATAGGTCGCAAACTTGCGGATTTCAGGCTTCATCTTGTTTCCCATTCTGTGATTGGCCGCCGAGCAGGCTGCCATCCGCGACCGCCCTTCTCTGCCAGGCGGCGCGGGCATCCCGCGGCGTAGTGCGCCCCGCTCGGGGCGAACGCATCCCCAATCTGCACGATAAACGGAAAACACCTCCGCCTCTTCCTATGGTATGTAGGAAGAAATCGACACTGTCCCAATCCGATCCGAGAAGAGTGACGCCGTGACTGCCTCCACGCGAATGACAGCCGTCAGCCAGGTCGACCGATCCCAGTTCCGGTCGCTTCGCGATGTGGCAAGCCTGATCAATTCCAGCGGCGACCTTCACACCATTCTCAATCACCTGGTCTATGCCGCCTGCCATCACGCCCACTGGAACATGGGCGGCGTCATGAGCATCGATCAGCAGGACGGTTATGCCACCGTGGTCACTCGCTATGACCCCAACCTGCTCGAGAATGCCCTGGAAGACCGCTGGTTGCTCTCGACCAGCCCCTCCCTGCAGGCGCTGACCCGCAACCAGCCGGTGATCATCCGCGACGCCCAGCAGAGCGACGAGTTCCCGGGCTACAAGCGGGAAGCCATCATGCGCGGCTATCGGACGGTTGTCGTCATGCCCATGAACTGCCGGGACGAGAAGGGCCGGGCCATGGTGCTGACCCTGCAGTCCCTCAACGTGGTGGACGTGACCGAAAGCGAGCTGGCTTTCATCGAGACAATCGTCCATCTCGGCGCCATCGCCATCGATAAGGCCAAGCGCATCCGGGCCGACCGCGCATTTACCGATCGCCTCGAAAACACCCTGAGTGCCCATTCCTCGCTCATGCAGCAGGTGCTCTCGGACGGCTCCCTGCCCTCCGTCACCCATATGATCGGCCGCCTGCTGCAGAACCCGATCATCGCCGTGGACCAGACCGCGAACCAGCTCGTTGCCGATCGGGTGCCGCAGCAGGTGCGCATGACGCCAGAAGAATGGCAGGCCGCCCTCGCCGGTCCCCTCGGCCGCACCGTACTCCAGGCCGTCCGCAGCCTGATCGATACTGCCCCCGGCGAGGTAAGCGAGCTGCGTCTGGAACTCGACGGCCAGTTTCTGGCCCTGCCCGCCCTCATCGAGCGTCTGGTTGTCGATGGCGACGTCGTCGGCGCCCTGATCCTCTTCCCGCGCGATTCAGGCTTCAGCGACCTCGACAATCTCCTGCTGGACAGCGCCAAGTTCGCCCTCAGCGTGCAGATGATGCGCAGCCACATCCGCTTCCGCAGCGAGCAGCAGGACCTGAGCGACCTTCTCGCCGAGATCATCGAGAGACGCTGGCGCGATGCCGCCGACATCGCCACCCGTGCCCGCCGCCTCGGCATCGATGTGGGATCGCCTGCACGGCTCATTGCCGTCGACTTCGCCCAGGATGGAACACCCCTGACCCAGGCAACCTTCCTCGAGCTCCACCGTTCCCTGACCCGCATCGCCAGCCAGGTCGATCCGGACATCACGGCGACCTCATATCAGAACTTCATCGTCTTCATCGCGCCGGTCACCACGGCGCGGGCCGAGGAGCGGATTCGTATCCTGCAGCGTCGGATCATCGAGGAGGCGCGCTGGGTGCTCGAGGCCACGCCTATCGTTGTGCTGAGCAAGCCTTTCAGCGGCGCGGAGCACTATCCGGCCGCCTGGGAGGAATGCAACCGCATGATCCGGCTGGCGAGCCGCCTGGGCCGTCGCGGTGCCTTCACCTCTCGCGACTTCGGCCCATTCTCGGTTCTGCTCTCCGCTGCTGATGCCCAGGAAATCCGCGCCTTCATTGACAACACCATCGGCCCGATCATTGCTTATGACAGAGAGAACGGCACCGCCTATATCGAGACGCTGACGCGCTTCCTCGATCACGGCTGCCGCAACCAGGCCTGCGCCGACGCCATGGGCCTGCATGTGACGACCCTGCGCTATCGCCTGGGTCGCCTGCACGAGCTTTTTGGTGTGGAAATGGACACGCCTGACAGGCGCTTTACTCTGGAGCTCGCAATCCGACTCTATGCCAGCCTGCGCGAAAACGGCATGGACTAGGCGAGCCGCCCAATGCTCTGCGGCGTAGGAATGCCCCTTCCCTGCTGTCCTACGCTCTAACGGAAGAACATGACCTCCCCTCGGACTACCCTCAGCGAAAGCTTAGGAGAGGTCTCCATTGACGTCCGCCGTCGCCAATCATCCGGAAACCGTGCTTGACCCGCGCGAGCTGCGCCGGGCCTTCGGCACCTACGTCACCGGCATCACCATCGTCACCACCTGGGGAGAGGACGGCCGTCCGCGCGGCATGACCGCCAATTCCTTCACCTCGGTATCGCTTGAGCCGCCGCTGCTGCTCGTCTGCATCGGGAAGAGTGCCTCCAGCTATCCGGCCTTCAAGGATGCGGAAGTCTTTGCCGTGAACCTGCTCCATGAGGGGCAGAAGGACATTTCCTCGCTCTTTGCCTCGAAGACGGCCGACAAGTTCGCCAATGTCGACCATCACCAGGCCCATACCGGCGCGCCCGTGCTGCGCGACTGCCTGACCTGGTTCGACTGTTCGGTCCATCAGCGGATCGATGCCGGTGACCACATGATCCTCATTGGCCGTGTCCATGCCTTCGACACCCGCCCGGCCATGCCGCTCGGTTTCTACAGCGGCCGCTACATGTCGGTTGACCCGACTCTGCGTCAGGGCCTGAGCCCATCCCATACCATGCTGGTCGGCTACCTGATCGAGCACAACGGCCGCATCTTGCTGCGCCGTGACGAGAAGGGCGCCTGGACGGTCCCGGTCGCCCGCCAGCGCCGCGCCGGCCAGGTGCTGCAGCTCGGCGACAGCCATCGTCTGCCGCTGCAGCCGAACGAGACCTTCCTCTACTCGGTCTTCGATGTCGGTGACCATGAGCCGGGCTACATCATCTATCGCGCCCGTCTCGCCGAGGATGCCCCCATTGTCGATGCGCCGCTGCCCGAGGGCTACCAGTATTTCGAGCCTGCGGAGATCCCGTGGGACGACATCCACCTGCCGCAGACCGCCAGCATGCTGCACCGCTATATCGCCGAGCGTCGTGACCAGCGCTTCAGCGTCTATATCGACTCGCCCGATGGCGGCCGCCTCACCATGCTTGACGGCACCTCTATCCCGTGGCGCACGCCGGACTTCCTGGCTGCCGAACAAATCATGACAGACAAAGAGAAAGAGAGATCATGACACTCAGCATGGCGTCCATCGAGGGAAAGCGTCTCGATCACTTCATCGGCGGGAAGCGCGTCGCGCCGGTCAACGGCAAGTACATGCCGAGTTATGATCCGACCACCGGCGAGCCCTGGTATGAGGCGGCCGATGGTGACGCCGCTGACATCGACGCGGCAGTCGCCGCTGCCCAGGCCGCCTTCCGCGACCCGGCCTGGCGCCGCATGACCCAGACCGATCGCGGCCGTCTCGTCTACCGTCTAGCCGAGCTTGCCGTTCAGCACGCCGATGAGCTCGCCATGATGGAGATGCGCGACAACGGCAAGCTGCTCCGCGAGATGCAGGCCCAGCTGCGGGCGATGCCGGACACCTACCGCTATTTTGCGGGCATGGCGGACAAGCTCCAGGGCGACACCATCCCGGTGAACAAGCTGGACATGCTGAACTTCACCCTGCGCGAGCCTATCGGCGTGGTTGGCATGATCACGCCGTGGAATTCGCCGCTGATGCTGCTCACCGGCACGCTCGCACCCTGCCTTGCCATTGGCAATACTGTGGTGATCAAGCCTTCCGAGCACACCTCCGCCTCGACTCTCGCGCTTGCCGAGATCATCAAGGAAGCGGGCTTCCCCGATGGCGTGGTGAACGTGGTGACCGGCCATGGCGCAACCGCTGGCGATGCGCTCACGCGTCATCCAGGCGTTTCCAAGATCGTCTTTACCGGCTCGACCCAGACCGGTCGCAAGATTGCGGCCAATGCTGCCCAGAATCTGGTCCAGTGCCAGATGGAGCTGGGCGGCAAGTCGCCCCATGTGGTCTTTGATGATGTCGATCTCGACCGCGCCGTGAACGGCGTCGTCGCCGGCGTCTTCGCCGCCGGTGGTCAGACCTGCATCGCCGGTTCCCGCTGCTTCGTCGAGGCCGGCATCTATGACGAGTTCCTCGACCGCCTGATCGAGCGCACGAAGCGCGTCCGTATCGGCCATCCGGCGGAGCCCGACACCGAACTTGGTCCCCTGGCGCTGGCCGCCCAGCTCGAGAAGGTCGAGACCTATGTCGGCTATGGCGTGGCCGATGGAGCGAAGATCGCCGTTGGCGGCCGTCGCCCGCAGGACGAGCAACTGGCCCGCGGCTGGTATTTCGAGCCCACCGTCATGGTCGAGGCCCGCAATGACATGCGCTTCATGCGCGACGAGATCTTCGGCCCGGTGGTTGGCGTCATCCCCTTCCGCACCGAAAAGGAACTGATCGAACAGGCCAACGACACCCGCTACGGTCTTGCGGCCGGCATCTGGACCCAGGACATCGACCGCGCCATGCGCTTTGCCCGCGAGGTCGATGCCGGGACCGTCTGGATCAATACCTATCGCTCCGCTGCCTACATGTCGCCGGCCGGCGGCTTTAAGGAAAGTGGCTATGGCAAGCGCGGCGGTTTCGAGGTCATGCGTGAGTTCTCGCGCCTGAAGAACGTCGTGCTCGACTACTCGGGGGCCACGCAGGATCCCTTTGTCATCCGCCTGCGCTGATCGCGCCGGACACCAGAACTTCTGTTTGCAAGAGATAGTTCGATGAAATTCTCAGTCTCACTCCATATGGAACGCTTCAGCCCGAAGCAGGATATTACCCAGATCAAGAACGAGACCCTGGAACTCGTTCAGCTCGCGGATCGCGGCGGTTTCTGCACCGTCTGGACCCCGGAGCATCATACCATCGAGTTCACCATCGCCCCGAGCCCGTTCCAGATCTGCACCTGGTGGGCCCAGCATACGGAGCAGATCCGCGTGGGCGTCGCCACCATCGTGGCGCCCTACTGGACCCCGCTCCGTCTGGCCGGTGAGGCTGCCCTCTGCGATCATCTGACCAATGGCCGCCTGGAGCTCGGCATTGCCCGTGGCGCCTATCAGTACGAATTCGACCGCATGGCCGACGGCCTGCCCCAGCAGGAAGGCGGCCGCTACCTTCGCGAGATCGTGCCCGCCATCCGCAACTATTGGGCCGGCGACTACGAGCACAAGGGCGAGATCTGGCAGGTCCCGAAGGCGACCTCGGTGCCGAAGCCGCTGCAGCAGCCCCATCCCCCGATCTGGATCGCGGCCCGCGACCCGAACACCTATGACTTCGCCTTCAAGGTTGGCGCCAACATCATGGCGACCCCGCTGTCGCGCCCGACCGCCGAGGTCACCATCCTGGGCAACAAGTTCCGCGAGGCTCACGCGGCCAATCCGACCGTCCCGCGCCCGAAGTTCATGATGCTCCGCCGCGCCTGCCTGTTTGAGCGCTCGGAGGACTGGGAGGAGCCCGTCCGCCTGTCGATCGAATATGGCCGGGCCTTCGAGAACCTGTTCCAGAACATCGGCGAGGTGAACAATGGTTTCCCCGAGGCCGTGTCCTATGACAAGGTCGACGGTGCCAACAACTACGACACCGACGCCATCCGCGACGCGCTGCTCTTCGGCACGCCCGACGAGGTGATCGAAAAGCTTTCGGTCTACGAGGAGGCCGGCGTCGACGAGGTGGCCCTCGGCATCACCTTTAACACGCCCTTCGAGATGCAGCGCAAGACCCTCGAGCTGTTTAGCCGCGAGGTCATCCCGGTCTTCGAGCAGCGCGCCAAGGATCGCGTCCGCGAAGCCGAGAAGGCAGCCAAGGCCCAGGCTCTCGCCAGCTGAAGCCCGGCCGTGTAGAAACGGCCAGGATCAATCTGAAGGGGACGGAGAAGGATGGACAAGGAACTGCAGCGTCGGGGCGAAGCCGTTCGCCGCCAGGTGCTCGGCGACGAATATGTGGACAATGCACTGAAGAATGCCGGCGATTTCGCCGCTCCCTTCCAGGAACTGCTCAATGAGTATTGCTGGGGCCAGTGCTGGACCGACGACGCGCTGACGCTCAAGCAGCGCAGCCTGCTCAACCTCGGCATGCTCGCTGCCCTCGGCCGCATGCACGAGTTCCAGATCCATTTCCGCGGTGCCATCCGCAATGGCCTGACCGATGAGGAGCTGAGAGCGGTCCTCATCCAGATCGCCGTCTATTGCGGCGTGCCAGCCGGTGTCGAATGCTTCCGCATCGCGCGCACCGTCCGTGCCGAGATGGCGGCGGAAGCCAGGGGCTGAGCTGGAGCCAAAATGCTCACGGAAAAGGCGCTGTCCGGGACCGGGCGGCGCCTTTTTTCATTCGCGTTCCAGGTGCCAGCGCCGGCCGGCATACCTGGGGCAGGCGCCGGATCTTCTGGCCGGCGCGCGCGCCCCCTCTGATCGGGCCGCCAACGGTCAGAGGCGCGGTACCCTAACCTCGTCCGCGCGCAGAACCCAGCCATAGTTCCGTTCGAAGGCCTCGAGCGTAGCCTGCTTGGCTTGTGGATTGTTGGACGAGACCGCATCCGAGACCAGCACTGTCGGCAGCCCGAAATGGACCGCGTGCCGGGCGGTATCCTCGACGCACATTTCCGCCACCGTGCCCGTGATCACCAGGCTGCCGATTCGCCTCTGCCGGATGATTTCGTCGAGATTGGTGCCGTGGAAGGCACTGTAATAGACCTTGTCCAGCACCACCTCGCCCGGCAGCGGCCGGAGCTCGTCGATCACCTCTGCCACATCGAGCTCGGCCTGCACATCCTCGTAGAAGCGGGTGAAGCCCGGGACGCAGCTGTTCACCGGCGGCTCGAGCAGGCCGATCCATGACAGTTTCGGCTTCAGGTGCAAATACCGGCTGTCCGCCACATAGCGGGTGAAGATCACCGGCTGCTGCGCCTGCCGGAAGCGCGCCAGCAGTCGCGCGATCGTGGGGATTGTGGCCCGCGCCTCGGGCACTTCGAGGGGGGCGCCGACGCGCACGAAATCGTTTTGCATATCCACGACGACCAGCGCCGGATCTTTGAGCATTTTCAAAGCACTATCACTCGAGAGATGTTTGGGGATCATCACATCGTACAGGGGGGCATCGGAGGGTCATGCTATCCTTCATAGGAGTAGCGATCCAGCCTTATACTAGGCTATGTTGGATGACGGTTGAGCAATTTCTTCGGCCAATATGCGACGATCCGCGGCCCCGTATGGCCGTCCATTTTGACCACCGTAAACACAGAGGCGAGCGTGACAGAACGGATCACGATCGAGAACCTATACAAGATCTTTGGTGACGAGCCGCAGACTGCTCTCCGGATGCTGAACGCCGGCGCCTCCAAGAACGAGGTTCTGGCGAAGACGGACCATGTAGTCGGCCTGAACAATGTCTCGGTCAGGGTCCCGGCTGGGGCCATCTACATGATCATGGGTCTGTCGGGTTCGGGCAAGTCCACGCTCGCCCGTTGCATCAACCGTCTCATCGAGCCGACCGCTGGCCAGATCCTGCTGGATGGCGAGGATATCGTGAAGGCTGGCGAGGATCGTCTGCGCGAGCTGCGCCGCACGCGCATCTCGATGGTCTTCCAGCATTTCGCTCTGCTGCCCAACAAGTCGGTGGTCGAGAATGTCGAGTTCGGCCTCAAGCTGCGAGGCGTGGGCGCCAGGGAGCGGCGCAGGAAGGCGGAAGAGGTTCTTTCCGTCGTCGGTCTCTCCAACTGGGCCCATCACCTCCCGGATGCCCTGAGCGGCGGCATGCGCCAGCGCGTAGGCCTTGCCCGGGCGCTTGCCACCGATGCCGACGTCCTGATCATGGACGAGGCCTTCAGCGCCCTGGATCCGCTGATCCGCAGCGAGATGCAGGACGAGCTTTTGCGCCTGCAGCGCGTCCTCAAGAAGACGATCCTGTTCATCACCCACGACTTCCAGGAAGCCCTGAAGCTCGGTACCCGCATTGCCATCATGGCCGATGGCGCGGTCGTCCGCGAAGGTACGCCCGAGGACATCGTGCTCAACCCCAACAACGACTATGTCGCCGCCTTCACCCGCGACGTCGACCGTTCGCGCCTGTTCGACGCCCGCTCGGTGATGACCGCCGCAGCCCCGCTGAAGGTGGGCGCCACCCTCGCCGGCGCGGCCGATGTGCCCCAGTTTGTGGTCGATGGCAGCGGGCGGGTCGTGGGTGTGGTGAATGCGGCTGGAGCAACCAGCGGCGCCCCCGTCAAGTCGGTGATGAGCCAGAATTTTGCGACCGTCGCGGAGAACACCAAACTCTCGGACATTGCCGGCCTCTATCGCCCCGACCGCCCTATCGCGGTCATCGATCAGCAAGGAACCTATCTGGGTCAGGTCGATCCTCTGGCCATCCTGACCCGCATCGGTGCGCCCGCATCGGTGCCCTCTCAATCTGCGACCACGGGCGCGTGATATGTTTGACGTGAAGGATCTCTACGTGATTCCGCTCGACTCCTGGATCCAGGAGGCGGTGCGCTGGATCGCCTACAATTTTCGACCGGTCTTCCAGACGATCAAGTGGCCGGTCGAGGCGCTGCTGCAGGGCATCAACACGACCCTGCTCGCCATTCCCTACCCCATCCTGATCCTGGCCTTTGCCCTGATCGCCTGGCGGGTGGCATCCCGCGGCGTTGGCATCTTCACCCTCATCTCGCTGCTGGTCATCGCCTTCATCGGCCTGTGGAACGAGGCCATGACTACCCTCTCGCTGATCGCCACCGCCATCGTGATCTGCGTGTTGATCGGCATTCCGGTGGGCATTCTCTGCGCCCGCAGTGACCGGGCCTGGAGTATCATCCGGCCAATCCTTGACGTCATGCAGACGACCCCGAGCTTTGTCTATCTGGTGCCGGTGGTGATGCTGTTTGGCGTGGGCACCATCCCCGGCGGCGTTGCCGTCATCGTTGCGGCCATTCCGCCGCTCATCCGCTTCACCAATCTTGGCATCCGGATGGTGGACACGGAGATGGTCGAGGCTGGCCGTGCCTTTGGCGCCACCGACCGCCAGCTGCTCTGGGAGATCCAGCTGCCGCTGGCCATGCCGACCATTCTCGGCGGCCTCAACCAGACGGTGCTGATGGCGATGGTCATGTCGGTGATCGTGGCCATGATCGGCGCCGAGGGCCTCGGTCTGGTCGTGCTGCAGGGGCTCGGACGCCTCGACGTGGGCATGGCGGGTGTTGGCGGCATCGCCATTGTCCTCCTGGCCATGATCCTCGACCGCATCACCCAGGCGCTGGCCAAGCCGGCCAGGAAGAAGCCCGCCAGGGGCATCATGGCTGCCGTTCAGCAGGCAGTGAAAGGTTCGGGCCCCGATGGCCTGGAGCAGCAGGAACCCGCGAAGTCATAAGCAAAGGCAACGTGGACTGTTTCGTAATAATGGGGAGAGTAATGAACAAGAAATTCCGTACGCTTACCGCTCTGGCGGGCGTTGCCGCACTCGCCATCGGCCTAATGACCGGCACCCCCTCCAGGGCTGAGGATCTGCCGGGCAAGGGCGTCACCATCAAGTTCGCCTCGTCGGACAGCCTTGGTGCCAACTACGTTCAGGACCAGATCCTCATCGCCGGCCTCGAGAAGCTCGGCTATGACATCAAGCACTCGACCATGAACATGTCGGCCATCCTGCAGGCGATCTCGCAGGGCGACCTCGACATGACCGGCGACATCAACTGGCCGCAGGCCCAGCCGGCGATCGAGAAGATCCAGAACGAGGCTGTGCTGATCAATGACGGCACCATCATCGGCGGCGGCATCAACGGCTATCTGATCGACAAGAAGACCGCCGAGGCCCACAACATCACCAATTTCGAGCAGCTCAAGGATCCCAAGATCGCAGCCCTGTTCGACACCGATGGCGATGGCAAGGCCAACCTGAACAACTGCGACCCGGCCTGGAAGTGCGGCGACGTGGTTGATTTCCAGGTGAAGGAATTCGGCCTCTCCGACACCGTCCGCTCGGTGCGCGCCAAGTACGAGCCGCTGGTGGCTGAGGTCTTCGCTCGCGTCGACCGTGGCGAGCCGGCCCTGCTCTACACCTGGAGCCCCTCCTGGATCGTCTACCGCCTGCGTCCTGGCCAGGAAGTGGTCTGGCTGCCGATCCCCTATGATGCGCTGCCCAAGGGCGTGAGCAAGCCCGAAACCCACGAGGTGAAGGACGTCGAAGGCTGCGCCGGGGGTCAGAACCCCTGCCGCATGGCCGTTGGTCCGTGGAACTGGCGCACCCTTGCCAACAAGGAATTCGCCGAGAAGAACAAGGCGGCGGTTGCCTTCATCGAGAAGGCCAAGTGGCCGCTGACCACGTGGAGCAACTGGGAAGGCGAGCTTGGCAAGGGCGCCAAGACCAATGCCGAGATGAAGCGGATTGCCGACGAGTGGATCGCCGCCAATCAGGCTGAATTCGACAGCTGGGTTAAGGCTGGCCTCGAGGCCAAGTAATCCGTCACAGCCTCTGGCTTGAGGAAGCGCGCGGTCTTCGGATCGCGCGCTTTTTTGTTCCCGCAGGCAGCCTTGTGCGCAGGATTGTAGCCAGCGAACTCCTGCCGTGTGCTCACTGGACGATCGGCGCCCCGCCTGTCCTCTTGGGGGCCAAAGCGCCCTTCTGTCTTATTGTTCATCGCGGGCTTGTTCCCTAGGGTCCGCCCTGCCGGGCGCAGGAGCCGTGGCGAACATGACAGTCCGGATGGGGAGCGTGAGATGATGGGCAGGGCATTGGTGATCGCAGGCGCGGTTCTGGGCGGCCTTGGGGTGGCGCTGGGCGCATTCGGAGCCCATGGCCTCAAGGCTTATGCTGACTCTGAGGCTCTGGCCTGGTGGGAGACTGGCGTGCAGTACCAGATGTGGCATGCCTTGGCCGCGCTGGCGCTCGGCTTGTCCGGCAGGCCGTGGGTCCGGCTGCCCGGCTGGCTCTTTACCGCCGGCGTCGTGATCTTCTCAGGAACCCTTTACGCCATGGCCCTCGGCGCACCTCACTGGCTCGGCGCCATCACGCCCGTCGGCGGCACGCTCATGATCGCAGGCTGGGCAGTGCTCGCCATCGCCGCCGCGCGCGCGAGATAATCAGAAGCAAGAGCCTCCGGCGCATGCCGGAGGCTGATCGTTTATCTCGGAGACAACGCGCGCTATGGCGCACCACTCGTCCGCGGTGACGCGATTCCTTACTGCGTCACCAGCGGGCAGCCGCCCTCCGCCAGCGGACGATAGGCCTCTTCAACCGGCACCTCGCGCACCAGTTCGTAGACATCGTTCGGATTATCCGCCGGCGCATCCTTCACCCGATACACATAGACGGGCGACATGCGGCGGCCGTCCTGGCGGATGGTCGACGGGCCGTAGATCGGATCGTCCCCGGGCAGTTCCTTCATCTTGGCAACCACGGCCTTGCCGTCGGATGAGTCGCCGTTCAGCGCATCCACAGCCTTGAGGTAATGCCAGACGGCCGCATAGGCGCCGGCCTGCAGGCTGGTCGGCACCTTGCCGTTGAAGCGTTCGCCGAACCGCTTGGCGAAGTCGCGCGTCGCCTCATCCTTGTTCCAGTACCAGTTGTTGGTGACGACGGCGCCCTTGGCGACATCCGTGCCCAACGACACGATATCCGAAATATAGACCGCAAGGCCGAGCACGCTCTTGTCGCCGTCGAGCATGCCGAATTCCTTCGCCTGCTTGAGGGCGTTGACAAAATCGCCATTCGGCGCCGCCAGCGCCACCACCTTGGCGCCGGATGCCTGAGCCTGCAGCAGGAAGGAGGAAAAATCCATGCTGCCCAGCGGATAGGCCACACTGCCGAGCTTCTTGCCGCCCGCCTTTTCCAGCGCCGCCGTCGACTGTGCTTCCATGTCATGCCCGAAGGCATAGTCGGTCGAGACATAGAACCAGGTGTCGCCGCCTTCCTTCACCATCGCGGTGGTCGGCACATTGGCCATGGTCCATGTATCGATCGAATAGTGCACCGTATTGGGTGTACAACGGGCGCCCGTGAGCTGGCTGGAGACGCCGCCCGTGCCGAGAAACACCTTGTTCGCCCCTGCCATGAAATCGCTCACGCCGAGCGCGATGGCCGAATTCGGCACGTCGATCACCACATCCACGCCGTCCTGGTCGACCCAGCGGCGCACGAGGCCAAGGCCGACATCTGCCTTGTTCTGGTGATCACCCCCGATCACTTCGGCCCCCCGGCCAGGATGAAGCTTGCGATAATCCTCGATCGCCATTTCGGCGGCAACGACCGCGCCGGGGCCCGACACATCGGCAAAGCCGCCGGACATGTCACTCAGGACACCGATGCGGATCGGTTTCGCATTGTCCTGGGCATGGGCCGACACGCTGATCAGCAGGCTGGCGGTGATACCGGCCAGGATCGATGTCCACTTCATGTTTCTCTCCCCTTTTCTCTGCCGTCGCCAGGCGCGCGGATTACGGTCAGCGCAGCAGTTTTGAGCTGGATCAAGATACTGCCGAGTATTATTTTTTTGTCAACCGCGACTGTAACCCGGTCGGCTACTGGGTAAGCCTGGTCGCTCAGCGCCCGATGGCGGCTCTTCCGCCCGCCTGGTCACCTGGAACTCTGCTTCTCCGGCCTCGCCCCCTCGACACCCATCAGCACGAAATCGGCATGCTCGTTGGCGATCTTGCGCCTGGTCTCCACGGTCTCGCCGCTGCGCGGACGGTACCACAGGGTCATCCAGTTGAGCGCGCCGAGCATGGCCTTGACCACGATGCGAGGATCGCTGAACCGGAACTCGCCCCGCTCAATTCCTTCCTGCAGCACCGACAGGAAGTGCCCCTCGTATTCATCGCGCATCTCGATGAGCTTCTTGAGCGTGCGTCGCTGGTCGGGCGTGGTGGCACCGGTAAGGTGCAGCTCGACCCCCTGGGTCGACACGCGCTGGAATGGATAATGGTCCATCACCAGATAGCAGTGGGCGACCACCATGTTGCGCAGCTTTTCGCGTGGCGGGAGATCGGCGGTTGCGAGCGGGCCGATCACGTTGAGGTTGATGGTCATCGCCTCGCGGTGAACGTCGAAGAACAGGTCGGCCTTGCTGCGGTAGTAGTAGTAGACCCGCCCCTTGGTGGCGCCGAGCACTTCAGCCACAGTGTCGATCGAGGTAGCGGCATAGCCGTTCTGCATGAAGGCCGTGGCCGCTGCCTGCAGGACCTCCATGCGGTTCTGGTCTGCTGTCGAGGGCCCTTCCGCCGGCATTGCCGTCTTCGGACGGCGCCCCCGGCGCGGGCGCGTGTTCAGGGCCTCGGACATGTGCGCTGGTCCTCTCGTTCCGTTGACAGATGGGGGCAAAAACCACCGGATTCCGGCGCTCCTATTGCCATTATCATCCTACCGGGTATTCTTTCCCTCATAAATCCCTGAAGATCATTAAGTCCGCGGGCAGGAAATGCAAACAGACAATGGGCCAATGCCCTCCCCCGACATCCCCGATGACTATTATCGGGCGCAACTCAAGGCGGGACGCATCATGTTACAGCGCTCCCGGAGCACTGGCGCGGTTTTCTTTTATCCGCGCATCTGTGCGCCGGGAACCGGCGCGACCGATCTGGAATGGATCGAGGCCTCTGGTCTGGGCACGGTATATTCGACGACCACCATCCGGCAGCGCCCGGAAAAGGGCGGCGACTACAATCTGGCCCTGATCGATCTCGATGAGGGGCCGCGCATCATGTCCCGCGTCGAGGGCATCGAACCCGACAGGGTACGCATCGGCATGCGCGTGAAGGCCCATATTGCTGAGCTTCCGCCCCATGGCGAAGCCATCCTGTTCTCGCCCGTAGCGGAGGCCTGATCCATGACCCATGACCTTCGCGGCAAGACGGCCATTGTCGGCATTGGCAAGGCCGGAATGGGCGGCGGCGCAACTGGCCTTCAGCCTCTCGACCTGCTCGCCCAGGCGTCCCTTCGTGCGCTTTCGGACGCCGGCCTCACCCTCGCCGATGTTGACGGCCTCTTCGTCTCCTCTGCCTATCACGGCAATCCGACCCTGTCGGCGGCGGAATATCTTGGCATCCATCCGCGTTATGCCAATGGCAGCATGATCGGCGGCGCATCCTTCGTGGCCCATCTGCTCACCGCTGCCATGGCCCTGGAGACCGGCCAGTGCGATGTCGCCCTCATTGCCTATGGCAGCAACCAGCGCTCCCAGGGCGGGCGCCTCATCAGCCTGTCGGAACCCCAGGTCTATGAGGTACCGTACAAGCCGCGCTTTCCCATCAGTTCCTATGCCCTGGCAACTGCCCGGCACATGCACGAATATGGCACCACCCGCGAGCAGCTGGCGGAGGTGGCGGTAGCGGCCCGGCAATGGGCCATGCTGAACCCGGAAGCCGCGATGCGGACGCCCCTCTCCCGGGAAGAGGTTCTGGCCTCGACCATGATTTGCGATCCGTTGACGAAGCTTGACTGCTGTCTGGTCACCGATGGCGGCGCCGCCGTGGTCATGACCCGCGCCGACCGCGCCCGGGATCTGCCAAAGAAGCCGGCCTATCTGTTGGGCTGCGCCGGCGAACATACCAGCCGCCAGATCGCGCAGATGGAAGATCTGACCGTGACCGGCGCGCTGCAATCCGGCAGGCGGGCTTTTGCCATGGCGGGCCTCACCCCGGCCGATGTCGATGTGGTGGAGGTCTATGACGCATTCACCATCAATACTATCCTTTTCCTTGAGGATCTCGGTTTCTGCCCCAAGGGCGAGGGCGGTCGTTTTGTGGAGAACGGGGCGATTGCGCCCGGCGGCCGGCTTGCGGTCAATACCAATGGCGGCGGCCTGTCCTGCATCCATCCCGGCATGTACGGCATGTTCCTGGTGATCGAGGCGGTCGAACAGCTGCGTGGCGAGGCTGGCGCCCGTCAGCAGCCGAATGTCAATATCGCCCTTGCCCATGGCAATGGCGGCGCACTGTCGAGTCAGGTCACCAGTATCCTCGGCACCGCCGACACCCTCTGACGCAGAAAGGGCGCCGCATTGGCGCCCTTTCCTCCTCTCCCTCGAAACCTCAAGCTGGATTATCGCGCGGTGACTTCCTGTTCCGCCTGCTTGGCAAGCAGGCCACGCTGGATCTTTCCGGTCGGCGTGCGCGGAAGTTCGTCCACGAACTTGACGAACCGCGGCACCTTGTAGTCGGCCATCCGCTGCTTGCAGAAGGCGATCACCTCCTCCGCCGACAGCGCGCTTCCCTCATTGCGCTCAATGAAGGCATAGGCCACCTGCCCGAGCCGCTCGTCCGGAGCGCCCACCACCGCCGACGACTTGATGGCCGGATGGGCGGCCAGATGCTGCTCGATCTCGATCGGCGAGGTATTGGTTCCCCCGACCTTCAGCATCTCCTTGAGACGGCCGGTGATCGTCAGATACCCGTTGCCGTCGAGATTGCCGATATCACCGCTGCGCAGCCACCCGTCCTCGGTGATCGCCTGCCGTGTGGCTTCCGGATCCTTGTAATAGCCCATCATCACCGTGTCGCCCCGGCACCAGACCTCGCCATCCTGACCGGGGGGCATGGTTTCAAAGGTCTCGGGATTGACGATCTTGACCTCGCAGTCGGAAAGGATCGGCGCCTTGTTCTGGCAGCAGATCTCCGCTGGATCATCCCAGGCATTGAACGATGTCGAGATCGTGTTCTCGGTCATGCCATAGGTCGAGAGCAGCCGCTCGAGCCTGAGCGCGCGCATGATCCGGTCGAAGGTCTCGCGCATGACCGCGGAGCCGCCGATCCAGGCCGCCTTGAGAGACGATGTATCGGTTGTGGCCAGCTCCGGCAGGGCGACCAGATCGTAGAAGTGGGTGGGCACGGCCCCGAAACCGGTGACCTTCTCCTGCGAGATGAGCCGCAGGGCCTCGGACGGATCCCACTGCACCATGGGAACGATGCCGGCGCCGATCGACAGCGCCGGGATCAGCGCCATGAACAGGCCCGCCGAATGATAGAAGGGCATGTGGCCGAGGAAGCGACCGCCTGGCTCTACGCCCATGGCAAGCCCGACCTTGGTCGACTGGCGGATGACGCCGTGATTGTGCATGACGCCCTTGGGCTTTCCGGTCGTGCCCGAGGTGAAGCAGATGAGCAGCATGTCGGCCGGTGACACGGCCTGTTCCGCAGCCGTCACCGGCGTCACGTCATCCTCGAGCAGCGCCCCAAAGGCGATGGTCCCGGCCGGCGCGTCATCGCCGATCATCACCACGCTGCGCAGACGAGGGAAGGCTGCCAGCTCCAGCGCCTGCGTATTCCCCTGCGGCAGTTCCGGTGCGAGCGACACCAGCATCTCGTAATAGTCCGTGCGCCACATTCGGTGCAGCATCACCAGCACCTTGGCGTCCGCCTGCTCGATCACATAGCGGGCTTCCTCCGCCTTGTAGCGAGTATTGACTGGCACCGTGACCGCGCCGATCCGTGCCGCCGCGCAGAAGGTGAGCGCCCATTCGAAGCAGTTCGGCAGCCAGATTGCCACATGATCGCCGCGCCCCACGCCCAGTCGCAGGAGCCCCGCGGCCAGCTGGTCGACCTGGCGATCGAAGCTGGCGAAATCGACCCGCCGTTCCTTGTCGATGAAGAACAGGGTATCGGGATATTTCTGCGCCGTCTGGCGCAGCAGGCTGCCAATGGTCGGTTTGCTCATCTCCGCCTCAGATCGCATATCCGCCGTCCATCGCCAGGCACTGGCCGGTAATGAAGGCCGCCTTGGAGGATGCAAGAAAAACGGCCGTATGGGCAGCCTCTTCTGCCGTACCGAACCGGCGCAGCGCCGTATTCCGCTTCATGGCTTCCACGAAATCGGGCGTCAGCCGTTCTTCGAGCCGGTGGAACAGGCCGGCATCGATGACGCCGAGCGCGACCGAATTGGCCCGGATCCCGTAGCGCCCTTCCTCTCGGGCAATACCGCGCATAAGGGCATCGATCCCCGCCTTGGGGACAACGGACAGGATATCCTTGGGCGGATGCTTGATCAGCCCGGCCGAGCTCATGGCCACGAAAGAGCCTCCGCCGCCCTTGCGCAGATGTGGGATGGCCGCCTTGACCACATTGTAGCCGCCGGTGAGGTCGCCGGCGATGGTGCGGTCCCATTCGTCGTCGTCGATATCGGCCGCATAGGTCATGCTGATATCGGCACCATGGGCCAGCACTACCGTATGGAGCCGGCCATAGCTGTCCGCCGCATCGCTAATGAACGCCCGGACGGCCGCACGGTCGGTGAGATCCACCGCCCGGGCCATGAACCGGCGTCCCCTCGCCTCGCCCTGCTTCACCAGCTCATCGGCCGCCTGCCAGTTGGACCGATAGGTGAAGGCGACATCCACCCCCTCGCTGGCGAGCGCCGTGCAGATCGCCCGGCCAATACCGCCGCTACCCCCGATGACGACTGCCGCGCCATCCGGAAACAGAACCTTCTCCAAAGCGTCTCTCCCGCATCTCCGGACGGCTGCTGCCGCCGCTTTTGTCGAAATACTACCGAGTATTTGATTTGTGTCAAACGCCAGCGCCGAGCGCACGTCTGGCCGCCAGCTGCCCTGCCACGCGCCCGAAGAAGGCAGCTTTTCCAAGCCCCGTCCCGGTCATGTAGTTCTCGCCGTGGAACCCGCCGGTGACCTCGCCTGCCGCGAACAGGCCTTCGATCGGCTCGCCATCCACATCGATCACCCGGCAATCCCTGTCGAAGGCAAGGCCGCAATAGGTGGACAGGACCACCGTGGTTGACGGGAAAGCATAGAACGGCGGCTGATCGATCGTGAGCATGATGCCGGTATGGTTGCACAGGCCATCCCGGCCGAAGACAGGGTCGCGCCCCTGCCGGACACCCTCGTTATAGATGTCGAGGCTTCGCTTCAGAGCGGCCGGGGCCATGCCGCAACCCTCAGCCAGCGCTTCGACAGTGTCCGCCACGATGAACAACCCGAGATCGAGCGCCCGCTGGAAGTCGAACAGCGGCACGCCCGGCTGGCTGGTGGCCATCACCTTGGCATCGAGGATCTGGAAGTTGATACCTTCGCCCTGCCGCAAACCGGCCTCGCCCAGGGTCTTGTAGGGCAGCGACTCGTCGATGAAGCGCTCGCCGCGCCCGTTGACGATGATCGCCCCCATATAGAAGGCGAGCAGTATTTCGTATGAGGCGCCACCGCTCGACGGATGCGCCCCGAACGTGCCCTTGACGAAGGCCATGTCGCGGAGGTTGGCGCCGAGCTTCCAGCCCATGCGGATGCCATCGCCGGTATTGCCGTCGCCGCCGACCCGCAGGGCCTTGGCCTGCGCCGGGGCGAAGGCCTTCAGCAGATCTTCCGAGCGTGAGAAGCCTCCCGTGGCCATCACCACGCCGCCGCGCACCCGCACCTCGCTTTCCCGGCCATCAGCATCGCGAATAACCGCGCCGGTCACTCCGCCCTCACCGCCCTCGCGCCGCAGCCGCTCGGCAGACGTGCCGCAGCGCAGCGAGAAGCGACCAGTCGCCCGCGCCGCATCTCCCAGACACCCAAGGACGCGGCGCGGATCGCATTGATGACTGCGCGCGACCGACTGCCCGGAGCTGAGCTCCAGCGCATTGAACCGGATTCCGTGCCGGCCAAACCAGGTATAGATTTCCGTCTGCCCCTCAGCGAAGGCGCGGACCAGATCGGTATCGGCAAAGCCACCACCAACTTTCTCGAGATCGCTCGCCAGCAGGTCCGGACTATCCGCGATCCCGCGCACCCGCTGCAGATCGGTATCGGCAAAGGCGAAGAAGCCGCCGCTGAGCACCGTGCTGCCCCCCACTTCCGGCTGCTTTTCCACCATCAGGACTTCCGCACCTGCTTCGGCCGCCGCCAGCGCCGCCGTGTGGCCCGCCAGTCCCCCGCCGATTACCAGAACATCGACCTCCGCGCCCGCAGCCGCCATCGGTTCCTCCTATGCTGTCTTGTATTCGGCGAGATTGGGCTCGTGCGTCAGTCGCCAGTAATCGACCAGTCGCCACGGCTGATTGGTGATGATGCGCCCCTCGCCATTCTTATACCAGGTGGACACCTTCGGGTGGCTCCACACCAGCCGCTTCAGCCGCCGATCGATGTCCTCGTTATAGGCATCGTGCACATCCTGCCGGATTTCCGCTTCGCTGATGCCGGCGGCGATCATCGCGCCGATCATCTTGACGATGTAGCGGGTCTGGCACTCGGCGAGGAAAATGGCGCTGCCGCCATGGCCAAGATTGGTATTGGGACCATACATGACGAACATGTTGGGGAAGTCGGGAACCGCGATGCCGAGATAGGCGCGCGGATTGTTGTCGCCCCAGATTTCCCGGATCGATCGCCCCGAGCGCCCGACGATGTCCATCGGCCACAGCATCCTGCCGGCATGGAAGCCGGTCGCCAGCACGATGGCATCCGTCTCGATCGAGCGCCCGTCCTTCAGCACGATCGCCCCGGGCTCTATGCGCTCGATGCCGGTCGTCACCAGCTCTACATTGTCCCGGCGGAGCATCTTGTACCAGCCGGCATCCGCCAGCACTCTCTTGCCGAAGGGTGGATAATCGGGCGTTGCCTTGGCGATCAGGTCGGGTCGCCCCTCGAGTTCGCGATGCATGTGCCGCAGCATCGTCTCCCGGAAGCGCTGGTTGAGTGCGTTCACCGCAAGGTCATTGCCATCATAGGCTGGATCCATGGCCAGCGCCTGGAACAGCCCGTCGCCAAAGCCCCAGAACAGCTGGAACCGGTACCAGGGCGCATAGAAGGGAATGGTCTTGAGCGCCCATTTCTTGCCCTCCGAAACCTCGCGCAGGACGTTGGGGCTGCGGGACACCCAGGCGCCCGACCGCTGATAGACCGTGAGTCGCGCAACCTGATCGACGATCCCCGGCCCCACCTGGACGGCGCTTGCGCCGGTCCCGATCAGCGCAACCTTCCTGCCTGTAAGATCCACATCGTCCCGCCAGGAGGCGGTGTGCATGACCGGCCCGGGAAAGTCATCAAGGCCCGGAATATCTGGAATGGCCGGCCGGTTGAGTTGCCCGACGGCGCAGATCAGGGCATTGAATTCCTGCTCATGTACCCGCCCGTCCTGATCGACAGCGGTGACGCGCCACATGCGGGTCTCCGGGCAGTAGCGCGCACCGCGAACTTCGTTCCGGAACCTGATCCGCTCGCGAATCCCGAACCGGTCGGCGCAGTTCTTGAGATAGTCGAGGATGCTCGGCTGGCGGGAATAGTAGTTCGGCCAGTCGTCATTTGGCGCAAACGAGAACTGGTAGAAGTGGTTGGGCGTGTCGACCTGGCAGCCCGGATAGCGGTTCTCGTACCAGGTGCCGCCGACCTCGTCGTTCTTTTCGAAGATCGTGTAGGCAACGCCCGCTTCCCTGAGCTTGATGGCCGCACAGATCCCCGATGCACCGGCCCCGATGATCGCCACCGAAAAACCCGTGATCGCCGGCTTTTCCGCCACCCGCTCGGGTGTCGCGAGCGCAACCGCCTGTTCCCAGCCCATCTGCTCGAGCGCCATCGCCACATATTCCTGCGGCACCGTCTCGGCGACCGCCACCGACATCATCCGGCGGATGGTCTCTTCGTCTGGTGATGCCAGCCGCACCTCACCGCCCGCGGCCACGCGGCGCAGCTCGCGTCCAGCGGCATCTCGGATCTCGGCCTTGAGCTCATCCGGCAGGCGCTCCGAATAGTCCCACGGGCCCCTTACATGGGGTGCAATCCGGTCAAGCCACGTCAGATCGCCGCTCATCTGTACCAGCGCCATGGTCAGCGGCACGATATCGGCGCCGTTGAGGCGGTCATCGGTCACGATCTCGGAGGCAGACTGCATGAGACCCAGATCCTCGCAATAAAAATACTGCGTAGTATTTTTATATAAGCGTACACCCCTTGTCGACACCCTTCGTGCCATCATCCGCAAGCGCTGGAAAGCGTTGCGGATGATGGCAAGGATCATCAGCCCTTCAGTGCCCGGGCGTGATAGGCGATATGCTCGCCGATGAAGCTGGCGATGAAATAGTAACTGTGGTCATAGCCCGGCTGCATCCGCAGGGTGAGTTCATGGCCCGCTGCCCTGCAGGCTTCCGCCAGCCGTTCCGGCTGAAGCTGGCCGGCAAGAAATTCGTCCGCCTCCCCCTGGTCGACAAGCAGCGGCAGACGCTCGCGCGCCCGTGCCACCAGCTCGCAGGCATCCCATTCGGCCCATACCGAACGATCTTCGCCCAGATAGGCGGTGAAGGCCTTCTGGCCCCACGGCACCTCGCTTGGCGCCACGATCGGCGCGAAGGCCGAAACGCTCGCATAGCGCCCCGGATTGCGCAGGGCCGTCACCAGCGCCCCGTGCCCACCCATGGAGTGGCCGCTGATCGCGCGCCGGTCATTCGCCGGGAAATGGGCTTCGATCAGCGCCGGGAGTTCCTGTGCAACATAGTCGGCCATGCGATAGTGCCGCGCCCAGGGTTCCTGTGTGGCATTAATATAGAAGCCTGCCCCCTTGCCAAGATCGTAGGCCGCATCATCCGCCACGTCGTCGCCGCGCGGACTGGTGTCCGGCGCCACGATGATCACTCCGTGCTGGGCCGCATAGGCCTGGGCGCCCGCCTTGGTGATGAAATTCTGCTCCGTGCAGGTGAGCCCCGACAGCCAGTACAGCACCGGCAGCCGCGCATGTTCCGCCTGCGGCGGCAGATAGATTCCGAAGCGCATGTCGCAGCCGAGAATGTCCGACCTGTGGGCCCAGACATCCTGCCAGCCGCCGAACGACGCCCGATGTTCGATGCGTTCCATAGTCCTGTCCTTGCAAACAAGGGAGCGGCACTCCGGCCGCTCCCCGAAATCGTCAGAAGTGGATGACGGTGCGGATCGATTTGCCCTCATGCATCAGGTCGAAGGCCTCGTTGATACGGTCGAGCGGCAGGTGATGGGTGATGAACGGATCGATGTCGATCTCGCCGCGCATCGCCTGCTCCACCATGCCCGGGAGCTGGCTGCGCCCCTTGACGCCGCCGAAGGCCGTGCCCTTCCACACGCGCCCGGTGACCAGCTGGAACGGCCGGGTGCGGATTTCCTGGCCCGCGCCCGCAACCCCGATGATGATGCTCTGGCCCCAGCCGCGGTGGCAGCATTCGAGCGCCGAGCGCATCACGTCCACATTGCCGATGCATTCGAAGGAATAGTCGACGCCGCCGTCGGTCATCTCGATGATGACCTCCTGGATCGGCTTGTCGAAGGCCTTCGGATTGATGCAGTCGGTGGCGCCCATCTGGCGGGCCAGCTCGAACTTGCCCTCATTGATGTCGATGGCAATGATGCGCGACGCCTTGGCCTGCTTTGCGCCTTGGATCACCGCAAGACCGATGGCGCCAAGTCCGAAGACGGCAACGGTCGCCCCTTCCTCGACCTTGGCCGTATTGTGGACGGCGCCGATGCCAGTGGTCACGCCGCAACCCAGGAGGCACATTTTCTCCAGCGGCGCTTCCGGATTGATCTTGGCGAGCGAGACCTCCGCCACCACCGTATATTCGGAGAAGGTGCTGGTGCCCATATAGTGGTACACCGGCTTGCCCTCATAGGAGAACCGGGTGGTGCCGTCGGGCATCAGCCCCTTGCCCTGGGTGGCGCGCACCGCCGAGCACAGATTGGTCTTGCCTGAGAGGCAGAACTTGCACTTGCCGCATTCGGCCGTATAGAGTGGGATCACGTGATCGCCCGGCTTCACGCTGGTGACGCCTTCGCCCACCTCGACGACGATGCCGCCCCCCTCATGTCCCAGCACCACGGGGAACACACCCTCCGGGTCGTCGCCGGAGAGGGTGAAGGCATCGGTATGGCACACACCCGTATGGGTGATCTTTACCAGCACCTCGCCGGCTTTCGGCGGCGCCACGTCGATCTCCACAATCTTGAGTGGCTGTCCTGGGCCGAAGGCCACGGCTGCACGGGATTTCATCTCAGTCTCTCCTCGACCTGCTTCTGTATGGTTCATGAGGGCGGCGCCCGGCGGCTACTTGAGGTAGGAGCGCACCAGGGCGATCGCGACATCGATCGGGTCATTGGCATCGGCGGCGCTGGGTTTGATCTGCAGCGTCTCGCGCAGGTGGCTTTCCAGCACCTCGCCCATCAGGCCGTTGACAGCGCCGCGCACGGCGGCGAGCTGCTGCAGGATGGCGCCGCATTCGGCCTCCGCCTCGAGCGAGCGCTCGAGCGCCTCCACCTGCCCCCTGATGCGTCGCACCCTGGCAAGCGCCCGCTTCTTTTCCTCCGGCCCATGCGGCATGGCACCTCCAACCGCCCGAATATACTATGGGGTAGTATACCGGATCGACACTTTCCGCAAGCGGAGCGAAGTCAGAGGCCAAGTCCGGGCTCGATCCTCCCCTCTTCAACTGCATGACAGGCAACCCGGCTGGCCCCAGCCGGCAGCAGTTCCGGCCGCTCTTTCGTGCAGCGGTCGAAGCGGGCCGGACAGCGTGGATGGAAGGGGCAGCCCTCCGGCGGTCTGATCGGTGACGGCAGCTCGCCGGACAGGACGATGCGCCTGACCTCGCGCTCCGGATCGGCAACTGGAGTCGCCGACAGCAGTGCCTTGGTATAGGGATGGCGCGGCCGGTTGAAGATCTCGTCGCGCGGGCCCGTTTCGACCACCCGTCCGAGATACATGACCATCACCTCGTCCGCGATATGGCGGACGACCGACAGGCCGTGGCTGATGAACAGATAGGCAAGCCCCATGCGCTCCTGCAGGTCGGCGAGCAGGTTGAGCACCTGCGCCTGGATGGACAGGTCGAGCGCCGAGACCGGCTCGTCCAGCACCAGGATCTTCGGCTCGAGCATGAGCGCCCGGGCAATGGCGATGCGCTGCCGCTGGCCGCCGGAGAACATGTGCGGATAGCGGTCGTAATGCTCTGGGCGCAGGCCCACCTCCGCCATCATCGCCCGTGCCCGCTCCCGCCGTTCTGCCGCCGGCACATTGCTGTTGACCAGCAACGGCTCCTCGAGCGCCGCGCCGATCTTCTGGCGCGGATTGAGCGAGCCGTAGGGGTTCTGGAACACGATCTGCACCTTCGAGCGTAGCCGGCGCAGCTCGGCCTGGCTGGCATTGACTACGTCCACGCCATCAATTTCGAGGTGCCCCGACGTTGGCCGCTCGATCATGGTCACCAGCCGGGCCAGGGTCGACTTTCCGCAGCCGCTTTCACCGACCACTGCCAGCGTCTTGCCGGCGGTGAGAGCGAAGCTCGCCCCGGCCAGCGCCCTGAGCGTCCCCTTTTTCTTGAACAGGCCGCTGCTCACTTCGTAATGCCGGGCAAGGTCCGTGGCCCTGAGAACGACGTCGCCGGTCATGCCATCACCCCTGCCATCGCCGGATCGGGATGCCCCTGCGGCACCCCGGCTTTCAGCGGATAGTGGCACAGCGCCTGGCCGTATTCGGGGGCCGGCACCGGCGGCACCCTACGGCAGTGATCTGTGGCAAAGCGGCAGCGCGGCGAGAACAGGCATCCGGACGGGCGGTCGAGCAGACCTGGTACCACACCCGGGATCGACGGCAGCCGCCGGCCCGTTGCCCTCTCAGGCAGCGCCGCCAGCAGCGCAGCCGTGTAAGGGTGATGCGGATCGGCGAAGAGCGGCCTGACCTGCTGCTCCTCCACCTTTTGTCCGGCATATTGCACGCTGACTCGATGAGCGGTTTCCGCCACCACCCCCATGTCATGGGTGATGAGCACCAGCGCCATGCCGGTCTCGTGCTGGAGCTTCACCAGGAGGTCGAGGATCTGCGCCTGGATGGTAACGTCGAGTGCCGTGGTCGGCTCGTCCGCGATCAGCAGTTTCGGCCGGCACGCAATCGCCATGGCGATCATCACGCGCTGGCTCATGCCGCCGGAAAGCTGGTGTGGGAACGCCTTGAGCCGGCGCTCCGGCGCCGGAATGCCCACTTCCCGCAGGAGCTCGACAACCCGTGCCTTTCGCTGGCTGCGCGAAAGGTCCGTATGCTGCCTAAGCGCCTCGTTCAGCTGGAAGCCTACTGTGAAACACGGATTGAGGCTCGACATCGGTTCCTGGAAGATCATCGACAGGTCCTTGCCGATGATCTGCCGGCGATCGCGCGCCGAAAGCTGGAGCAGGTCGCGGCCATCGAAGCGCAGCCGGTCGGCGGTGACCGTCGCAGTCCACGGCAGAAGCCCCATTACCGCCATCATCGCCACCGACTTGCCAGAACCGGACTCGCCCACGATGGCCAGGATTTCCCCCTGGTCGACCGTGAGCGACAGCCCTTCTACCGCCTTGAGGTCGCCGAGCGCAGTCGCGAAGATGACCGTAAGATTTTCGATCTCGAGCAGCGCCATGGTCATGACCTCTTGAGCTTGGGATCCAGCGCGTCCCGCAGGCCGTCGCCCATGAGGTTGATGGCCAGCACCGTGCTCAGGATGGCAAGCCCCGGGAAGGTGACGACCCACCAGGCGCGCAGGATGAATTCCCGTGCCTCGGCGAGCATCGTCCCCCATTCCGGCGTGGGCGGCTGGGCGCCCATACCGAGGAAGCCGAGGGCGGCGGCATCGAGAATGGCGGTGGAGAACGACAGCGCCGCCTGCACGATCAATGGCGCGAGGCAATTGGGCAGCACTGTACGGAACATCAGGCGCGGTAGGCGCACGCCCGAGACCTTCGCCGCCGTCACGTAATCCTTTGAGCGTTCGGTGATCACCGCCGCGCGCGTCAGGCGCACGTAATGCGGTTGCTGCACGATGGCGATGGCGATCATGGCATTGGTGAAGCTCGGCCCGAGCAGCGCCACCAGCACGAGTGCCAGCAGGAGGCTCGGAAAGGACAAGAGCACATCCATGACGCGCATGATCGTGGTATCGACCGCGCCGGGGAAGAAGCCGGCGATCAGTCCGAGCACCACGCCGATCACCAGCGAGATGCCGACCACGATGCAGCCGATGAACAGCGAATAGCGGCTGCCATAGATCAGGCGCGAGAGGATGTCGCGTCCCACCGCATCGGTGCCGAGCAGGAAGCGCCACTGCCCGCCTTCCGTCCAGGCCGGCGGCACCAGCAGGGCATCGCGATACTGCTCATATGGCGAATGCGGCGCAATCAGCGGCGCGAAGATCGCCACCATCACGATGAAGACGAAGAAGCAGAGCCCCCAGACGGCGCCGCGGTTCTCCCGGAAATAGGCCCAGAATTCCCGCACCAGGGCCATGCGCCCGTCGAGGGACCTGTCGAGCTCGCGGCCAGTGCTCACTTCGCTCATCCCGTCACCCTCCGTGCCGGATCTTTGGATTGATGAGGCCATACATCAGGTCAACGATCAGATTGACGATCATCACGATGATCGCGATCAGCAGCAGCCCGCCTTGCACGGCCGGATAGTCTCGTCGGAAGATGGAGTCGATCATCCATTTGCCGATGCCTGGCCATGAGAAGATGGTCTCGGTCAGGATGGCGCCGGCAATCAGTACGCCGGTCTGGAGGCCGATGGTCGTGATGACCGGAATGAGCGCATTGCGCAGCGCATGCACGCCGATGACCCGCCAGGGCGGCAGGCCCTTGGCGCGGGCGGTGCGCACGTAATCGTCGCTGAGCACCTCCAGCATGGCCGAGCGCGTCTGCCGGGCGATCACCGCCAGCGGGATCGTGCCGAGCACGATGGTCGGCAGGATGAGGTGGTTGACCGCCGAGGCGAACGCCCCCTTCTGCCCGGACAGCAGACTGTCGATCAGCATGAAGCCGGTCACATGGGGAAAATAGTACATGAGGGAGATGCGGCCCGACACCGGCGTCCAGCGCAGGATGCCCGAGAAGAAGATGATGAGCAGCAGACCCCACCAGAAGATCGGCATGGAATAGCCGATCAGCGCGCCGGTCATGGCGGCGTGATCGAAGACCGAACGCCGTTTCACCGCCGCGATGATGCCGGCGGGCACGCCGACGATGATGGCGAACAGGATGGCGCAGACCGTGAGTTCCACGGTGGCCGGAAACAGGGTGAGGAATTCCTGTAGCACGGGCTTGCGGGTGACGATCGAGGTACCGAGATCCCCGTGCATCAGATTGCCGAGAAATGTCAGATACTGTTCCCACAGCGGCCGGTCGAAGCCGTAGGTCGCCATGATCTGCTGATAGCGCTCGGGCGAGATGGACCGCTCGCCGGCCATGAGCAGCACCGGATCGCCGGGCAAGAGGCGGATGAACCCAAAGGCGATGATCGTCACGCCGAGAAAGGTCGGCACGAGCAGGGCAATTCGTCGGAGGAGGAACCAGAACATCGACATCCTCAGCGTGAGGGCGCCGCCGCCCGGCATGGCGCGGCCGGGCGGCGGGACCGGAGCTGTTATTCGCTGATGTCGACGCCGTCGAAGCGGTGGTTACCCAGCGGATCCATCTTGTAGCCCTGGACCTTCTTGCTCATCGGCATGTAGACGACCGAATGGGCGAGCGTGGCCCACGGGGCCTGTTCCTTGAAGATGACCTGCGCCTGTTCGTATAGCTTGGCGCGCTCGGCCGGATCGCTCTCCACCTTCGCCTTCTGGATCAGGTCGTTGAACGGCTCGTGGCACCACTGCGCCCGGTTGGCCGAGCCAACGGCATCGCAGCCGAGCAGCACCGCGAGGAAGTTGTCCGGATCGCCATTGTCGCCGGTCCAGCCGAGGATGACGGCGCCGTCGCGGTCTTTTTCGCTCGAGCGCTTGAGATATTCGGCCCATTCGTAGGACACGATCTCGGCCTTGACCCCGATCTTGTCGAAGTCGGCCTGGATCATTTCGGCGGTGCGCCGCGCATTCGGCATGTAGGGACGCTGCACCGGCATTGCCCAGATCTTCATGGAGAGATCCTTCACGCCGGCTTCCTCGAGCAGCTTCTTGGCCGCTTCCGGATCATACGGGTCGTCCTGGATGGCGTCGTTGTAGCCCCACATGGTCGGCGGAATCGGGTTCTTGGCCACCGCACCGGCGCCCTCGAACACCGCATCGACGATCGCCTGCTTGTTGATCGCCATGTTCAAAGCCTTGCGCACCCGCGGATCATCGAAGGGCTTCATCTGCGTGTTGTAGCCGAGATAGGCGATGTTGAGGCCTTCCTGCTCCATCACGTTGAGATTGGGGTCCGCCTGCATGCTCTTCACATCGGCCGGCGCCGGATAGGGCATGATGTGGCATTCCCCCGCCTTGAGCTTCTCATAGCGTACCGAGGCATCCGGCGTGATCGCGAAGATCAGGGTGTCGATCGGCTGCTTGCCGCGGAAATAGTCCTCGTTCGCCGCATAGCGGATCACCGCGTCCTTCTGGTAGTCGACGAACTTGAACGGGCCGGTGCCGATCGGCTGCTGGTTGAGCAGCTCCATCTTGCCTTCCTGCTTCAGCTTGTCGGCATATTCGGCGGACAGGATCGAGGCGAAGTCCATCGCCAGATTGGCGATCATGGGTGCTTCCGGACGGTTGAGCACGAAGCGCACCGTATGGTCATCGACCTTCTCGATCGACTTGATCAGCTCGGGCATGGACATGGAGGCGAAATATTCCCACTGCCCGCCGGCGTAATTGTGCCACGGATCTTCCTTGTCCCCCTGGCGGCGGAAGGTGAAGACCACGTCATCGGCGTTGAATTCGCGGGTTGGGGTGAAATAGTCGGTGGTGTGGAATTTCACGCCCTTGCGCAGCTTGAACGTATAGACGGTACCGTCCTCGGAGACTTCCCAGCTTTCGGCGAGCCCGGGAACGATGTTGGTCGTGCCGTTCTCGAATTCGACCAGACGGTTATAGACTGGCTTGCCGGACGCATCGAAGGTCGTACCGGCCGTATAGAGCGCCGGATCGAACCCTTCGGGGCTTCCTTCGGAACAATAGACCAGGGTTTTGGCCTGGGCCGCGACACCGGCCATCGCCAGCATTGACGCACCGACGGCCAGTCGGACGAGCAGAGAACGCACCATATTCACCTCCCGAAGATGATCCTTTTCCTAAAGGATCGATTATCTTTCGCCGAGTATTGCAGAAATTCCTCGTCGTGGAAAATAGCCCCAAAGTGGAATGGACAGAACAGCTTGTGTCTGCCTGCGGAGGGGGCCCGTCCGGTGCGTTTTTCGTGTCACATGCCGTGCCGCCGGCTCCAGTCGATGACGGTATCGATGCACTGCTGAAGCAGCTCCGGCTGCCCTAGATAGTAATGGGTCGCCCCCTTGATCAGGACATATTCCTTGTCCTGCGTGCCGAGCGCGTCCCTGATCGTGGGGCAATGGGTTGCCGGCACAGCGTCATCGGCGGAATTCTCGATCAGCAGCACCGGCGTGCGCCTGATCTTGGCGGCATTGGCAGGCCCCTTGGCCCTCGACAGGTCATAGCTCCACTGGCTGAGCCAGGATCTGAGGCTGGTGTAGCGGGCAAGTCCCACCGGTCCGACATTGGCTGTGCGCGGATCGCCCAGGTAGCACCAGTTCGGCTTGCGGTCATTCGGATCGATGGTTGGGTCGATCCAGCGCGGGTCGCACATGGTCCGGTGCACGATGAAGGCCCGCTCGAGCTCCGGTGTCCCCGACCGGCGCAGCTTTTCGACCAGATCCAGCGCCCAGTCGGTGATGCGCCGGTTGCGGCTGATCTGAGCGGCGCGGAATTCGGAGAGAAAATCGGCGGAGAAGGGCGGCCGGATCAGCGGCTTCTCGGCATAGATGTCGAGCCTGAGCGCTCTCTTCTCGGGCGCGGTCTCGTCCATGACCGACGGATCCATCCATTCGGTGAGCGTTTCCGCACGCGACAGATGAGCGGCGATGAAGATGATCCCGTCGACCGGGAGCAGATTGGCAGAGACGAGATCGACCGGATCGCCCGCCGGCGTTTCGGTGATGCTCGGCTCCTCCGCCTGCGCCTGGTAGAACAGGCTGAGTGAGCCGCCCCCCGACCATCCCACCAGGATGACCTTCTCGTAGCCACCGCGCTCATATGCCCAGCGCACCCAGGCGCCCATGTCGAGCGCCACCTTCTCCATGATGAGGGCGCTGTCGTTCTTGGGATAGCGGCTTGCCGCGCACAGCACATGCAGCCCTGCCTCCGCCAGTGCCACCGGCATGGGCAGCAGGTTCATGGTGGTCGAGGGATGCATGAACAGATAGAGGGTCTTCGACGGCAGTTCTGGCTTCTTGAGCAGCTGTCCTTCCAGGATGGTGAACCCCTGGCTGCCGTGGAACCCGTAGGTCTCGACAAATTTCGGATTGTCGCGGAACCGTAGGATCAGCGGCGTCCGCGTGAAGCTCTCTTCGACATCGATCACGACTTGGGTCCTGTTCCGGAATTATTCCTCGGCATGGCTGCGCTCAAAGGCCCACACATCCTCGAAGCCCATCAGCCGTGAGAATTCGTCGAAGGGATAGAGTGGCGTCTCAAGCGCCGATGACGAACCCTCGTCATGCAGCGTGCGATAGACCGTGCGCAGCGTGGCCGCCGCCGCCAGGAAGCCGGTCACCGGGAAGATCGCCAGCCGGAAGCCCATGGCAGCCAGCTTGTCCCGCGGCAGCACCGGCGTCTTGCCGCCTTCCACCATGTTGATGAGCAGCGGGCAGTCGAGTGTCTCGCCAATCCGCTTCATCTCGTCCTCGCTTTCCGGTGACTCGATGAAGATGATGTCAGCGCCTGCATCGCGATAGGCCTTGCCGCGCCGGATGGCTTCATCGAGCCCGAGCGAGGTGCGGGCGTCCGTCCGTGCGATGATCAGGAAGTCGTCGGAGCGCCGGCTTTCGACGGCCACCTCCACCTTGCGGACCATCTCCTCCAGCGGGATCACGCGGCGTCCTGGCGTATGGCCGCACTTCTTGGGAAACTGCTGGTCCTCGATCTGGATTGCCGCCGCCCCTGCCGCCTCGTAGCCGCGCACCGTGTGGCGCACATTGAGCAGCCCGCCATAGCCAGTATCGCCATCGGCGATCAGCGGCGTGCCGGTCATTGCGGCGATGCGCTCCACCCGCGAGACCATGTCCGTATAGGTCGCAAGGCCTGCATCCGGCAGACCGAGATGGGATGCAACCGTGCCGTAGCCGGTCATGTAGAGTGCGTCGAACCCTTCCCTGTCCGCAAGCTTGGCCGAGATCAGGTCGAACACGCCGGGCGCGGTGATGAACTTGCCCGAGGCAAGCACCGACCGTAGCGAATGGCTCTTATCGGGCACAATCTACCTCCTGGAGATCGAGGCGGATCATCCGAGATACGCTTCCATAACCTCCGGCGAATGCCGGAGCTCTTCGGGCGTACCCTGCAGGACGATGCTGCCGCGTTTGATGAAATAGGCATAGTCGACGACCGAGAGCGCCACGGCTGCGTTCTGCTCCACCAGCAGGATCGACTGCCCCTGCTTGTGCAGCTCGACGATGGCCTCGAACACCAGATCGACGATGGACGGGGCAAGCCCCATGGAGGGCTCGTCCAGCACCAGGATGTCCGGCTCGACCATCAGCGCCCGGCCGATGGCGAGCATCTGCTGTTCGCCGCCGCTCATGAGCCCGGCAACCTGGTCGCGCCGCTCCTTGAGCCGCGGGAACAGGTCAAACACCCGCGCCAAGAGATCCGCCGGCCGGCCGCGCCCCGCATAGGTCGACAGCTGCAGGTTTTCCTCCACCGTCAGTGGCGCGACCACCATGCGCCCTTCCGGCACGAAGGCCATGCCGCGCCGGACGATCTGGTGCAGCGAGAGCCGCGAGATCTCCTCGCCGTTGAACTTCACCGAGCCTTTGATCGGCCGGTGCAGCCCGACGATGCTGCGCAATGTGGTGGACTTGCCCGCGCCATTGGCCCCGAGCAGCGCGGCGAAGCGCCCCTTGGACACCTCGATCGAGATGTCCTGCACGGCTTGGATGGCGCCGTAGCTAGCCGAGAGATGGGAGACTGTCAGCATGTCGACGCTTACCGAAATAGGCTTCCTGGACCTGGGGTTGCTGTATGCATTCCTTCGGCGTGCCCTCCGCGATCTTCTGGCCGAAATTGACCACGACCACCGTGTCGCAGAAGTCCACCACCAGGCGCATGTTGTGCTCGACCATCATGATGGTGAGCCCCTCATCCCTGAGCTTGTGCACGAGCCGTCCGATCGCCGCCGACTCCTGCGGATTCATGCCGGCCGTGGGCTCATCCAGCAGCAGCAGCACCGGGTCGGCGCCGAGAGCGCGGGCGATCTCGATCCGCCGCTGGTCACCATAGGACAGGGTTTCCGCCAGCACGTCGGCGGCATCCGCCATGCCCACTCGGTCGAGCAGATGCAGCGCCCGCTCACGCATCGCCTTCATCTCGCGCCGGGCTCCCGGCGTATGCAGGAACGATGCGAGCATTGACGTCTGGCGCCGCACATAGGAACCGGCCACCACCTGCTCGAGCGCCGTGAGGCCCGGGATGAGCCGCACGTTCTGGTAGGTGCGAGCAAGCCCAAGCGCGGCGATCTGGTGAGGCTTCATCCGGCTCACTTCATGGCCGTTCATCTTAATGCTGCCCACATCGGGATGCAGCAGGCCGCTGATCAGGTTGATCACCGTGGTCTTGCCCGCGCCATTGGGCCCCATGAGGCCGGTCACCATCCCCTTCGGCGCGGTAAAGGACAGGTTGTCCACCGCCCTTACGCCGCCGAAATGGAGGCTCACCTGATCGAGTTCGAGCATGGCCGTCATTTGGCGCCTCGCGCGGCTCGACGCAGCCGGAAGGCCCGCGGGTCGATGAGCCCGCGCGGCAGGAAGATCATGATCAGCAGCAGCACCACGCCGGCGGCGACATCCTGCACATGCGGGAGCACCGCCTGGGAGGCAATCGGCAGCACCGTATAGACCGCCGCGCCGAGGATGGGCCCCAGCCAGTGATGCGAGCCGCCGAGGACAGTGGCCGCAATCATGGTGAAGGCAATGCTGATGAAGTAGGTATCCGGCGAGATGTATTGCAGGAGCAGCGCCAGCAGCACGCCAGCCAGCCCGCCGACAAAGCCGCTGATGCCGAACGCGGTGAACTGCACTTTGCGCAGGTCCACCCCCATGCAGGCAGCCACTGAGGGATCCTCGCGCAGCACCCGGGAAGCGATGCCGAACCAGGAATTATACAGCGCCCAGAAGCAGATCATGGCGATGGCGAGCAGCGCCGTGAGCCATTCCATGGGCAGCGCCATCGGTACGCTGAGTCCCATCACGCCGCCGGTCAGCGCCGGGGCATTGAGCACTACCACCCGCGTGATCAGCACCAGCGCCAGGCTGGCCAGCGCCATCCAGTGACTGGACAGGCGAAGGAACACCAGCGCCACCAGCAGCGCGCTCACCGTGCCGGCAACGCCGCTGGCCAGGAACACCAGGGGCAGCGCATAGCCGTGGATCACCATCTGCGCCCCGAGGAAACCGCCAATGGCTGCGAAAGTCACCGTGCTGAAGCTGAGGAAGCCGGCCTGGAGGACAGCGTAACAGCTGAGCGCGAAGAACGCATTGACCATGGCGTAAGCGACGGTGATGCGGTTCACCGCCCAGAGATCGCTGAGAAATTCCATTGCTTACGCCCTTATGAAACCGCGGCTGCCGAACAGTCCCTGCGGACGCACCAGCAGGAAGAGCAGCAGGAGGGAATAGGTGAAGCCGTCGCGCAGGGCGGTGGAGATGTACTGCCCGCAGAAGACTTCCAGCACCCCGAGCAGCAGGCCGGCAATGGCCGTGCCGCGCACATCCGTGTAGCCGCCCACCACCACGGCTGCGAAGCCCTTGAGCATGAGGCTCTGGCCGAGGGTGAAGGAGACATTCGAGGTCAGCACGCCGCCAAGCAGCCCGGCGAGGCCTGAGATCGCCCCGGCCAGCGCCGCCGTCAGCAGGATGATGGTGCGGCTGTTCACGCCGCCGAGCGACGCAGCCACCGGATTCCAGCCCACCGCCCGGATGGCCGAGCCCAGCCGCGTATGGGCGATCATGTAATGCATGGCCACCGTGATCACGATCAGCGTCGAGATGGAGATGATCTGCATCGCCGGCAGCGGGATCGGATTGGTGGTCAACATGTAGCCCGGATAGCTCCAGGCCGGGAAGCTGAGGCTCTGCTGCCCGGTGGCGAAACCGGCCAGGCTGTCGAGGATCATCCAGAAGGCGATGCTGGTGATCAGCGCGCCCAGCATATCCACCTTGCGGGCGCGGAGTGGCTGGAAGCCGAGCTGGTCGACGCCGATGGCGACGACGCCGCCCCCCAGCACCGCGGCCAGGATGATCAGCGGGAACGGCAGGCCGAGGGACTCGGCCGCCGCCAGAGCGATGATCGCTGCCCAAGTGGCATAACACCCCTGCGCCGCATTGAGGATGCCCATGGTCGCGAAGACCAGTCCGAAGCCGATCCCGAACAAGGCATAGAGAGAGCCGAGCGAGAGGCCGTTGAGCAATTGGGAAGCGAACAGTTCCATCTTACGGCTTCCAGGGCGCGATCTTGCCTTCGCGGGTCCAGGCGACGAAGTTGTTCTTGTCGGTGATCAGCTGGCCATCGACCAGCTTGATGCCGCCGAACACGTCATTCTCGATGGTGTTGAGCGAAGCCATGGCTTCCGCGAGCTGCTCGCGGGTCGGCTTGCCCTGGAGCTTCTCGAGGCCCTGGGCGATCAGCTGCACAGCGGTATAGCCCTGCGCGGCATAGACGTCGGGGTCGGCGCCGAACTTCTTCCGGTAGTTCTCCACGAAGGCCTTGGCCGGCGGTGTTTCAGCCGTATCCGCCGTGAAGGCCACCGAGAACGGCACGCCGGCCAGCGCCTCGCCGATCTTCTTCCACACGGCGATCGGCGAAATCGCCTCGTTGGTGGCCATATGGCCTTCCCAGCCGCGCTGTCTCACCGCCTGGATGAAGCCCGCCGCCGGAATCTGGGTCACATAGACCATGATCAGGTCGGGCTTGAGGGCGATGAGCTGGGTGGCCTGAGCGGTGAAGTCGGTATCGTGACCGAGCGCCGTGGCAACGCCCACTGTCTCCGCGCCTGCAGCCTCGAACACCTCGCGGCTCGCCTTGTAGCGCTGCTGGAAGGCCTCGTTGTCGGCCAGCACGAAATAAGCGACCGTTTTCGGTTTCAGCACTTCCACCAGATATTTCGACAGCGCCACTTCCTGCACGCCCGGCAGGCTGGTCACGTTGTAGATCAGCGGCAGCTCGGGCAGATTCGGCATGGTCGCGCCGTAGAACACGAGCGGCACGCCATTGTTCTTGGCAATCGGCTTCAGAGCGCCGGCAATACCGGAGAAGATGCAGCAGGCGGTGGCGATGATCTCGCGGTCGGCCACCAGCTGGTTGTAGCCCTGGATGGAGCGGGCCGGTTCGCTCGCCCCCTCGCGCTCGACGATCTCGAGCTTCACGCCGTCGCCCAGCTTGCCGCTGGCGTTGATTTCCTCGACCGCCAGCTGGCCGCCCTGGGCATAGGAAACGCCGGCAAAGGCCACCACACCCGTACGGTCCGCCACCCAGCCGATCTTGTACGTGCCTGGGTCGATGGCCATGGCGGCGCTGGTCATGCCCAGCGTGCCGCCGATCAGCATGCCGGCGGACACCAGGCCTGCCGACACGATCTTCCTGAACGTCGTCATCCCGTTCTTACCTCCCACAATTCGCCTCTCTTGGTCGACCTCTGACCCGGCCGATTCTTCTTGCTGGCCGGCACCACCCGCGAATGCCGGGCAAGGACGCCAGAACCTCACGGATGCCGCTGCGAGCTCCCTGGCAATCTCCGACAGGCCAGCTCCCCTGTCAACACAATTGCATCCAATCTAGCGCCAACTCCGCAATCTTCTGCTTGCTTTATACTTTGATTGCATCCAATCTCCGCCATGATCGTATAAAGCCGCGTTATCGCGCGCGGCTGACAAGGCAATTCACGGAACCGGTCATGCCCCTTCCCGCCAATCCTGCCAGGCTCGACTGCAGCGGACGCCGGGTGCTGATCACCGCGGGCGCATCAGGCATCGGCGCGGCCATGGCGCAGGCCTTTGCGGGTGCCGGCGCGCGGGTTCATGTCTGCGACATGGATCAGGCGCGGATTGACGAATTTCTGGACGCCAATCCCGGCATCACGGCCACCCGTTGCGACGTGACCGACGAAGCCGGGGTCAGGGAGATGGTCGAGGAGGCGGCAGATCGGCTCGGCGGCCTCGACGCCCTCGTCAACAATGCCGGCATATCCGGGCCGACCGCGCCGCTTGACGAGACGGAAACCCCAATCTGGATGCAGACCTATGCCGTCAACGTGCACGGCACATTCTTCACCACCAGGGCGGCGCTGCCCCACCTGCGCGCCGCAAACGGCGCCTCCATCATCAACATGTCCTCGGTGGCTGGTCGCCTCGGCTTTCCCCTGCGCTCGGCCTATGTCGGCTCCAAATGGGCCCTGATCCGCCTCACCAAGACCTGGGCCATGGAGTTCGGCCCGCAGAACATCCGGGTGAACGCCCTTTTGCCCGGACTTGTGGAAGGCCCGCGCATCCGTGCCGTGATTGCCGCCCGCTCGGCGGCCACCGGCCAGCCGCCGGACAAGATCCTGGAAGGCTTCCTGCGCGATATCTCCTTGCGCCGCATGGTGACCCCGACGGAGGTTGCCAACATGGCGCTCTATCTGCTCTCGCCGCTGGGGATGGGGATCAGCGGCGAGGCCATCTCCATCGATGGCCATTTCGAGGTGATCCGATGAGCGCCGCGGAGAAGGCCGTTTATCTTGACGTACGCCGGAAGATCATCGACGGCGTCTATCGCGGCGGCACCCATCTCACCACCGAGACCCTGGCGACGACCCTGGGCGTCAGCCGCACACCGGTGCGCGAGGCCCTGCGCCGCCTTCAGGCGGAGGGATTGGTCCAGATCATCGCCAATCGCGGTGCCTTCGTGACCTCCTGGACGATGAAGGACATCGACGAGGTCTTCGATCTGCGCAACATGCTCGAGGCCCACGCGGCCCGCCAGGCTGCCAGGAACATGACTGCCGAGACACTCGAGCAACTGGACACGCTAGCCCACCAGATGGACGAGGCCGTAGAGCGCCGCGGCGCCGAATGGCTGGACCGGTTGACGAGCTACAATACCGAGTTCCACCGGCTCATCATGCAGGCGGCGAACCACCGGCGCCTCGAGCTCGTCCTCGGCCAGATCGTTCAGATCCCGCTGGTGATGCGCACTTTCGCCATCTACAGCGACGAGGAGCTTGCCCGCTCCATGCAGCATCATCACGAGATGGTCGCCGCCTTCCGCCGCGGCGATGGCGACTGGGCGGCCTCGGTCATGCGCAGCCATCTCTATGCCGCCCACCACGTCCTGCGCCAGACACTCGACACCATCGATGAGGGCTCGGAACTGCCGCCCCTCGAGCCGCTCGCGCCTGCCCGACGTCCGCAGCGACAGCGTCGGAAGGCCGACGACTAGAAGACAACAGGAAACATCCAGGAATGAGGCACCCATGGCCAAATGGCTAAAGACCACCGATTTCGTAACCTTCGACGTTGCAGACCGCGTCGCCCGGATCACCCTCAACCGTCCCGACAAGCGCAACGCCCTTCATGGGCCGCTCATGCAGGAACTGCACGATGCCATGCTCGAGGCCGATGACCGGGCCGATGTGAACGTGATCGTGCTGCAGGGAGCGGGCAAGGATTTCTGCGCTGGCTACGATTTCGGCAATGTCTACGGGGCCGATGGGGAGAAATATCCCGCCGACAAGTACCGCTCCCTTGGCGACACGCTCGATGATGATGCCTGGAACCTCGAGCGCGCCCAGTCGCTGACCACCATCATGTTCGACATCCACAAGCCGGTGATCTGCAAGGTGCATGGCAACTGCCTCGCCGGCGGCACCGACCTCGCCATGATGTGCGACATGATCCTCGCCGCCGACAATGCCCGCATTGGCTTTCCCGCCACGCGGGCCAACGGCACCGCGCCCAACAACATGTGGCTTTATCACGTCGGCCCGCAATGGGCGAAGCGCCTGTTGCTAAGCGGCGACTGCGTGACCGGCCGGGACGCCGCCCGCATCGGCCTGGTAATGGACAGCTACCCGCCGGAAGAGCTGGATGCCGAGGTCGACGAGCTCGCCCGCCGGCTGAGCTATGTGGACCATGAGCTTCTGGCGGTGCAGAAGCGCATCATCAATATCGCCCTCGAGCTTGCCGGCTCCCGTAGCCTCCAGCGCATGGCGGTGGAGATCAATGCCCGCTCCCATACCGCCCAGGGACCGCGCCGCACCCGCTTCGCTGAGGATCTGAAGAGCCACGGCCTGAAGGAGGCCCTGCGCAACCGTGACGAGCCCTTCGGCGACGGCATGGTGCGCGTGCGCAATGCCGGTCGTCGCGACTGATCAGGCTCAACGGCCGGGGATCGACCATGAACCGCTATGAAGGCCTTGCCTGGCAGAGCATTCCGCATCTGCTGGAGGATTGCGCCACCCGCTATGGAAAGAGGCCCGCCATTGTCGATGGCGGGCATAGCATCACCTACGCCGAACTGCGCGAGCGCGTGATGGCGGCGGCGCGCGGCCTTGCATCCCTGGACGTCACCCCTGGCGACCGGGTGGCCATCTGGGCCCCCAATGGCTGGCAGTGGATTGTCGCCGCCCTGGCAGTGCAGGCCAATGGCGCGGCGATCATTCCGCTGAACACCCGTTTCCGGGCGGATGAGATCGGCTACATTCTCTGCAAGGCAAGGCCCCGGCTGGTGATCCTCAGCCGCCATTTCCTTGATACCGATTACGTCGCGATCCTTGATCAGGCCTGCGCCGGCGGTGAGCGCATCCCGGCGGTCACCCTTGATGATGCCACCCCCGGCAAGGGCGTGACCTGGAGCGACCTCCATGAGCGGGCGTCAGGTGTTGCCGAGGCAGTCATCCTGAGCCGCATCGCCGCCCTCACGCCCGATGCGGTGTCGGACATCATGTTCACCTCCGGCACCACCGGCTATCCGAAGGGCGTAATCGGCCGCCACGGCCAGTCCCTGCGCGCCTTCCACCGCTTCGGCCTCGACAGCGACTTCCGCTTCGGCGAGGAGCGGCACCTCATCGTCAATCCCTTTTTCCACGGCCTCGGCTACAAGCTCGGCTGGCTCATGTCGATGATGTTCGGCGCAACCGTCTATCCGCTCGCCCTCTTCGATCCGGGGAAGATGCTGGAAATCGTCGCCCGCGAGCGGATCACCATCCTCCCCGGGCCGCCGACCATCTTCCAGGCGCTGCTGGACCATCCTGACCGGCCGAAGCTCGATCTCTCGTCCCTGCGCATCTGCATGACCGGCTCGACCATTCTGCCGCCGGCGCTCATCAACCGCATCCGGGTCGAGCTCGGTTTCGAGATCATCCTCGCCGGCTACGGCCTCACCGAATGCACCGTCCTCGCCACCATTACCCGTCCGGGCGATGATGTTGCCACCATCTGTGAAACCAGCGGACGCGCCGTGCCCGATGTCGAGGTGATCATCGCCGACGAACGGGGCAATCCCCTTTCTCCCGGCGAGATCGGGGAGATCCGCGTGCGCGGCTACAATGTGATGGATGGCTATTTCGAGGATCCGGAGGCAACTGCCGCCGCCCTAACCACTGACGGCTGGCTGCGGACCGGCGACCTGGGTTCGCTGGACGGAGACGGGAACCTGCGCATCCATGGCCGCCTCAAGGACATGTACATCGTGGGCGGCTTCAATACCTATCCGGCCGAGATCGAGAACATGATGCTCGCCCATCCCGATATCGCCGAGATCGCCATCATCGGCGTACCCGACGAGAGGCTTGGCGAGGTTGGCATGGCCTTTATCGTGCCCGGCCGGCCGGATCATGCCAGCGCCGACGAGATCACTGCCTGGGCTAAGGAGCGCATGGCCAACTACAAGGTGCCGCGCGCAATCCGCTTCATGGCCTCCCTGCCGAAGAATGCCAGCGGCAAGATTCTCAAGATCAGGCTGCGGGAGCTCGCCCGGGAATTGGAGCTGGAGGGCCGGCCGTGACGATCAACCACACCGCGGAGGCGACTGCCTTCGCCCGGACACCCCCTGCCTCCGTCGCTAGCAACCTTTGGAGCTTGTCGTGACGATCCTTTCGTGGCCCGACAACGAAGCCGACTTCCGCCGCGCCATCCGGCAATGGATCGAGGACAATTGCCCTCTGTCGATGCGCGGCCCCAACCGGGGCCTCGAGGACATCTGTTGGGGCGGCAGGCGCTGGACATTCGCATCCGACGATCAGCGCCTGTGGCTCGAGCGGGCGGCGGCCGCCGGCCTGACCGTACCGGGCTGGCCGTGCGAATATGGCGGCGCCGGCCTCACCCCCTGGCAGCAGCGCATCTTCGACGAGGAAATGACCGCTCTCGAGGCGCGTTCGCCGCTTGAAAGCTTCGGCATCTGGATGCTTGGGCCGGCACTGCTCAAGTTCGGCACCGAGGAGCAGAAGCGCATCCATCTGCCGCCGATCGCCCGCGGCGAGATCCGCTGGTGTCAGGGCTATTCCGAACCTGAAGCGGGCTCCGACCTCGCCTCGCTCAAGACCCGCGCCGAGGACCATGGCGACCATTTCATCGTCAACGGGCAGAAGATCTGGACGAGTTATGCCGACGAGGCCGACTGGATCTTCTTCCTCGCCCGCACCGACCCCTCGGCCCCGAAGCACCGCGGCATATCCTTCCTCCTCGCCGACATGGACTCAGCAGGCATAAGCACGCGGCCCATCCGGCTGATTTCCGGCAAGTCGCCCTTCTGCGAGACCTTCTTCGACAATGTACGGGTGCCGAAGGAGAACCTCGTCGGCGCAGTCAATGACGGCTGGACGGTTGCCAAATACCTCCTGGCGCACGAGCGCGAGATGATCGGCGGCGGCGCCCGCGGCCTTCAGGACAGCTTGCCCTTGCACCGCGTCGTGCAGGAATTCGTGCGCCCCGGCCATGATCCCTTTGCCGATGCTGATCTGCGCCAGCGCATCGCCCGCGCCGAGATCGATGCCCTGGCGCTCGCCCAGACCGTGGACCGCTATCTGGAAATGGCCCAGGGCGGCGAAGGCGTGGGCGACAAGTCCTCGGTAATCAAGTACTGCGCCGCCGAACAGAACAAGCGCCGTCAGAGCCTGATCCTGGAAGCCGCCGGCATTGACGGCCTGGCCTGGGACACGACCCGCGCCGACGGCAGCTCCCTTGCCCGCAACTGGCTGCGCGCCAGGGCCAATTCCATTGAGGGCGGTACGGCCGAGATCATGCTTGGCATCATCGCCCAGCGCCTGCTCGACCTGCCCCGGGGCTGATTCATGTATGTGCTGAATGACGAGGAAACCCTTCTGGCCGAAAGCGCTGCTGACTTCTTCGCCAGCCGCTCGCCAGTAAGTGCGTTCCGCCACCTGCGCGACAGCAATGACCCGACTGGCTTCGACCGTGGGCTCTGGCGGGAAATGGCCGGGCTCGGCTGGACCGGTCTGCTGGTTGACGAGGCCCATGGCGGCACCGGTTTTGGCCATCGGGGCACCGCCATCATCGCCCGCGCCATGGGGCGGCATCTGGTGGCGTCACCCTTCCTCTCGACCGCTGTGCTGGGCAGTATGGCCCTCGCCCATGCGTCTGACGACATGCGGAAACTGCACCTACCGCGCCTCGTGGAAGGCGAGCTGATTCTGGCTCTCGCCCTCGACGAGACGCCCCGCTACGCCCCGTCCTTCACCGCCATGACCGCCATCCCTGATGGCGATGCCTTCGTGCTTTCGGGCGAAAAATGCGCCGTCATCGACGGCCATGTTGCCGACTGCCTGCTGGTCGCTACCCGCACTGCGCCGGGCCCGCAGGGCCGCAGCCTGTTTCTGGTCGATCGAAAGCAGCCGGGCATCTCGGTTGATCGCCTGTCCATGATCGACAACCGCAATCTGGCACGCATTCGCTTCGATGGGGTTCGCCTCGCTGCCGCCCAGCTGGTCGGTTCCCACGGCGAGGCACGCGCGATCCTCGCAGCCGTGCTTGATGCCGGCCATCTGGCCCTCGCCGCCGAACTTCTCGGCATTGCCGAGGAAGTCTTTGCCCGAACCCTCGATTATCTGCGGCAGCGCCGCCAATTCGGCGTCCCCATCGGCAGCTTCCAGGCCCTGCAGCATCGCGCAAGCCTCATCCATTGCCAGATCGAGCTTGCCCATTCCGCCGTTATGGCCGCTGCCCGCAAGCTGGATGCAGGTTCAGCCGATGCCTCGCTGCAGGTCTCCGTCGCCCGTGTGAAGGCCGCCGATGCCGCCATACTGGCAACCGACGAGGCGGTCCAGATGCATGGCGGCATCGGCATGACCGACGAACTCGACATCGGCCTGTTTCTGAAACGCGCGCGTGTGGCAAGTACCCTGCTCGGCACACCCGCCTATCATACGGACCGCGCTGCCTGCCTGCTGGGTTTCTGACCTGGCAGCATGGCGGCGGTACGGGATCGTGCCCTGTTCGCACCGTCGCCCCCAAAGGTTGCCCCGGATGGGGAAAGGGGCGCCGGAACCAGGAACCGGATGCCCCTGCTTGGGCGGAACCTTCCGGTCAGGCGTTGACGAAACGCGGCGGATCGAAGGCCGCAACCGGCGGCAGCTGCCCGTCGTAGCGTTCGCACTGGGCGATGCTTACCTGGCCAGTACAGCCCTGGGCAAGCTTCGACGTGCCGATATCCCGGGTCAGCACGTTCGGATTGCCATGCATGCAGGTCGGCGTTTCCGCATTGTCGTCCAGCGGATCATACCACGCCCCAGTCGGCAGATGGATGACACCCGGCATCACCTCTTCCGTCACCCTGGCGGCATAGAGGCAGGCGCCGCGATGATTGAAGCATCGGACGATGTCGCCGTCGGAAATGTTGCGCGCCGCCGCATCCACCGGATTGATGCGCATGACCTCGCGGCCCTTCACCTTGAGCGACTGGCTGTATTCGCCATAGTCGAGCTGGCTGTGCAGCCGGGTCGCGGAGGCATTGGCGATGACGGTGAGCGGATATTCCGCAGTCGGCTGCTCGTCGCAGGGGAAGAAGTCGGGCATGCCCGGGCAGTCGTCATAGCCAAAGCTGGCGATCGTCTCGGAGAAGATCTCGATCTTGCCGCTGGGCGTTGCGAGCCTGTGTCCCTCGGGATCCCGGCGGAACCGGCCGAACATGCCGCCATCATCCGGCAGCAGCGGCAGCTCGAGCTCGCCGATCTCCCAGAAGGTCTCGAAGTCGGGCGCCTCGATGCCGAGATCGATGAGCTGCCGGCGGGCATCGTCATAGAACAGTCGCAGCCAGTCCCGGGTACTGCGTCCCTCGGTGAAGGCCTCGCGCTTGCCGAGATGATCGGCCAGATCGGAGAAGATGTCGTAATCATCCCGCGCCTGTCCCACCGGCTGGCTGATCTGGTGCATGGCCACCAGCAGCGGATCGGCGCGCGACGCACCCAGATCCTCGCGCTCCAGCGTCATGGTGGCCGGCAATACGATATCGGCCACCTTGGCGGTCGCCGTCCAGGAATGCTCATGCACCACGATCGTTTCGGGCCGGGCGAAGGCTTCCTGCAGTCGCTTGAGGTCCTGGTGGTGGTGGAACGGATTTCCGCCCGCCCAGTAGACGGTCTTGATGTCCGGATAGTGCCGCAACTCGCCATTATAGTGATAGGGCGCGCCAGGATTGAGCAGCATGTCGGCAATGCGCGCCACCGGAATGAAATCCTGCACGCCGTTGGTGCCCTGTGGCAGGCTGGGCACATCGACCTTCACCTTGGGGCGACCGGTATGGCCGAGCGAGCCGAGCGCATAATTGTAGCCGCCGCCAGGCAGGCCGATCTGACCGACCATCGACGCAAGCGCCAGCGCCGCCCAGACAGGCTGTTCACCGAAGCGGGCCCGCTGAAGGGCATGCGCCATGGTGATCAGCGACCGCCCCCGCACCAGCGACCGGGCGATCTCGCGGATCGTCTCGGCGGGAATACCGGAATGCCGTGCCGCCCAGTCGGCATCGCGCACTATGCCATCGGTCTTGCCCAGGAGCTGGTCGGCGAACTTGTCGAAGCCCACGCAGTAGCGCCCGAGAAAGGCCTTGTCATGCAGGTCTTCCACCAGAAGCGTATGGCACATGCCGAGGATGATGGCCGTATCGGTGCCGACCTTGAGCCTGTGCCACACAACCGGAAGGTCTTCCGGGAGATCGTCCCTGAGCGGCGAGAACATGTGGAACACCGCGCCGCGGGCTGCTGCCTGCCGCATGGCCACTGGCTCCACATGGCGGCTGACGCCGCCGCTTGCCACCATGGAGTTGCGCACCGCCATGCCGCCGAAGCTGACCACCACGTCGGTGTGCTCGGCGATCATGTCCCAGGTGACATTGTACCGGGTCATCTCCTCGAACGTACCGATGACCCGCGGCAGCAGCACCTGCGATGCCCCGGCGCTGTAGCTATTGACCGACTTCACATAGCCGCCGAGCGCCACATTGAGAAAGCGGTGGATCTGGCTTTGGGCGTGGTGGAAGCGTCCGGCGCTCGCCCAGCCATAGGAGCCGCCATAGATGGCCTGAGGACCGTAAGTGCTCACCACCCGGTTGAGGTCATCGCCCAGGAGGCGGATCGCCTCGTCCCAGCTCACTTCCACGAATTCGTCGCCGAACCGTCGCCGCTGCGGCCCCGGACCATTGTCGAGCCAGGCCTTGCGGATCGCGGGCTTCCTCACCCTTGCCTTGTGGGTGAGCACGTCGCGCAGGTTGCGCAGCATCGGCGACGGCGCTGGATCCGACCGGTGTGGCCGGATATCGAGCTTGTCGCCATTCCAGCGCGCGTGGAACACCCCCCAATGCGCACTATGGGTGAATTCCCGGCCCTCCTCCCGGCTCGCGCCGTTCTCCCGTAGTGCAGCATCAGTATTGGAACGCATGGGTACAGATCTCGCTTGGGAACTCGAAACAGGTCTAGCGTGGAAGAATTCCTTTTGCTGTAATGCCCGTCAAGGGAAAGAGCAATTCTTTCCCTGTCCATCCGACAATCACCACAAGGCGGCCTATCCCGCTACGGAAGGGGAGAAGTAATGCGACTGAGTAGGAAGAGTGCGCTGGTCATCGGCGCCCTACTGGCTTCGACTGGCCTGGCTTCGGCGGCAGAGGAGATTACCATCGGTGTTATCGGACCCATGTCCGGTCCGGCAGCCAATACTGGCGTTGCCGCCCGTCAGGCGATCGAGCTGGCCGTGAAGGAGTGGAACGAGGGACGCGGCCCGTCCCAGACTGCCAATCCGCCGAAGGTGAAACTCATTTTCGAGGATGCCCAGTCCCGTCCCGAGGTCGGGGTGAGTGCCGTAAACAAGCTCCTGACGCGTGACAATGTCGATCTGATTCTGGGCGACACCCTGAACAGCTCCGTCTCCCTGGCGGTCATGGATCTGGCGGAGCCCTTCAACCGGGCGATCGTCAGCGTCGAGCCGGTGAGCACCGAGATCGCCAAGAAGATCGTCTCCAATCCCGAGAAGTACAAGAACGTTTGGAAGGGCAATTACAACAGCGACGGCTACGGCAACGCGGTCTACGGCTTCTATAAGTGGATGATCGAGCAGGGCCACCTGAAGCCGAAGAACAAGACCATCGCCTTCGTCATCGAGGACACTGACTACGGCAAGTCGAACGAGCAGATCATCTCCGAGCTCTTCGCCAAGGATGGCTGGACGACAACCGCCGTCGAGGCCGTGCAGCCGGGTCATGCCGACTTCTATCCGCAGCTCTCCAAGATTCGGCAGAATCCGCCGGATATCGTGGTTTCGGTGTTTACCAATGCCAGCTCCGGCCTGGCCTATGTGCGCCAGTTCCAGGAACAGGGCATCGAGGCCTCCAACATGGGCATCTACTATCCGACCAAGCCGGAATTCATCGAGCAGGTCGGTCAGACTGGCGAGGGCATGGTCTGGGCCTCGCTCCAGTATGCCCCCGAGCTTTATGAGGGCCACAAGAAGTTCGACGATGCCATCCGCGCCGAATACAAGATCGGCTCCAACTACTCGCATGCCCACAACTACTGCGTGACCAACATCGTCCTCAAGGCGCTGGAGGCGGCGGGCTCTGCCGAGGCGGACAAGGTTTCGGCGGAACTCGCCAAGACCGACTATGACTGCATCATCGGCCGCTATGTCTTCGGCAAGGACGACCACACGATCATGCATGGGCCGGATGCCCTGCCGATCCCAGTCGCCCAGATCCAGAACGGCAAGAATGTCGTGCTCTGGCCGCCGGTTGCGAAGACCGGCGAGTTCAAGCAGCCGTAACCCTTCAGGCAGGCAGGCGGGCGACGGTCCGCCTGCCTCTCCGAGGAGGCGCCGCATCCTCGTCCGGACCACCGCGCACAACCACTGACGCGTCCTCTGCCACTGAGCGATGACCGGCGGGGCGGGCCCGCCGCGACTGGATGCCCCCTCATCGCGTCCCACGGGCGCTGCAATCACCTCCCGTATGCGACTCGCCGGCCGCAATCGGCCGCGTGTCCCCGTAGCATTTCCCTCACCTCGCCGTTCCCGAACGCCGCGCTCGGCTGCCCTGGCGCCACCGCACTGCCGGCAGCCGGGTGAACGATTTCATGTTGCACCGCTTGCCGCCTTCATCGCTGGCCAGCGCCTGCTGACACTCACACCGCGCCTGCTCCCGAGCGCAACCGAATTGAATCACTGGCACATAATATAACTCGAAATAAACACAGAGTTTACAGATCATAATTATTTACACAGATAGACAATTTGCATTTTTACCACATTAGCCAAACAGCAACACTTACATCCATTTACAATAAATACATGAGACAACATAATCGCCCGTGAACCATTTCAACCAGCGACAACCCGCCAATTGCAAGGTCATCAATGCGCGCCAAGATTCTCCTCTCCACGACACTGCTCGTATCCAGCTCGGCGCTGTTCTCTCCGGCCTGGGCGGATCCCTGCCCGACTCAGGCGAACGGCTCCTATCGGATCCTCAACACCAACGTCGCGTCGTCCTGCGAGATCTCGGCGACCGACCCGCTGCTGATCGCTGGCGAGTACGCGATCACTGTTTCCCATGCCCGCACCGTGAATCTCGCGACCGATCTGGTGATCAAGCTCGACACGGCGGGCAAGCCGTGGTCGACAGCGGCCATTTCGGCCGGAAATTTCGCCCTGAGCCCGGGTGCGGACAGGCCGAGCATTCTTGGCGCCGACAAGAATGTGTCGATCGAGATCCTGAATTCTGAGTCGGAGCGGATCGGGCTCTACGCCTCCCATGATTCGCTGATCCAGCTGGGCAACGTCGACATCAAGATGGAAAATCTTCATGTGGCGCCGGGCGGGAGCACCTCTCACTATGGCGTTGTCTCCGGCTCCTCGACCAGTTCCGGTGACACCCTCGGCGGCTACGACTCGGTCACGACCCAGATCCTGCTCAACAATCTCACTCTGCACATGACTGCCATGGAAGCAGAGGAAGGTGGCGCGCAGCTGACCGGCCTGCGCGCCATCAAGGGCGCCAATCCGGCAGGCCGTGGCTCCATGGGTAACATCACTGTCTCTGAGAAGCTCAACCTCAACATTGAGGGCGACCGCCACAAAGTGATCGGCCTCGATGTTACCGGCGCCGGATCAACCATCGATCTCAAGGACAGCGAGATCACCCTGACCAGCACCAATAGCGAATCTGCCGGCATTCGCCTGGGCAAGGCCAAGTCCGCCGGCAATGGCTGGGGCCCGGGCATCCTCAATTCGACAGGTGACATGATCCTGAACGCCGTGGGAATGACCGCTGGCCCGGCCGTGCGTGTGGACTGGCAAGGCGCCGCACTGAACGCCAATGGCGCCGATGCCAGCACCACGATACTTGCCGGAAATGTCGGCATCCGGGTTGAGGGCATGACAGAGGATGCCACCGATGAGACCATCCTGGCCTTCCGCAACCTCACCATGGCAACCACTTCCGAAACGGCCAATCTCATTGAGATCGCGGCGGACCAGTCGCTCGTGACCTTCACCGCGGAGGGTGACCAGAACCTGCTTCAGGCCTCAACGGGCGGTTACCTGATCGACGTGGCCGCAAACAGCAACCTGGACGTTACCGTCGAGGGGGGCCAGATCCTTGGCCTCACCCGCATCGATCCCACCGCCACGCTCGACCTCGACTTCTCCAACGAGACCGTCTGGCAGCTTGCCGCGAAGACTGGTGATGACCCTTCCACCACTGCCTCCTTCTCGACGCTGAACCTCACGGGCAACTCCGCGCTGTTCGCCTATGCCCCGGATGGTGGAAGCTCCACTTTCACCCACAGGGGTGACATTACCTCGACCGACAGCGCCATCCACCTGCAGAATGGATCGCTTGGCGACACGCTCATCATCCAGGGCAATTATCATGGCGCGGGCAATGCAGTCATTTCTCTCGACATCTCCCTCGATGAGGGCGGGGCAAGCGACCAGATCATCGTCGACGGGGGCCAGATTACCGGCCATACCTGGATAGCTGTCGATGAGGAGGCTGCGCCGGTGACGTCACCCCGCGCCGGTCTGAAGGTCGTTGACGCCATCAATGGTGCAACCATTGAGGACGACGCCCTGGAGCTGCTCACCACGTCCGGGGCTACGCGCAATGGCAAGCCCGTGATCATCAAGGGCGCCTATATCTATTCGCTGCAGAAGGGCGGCCTCGGGGATGAGGACGATAGCGAGACGGAGCACGACTGGTATCTCCGCTCGCTCGGCGCCAATGGTGACGTGGTCTACCAGGAAGGCGCCCCGATCTACGAAGCCTATCCCCAGGTCTTCATGGCGATCTCCTCCATGAAATCCCTGCAGCAGCGCTATGCCGGCCGTTCCTGGCTTGGGGTTGGCCAGGGTGCAATGCCTGAGCCGGTTGCCGACTACTTCCCGCCCGTGGCGCCGGGCCCCTATCCGGTCCGTTCAGGCTTCTGGGTTCAGTTCGACGGCTCCTATCTGTCCCACGATCCGCATAAGACGACCACCTCGCTCGATAATAATGCCTCTCTCTACAAGCTGCAGGCAGGCGTCGACGCGCCGCTCTATGCGATTGACGGCGGCACGCTTCTTGGTAGCGTCAACTTCATTTATGCCAATGCCAACACGACGGTGAAGTCGGACCACGGCAAGGGCCACATTTACACCGACGGCTACGGTTTTGGCCTTGCGGCCACCTGGCTCGATAATTCTGGGCTCTATGTCGACGGCCAGGCCCAGTTCACCTGGTACTCGACCGATCTCAAGTCGGACACCCTTGGCCATTATCTTGTTCGCGGCAATGACGGCTTCGGCTATGCCCTGTCCGCCGAAGCGGGCGTCCGGCTTGATCCGCTGGCGACCTTCTCCTTCACGCCCCAGGCACAGCTGACATACACGTCCATCGGCTTCTCGTCCTTCACCGATCCGATGGGCGCCAGGGTCAAGCTGGACAGCGGCGAAAGCCTCCGCGGCCGCCTCGGCCTGTCAGTCGATCGCCTCGCCTCCTGGCAGAACGCCAAGGGGCTCACTGACACGTCCTATGTCTATGGCATCGCCAATGTGTATTACGAATTCCTCGACGGCCTTGACGTGGACCTTGCCGGCACCGCCATGGCCACCCGTCATGACGATGTCTGGGGCGGCCTCGGCATCGGTGGCTCCTACAGCGCCGACAACAATCGCTGGACGATCAGCGGCGACTTCTCGGTCAACACCGCCCTCGCCCATTTTGGCGACAGCTACAATCTGACCGGCACTGTTGGCGTCCGTATCGCCTGGTGACTCAGGCGGATACCGGCGGCACCGCAACATCAACGCAACGGAAAGGAAGGGGGCCATATGGCCCCTTTTCTATTCCTTTCGAGGCACGTCGCCGAGAACTGCAGCCAGCGCCCCACCTTGCCGCTACCGCGTCGGGCAGCTGACATCCGCCTGTGCACAAATACCGCGCCGCTTCTTCAACCAGAACGTTGCAACCCGTCGGCCTCTGCGCCATAGGACGATTGGGGAAGGGGCGGCTGAATTGGCAGCACCGGCGCATGATGCTGTACCGGGCAACTTGCCGTCGCTCCTGACCTGCGGATCGGATCGACGACGGCGACACCATGATCGAAATCCCACCATTCCTGTCGTTCAACATTGCCGTGATCCTGCTGCTGACCGGCAAAGCCATCACCCTGCGGACCCCTTTCCTGCAACGCTATTCGATCCCGGACCCTGTGGTGGGCGGCATCCTCTGCGCCGCGGTCGTTGCGGCAGTCCACTTCGGTCTGGGCCGTCAGGTTCATTTCAATCTGAATGTCCGGGACTTCCTGCTGCTGATCTTCTTCGCCGGAGTTGGTCTCAATTCAGACATCGCCACCCTGTCCAAGGGCGGCCGTCCCCTGCTGGTACTGCTAGGCCTCGCCACCGGCTTCATGATTGCCCAGAACGTTCTCGGCATGGCCATCGCCTCGGCTTTCGACCTCGAGCCGCTGGCCGGCCTCATGGCCGGTTCGATTTCCTTGACAGGCGGCGTGGGGACCACGGCAGCCTGGGCGCCGATCTTCACCGAGCGCTTTGGCATTCACAATGCCATGGAGATCGGCATCGCCAGCAACATGCTGGGCCTGATCTCCGCCTGCGTCATCGGCGGGCCCATCGCCGCCTTTCTCATGAAACGCCACGGGATCAAACCGGCGCGCCCAGCCGCGAAGGACGCGTCGGACGAAAACGGATTGCCCAGCGGCCATCTCGACCATTTCGGCATGCTCTGGGCCATCCTCACCCTGAACCTTGCCGTGCTCCTCGGCACCGGCCTCGATACCCTGATCGGCTGGACGGGGTTCACTCTGCCGAAATTCGTCAGCTGCCTGCTGGCCGGCATGATCCTGCGCAATCTCGGCGCCTATCTGGTCGGCAATCTGCGGCCGCGCAACAGCGAGGGCATTGCCGAGGGCCTGGTGCTTCTGTCGGACCTGTCCCTCAACCTGTTCCTGACCATGGCCCTGATGGGACTGCATCTCTGGGCGCTGTCGGATGTCTTCGGCTTCATTGCCACCGTCATCACCCTGCAGATCGCCATGACCATCGGCTTTGCGATCTGGGTAGTCTTCCGCCTGATGGGCCGCGACTACGAGGCCACGGTGATCACGGCGGGCTTCGGCGGCATCGCGCTGGGCTCAACCGCAACGGCCATCGCCAATATGAGCGCCGTGGTCCAGCAGCACGGCCCGGCCCACCGCGCCTTCATCATTGTGCCGATCGTCTGCGGCTTCTTCATTGATATCGTGAATTCATTCGTGATAGCCGCCTTCGTATCGCTGTGAGCGGCCGACTCACGACCTGGGCCCGAGAAGCAGCCGGCCGCGCCCGAACAGGCGTGCGAATGTGAGCTCGCGGCTTAGCCGGCTCGCTGATCACGCACAAGTCACTGATTTCAATGGAAAATGGCGCTCCCAAGGGGACTCGCTGAAGTCTTATTCTCCAACTAGTTACGGAGAGGTATGGGGAAAAACATCCCCATTGAATCTCAATGATATTTCCGATCGCCCCCCAAACCATCCGGGCGATCCAGGCCCTGAAAAGGAAACCGCCGTCCAGGCTGGTCCCCTGAACGGCGGCGGAAATGAAAATGCAGAGCAAAGCGGCACTTGCGATCTGGATATTATCCACCAGCTCTCTGCATTTCAAGCTCGCCGTATCCGTCAACTGGTGCCTATCTCGGAAGTGGCTGCCAGGGTCGTTGCCGAGCTCGCCTTCCGCAACGGGAGGCTGGCATGACGGATCTCGATCGCTACCCCAACATCTCCCGGCAGCAGTTCCAGTGGCTCATGGACCAGGGCGTCCCGCTTCGCGTCCTGACCGCGCTCCTGCCTATCCCGGTGGCCACGGGGCGCCGGCGCAGCGATGGCCTGTTCGAGGAAACCTCGGACGGCCGGGCCTTCCTCGTTCTGCCGGAGAGCGATGACCTGGTCTACTGGCAGCCCCGCACGGGCGAGATCGCAACGGCCACCGGCAGGGCCGCTATCCTCGGAGAATCAGACATTTTCGATCCCGCAACCTATGCGTTCGGCGGTGCTCTCCAGCTCCACGAGACGCCACTCCATTGGCTCGCCAATGCCTGCGAAGGCGCGGTCGTGATCGACTGGGGCCGGGCCTACAACTTCCTGCGGCACGCCGTCCGGGTCGTGGTGCCTGAGGGTCTCGTCTCCGAATACCGGGAGCACATGAGGCCGACGGACCTGCCCCAGGTGCTCGTGGCCCTCGACGAAAAGGTGGCAGCATGAGCGAGACACCAGTGATCCCGTTGGAAGAGTTTGAGGCCCGGAAGGGAAAGCCTGCCCGTAAGCCGGTCCGATTCGCTCTGACCAACACCACCGAACTGTTGGCCAAGACCTTCGATCCTATCCGGTGGGTCATTCCTGACCTGCTGCCGGAAGGGTTCGCAGTCCTCGCTGGCCGGCAGAAGCTCGGCAAGAGCTTCCTGGCGCTCGACTGGGCTGTCGCCGTCGCAACCGGCGGCTATGCCATGGGCGAGATCAAGCTCGATGCCGGCAACGTCTTGTACGTCGACCTGGAGAACGGGGAGCGGCGCATCCAGCGCCGCCTCAACTCCATTATGCCTCACCATAAGGAGCTGCCCGACCTCTCCAGGCTGGATTGGGTGACGGAGGCCCCCGCTCTCGACATGGGCTTCCTCGAGGCTTTGGAGGAATGGCGCCGGTCGGTTCCCGAGCCGCGTCTCGTGATTATTGACGTGCTGCAGCGGGTCAAGCCCATCGGGAACAGCCACCGCAACGCCTATGAGAATGACTATTCGATCTGGGCTCCCCTGCAGGCTTGGGCCACTACCCATGGCATCTCGGTTTTGGGGTTGCATCGCACAAAGAAGGGCGGCGCTGACGATCCCCTCGAGGCCCTGTCCGGCTCCAACGGGCTCTCGGCCTGTGCCGACACCACGCTGGTTCTGGACCGGGATTCCGATGGCATCACGCTTTATGTCCGCGGCCGCGATCCTGAAGAACAGGAGCTCGCCCTCGAGTTCGAGGCCGGAGTCTGGAAGTACAAGGGCGATGCGGCCAAGGCGCGGCTCACTGCCGAGCGGAAGAAGATCCTCCAGGTTCTGGAAGAGGCCGACGCCCCGCTCGGTCCCAAGGACATTGCGGCACTGACGGACCTTCCCAGCCCCAATGTCAGGCAGACGCTTCATCGCATGTGTAGTGCCGGCGAAATCAAGAAGGCGGGCTACGGGAAGTATGTCCATCTCAACTATGGACCCCCTGTCACACCTGTCACACCTTTCACAGTTGGCGGAAATCCTAGGGTTTCAGAGCCCGATCCCGAGTGTGACTGTCACACTTTCGATGATGACTGTCACAGTTTCGAGGAAGCCGTTCCCAACAATTTCAATGGCTTAGACGGAAGTGTGACAGGTGTGACACCTGTGACAGGCAAATACCCCAACTGAAGGGACGGATAAGCCCATAAAGACCAATGCCCGTAATGGAGCGAATTATGGTTAAGAATCAATCTGTTGTTTGCAATGAGGTGATCCGGACCGCGGTGCATGACCTGCTCGACCAGGGCATTGACCCGGATGTGATCATCGATCGCCTGCTTACCTTCGGCGCCGG
>Ga0182741_1000226_pt1 | contig 88106 bp, 69 predicted proteins | sample eDN5th37CBELigOP_FD_128874 | JGI IMG/M metagenome (GOLD analysis project Ga0182741, IMG submission 128874) | Enriched Organic Plus compost microbial communities from Emeryville, California, USA - eDNA 5th pass 37_C BE-Lig OP (version 2) (version 2) ...
ACCCGATCCCATCCCGAACTCGGCCGTCAAACTCCCCAGCGCCAATGGTACTGTGTCTCAAGACCCGGGAGAGTAGGTCGTCGCCGGGCCCGCAAATGACAGATAACAAACACTCCTCACGATCCCCAATTCCCCACAACAGGGAAAACGCGATTACCAGATATCAAGGGTGACACAGGGTGGAGCAGCCGCCCCGTGGAGCAAGGCGGAACGGGAAGCCATAAAACCAGGCCGCCCCAACGCGTCCCACATAATCGCCGCGGGGTGGAGCAGCCCGGTAGCTCGTCAGGCTCATAACCTGAAGGTCGCTGGTTCAAATCCAGCCCCCGCAACCAGAACAATAAACCCCCGCACGCAATTGCCGTGCGGGGGTTTTTGCTGGTGGGGGTTGCGTCAGCGCCAGCCAAGTCCCGGCGCGACATGCTTCAGGATGGCCTCTATGACATGGGCGTTGTAGGCGACGCCAAGCTGGTTGGGCACAGTCAGCAGGAGCGTGTCGGCCTCGGCGATTGCTTCGTCCTTGCGCAACTCCTCGATCAGCCGGTCAGGCTCCGCCGCGTATGAGCGGCCGAAGATCGCCCGGGTATTGTCGTCGATATAGCCGATCGAATCAGCGTCCTTGCCGTTGCCGAAGTACGCCCTGTCCTGGTCGTTCACCAGTGCGAAGATGGAACGGGAAACCGAAACGCGCGGCTCCCGCCCATGGCCAGCTTCCTTCCATGCCGCGCGGTAGGCGCGAATCTGCTTCGCCTGCTGAACATGAAATGGCTCGCCGGTTTCATCGTCCTTCAGAGTCGAGCTTTGCAGGTTGACGCCGAGCCTCGCCGCCCATACCGCCGTGGCGTTGGAGCCGGAGCCCCACCAGATCCGTTCCCGCAACCCTGGCGAATGCGGCTCCAGTCGCAACAAGCCGGGCGGATTGGGGAACATGGGCCGGGGATTGGGCTGGGCGAAGCCCTGGCCCTTCAGCACCTGTAGCAACGCCTCCGCGTGCCGGCGCCCGAGGTCCGCATCGTTCTCGCCGTCGCCTGGAGCATAACCAAAATAGCGCCAGCCATCGATGACCTGTTCGGGCGAGCCACGGCTGAGGCCGAGTTGCAGACGACCACCGGAAATGAGGTCGGCGGCGCCGGCGTCTTCCGCCATATACAGCGGATTCTCATAGCGCATGTCGATGACGGCCGTGCCAATCTCGATCCGGCTGGTTTTCGCGCCGACAGCGGCGAGCAGCGGAAATGGCGAGGCCAGCTGGCGGGCAAAATGGTGCACGCGAAAATAGGCGCCGTCTGCGCCGAGCGCTTCGGCGGCGACCGCAAGATCGATCGACTGAAGCAGGGCGTCGCCGGCCGACCGGGTTCCCGATTGCGGCGAAGGCGACCAGTGCCCGAAGGAGAGAAAACCGATTTTCTTCATGATACGTTCCTGGGTCCGCAAAGGCGTGACTTTCCGGTCTTCATGTGGCCTGTCACAGGCGGGATCGCCAGCATTGCCCCGGGTCTGGCGCGCAAACCGCAGCTTGCGTGAACGCAATCAGCTCATCGACAAAGCGGGGCGGTGGAGTGGGGATGACCATTGCGGCCTACCTGGGCGCGGCGCTTGCCGAGGTCGCCGGCTGTTATGCCTTCTGGGCCTGGCTCCGGCTGGGCAAGAGCCCGCTGTGGCTGGCGCCGGGACTGGCGTCGCTGGCGGCCTTCGCCTGGCTGCTGACCCTGGTGGACAGCGAGGCGGCGGGGCGCGCTTATGCGGCTTACGGTGGCGTGTACATCGTGGCGTCACTGCTGTGGCTGTGGGGCGTCGAGGGCGTCCGCCCTGACCGCTGGGACACGGTTGGCGCCATGGTGTGCCTGGCTGGCGCGGCCATCATTCTGTTGGGGCCGCGGGCGCCCTGATCGCCGTCGTAGCCCATACGGCGGTGTCCGGGCGGCCGCTCACCCGCTGGCCGATCGGAGGCGGGGCCAGCGCGAGCAAACGTGGCGGCCGCTGGCCAGCAGGGGTGTCAGGTTTCCCGTGCGGGCGGGGTTACTCCAGGTGGGGCCGCATCCTCCAAAAACGCCCGCAGCAGGGCTGTCAGGGCCGGGCGGTCGCGGACCTTGAGCTGGCACTCCCAGACAACCAGCGGCTGCCAGCCTGCCTGACGCAGGGCGGCGAGGTGGTCCGCATCGCGGGCGAGATTGCGGGTAATCTTGCTGCGCCAGTAGTCGGCGTTGGCGGCTGGCATGCGGGCGCCCCGGGCGCAGTCGTGGCCATGCCAGAAGCAGCCGTGCACGAAGATGAGCTTGCGACGGCCGGCAAAGACGATGTCTGGCGCGCCGGGCAGATCGCGCCGGTGCAGGCGGTAGCGGTAGCCCATGGCGTGCAGCAGCCGCCGGACGATCATTTCCGGCCGGGTGTCGACCGAGCGCACGGCGCGCATGACGCGGCTGCGCTCGGGGGAGGGCGCGCTATCAGGTTTCTTCAGCGTCATCGGCGGTTTCGACGGTGGCTGCGCCGCCCAAGGCCTGGTAGCGTCGCTCTGCGAGCCATTGCAGCCGGCTGGCCTGGGTGGTCAGCACACGGCGCAGGCCGCCTGGAGCCTTGCGCTCGGAGATCACCTGGGCCAGCCGGGCGATCACCAGGGCGCGGCGGGCAATGCGAAAATCGGGGTGGGAGCGGATGGCGGCGACCGTTTCCGAAACGATGCGGCCGCGCAGCGATGGCGGCGGCGTCATGGCGACCCGCGGCGCCGGCGGGTCCTTTTCGTTGAGCACGGCGCCGAAGGCGCTGCCGGCGATGGCGGCCAGGTAGACCGCATGCTCCAGGGCGTTGAGGGCGTCGCGGGCGGCCCTGCTGTCGGCGCGGCTGACGTCCTGAAATTGCGGCAGCGGCCAGACCTCGATCTCAAATACTTCGAACGGATCGAGCACCGACATGGCCACCGCGTCAGTGCGCTGGTTGGTGAGATGGCGGCGAATGCGCGTGCGCAGGCGCTCGTTGGTCTGGCCGACATAGATCGGCTCGCCGTCGTAATCGTAAAAAGCGTACACGCCCCAGCGCCAGTTGCCGACCGGCAGGGTGAGGCCGGTGGCGGCGTCCGTGAAGGGAGTGTCCAGAAAGCGCGCCAGATTGCGCCGCAGATCGTCGGTTTCGAAGGGCGGGGCGGCGTCATTGTCCCGGCCAGCGCCAGGGGGCGTTTGGAGCGGCGACGCTGGCGCCGGCTGCGGCATGGGCGTCAGATCGGGGAACAACAGCGGCGCCTCACGGTCCTGCGCGGCGCCGGGCCGCGCGGGGCGCTCCGGGAACTCGCTTTCACCGTTCAAGCCTGGCCTCCGCTCCCGGCCTGGCTGGCTGGCGCCGGCGCGGCGGCGGCGACGCCGAGCAGCGGCTCGAACAGATGGCGGGCCAGGTGACGCACGACCGGAGCGGCGACGCCATCGCCGGTGAGATGGTAGGCCTCGTTGTAATTGCGCGGCAGGCGGTATTCATCCGGCAAGCCCATCAGGCGGGCGGTTTCGCGGGCGGAAATCAGCCGCGAGCGGATGCGATCGCCGTCAACCACCATGATGACCTGGCGGCTGGAGCCGCCAGCCGGCGTGCGCAGGCAGCCGGCCACGTCGTCAAAGCGCACCTCGGCCCGCTGGACCTTGGCGCCGCTGGCGTCCGTGCGGGTGCGCTTGTAGATGGCGCCCACCATGCGGCGACCGGCGCGGCGCGCGGCGTCCACCTTGGCGAGATTGACCGGCGACATGCGCGACAGCAGCAACCGGGTTTCCGCCTCCGTGTGCCAGGCGACGCTGGCCGGATTGTCCTCGACCAGATCGGCGAAGCCCTGGTTGCGGCGCGGCGGCGTCGGCACGTTCCACCACAGCCAGCTGGCGCGGGCGGCGTCGGAGAGGCGCCCCATGGCCGCCCGCAGCCCACGGGTATGAAACGGCTCCAGCGCGTCCGGGGCGGTCAGGCCCGGCGGCAGCGGCAGGTCCTTGCGCACGCCAACGACGAACAGGCGCGGGCGCGACTGGGGAACGAACAGGGCGGCGTCGACGACCAGGGCGCCGCAGGCGTAGCCATGGTCTGCGAAGGTCTGGCAGATGGCGGCGAAGTCCTGGCCCCCATGCGAGGTCAGCGCGCCGGTGACATTCTCCAGCGCCACGACGCGCGGCCCCCGGCCGTCCGCCGCCAGAGCGCGGACGATATCCCAGAAGGCATAGAACGTGCCCGAACGCGCGCCTTTCAGCCCGGCGCCATTGCCGGCCAGCGACAGGTCCTGACAGGGGAACGACGCCCAGGCGAGGTCCGCCACGCCAGGCAGCGAATCAACGTCGATGGCGCGGATGTCACCGACCTGGATGACCCCCGGCGCGCCCCAGTTGGCCTGATAGGTCAGGGCTTTCTTGTGGTCGAAATCGTTGGCGAAGGCGCAGCGCCAGCCATCCCCGAGGCCGGCGCGCGCCATGCCGCCGCCAGCGAAAAACTCGTAGAACGTTGGCCGCGGATCATGCATCGCCGGCTCCGGTGGCGCGCATTCCGCCCGTGCGCCGGAACGGAATGGGGATTGCGGATGGGGAGGCGACCCGGCGCTGGCCTTCAATCGCCATGACATGGCGCCAGCCAGAAGCCGGCGTTTCCTGTTCGTTCCCATGGTAGCAGGCCGGGCCGTGCGTCGCCAGCACATCCTGGCGGCTCACGTCATCACACCCTGTTCGCCGCCGCCGCTTCGCGACGCCATGCGGCGCGGCAGTTCCGGCGCGCGCCGGAAGACCAGGAGGGGGGACTTGTGCGAGTTTCATTGCCAGGCATGGCGGGGAGCTGCTGGCCCCATCTCCGCGCCGCGCCAGCCGGGGCAGAGGCTCCGCCCCAGGGCGCGTATATGGCGCATTGCAAGGAGATTCCGTCGTGGCCGGCTGCCGGTGCGCCGCCTGCCCGGACCGCGAGGGACGTTGGGTGGAAGCGACGACAGCGATAAGCTGGCGCGCCAAGGGGATATTGCCAACGACGACGGCCGGCCGGTGCGCTGAAGGCAGAAAAGGCGATCGCGGCCGCCGGAAAGGATGCGACGGGCGTGAAGCGGCGGGCTGAGGCAGGGGCCGGCCCGCGCGGGGCGTCCGGTTGAGCCAGGGGCGTGGCGCCGGGATTGCCGGGTTGCTTTCCCGTTGAGGCCATGACGCCGGTCAGGCGTCAGGGCCGGATGCGACCGCAGCGGGCTCCGGCGCCGCAGCATGTGGCGACGGCCGGGGCCGGACGCCTCACTGTTTGGCGCCTTTGGCCCAGGCGCCGCCCTGGGCCTCGCCCAGCTGGTAGTGGCCGGTGGCGCCGGCCAGCCGCCCTTCTTCAGCCTTGTGAAAATACTGGCTGGCGACCAGCCAGCCCTTGAGTGGCCTCAGGGGCAACACACAACCGACGATCATCAGCGGCAGGGTCGTCACCAGGTGCACCCAATAGGGGGCCGTATAGGCGACTTCGAGCCACACGGCGAAGGCGCTGACCAGGATGCCGGTGGCGCAGATGGCGAAAAACGCCGGGCCGTCAGCCGGGTCGGCATAGGAATAATCGAGGTCGCAGACCTCGCATTTCTTCGCCAGCTTGAGATAGCCGCTGAACAGATGGCCCTGGCCGCAGCGTGGGCACAGGCCGCGCGGCCCGGTGCTGGAAGGGGGGAGGGGCGGCCAGTAGTTCCCGTCAGACATCGCCAGTTCCTCATATGGCAACTCCGGCGCGGCGCGACGCCCTGTGCGCGTCAGGAATTGCATCCAACAGACAGGGCGCGGCGGCGCGACGTCGCCGCCTGCACGCCGCAACGGCGCCTTGCCCCTGAATGCGCGGGACACAACAGGCATCCGCGCTGGGCCACGGCTCCGCCAGCGTCCATCGTCCCAGGCGTTCCCGTCAGGTTCGATGTCCAGGCTATATTGTATGTATATTGGATGGAATGTATGTCAACGACGCGGCGACGCCCCAGGCGCGTTTGTCGCGGGGCGGCGTGGCGGATCGCGCCCTGGCCGCCTGGCGACCAGGCCTCAGACCACGCCCGTGGCGAAGCCAGGCGCGCGGGCCAACAGGTCGGCCGTGACATACAGGCAGCGCTCGAGGTCGGCGCGGCTGGCCGGCACGCCCAGGCCAAGGCGCAGCGCCTGCGGCGCCGGGCCGATGGCGAAGGCCCCGGCCGGAACCGCCGCGACGCCGGCGGCGCGCAGCTGGCCGGCGAGATCCGCGCCCTCCCAGGGGGCGGGCGCGTGGAGCCACAGGTGGAAGGCGTTGGGGTCTGAAACAACCAGCCCTGGCGGCAGGATGCGGCGCGCCAGGGCGACGCGCGCCGCGGTTTCGGCGCGGATGGCGTCGCGCATGCCGGCCGCCTGGCCGTTACGTATCCATGTGGCGGCGATGGCGAGGGTCAGGGGCGAGGCCATCAGCGTCGTGGCGCCGATGGCGGCGGCGAGCCGCGTGGCGCAGCGGATATCCGGCGCCGCCAGCCAGGCGACGCGCAGCGCCGGCGCCACGGATTTCGCCATGCCGGCGATATGAATGACATTCTCCGGCGCAAGCCTGGCCAGGGGCGGCGGCGCTTCCGGGGCCAGCGCGCCGTAGGCGTCGTCCTCGATGATGCTGACGCCATGGCGGGCGGCGACGGCGGCAAGCGCCTGCCGCCGTTGCAGCGACAGGGTGCGGGTGGTGGGGCTGCTGAGCGTGGGATTGCAATAAAAGGCGCGCGGCGCATGGGCCGCGCAGACAGCGTCGAGCGCCTCCGGCGTCGGCCCGTCGTCATCCATGTCGATGCCGAGCAGGCGCAGGCCAAGCACCCTCGCCGTGGCGATCAGGCCGGGATAAACCAGCGTTCCGGCGGCAATGGCGTCGCCCGTCTGGCACAGGGCGTGGCAGGCGGCGAGCAGGGCGCTCTGGGCGCCCGGGCAGGCAAGGATCCGCGCCGGGTCAGCGCCGGGCAGGCGCGGCGACAGCCACAAGGCGCCGGCTTCCCGGTCCTCCGCGCTTCCGCCGGGCTCCTGGTAGCGCATCAGCAGGTCCGCGCCGCTGCTCCGGCCAATGGCGGCGATGCTCTCCCACAGCCGGGGCTCCGCCGCTCCCTCAATGGGCGGGGGCAGGTTCATGCTCATGTCGATGAGGCCGCGCCGCTCCGGCGGACGCGTCGCCTGCTGGTGACCAGGCGGACGCCCAGGCGCCTGCGCAGCCGCACCGCCCGTCGCCCCGCCAGGTTCGCGCACCCAGGTGCCCTGGCCCACCTTGCCGTCCACCAGGCCGCGCCGGCGCGCTTCCGCATAGGCCCGCGTGATCGTGGTGAAATCGACCCCCAGCCGGGCTGCGAGGATGCGTTGCGACGGCAGGCGGGCGCCGGCGGGCAGCGCGCCGCGCGCCACGTCGGCGGCGAGAGCGTCGGCAATGGCGAGATACAGGGGGCCCGCGCCGCGCGCGATCACCGGTGACCAGGCTGTCAGGGGCGCGTCGCCGCGCCGGTCGCCGGAAGCTGGATCACGCCGCGCCATACACTCATCCCCGATCCGCGCCCATGCATCCCGCGCGCCGGTTTATTGTATGCATATTGTATGTCGCCCACAAGGCGGAACGACCGGCGCGGGGAGCGCCAGCCGGGCGATCAGCCGCGCAGTTTCTCGCGCGCCACTTTCACGCCGGCCTTTTCGCGATCCCACGTATCCCCGGTGACGCCGGCGCTGCGCAGCACGTGCTTCTCGACCTTCTGGGTCGGGGTTTTGGGCAGGTCCGGCAGCACGCGGATGTAGCGCGGCAGCATGAAATGGGCGAGGCGGGGGCGCAGGAACTCCAGCAGCTCCAGCGGATCAACGGTTGCCCCCGGCGTCGGCGCGACGATGGCCAGCACGTCGTCTTCCGAGGTTTCGTTCGGCACGGCCACCACGGCGCATTCGCGCACCGAGGGATGGGCCAGCACCTCGACCTCCACCTCGAACGACGAGATGTTCTCGCCGCGCCGGCGGATCGCGTCCTTCTTGCGATCGACAAAGAAGAAATCGCCGTCCGCATCGCGGCGGAAGGCGTCGCCGGTGTGGAACCAGCCGTTGCGCCAGGCCTGCGCCGTCGCTTCCGGATTTTTGAAATAGCCGGAATTCAGCGCCCAGGGCGAGTCCGTGCGCAGGATCAGTTCGCCGACTTCCCCCGGCCCGACCTCGCGATCGTGGTCATCGACAATGCGCACCTCGACGCCGGCGCGCGGCCGGCCGCAGGTTCCCGCCTTGGCCGGCGAGGGCCCGGAAACGATCGGCACGTTGATCTCGGTCATGTTGAACAGGGTGGTGACTTCCGTGCCGAACCGCTCCCTGAAAGCGCGCCAGTTCTCATCGAGCGGGATCATCACCACCTTGCGCAGGGTATGCTCCCGGTCCTGCGGCGATGGCGGCGCCTTGGCGACAAAGGTGGTCATCACGCCGAGCAGGATGGTGACCGTGGCCTGCGTCGCCCGCACATGATCCCAGAACCTGTCGGTGACGAAGTCGCCGGCCATGCCCACCACGCCGCCGCGGTTGAGCATGGCGACCACAGGAAGGGTGCCGCCTACGTGGAACAGCGGCCCGTAGAACAGGAAGGTGTCTGAACCGTCCACGGTTGGCCAGGCTTCCCGGCCACTCATGTGGAACAGGTGGGCGTAGGTGCTGATCACGCCCTTGGAGGGGCCAGTGGTGCCGGAGGTGTAGATGATCGACTGCACGTCCCACGGCTCGATCGGCCGCTGCAACGGCGGCAACGTCGCCGGATCGCCAGCCAGCGCGGCGGCTCCGGGGCGGATGTCGAGACCAGGAATGACGAGACCTGCCTCCACGTCGCCGCCGACGGTGAGGCAGGTGGTCAGTTCGGCGCGATCGACATCGGCCAGACGGCGCACGAGGTCCGGGCTGGCGACAATGACCCGCGAGCCGGCGTTGGCGATGACATGGGCAAGCAGATTGCCGCGGTAGGCGACATTGATCGGCACATAGGTGGCGCCGAGCCAGTTGATGGCGAACCAGACGCGGATCATGTCGACGCTGTTGGGCAGCCAGACGGTGACGGTGTCGCCCTGGGTCACGCCCAGCCGGGCGAGGCCAGCGGCCATCTTCACCACGCTGTCGCGCATGGCGGCGTAGGAAATCTCCGCCCCGTCGGCCAGGCGAAGAAACGGCGCGTCGGGCTGGTCGGCGGCGCGGCGGTCGAGCACATAGCGCAGCACGCAGGCCTCGCGGGCCGGCACGCGCGCATCCGGCGTGGCGCCGCCATCCGCCTGCGCTACCTGAGCCTGCGCTACCTGAGCCTGCGCAATCCCGGCCTGCGACTCCGGGGTGGTCTGTTCAGACATGGCGTTTCCTTCCGCGTGGCTTCTGTGGCCAGAACTTCCGCAGACGAATGTGCCGCGTCACAATTATTGTGTCAATTCGTTGATGTATTTTGTGGTCAGCCGCTGGCGATCCGGCCGCCGCCCCCGCCATCGCCCAGCCGCCCTGTCCCGGCGCGCGGTTCTTCGCGCACGCCGGCCTGCATCTCTTCTTCCTGGCGCAAATCCTCGCGGCCGTCGCCGGCCATGCGCAGATTGCGCAGATTGCGGGTGATCTTGGCCAGGGTCGCGGTAAAGGCGATCTTCTCTTCGGGCGAAATGCCGGCGGCCGCATGCCGGAAGAACTCCACCGTGCGTCCGCCGAGGGTCTCCCACGCCCGGGCGCCGGCCGGCGTCAGCCGCACCATGCGCACACGGCGGTCGCGGCGGTTTTCGACGCGCTCCACGTAGCCGAGTTTCTCCAGGCGTTTCAGCACGGCGTCGAGATTTTGCCGGCTCACGGCGATGTAGTCGACGAAGCTGGAAAAGGCGATGCCGTCCGGCATGTAGCGGGAGAGCGCGCCCAGAACGACGCCCTGGATGGCGGAAATGTTCAGTTCGCGATGGGCGGTGCGCTCATACTGGTTCGCGGCCTGGCACAGACGGAAAAACAGCCTGTTGTTGATATCGTGATCCGGGGTGACCTGTTGTCCGTGCGCGGCGCCGCTGGAGGGGCTGGTTTCCCCGGCGCCGTGTGTATCCGGCTTGTTCATGGTTCTGCTTCCCTGGAGGCCCCACATGGCGCCGGTTTGCGCGCGCCATGCTTTCGGCTTGACCCATTTTCTCCACGAAAAGCGGCGTCCGCTTCTCCCGAAAATGCTCTGATTGGGGTCACTATGCCCGACGTGACAGCGCCTTGTCACGTCACCCCATGGGGCGGCGGCAAGCGGAGGTGAACGCCGGGTCTCAAATACGTGTCAATGTATTGACGTAATCAGTCTTCGCTCCTAGGCTCCGGCAAATTCGCAAGACCCTTTGCGACCGCGGCCTGATCTGGAGCGGTCGCGGCTATCCGGACGGGACCCAATGAGCACGCGCATCTCCAGGCTGCTGATCGCCAATCGCGGTGAAATCGCCATCCGCATCGCCCGCGCCGCGGCCGGCTGCGGCATCGCCCCGATCGCCGTTTACGCCAGTGACGACGCGAGGTCCCTGCACGTGCGCGCCGCTGACGAAGCCGTTGCGCTCGCCGGCGTCGGCGCGGCCGCCTATCTGGATATCGAGGGGCTGATCGCCGCCGCGAAGGCGAGCGGCGCCGACGCCATTCACCCCGGTTACGGGTTCCTGTCCGAAAGCGCCGCCTTCGCCCGGCGCGCGGCTGAGGAGGGCATTGTTTTCGTCGGTCCGCGCCCGGACCTGCTGGAGTTGTTCGGCGACAAGGCGAAAGCCCGGGCGCTGGCCGTCGAGGCGGGGGTTCCGCTGCTCGCCGGCACGACAGGCGCGGCGAGCCTGGCGGACATTCAGGCCTTCTTCCGCGCCCAGCAGGAGGCGCATGGCGGCGACGCGGCGATCATGATCAAGGCCATCGCCGGCGGCGGCGGGCGCGGCATGCGCGCCGTGACGCGGTTCGAGGATATCGAGGACGCCTGGCGCCGTTGCCAGTCGGAGGCGAAAAGCGCTTTCGGCGATGATTCCGTCTATGTGGAGCGTTATCTGCCCAACGTGCGCCATATCGAGGTGCAGGTGGTGGGCGATGGCGTCGACGTCGTCCATCTGGGCGAGCGCGAGTGCACCATCCAGCGCCGCAACCAGAAGATCGTCGAGATCGCGCCGAGCCCGACCTTGTCGCCGGTGATGCGCGCCGCCGTCTGCGACGCCGCCATCCGCATGGCGCAGCGGGTCGGTTACGTCGGCCTCGGCACTTTCGAGTTTCTCGTGCCCGGCGACGCCGCGCCGGATTCCACCGACTTCGCCTTCATGGAAGTGAACCCGCGCGTTCAGGTCGAGCACACGGTCACCGAAGAGGTTTACGGCATTGATCTGGTGGAGGCCCAGCTCCACATCGCCGGCGGCGCGCGTCTCACCGATCTGGGGCTGGTCGCGGGCCTGCAACCGCGTGGCTACGCCATCCAGCTGCGCATCAACATGGAGACGATCACGCCCGAGGGGGAGGCGCGTCCGTCCGGCGGCCGTCTCGACGCTTTCGATCCGCCATCGGGGCCTGGCGTGCGCGTCGACAGCTTTGGCTACGTCGGCTATGTCACCAGCCCGCGCTACGATTCACTGCTGGCCAAGCTGATCGTGCACAGCCGCGCGCCCGATTATGCAGAGGCGGTGCGCCGCGCATTGCGCGCCCTGCGTGAGTTCCGCATCGAGGGCGTGGCCACCAACATGCCGTTCCTGCGGGCGCTGCTGGCTCACCCAAAGTTCATCGCCAATGCGGTGAGCACCCGTTTCCTCGAACAGCACATCGCCGAGCTGGTCGGGCCGGACGTGGCCGTGCAGGGCGACCTGTTCCACAAGGCCGCCGGCGGCGCAGCCGGCGGGCGCGGCAAGATCCGGTCGTCGAAAGAATTCGATCCGCTGGCGGTGTTCAGCGGCGGCGCGGCGGAGGCCGCGGCCGAAGCGGCGCCGGAGCCAGGCGACGCCATCGACGCGCCGGAAGGCATGGCGGCGGTCAGCGCGCCGTTGCAGGGCACCATTGTCAGCATCGACATCGCCCCCGGCGCCGAGGTGCGCAAGGGCCAGCCGCTGCTGGTGCTGGAAGCCATGAAGATGGAGCATGTGGTGGCGGCGCCGGAAGCCGGCGTGATCGCCCAGGTTCTGGTCAGCGCCGGCGACACGGTGTTCGAGGGCCATCCGCTGGCGTTCTTCACGCCGGGCGAGGTCATTGGCGGCGAGGCGGCGGTCGAGGAGGAGATCGACCTCGACCATATTCGCCCTGATCTGGCCGAGGCGCTGGAGCGCCACGCCATCCTGTATGACGATCGCCGCCCCGACGCGGTGGCGCGGCGGCGCAAGACCAACCAGCGCACGGTGCGCGAGAACATCGCCGATCTGGTCGACGACGGCAGCTTCATCGAATATGGCGGCCTCGCCCTGGCCGCCCAGCGCCAGCGCCGCAGCTTCGACGAGTTGCTGAAAATGAGCCCCGCCGACGGCATGGTCACCGGTCTTGGCTCGGTGAACGGCGCGCTGTTCGACGAGGACGCGGCCCGCTGCGCCATCATGGGGTACGATTACACCGTATTCGCCGGCACCCAGGGCGTGATCAACCACCGCAAGAAGGACCGGTTGCTGGAGCTGTCGGCCAAATGGAGGCTGCCGATGGTGGTGTTCGCCGAAGGCGGCGGCGGCCGCCCTGGCGATGAATGGCCAACCCCGGCCGGTCTCGACACCACCACCTTTACCCGTTTTGGCCAGTTGAGCGGTCTTGCGCCGACGGTCGCCGTTGTCGACGGGCGTTGCTTTGCCGGCAATGCGGCGGTCGCCGGCGCCTGCGACGTCATCATCGCCACCGGCAACGCCAATATCGGCATGGGCGGCCCGGCGATGATCGAGGGCGGGGGCCTTGGTGTCTTCCGGCCCGAAGATATTGGTCCGGTGTCGGTGCAGGCGCCGAACGGCGTTATCGACCTGGTGGTGAAGGACGAGGCGGAAGGCGTCGCGGCGGCGAAAAAATACCTGGGCTATTTCCAGGGGCGCACCCGTGACTGGACCTGCGCCGACCAGCGCCTGCTGCGCCGGGCCATCCCGGAAAACCGCCTGCGCGCCTATGACATCCGCCAGGTGATCGCCACCCTGGCCGACACGGATTCCGTGCTGGAACTGCGCGCCGGCTTCGGCAGGGCCATGATCACCGCCCTGGTCCGCTTCGAGGGGCGGCCGATGGGCGTCATCGCCAACAACTCCCAGGTGCTGGGCGGCGCCATCGATTCCGACGCGGCGGACAAGGCGGCGCGCTTCGTGCAGTTGTGCGACGCCTTCGACATTCCGCTGCTGTCGCTGTGCGACACGCCCGGCATGATGGTGGGGCCGGAGGTGGAGCGCACCGCCCAGGTGCGGCACGTGTCGCGCATGTTCGTGGCGGCGGCCAACGCCACCATTCCCATGTTCACGGTGGTGTTGCGCAAGGGATATGGCCTCGGCGCCCTGGCCATGGCCGGCGGCGGCGGCCATTCCTCGTTCTTCACCCTGGCCTGGCCGACCGGCGAGTTCGGCGCCATGGGGCTGGAGGGCGGCGTCAAGCTGGCCTACCGCAAGGAGATGATGGCGATTGAAGATCCCGCCGAACGCAAGGCGTGGTTCGACGCCATGGTCGCGGCCGAATACGAGAAAAACAGGGCGCTCTCCGGCGCCACCTTCCTGGAGGTGGATGACGTGATCGACCCGATGGATACGCGCCGCTGGATCATGCGCGGCCTCAGGTCGCTGCCCGCCGTGGCCCCGCGCGCCGGCAAGAAGCGCCCCAGCGTCGACGTCTGGTAAGACGCCGCCACGGGAGAACGCGCCGCCGCTCTGGCAGAGCCGGAGCGGCCGTGACAGAGTAAATCTGGACCAAAGCGGCGCCAGGCCGGCGGGATAAAGCCGGCCTGGCGCCGCCATAAGACACCACCTGGAGGACGCCATGAGCGCACCGGCGCAGAACGCCGCTTATCTGGCCGACGAGGCCGCCTATCTGAAGCACGTCCGGGCCCTTTGGGCCGCGCGCTGGCCGGAAGGCGTTCCGCGCCAGCAGCACTATCCGCTCGGTGAGCAGACGCTCACCTGTTATCTGCGGGAATGGGCGCGGCGCACGCCAGACAAGCCGGCGATCATCTTCTATGGCCGCGAAATTTCTTACGCCGAACTGGACCGGCTGAGCGACCGTTTCGCCGCCGTGCTGCACGGCGCCGGCGTGCGCAAGGGCGACGCGGTGGGCGTGTTCCTGCCCAGCTGCCCGCAGTTCCTCATTGCCTTCCACGCCATTCTGAAGCTCGGCGCCATCCACGCGCCGATCAATCCGATGTTCCGCGAATCGGAGCTGGTCTACGAGCTCAACGACACCGGCGCGCGCGTGCTCATCGCCCAGGACATCCTGCTGCCGGTGGTGGACGCGGCGCGCGGCCAGACCGGCCTGACCCACGTGTTCGCCACGGCCGTGTCGGCCTTCCTGCCAGAGGCGCCTTTCGGCCCCGTGCCCGCCGGCCTCGACGCGCCGCTGGCCGACCTGCCGGAGGGCGTCGTCGATTTCATGGCCGCCATGGCGGCCGAAACCGGCGCGCCGCCGGCCGTGGACGTCAGCCTGGATGACGTGGCGGCCCTCAACTACACCGGAGGCACCACCGGCCTGCCGAAGGGGTGCATCCACACCCAGCGCGACATGCTGTTCACCGGCGCCAGCATGTGCAGCATCACCGCGAGCATCGGCGCGGATGACGTCATCATCAACTTCTGGCCGGTGTTCTGGATTGCCGGCGAGGACGTGGGCGTCATCGCGCCGCTGGTCGCCGGCGCCACCTGCGTGCTGATGGCCCGCTGGGACGCGGCCGCCTGGATGGCCCAGGTAGAGCACTACAAGGTGACCGTCACCGCGATGGTGGTCGACAACGCCGTCGAGATCATGGAGCACCCGGACGCCGGCAAGCATGACCTGACCTCGCTGCGCGAGGCGGTGGTGGCCTCCTTCGTCAAGAAGCTCAACATTCCCTTCCGCGAACGCTGGCGCGCCCTGACGGGAACGACCCTGCGCGAAGCCGCCTGGGGCATGACCGAGACCCATTCATTTGACACCTTCACCCGCGGTTTCCAGGCCGGCAATTTCGACCTGAACGCCCGCCAGGTGTTCTGCGGCCTGCCCACCGGCGCCACCGACTTCAAGATCCTGGAGTTCGGCAGCGAACGGCTGATTCCGCTGGGGGAGGAGGGCGAATTGTGCGTGCGCACGCCGTCGCTGCTCAAGGGCTACTGGAACAGCCCCGGCGGCACGGCCGGCGAGATCAAAAATGGCTGGCTGCGCACCGGCGACCTTGGCATGATCACTGACGAGGGTTTCATCCTGTTCCTTGGCCGGCGCAAGGAAATGCTCAAGGTCAAGGGCATGAGCGTGTTCCCGACGGAGATCGAGGCGGTGCTGGGCCAGCACCCGTCGGTCATTGGCAGCGGCGTCATTGGCCGTGAAGACCCGGACAAGGGCCAGGTGCCGGTCGCCTTCGTCATGGTGAAGCCGGAGGACGGCGTCGAGGCCGCCGACGTGCTGGCCTTCTGCCGCGAGCGCCTCGCTGTCTACAAATTGCCGGAAGTGCGGGTGGTTGAGGCGTTGCCGATGACCGCCACCGGCAAGGTGAAGAAAGAGGAGCTGGCGAAGCAGTTTCTGTAACCGGGTTCCTGCAACGGCCAGCCATATCCCCTGTGGTTTTGACCCGCCGGCAATCGCCCGGCGGGTTTTCTTATGGGACGGCGGAAAATGGCGTGCGCAGGACGCCGCTGTGAAAAAAACATATGTTCTTCATTAATGCTATCGGGGGCGATGCGATGAAAAGTAATGTCTTGCAGGTTAACGGGAGTGAAGATAGGCGGGAGAAAGAGCGCGTTCTCCGCATCCTGAAGGTTTTCCTCCTCACGATTTCCTGCAACGTCATAGAGGAATACCCGGATGCGCTTACAGACCATCGCGCCTTTGCTTTTGGCCACGACCCTGGCGTTTGTCACGCCCGCGTTATCTGCGCCGCGTGACGCCCCCAACAAGACCAGCCTGTCCGGCGCCAGGCCGGCACATGTGCCGGCCAGTTATGTGCCGACGCCATTCGGCTATATGGCGCCGGAATGCATCACCGAGCTGAAATCCCATGAAACCCTGCGCGACGGCCGGATTGTCTCCAAACAGGACGGAACGTCCCGCGTCCTGGCCCCCTGCAAGGCGCCGCGTTACGATCCCAAGGGCATGGCGCAGAAGCCAGCCCGCAGCGACACGATCCCCCTGACACTCCGTATCGCGGTTGGAGGGGTTCAGTTGTGGGCAATGTACGGGGGGTTTGGCGCCTCGGTTACAACGGTAGATGTGCCGAACCCGCCGCGTACCCAAACCGGCCAGACCATTTACCTATTCGCCTCCGTGAGCAATGGCCCACTCGCCCTAAGCGAGGGGGGCCTAACTGTGCTCGGCTGGAATATGTTTGGCACAGGGGGCGCCAAGTGGCAGGTCACGACAATGCATTTCGACGCCGGCGGCCAGTTAGTCTACGCGGCGCCGGCTCAAGTCGTCGGCCCTGTTTCCATGTGGATCCTTAACCGGGCGGACGATGCATTCTCCGGGTCAATATCCGGTAATGGACCCTACACTCTCGGCGTAGGGTCATCAGGCGGGCGCACCAATCAAGTTGATGGCGTCTATACACTTAATCGCACCGATAATTCGATGAGTATTGGCATGGCCGCTTATGGCGTTGATTCCTGTGACCAACTGCCGGCCGGAGGAGCCACCGGATCAGTCATGGTGATGAATAATTCCGGGGAGCCTGCGACCCAATACGTGAGGACCTACATGTACTCGACAGCCTGTAATACGGCGTTGAACTTCGCCCCCGCGGAATCGGGGGGTACGCGGAACTTTATCCTCACATACTCTGACGCGCCGCCCCAGCCGGCTGGCCGCTCGGCCAAAATCACCTACATCGATCAATAGATGTTGCATTTCCTTGGCGGAAATGCTTTGCGCCGCACAGGCGTGACCAAAGCGCGATGAGACATGCGCATCCCGCTTTGGCGTCAGGCGCCGCTTACTTTTTCTCGCCCGCCTTCGGGTTCAGCAGCTTGCACTCGCTCTCGTCCGCCGGAATGAAGACTTCTTCTGCCGGGTACTTCTTCACCAGCGTCAGCAGGTCGTCCTTGTTCTTCATCTCCTCCGGCTTCTTCACGGTCGCGTAATACATGTCGCGCATCAGGCGGCCATCGGCGCGGATTTTGGCGTCTTTCGTGAAGAAGTCGTTGACCGGCATTTCCTTCATCTTGGCCAGCACGGCCTTGTTTTCCGTCGTGCCGGCGGCCTTCACCGCCTTCAGATAGTGGGACACGGCGCTGTAGACGTTGGCCTGCGGGTCGGCGGGCATCTTGCCGAATTTCGCCTTGAAGCGCTCCGCGAACTTCTCCGCTTCCGGCGACTCGGTCCAGTGATAGCTGAGCACGGCCGGCATGCCTGCGGTTGCCTTGTTGCCGAGGCCATAGACGTCGACGGTGGTCAGCGAGAACGGCACGAACTGCTGGCCATTGGCGTTGACGCCGAATTCATCGGCCTGCTTGATGCCGTTGATGAGGTCCGCGCCGCCGCCGATATGGGCGATGTTCTTCGCGCCGGAATTCTGCGCCTGCAACAGGAACGAGCTGAAGTCCGCCGTGTTCAGCGGGAAGCGCACGGCGCCAAGGAACTTGCCGCCGTTCTTCTCGATGATCTTTTTCGAGTCAGCCTCGATGGAATGACCGGCGGTGTAATCGACGGTCAGGAAGTACCAGGTGTTGCGCCCGGGCGCGGCGCCGCCCTTCACCGTCAGGTTGGCGACGGCGTAGCCATCGTTGGCCCACTGCATGCCGTTGGGCGAGCAGTTCTTGCCGGAGATGTCGCGGCTGGAGGCCATGGAGACGACGAGGATCTTGTCCTTCTCCTCAGCCAGCTTCTGCACCGCCAGGGCGACGCCGGACGAGTAGATGTCGAACACCGCGCCGACGCCGTCGACGTCGAACCACTTGCGGGCGATCGAGGCGCCGACATCCGGCTTGTGCATGTGGTCGGCCGCCAATACCTCGATCGGCTTGTCGAACAGCTTGCCGCCGAAGTCCTCGACCGCCATGCGGGCCGCCACGACCGATCCTTCGCCGGTGATGGTGGAGTAGACCGAGGCGCGGTCATTGAGGATGCCGATCTTGACCGGGCCCTGATCAGCGGCGACCGCGCCGGCGCTCCAGATGACGCCAAGGGCCGTTGCGGCCAAAAGACTCCTGAATGCAGTTTTCATCACGCCGTCCTCCCCCATGGCGCGCAGGTCTACGGCCGTGCGACGCCGGCCGGATGTTTCCGGCCCCGGTTTTTCCTGGTGTCTGGCGATGGCCCGTGGCGGTAACCCGTCGCCTTTCCCGCGAGTTTCCACGCGCGAGATAAAATGTCAATAGGTTGATACTAATTGACGGCCGTTCCATTTCCGCCCGGCGGCCCGGAGGCTGGCGCCGGCTGGCCCGGGATGATGATCGGGCGAACGTCATTGCCAACGCGGGCGGCGGCTTCGTGGGCGGCTCGGCGCAGGGCGGCGTAGAGCAGGCAGGCCAGCATGAATGGCGCCAGCGCGAACAGCGAGAGGCCGCCGCCGCCGTTCGCCCGCCAGCCAATCCAGACGAGGTTGGCGACGGCGATGCCCAGACAGATCCACGCCGGCCCGCGCGGAAAGGCCTGTACGGGCGCGCCATTGACGGGACGAAAGCCGTGAACGCCGCGAAAGCCGGCGACATTATATACGTAATAGCGGCCTGCGGCGCCGACATGGATATGCGCGGCGATCTCCGGTTCCGCCCGGATGTGGGCAAGGGTGGTGGTGACGCCGTGGGGATCGATCACATCGACGGCGTCGTAATGCGCGGCGCGGCCCGCCGTCGCCGGTCGGCGCGCCGTAACCGCATCTACGGTGCCGTCAATGTCTCCAAGCTTCATCGTTCCTCACCCAGCTTTGCTTCTGCGCCCCTGGGGGCCATCCGGGCCTGGGTCCGGGGACAGGCGTCGCGGCGAAAGCCTGTCCGCCAATCGCATTCCCGCTCCCTGACCGCACGAACGGCCGGAACCCCGTGGCCTGGCGCTCCCGGGCCGCCAGGAATGCGCGCTCTTGCGTCGCAGCCCAAGCCATGGCCCGATGTGGTTCTCGCTGCGCGCCGCAAAACCGTCAACAGCGGGCGTGAGAAATCGGGCTGCACATGCAATGGAGCGACACAGATGTTCGACGCCAGGCAAATTCTTGACGCCCTCGTCGGCGCCGCGGCTATCAATCCCCAAAGCGGCCAGTCCGGCCAGCCGGACGCCCAGGGCCGGCAGGGGGGCGGTCTTGGCGATATTCTCGGGCAGTTGACCGGCGGACAGGCGGCTGGCGGCGATCCGCAGGCTGGCGGCAATGTGGGCGGGCTGGGCGGCCTGCTTGGCAAGGTGCTCGGCGGCGGGCAAGGGGGAGCGGCCGGCGGTTCATCCGGCGGCGGTGGGCTTGGCGATCTGCTCGGCGGCCTGCTGGGCGGCGGGGCCGGCCAGCCTGGCGCGCCGGCGCCGCAGGCCGGCGAACAGGGGGGCGGTGTCGCCGGCTCGTTGCAGGATGCGGTCACCCGCATGGCCGGGCCGCAGGCCGGCGGCCTGCTGCGCCAGGCCATCGACTTTGCGCAGACGCCGAAAGGCGCCGCCATTCTCGCCGGTCTCGCCGGGCTGATGCTGAACAAGGCCGGCCGCACCGTCTCGGGCCGGGCGGCGCAGCTGGGCGGCGCGGCGCTGGTCGGCGGCCTCGCCTACAAGGCGATGCAGGAATGGCAGGCCGGTTCCAGCCCGGCGCAGACGCAGGCCAGTACGCCCACGCCAGCCCCCGCCGGCTCCGGCTTCGAGGCCGCCAGCCAGACCCATGACGGCGCGCTGGCGCTGGTGCAGGCGATGATCGCCGCCGCCGCCGCCGACGGTCAGGTCGATGACGCGGAGCGGGCCAAGATCACCGGCGCTCTGGGGCCCGCCCTGCCGCACGACGCGGTGGAGTTCCTGAACGCCGCCTTCGCCAATCCGTTGTCGCCGGAACAGCTGGCCGACCTGGCGGCCAGCCCGGAACATGCGGCGCAAATCTATGAAGCGGCGCGACTGACCGTTGACCCCGACACGCCGGCCGAGCAGGATTTTCTGGCGCGGCTCAAGAACAGCCTTGGCCTGGATGAGGGGCTGGTTGCCCATCTCGACGCCGCCGCGCTCAGCGCCCGCGCCTGATCGCCAGATGCGCCGCCTTCCCGTGCGCCCGCCCCGCATGCGCCGGGCCGGGCCCGGCCACTGGGGGCGGCGCATCCCCCCGCCGCATGTCCTGCCTGATCAGGCGATATCTGATCATTTGGCCCGAGCCCCGTTTTCTGGTGTGAGCGACGGTTGTCGGCCACGATGATGACGCAATATCCGTTCACCGGCTTTGACGGCCAGGCCTGAGGCCTGCCGTTTTCCACCCGCCCGCATTTCCGGAGCCCTGTCCCGCCCATGCTGCATCGCCGCTCGTTTCTGACTGCCTCAGCCGCCACCGCCGCCCTGGCCGCGGCAGGTTTTCCGGTTGGCGCGCTGGCTGAGGCTGGCCTCAAACTTGGCGCGCCGGCGCCGTTCTCGTTCGAAGCGCTGAAGGCGCGGGCGAAGGCCCTGGCCGCGCAGCCTTACAAGGCCGCCCCGTCGCCGGATCCGACGGTGCTCGACGCCATCGACTATGATGCGCACGGCAAGATCAAGTTCCGCCCGCAGGACGCCCTGTTCGCCGATGGGCCTGGCGCGTTTCCGGTGACTTTCTTCCACCTCGGCCGCTTCTTCCAGCGACCGGTGCGCATGCGCGTGGTGAAGGACGGCAAGGCGCGGGAAATCATTTACGAGGCGCGCTATTTCGACATGCCGAAGGATTCCGTGGCGCGGAAGCTGAAGGAAAACTCCGGCTTCGCCGGTTTCCGCTTCCAGGAAAGCCGCTTCGGCGACCAGAAGACCAAGCCGTGGCAGACCAATGACTGGGTCGCTTTCCTCGGCGCCTCCTATTTCCGCGCCATTGGCGGATTGTACCAGTACGGCCTCTCGGCGCGCGGCGTCGCCATTGATTCCGCTGTGGCCGGCAAGGGCGAGGAATTCCCGGATTTCACCGAGATCTATTTCCAGACGCCGACCAATGACGGCCCCACCGTGACCATTTTCGCGCTGCTGGAAGGCCCTTCCGTCACCGGCGCCTATCGCTTCGACATGACGCGCGGCAAGGACGACGTGGTGATGGACATCACCGCTTCCCTGAACGTGCGCCAGGCGGTGACGCGCCTTGGCCTCGCGCCGCTGACCTCCATGTACTGGTTCTCCGAAACCGCCAAGCCGACCATGGCCGACTGGCGGCCGGAGGTTCACGATTCCGATGGCCTCGCCATGTGGACGGGGGCCGGCGAGCGCATCTGGCGGCCGCTCAACAATCCGCCCTACATCACCGCGTCGGCCTTTTCCGACGACAATCCGCGCGGTTTCGGCCTGATGCAGCGCGACCGCAATGTCGATCATTACCTCGACGGCGTGCACTACGAGCGGCGGCCCAGCGCCTGGGTCGAGCCCATCGGCGGCTGGGGCAAGGGCGCGGTGGAGCTGGTGGAGCTGACCACGGACGATGAGATTCACGACAATATCGTCGCCATGTGGACGCCAGCCGCGCCGGCGACGCCGGGCCAGACCCATGACATCCGTTATCGCCTGTACTGGGTGAACGACGATCCTTTCTTCCCGGACAGCCTGGCGAAATGCGTCGCCACCCGCCTCGGCAATGGCGGCGTGCCCGGCCAGCCGCGCCCGAAAGGCGTGCGCAAGTTCATGGTCGAGTTTCTTGGCGGGCCGCTCAGGGATCTCAAATTCGGCGAAAAGCCGGAGGTCGTGCTCAGCGCCTCGCGCGGCAAGTTCTCATACGTCTTCACCGAGGCGGTGCCGGACGACATTCCCGGCCACTGGCGCGCCCAGTTCGACTTCTCCGCCGAGGGCACGGCGCCGGTGGACCTGCGCTGCTACCTGCGACTTGGCGACAAGGTGCTGACCGAGACCTGGCTGTACCAGTATTTCCCCAACCGGGGGTGAGCGCCGGCCCGGTCCTGGCCGATGCCGGAGGGGCTGATCCGTCGGTCCCTGGCCCATGCCCGTTCGACAGGCGAAAGCCTGGCGGGGCCGGAGCCTGGCGGCGGACATCAATCGCCGAAACCCGTGGTTATAACGACGCAGCCCTGCGCCCATGACGGCCCCGCGACGGCCTGCCGTGGACGGCCATCCGGCCTGGTCAGGCGCTGTCTCGTTGGGGAGGCCGGCGGTTATCTGGGCGTCATGCCGCCGCCGCATGGCGCCGCAGCCGGAAATAATGTAATATTGGAACATTGCATTAGTGGCCGTCCGCGATCGCTCGTGGAGCAGAGGGGTTTGCCGTGAGTTCAGGCGCAGGCGTCGCATGGAACGGAACAGAGGGGGCGGGCCCTGGAGCCGCGCCAGCAAGCCGTCACGCTCATGAGCACCATCACGGCCACGATCGCCATGATCATGACCATGCCCAACCGGGCCGTGACCACGGGGACGGGACAGCGCGAATCCAGCCGCAACAGCCGGGCTTCTCCCTGATGCGGACATCGCTGGCCGAGCGGCTGCTGCTGGCAGCGGCGTTGTCGGCGTTGTTGTGGCTCGCCATCGCCGGAGTGCTGTGGTCATGAGCGCGCCGGTTCCTTCTCTCACCCTGTCCGTCCAGGCCAGGCCAGCGCTTTCGCCGGCGGCTTCTCCGGCGCTGCGTTTTGACAATGTGACGCTTGGCTATGACCGGCGCCCGGCGGTGCATCATCTGCACCTGGACATCGCGCCGGGATCGCTCACCGCCATCGTTGGCCCCAACGGCGCTGGCAAATCGACGCTGCTGAAGGCGGCGGCGGGACTGATCCGGCCGCTCGACGGCGTCATCCAGCGCGGCGTTCCGGCGCGGCGGACCGCTTATCTCCCCCAGGCGGCGGCGCTCGACAACAGTTTCCCCCTCACGGTCTATGATCTGGTCGCCATGGGACTGTGGGAGCGTTGCGGCCTGTTCGGACGCATCGGCCGCCGGGATGCGCCGCGCATCGCCGACGCCTTGCGCGCCGTGGGGCTCACTGGCCTGGAGAGCCAGCCCATCGGCGCGCTCTCGGGCGGCCAGCTGCAGCGCGCCCTGTTCGCCAGGCTGCTGTTGCAGGACGCGGCGCTGATTCTGCTGGACGAGCCGTTCAACGCCCTCGACGCCGCCACCATCGCTGATCTGACAGCCCTGATTCACAGCTGGCGCAACGAGGGCCGCACCGTGCTCGCCGCCCTGCACGATCTGGAGCTGGTGCGCGCTTCATTTCCGCAGACCCTGCTGCTGGCGCGCGAAATGATCGCCTATGGGCCGACCGACGTGGCGCTGACCGGGGCCAACCTGGCGCGCGCGCGCCGCATGAGCGAAGCGCCTGATCCGCACGCCGCGCCCTGCGTTCGCGCCGCCTGACAGACACAGCGCGAGCGCGCGCCAGACCCCGGATAATGTCCTTCCATGCACGCCATTTACGCCTGGCTGATCGGGCCGTTCGTCGAATTCGACTTCCTGCGCCGGGCGCTGACAGGCGCGCTGGCCCTGTCGCTGTCCGGCGCGCCGGTCGGCGTGTTCCTGATGCTGCGCCGCATGAGCCTGACCGGCGACGCCATGGCGCACGCCATCCTGCCGGGCGCCGCCATCGGCTATCTGCTCTATGGTCTGTCGCTGCCGGCGATGACTTTCGGCGGTCTTGCCGCCGGCTTTGTCGTGGCGCTGCTGGCCGGGGCGGTGGCGCGGCTCACCCAGTTGCGCGAGGACGCCTCCATGGCGGCGTTTTATCTGCTGTCGCTGGCGCTGGGCGTCACCATCGTCTCGTTGCGCGGCTCCAACGTCGACCTGCTGCACGTGCTGTTCGGCTCGGTGCTGGCGCTGGACGACGCCACGCTGATCCTGCTTGGCGCCGTGGCGGTCATCACCCTGTTCACCCTGGCGGCGCTGTGGCGGCCGCTGGTGGTGGAGTGCGTCGATCCGGGGTTTTTGCGCTCGGTCAGTCGCGCCGGCGCGCCGACGCACCTGATTTTCCTTGTGCTGCTGGTGCTCAACCTGGTGGCGGGGTTCCATGCCCTGGGCACGTTGCTGGCGGTGGGCGTCATCGTGCTGCCGGCGGTCTCGGCCCGGTTCTGGGCGCGTCAGGTCACCGGCATGGCCGGCGTCGCCATCGTCGTGGCGGCGCTGTCGGGATGGCTGGGCCTGGCGCTGTCCTATCACCACGGCCTGCCGGCCGGGCCGGCGATCATTCTGGTGGCCGGAGGCATCTACGTGCTGTCGCTGCTCCTCGGCCGGGTGGGCGGACTGGTGTGGCGGGCGCTGCCCGGGCGGCACCTGGAAGCATGACGGGCGCCCTGGACATGGCTGGCCTCTGGAACATGGCTGGCTTCCCGGGGCGGGGGCTTTCACTTTTGCCGCGCTGACCAATATATCTGTGTCAGCCATTCAGGAGCGGCGCGCCGGTTGCCGGCGCATCCTGCTCCTTATCCTGTCAGCGCAACGCCGCTGCGGCGCAGGGTTGTCCCTGCGCCCGAGTCATTTCCGGAGGCCCCCATGCCAGACATGCCCGAGACGAACACAGGCGCTGATGCGTCCGGCAAGATTCCCGTCACCGTGCTCACCGGCTACCTTGGCGCTGGCAAGACGACCCTGCTCAACCGCATTCTCAGCGAGCCGCATGGCAAGAAGTTCGCCGTCATCGTCAACGAGTTCGGCGAGGTGGGCATCGACAACGACCTCGTCGTCGGCGCCGACGAAGAAGTGTTCGAGATGAACAATGGCTGCGTCTGCTGCACGGTGCGCGGCGACCTGATCCGCATCATCGACGGACTGATGAAGCGCAAGGGCGGCTTTGACGGCATCATCGTCGAGACCACCGGTCTTGCCGATCCCGCCCCCGTGGCGCAGACCTTCTTCATGGATCAGGACGTGCAGGACCGCACCCGCCTTGACGCGGTGGTGACGGTGGTGGACGCCAAATGGCTGACCCAGCGCCTGAAGGACGCGCCGGAAGCGCACAACCAGATCGCCTTCGCCGACGTGCTGATCCTCAACAAGACCGATCTGGTGACGCCGGAGGAACTGGCGGCGGTGGAGGCGCAGGTGCGCGCCATCAATCCTTACGCCCGGCTGCACCGCACGCAGAACGCTAAGGTCGCCATCGACGACGTGCTCGGCCGCAACGCCTTTGATCTCGACCGCATCATGGAGCTGGAGCCGGATTTCCTGGAGGAGGGCCACCACGCCCACCACGACAGCGACATCCAGTCCGTGGCGGTGACCGTGGACGGCGACGTCGATCCCGACAAATTCCTGCCCTGGCTCAATGATTACGCCCAGCGCGAGGGCGCCAACCTGCTGCGCTCCAAGGGCATCCTGGCCTTCCGCGGCGAGCCGAAACGCTTCGTCTTCCAGGGCGTGCACATGATGCTGGATGGCGATTTGCAGCGCGACTGGCGCCCGGACGAGAAGCGCACGTCGAAGATTGTGATGATCGGTCGCGATCTGGATCGGGAAGCCATTGAGAAGGCGTTCCGCGCCTGCGCCGTTTGATTGTTGGTGACGCCATGACCTCTGCCGCCCCGAACGCCACGGCCGCCGGCGCCGTGACTTCCCTGCTCGATCATGTGCGGCCGCTCGACGCGGGCGCGCATGTGACCGGCGCCGCCTTCGCTGGCGAAACGGCGATGCTGGCCCTCGGCGACGGCTGCGTGCTGCTGTGCGACGCGGCTGGCGAGCGGCGCGTCGACGCCCACCCCGGCGGCGCGGTGCTGGCCGCCGTTGGCGCCGGCGACATCTTCGTCACCGGCGGTGATGACGGGCGCGTCGTCGCCACGCAGGCGAATGGCGAAACCCGCACCATTTCCGACGAGAAGGGCCGCTGGATCGATGCGGTGGCCGCCAGCGGCGGGGCCATCGCCTGGAGTTGCGGCAAGCAGGTGGCGGCGCGCGACGCCAAAGGGAACGTGCGCCGGATGGAGGCGCCGTCGAGCGTGCGCGGCATTGCCTTCGCGCCAAAAGGCTACCGGCTTGGTCTCGCCCATTACAACGGCGCCAGCCTGTGGTTTCCCAACACGGACGCTGCGCCGGAAGCACTGTTCTGGAAGGGCTCGCACCTCGACGCCTGTTTCTCGCCAGACGGCCGCTTCTTCATCACCTCCATGCAGGAGAACATGCTGCACGGCTGGCGGCTCGCCGATAAAAAGGACATGCGCATGTCCGGCTATCCCGCCAAGCCGCGCTCGCTGTCCTGGTCGCATGACGGACTGTGGATGGCCTCGTCCGGCGCCGACGCCGCCATCATCTGGCCGTTCGAAGCCAAGGACGGCCCCATGGGCAAGGCGCCGCGCGAATGTGGCGTGCGTCCGGCGAAGGTGACCCAGGTCGCTTTCCATCCGCAGGCGCTGATCATCGCGATTGGTTACGATGACGGCGCGGTGATGCTGGTGCGGCTGACCGACAATTCCGAACTGATGGCGCGCATGCCGGCTCCCGGCGGCCCGGTGACGGCGATGGCCTGGGACGCCAAAGGCAAGCGGCTGGTGTTTGGAACCGCCGATGGCGCCGGCGGCCTGCTGACCCTGCCGGTCTGAGCAGGCCGCCATGGTCATGTCGTGGTTCGGCAGGAAGCCGGCGGCGGACCGGACCCTCAGCGATCGCATTCGCGCATGGGCGGCGGCGGCCTGCGGCGGCGATCCTGAAACGCGGTTTTCGGTGAATGAGATCATCTGCCGCGATCCTTCCTGCCCGGGAACGGAGACGGTGATCCTGGTGATGGCGCCGGGCGTGAAAACCCGGGCGCTGAAGATCGCCCGCCCGATGGCGGAGGTGACAGAACAGGACGTTCTTCAGGCTGTCGCGGACAGCGCGTGAAACGGGAGGCGGGCATGGTTGATCTGCCAGCGGACTGGACGGCGCCGCCGTTTCCCCAGCGCCAGCTGCTGGAGGGGCAGTGGACGCGGCTGGAGCCGCTTGATCCCCGGCGGCATGGCGATGATCTGGCGGCGGCGTTTCGCGGCGCTGACGCGGTCTGGACCTGGCTGTCGCCCGCCGCGCCCGCCGATGACGCCGGCCTGCGCGCCATCCTCGCCGACGTGGCGGCGCGCCCTGGCGTACTGCCTTACGCGGTCGTGGAGCGTGGCGGCGGCCGGGCGCGCGGTTTCCTGACCATCATGGAGATCCGGCCGGCCGATGGCGTGGCCGAAATCGGTTATGTGGCGTTCGCGCCGGGCCTGCAGAGAACGCGCGAGGCGACGGAGGCGGTGTTCCTGTTGCTGCGCCAGCTGTTCTCTGCCGGCTATCGGCGCGTGGAATGGAAGTGCGACAACGACAACGGCCCGTCGCGCCGGGCCGCCGCGCGCTTCGGTTTCCAGTACGAGGGCCTGTTTCGCCAGCATATGGCGCGCAAGGGCCGCAACCGCGACACCGCCTGGTTCGCCATGCTCGATCATGAGTGGCCGGCGCACGCGCGGGCGTTCGCCGCCTGGCTGGCCCCGGAAAATTTTGACGGCGCGGGACGGCAACGGGCGTCGTTGCGCCAGGGCCATCCTGGCGTCGCATGAAGCGCTCTGGCGATGGTGGAGCGGCGCACCCATCCTGATGAACAACATGGAGGGGATTAGTCCGAGCCAGATTTTTCGGGGCGTCGTGATGTTGGCTGATGTGGGGCGACGCCGGTTTTTTGTTGGATTCCGGCGATTCACCAGAAGCTTACTTCATGGCCATTAGTGGTATGGCCTTGGGCGGCAAAAATCATCTATCCTCCCGGAGTATTCGGCGCTGAACGCATCAGATGAGATGCGGACCGGCGCGCGACGCGCGCCGGAGCAGGGAGGACGTGAGCATGGTTGAAGCCGGGAAGCACAGGGAAAATTCGTTGGTCAGGCCGGCGCGGCCGCGCGCTGTCATGAGGGCGCTGGCGCTGGGGACGGTCGCCCTCGCCGCCGTCTGGAGCCATGCCGCCGGCGCCCAGGGTGGGCCGGCCCTGCCGGATCCGGCGACGACCGACCCGGTGAAGCTCGGCTGGATGCAGGGCTCGCCGCCGCCGAAGGACAAGACGATCCGGGCCGCCGACGGCAGCATGCTGAAATTCCCGCAGATCCGCTGGTCGTTCAATCACATGCGCGAGCTGCTGCCGACGCGCGGCGTGCGCCATGCGGAAACGCCTTCCACGCTGGCTGCGCAGCCGGCCGAACTGGATGGCCTGGCGTTCAGGACCATGACCGGCGCCGATATGACCTGGAAGGAGATGCTGGCGAACACCTACACCGACAGCATTCTGGTGATGCACGACGGCAAGGTGATTTACGAGCGCTATTTCGGCGCCGCCGCGCCGCACCGGCCGCACCAGGCCATGTCGGTCACCAAATCGTTCGTCGGCACGTTGGCGGCCATGCTGGCGGCGCAAGGCAAGCTTGACCCTCAGGCGCCTGTCACCAAATATGTGCCCGAACTGAAGGATTCAGCCTATGGCGACGCCACGGTGCGCGACGTCATGGATATGCGCATCGGCGTCAAATACACCGAGAACTACGCCGATCCGACGTCGAGCATCTGGGACTACGCCCGGGCGGGCGGCATCCTGCCGCGACCGCCCGGCTACAAGGGGCCGGACAATTTCGCCGAATTCCTCGCGGCGCTGCCCAAGGAAGGGCCGCACGGCAAGGACTTCGCCTACAAGACCAGCAACGCGGAGGTGCTGGCGTGGATCGTGCGGCGGGCCGGCGGCAAGTCGCTGGCGGAATTGCTGCGCGAGCAGATCTGGGAGCCGATGGGCGCCGATGACGACGCCTATTTCCTCATGGACCCGGCCGGCGATGAATCTGGCGGCGGCGGTCTGAACGCCACCCTGCGCGACATGGCCCGCTTCGGCGAACTGATGCGCAACGACGGCAAGATCGGCGATCGCCAGGTAATTCCGGCCAGCGTCATCGCTGACATCCGCAACGGCGGCGACCGCGAAGCTTTCGCTGCGGCCGGCTACAAGACGCTGCCCGGCTGGTCCTATCGCGACATGTGGTGGGTGACCGATAACGCCAACAAGGCCTTCATGGCGCGCGGCATCCATGGCCAGTCAATTTATGTGGACCCGGCGGCGAAGATGGTGATCGTCCGCTTCGCCTCGCATCCGATTGCCGCCAACGCCGCCAACGACCCCCTGACCCTGCCCGCCTTTTCCGCCATGGCGGCGCATCTGATGAAGCAGAAGCCCTGATGCGAGGCGTGACGGCGGTTTTGTCGCCGCCGTCACGCCACGACAGAATCGTTATGCCGCCGTTTGCATGATGCAGATGCTCGGGTTAGAGCAGTTCTTGTCGGGCATCCCGACCAGCTGGAGCATCCGGGAGACACTGTCATAATGACACGGCAGAGTGGCGAGCCCCCGGAGGGAAACGCTGGTGAGCGCCAGACGATAACCAGACGGTCAACGGGCGGAGCCGGGCATTCCGTTGGTTTTGCCCGCGCGCTTGCCAAACGCCTTTTGCCCCTTGGCGTCCGGAACTGGTTGCGCCGGGGGCTGGTGACATTCGGCGGTAGCAACCGCCTGGCGCGTCGTCTGCTTGGCGCTGGTGGAGCGTCCTATCGATATGTCCCGCCAGAGCGCCCGGCCGATCTCGCCGAAATTCTTGAGGAGCTGGGGCCAGGCATTGGTTTTTCCATTGTCACGCCGACATGGAACACGCCGCCCGCCCTGCTGGAGGCGATGGTCCGTTCCGTGCAGGCGCAGTGGTATCCGCACTGGCAGTTGATCCTGGCCGACGACGCCAGTTCGTCGCCGGAAACGCGCGCGGCGTTGGCGCAGATCGCTGATCCCCGCATTCAGGTGCTGTTCACGGAGCAGAACGGCGGGATTTCGGCCGCCACCAACCGCGCCATCGCCGCGGCGACGGGCGATTACATCGTTTTTCTCGATCACGACGACGAACTGGCGGTGGACTGCCTGTATGAGCTGGCGCGGGCGATTCGCGATACGGGCGCTGATTATCTGTATAGCGACGAGGACAAGCTTTCGCCGCGCGGCCGGCATTTCGAGCCGTTCTTCAAGCCGGACTGGTCGCCCGATACGCTGATGAGCATCATGTACACCTGCCACGTCAGTTGCGTGCGCCGGGCGCTGCTGGAGGAGACGGGACTGCTGCGCCCAGAGTACGATGGCAGCCAGGACTGGGATCTGGTGCTGCGGATTTCCGAAAAGGCGCGGCGCATCGTGCATATTCCCAAGGTGCTGTATCACTGGCGCGTCAATCCAGGCTCCGCTGCGGGTGGTCAGGACGTCAAGCCCTATGCGATCGAAGCCGGCAAACGGGCGCGGCAGGACGCGCTGGCGCGGCGCGGCATCTCCGGCGAGCTGGAGCCGGCGCCGGAAGCGCGGGGCTTTTTCCGCGTGCGTCCGCACATGCAGGGCGCGCCGCTGATATCCATTATCATTCCCAGCAAGAATAACGGCCGGGTGCTCGGCGTGTGTCTGGAGTCCATCCGGACGAAGTCCAGTTACCAGAATTTTCAGATTGTGGTGCTGGACAATGGATCGACAGACGCCGCCACCTTGGGAATGCTGGAAGAGGAGCGGCGCCGGGGCGTGAAGGTTATTCGCCACGACGCGCCCTTCAACTATTCGGAACTGAACAATATTGGCGCGCGCCAGTCCGATGGCGAATTGTTGCTGTTTCTCAATGATGACACCGAGGTCATCACCCCTGACTGGCTGGAGCGCATGGCCGGTTTCGCGCAGCTGCCGCACATCGGTGCGGTTGGCGCCAAATTGTTGTACCCGCAGAGGCGGACCGTGCAGCATGTGGGGGTGATCAATTCGGAGGTTGGCCCGGTTCACGCCCTGCAGCATGAGCCGGCCGACGCGCCTGGCCACTTTCTTAGGAATGTCATGGAGTATAACTGGCTTGCCGTCACCGGGGCCTGTTTGATGCTCATGCGCTCAAAGTTTTACGCGGCAGGCGGTTTCAATGAGCAACTAGCCGTTGCTTATAATGACGTCGACCTCTGCTTCCGTCTCCATGAACGCGGTTACTACAATATCGTGGCGACGGCGGCGCAATTGCTACATCATGAATCGATCAGCCGGGGCGATGATTTGGCGGATCCAGTAAAACGGGCGCGTCTCGATGCTGATCGGGAGAAGCTTTATGGCGCACATCCAAGTCTCCGCAACCGGGACCCGTTTTACAATCCCAATTTCCATCCGCGGGGCGCGCACTTCGAGCTTGCGGGCTGATGGCTTTGACCAGCAGGCGTAGCCTGAAAGCCTGACCGTTATCTGAACCGCGCAAACGGGGCGGGGTCTCCGACGGCGCCGCCCACATTCCTGAGACCATAGTCCGTGACCAGCTCCACCCCCGCCAACGCCGGCATGACCGGCCGCCTCTGGCTGCTGATTTTGCTGATGTCCGCCCTGTGGGGCGGCGGCTTCATGTTCATCAAGTTCGCTCTCACGGGTTTTGCGCCATTCAGCGTGGTGGCCGGACGGGTGGGGGTGGCCGCGGTTGCGCTCGGTCTCATCGTGGCGGTGGGACGGCAGCGCCTGCCGCGTCAGGTGAGGGTGTGGCGGGCGTTCTTCATCATGGGGGCGCTCAATAACCTGATCCCGTGGATGATGGTGGCGTGGGCGCAGACGCAGATTCCCTCCAGCATGGCCGCCATTCTCAACGCGCCAACGCCATTGCTGACGGCGGTGATGGCGCATCTGCTGACCGATGACGAAAAGCTAACGCGGCAAAAGTTCACCGGAGTTCTCGCCGGCATGTTGGGCGTCGCCCTGGTGGTGGGGCCAGGCGTGCTTTCCGGCGTGGACAGAGCCGTGCTGGCCCAGGTCACCTGCCTGTCGGCGACCGTCAGCTATGCGGCCTCCGCCGTGTATGGCCGGGTGTTCCGCAGCATGGACGTGACGCCGGTGGTCGCCGCCTTCGGTCAGCAACTGATGGTGGCCGCCGTCATCATTCCGCTGGCGCTCATCGTCGACCAGCCGTGGACCCACCCGGCGCCGGGAGCAGGAGCCGTCGCCGCGGTGCTGGCGCTGGGCGTGATCGCCACGGCGCTGCCCTATATCATTTTCTACCGGGTGCTGGCGGAGGCCGGCGCCACCAACCTGATGCTGGTGAACCTGCTGATCCCGGGATGGGCGGTGGCGCTCGGCGCCATGGCGCTGGGCGAGCGGTTGCCGCCCACGGCCTTCCTCGGCATGGCGATGGTTGGTCTGGGCCTTGCGGTGATCGACGGCCGGCTGTTTCCGGCGATCTGGCGCCGCCTGACGGGACGGGGCTGAGGCGGCCGGATCAGTTTCCCGCCAGTTGTGAAAAGGCGGCGACAACCTGTTCATAAACCGGACGCTTGAAGGGGATGATCAGGCCTGGCAGGCTGTCCATCGGCGCCCAGCGCCATTCGCTGAACTCCGCCCGGTGGCCGCCAGCGGGATGACGCACGTTGATCTCCGACTCGTTGCCGGTGAAACGCAGCGCGAACCACTTCTGCTTCTGGCCGCGATACCGTCCCCGCCATGAGCGGCGCAGAATCTCCTGCGGCAGGTCATAGCTGTACCAGTCCGGCGCTTCCGCAACCAGCTCAACGGAGCGAACGCTGGTTTCCTCATAAAGCTCGCGCAGCGCCGCCAGGTATGGCTCCTCCCCATCGTCTATGCCGCCCTGGGGCATTTGCCAGGAGTAGGCGGCGTTGACATGCTCCGGCCCTGCCTCGTTGCGCCTTCTGCCAACAAACACGTCGTTGTCGCGATTGAGCAGCATGACGCCGACGCACAGGCGATAGGGGAGTTTCAAAAAGCGCTTGTCGTCGTGCATTGCAGGCCTCGCCCGGGGGTAAAGTGCTGGCAATCAGGCGATCGTGGCTATCCGGTCCAACCGGGCCGGGTCCATCCTGCGCCTATGCTGCAGACCCGGAAGCGTTCCCGGGGGAGGTTGTTATGCCGGATGCGACCCCGCTCTGGCAATGGGCCGGCGACAGGCGGGTCATGCCGCGGCCATGTCATGACCGCGGCGCCGGACAGCCGGCGAGGCGGCCCCGCCGGAATGAAGCCGCAAACGCGCCGCAGCTTCCCGCCAGGGCCTGGCGCGCAAGCTCTTCGCGTCCCGCCGCGAAAGCACCGGTTGTTGCTGCTTCCCGATGGGCGCGTAACGCCAGGGGGCATGAAAAAGGCCCCGTCGGATGCGCCGGGGCCTTTCTCCTGTTCTTGTGTCGGCCGTCTCAGTTGGCCTTTGCCTTCTGGGCGTCGGCCGGCTTGGCGACGGCCGCGACCCGTCCGGTGCGCAGCAGCTCCAGGGCGGCCTGCAATTGCTTGTCCTTGGCCGGGTCCGGCGGAATGTAGGCGGATGAGCCAGACTGCTCCTCCGGCTCCTTGTCCTTGCTGGCCTTGTCTTTTGCGGCCTTGTCAGGGGCTGCCTTCCCCGCGTCGGGGGCTGCCTTGTCGTCCGGTTTCTTCTGGGCGGCGTCCTGCTGGTCCGCCGCCTTTTCCTTGTCACGGCGCTCCCCGGAAAGGTGCCCCTTCAGGCCGGCCTCACCCTTGGTTTCGTCCTTGCCCTTCCACTCGTCGGGAATGTCCTGCAGCACCACCATGTCCGGGTCGATGCCCTTGGCCTGGATCGAGCGGCCGGAGGGCGTGTAGTAGCGGGCGGTGGTGAGGCGCAGGGCGCCGTTGGAGCCGAGCGGGATGATGGTCTGCACCGAACCCTTGCCGAACGAACGGGTGCCGATCAGCGTGGCGCGCTTGTGGTCCTGCAGGGCGCCGGCGACGATTTCCGCCGCCGAGGCCGAGCCGCCGTTGATCAGCACGACCACCGGCTTGCCATTGGTCAGGTCGCCGTTGCGGGCGCTGAAGCGCTGGGTTTCATCGGCGTTGCGGCCACGGGTGGAGACGATCTCGCCCCGGTTCAGGAAGGCGTCGGAGACGTAAACCGCCTGATCGAGCAGGCCGCCACGGTTGTTGCGCAGATCAAGGACGTAGCCCTTGATCTTGTCCGCTCCGATTTCCTTGGTGGTCTTCTCGATGGCCGCCTTCACGTCGTCGAAGCTGTGCTCGATGAACTGGGTCAGGCGGATGTAGGCGATGTCGCCCTCGACGCGCGAGCGCACCGAGCGGATCGAGATCATCTCGCGGGTCAGCGTCACCTGCAGCGGGTCCTTGCGGCCCGGGCGCTGGATGGTGAGCGTCACCTTGGTGTTGACCGGGCCGCGCATCTTGTCGACGGCCTGGTTCAGCGCCATGCCCTGCACCGCTTCGCCATCGATTTTGGTGATGAGATCGTTGGTGAGGATGCCGGCGCGGGCGGCGGGGGTGTCGTCGATCGGCGTCACCACCTTGATCTGGCCGTCCTCCTGCGTCACCTCGATGCCGAGGCCGCCGAACTGGCCGCGCGTCTCCACCTGCATGTCCTTGAACGCCTTGGCGTCCATGTAGCTGGAATGGGGATCGAGCGATGAGAGCATGCCGTTGATGGCCGCCTCTATCATCTTGCTTTCGCTGGGCTTCTCGACGTAGTCGCTGCGGACTTTTTCAAAGACGTCGCCGAACAGGTTGAGCTGGCGGTAGATGTCTGGCGAGGCTGCAGTGGCGCTGGTCGTGGACATCAGCCGGGTCTGCGTCGCCACAAGCGACATGCCGACGCCCATCGCCACGCCGCACACCAGAATGGAAATCTTTCGCATTATCCGCGAGCCTTTTCGCCTTGAGACGCGCCCTGGGACCTGGACCACCAGGGCGTGGGGTCGATCGCCCCGCCATCCTTACGGAATTCGATGTAGAGGGCAGGGCCCGGATGTGCATCCGCCCGTGCGCCCCCGGTTGCTTCTGCGTTGTCAGGCGTCCCCGTGTTGACCTTGCCCGCGTCGCCGGCGCCGGACTGTCCCATGATGGCGACAGGTTCGCCGGCCAGAACGAACTGGCCGAGACTGACGTTGATCCGCTCCATGCCGGCCAGCAACACATAGTATCCACCGCCCGCATTTATGATCAAGAGTTGGCCGAACGAGCGGAACGGGCCAGCAAACGACACCCAACCATCAGATGGCGCCGAAACAACGGCGCCGGGCTGCGCCGCGATGGTAATTCCCTGGGTCTTGCCGCCCGCCGGGTCCGGCGCGCCAAAGGAAACCACCTCTTTTCCGCCAACCGGCAGCGGCAACTGGCCGCGCGCGTCGACGAAGGCGATCTTGGGCTCGAGGCGGGCGGGGTCCTTGAACGCCAGTGACGCCAGCTGGTCCTTGGCGTTCTTGAGGTCTTCCTCCGCCTTGCGCGCCGCTTCCGTATTGCGTTGGGCGGCGCCAAGCTCCGCCTCCAGCCTGGCGATGAGGCTTTTGAGGTCGGTCGCCTGTCTGGCCAGGGCGGCCGCCTGGTTGGTCTGGTCGGTGGTTTCCTGTTCAGCCCCGGCGAGGCGGGCCTGGCGGGCCTCGATCAGCGCCGTGAGACGCCGGCGCTCCTCGACGATCGCCTCCATTTCCCGGAACAGGGTCTGCTTGTCCGCCTTGATGGCGTCGCCGAGCCGCACCAGCTCCGCCAGGTCGCTGGCCAGGGCGCGGGTTTCCGCGCGCAGTTCCGGCAGCACGGCGCCCAGCAGAATCGAGGTGCGCACCGCCGTCAGCAGGTCATCGGGACTGGCGAGCACCGCCGGGGGCGGGCGCCGGCCGATGCGCTGCAACGCGGCCAGAACCTCAACGATGACGTCCTGCCGGCTCTGGAATGATTTGCGAATGGCCTCGGCGCTGTCGTTGAGGGTCGCGAGACGTGATTCGAGCTCGGCGATGCGCTCTTCCGTCGCCTGCACCTTGCTGGTGGTGTTCAGCAGGGCGCCGTTGAGGCGGGCGCGGTCCAGCTTGATGGCGGCGATCTCCGCTTCCAGACGGATCCGCGCCTCTTCGCTGGAATGCAGGCGGGTCTCGATGGCCTTCAGCTCGGCCTCCCGCGCGTCCTTCTCCGTCTGGCGGGCGTTGGCGCCCGGCTGCTGCTGGGCCAGGGCGACGCTGGCGGGACACATGGCGGCCAGCGTTGCGACCATGGCGCAGGCCATCGCGCTCTTCCTTGCGAAGCGCAAGGCGCGGGGAACGCGGCGCGAATGGGGCGGGAACGCGGGATGAACCATGTCCAGGTGTGCTCAGATGCTGTGCTCAGATGCTGTGCTCAGATGATGCGCTTAGATGCTTGTCGCGGGGCTGACAGGCGCGCGACGCAACGCCTCACATTGACTGATATGACGGCGAGGTAAACGCAGCCTTTGCATCATCAACCATTTTGTTGCGCGGGGGCGCCAGACCCGGCGCAGGTTGGAAGGCCAGCGACGGTCGGCCGCCGCCGTTGCGGGCGACAATCAATGGCAAACAAGGCGACGCGGTGGCGCCAGGCGCCGAAATGCGCAGGTTCAGCTACGGTGATAGGGATGACCGTCGATAATGGTCATCATCCGGTAAATCTGCTCCAGCGCCAGCACCCGCACCAGCTGGTGCGGCAGGGTCATGGCCCCGAAGGAGAGCACAAGCCGGGCCTGGTCGCGCACCGACGGATCAAGCCCGTCGGCGCCGCCGATGACGAAACACACGTGCTCGGCGCCGCCGTCGCGCAGGGCGGCGAAGCGCCCGGCGACCGCGTCGCTGTCGAGGGCGGGGCCGCGCTCGTCAAAGGCGATGAGGACGCCGCCCTGGGCCTTGCCGAGAATCGCCTGCGCTTCCTCGGCCTTGCGCCGGCCGGCGTCGGTGGCGCGGCTTTCGGGCAACTCCACCACATTGACCGCGCTGACGCCGAGCGGCCGCCCCTGGGCTGCAGCGCGCTGGTGGTAGCGGTCGGCCAGCTCCCGTTCCGGGCCGGCCTTCATGCGGCCAATGCAGATCAGCGAGATTTTCAAGGGCAGGCTCCCTCCCGGTCACCGGGGCCGCGCCCGACCGGAGCTGGGTCCGCCCTGCCGGCGCCTGACGGACGTCCGGCGTGGCGGCCGTTACATGCGCGCGCCGGTCCGGCGGCCGGGCGAACTCCATCCGCCGGGCCGGAATTCCGCCTGCGGGACAAGGCGGCCGGGGGGCTCTTTCAGGAGGCGGTTCCGGCGGCTGGCGCGGCGCCCCACATCTTTTCCAGATTGTAGAACACGCGGACTTCCGGGCGGAAAATGTGGATGATGAGATCGCCGGCGTCGACGAGCACCCAGTCGCAGGAGGGGAAGCCCTCGTCCTTGACGCCCTTGACGCCCGCCGCCTTCAGATCCTCGATCAGCTTCTCGGCGATCGAGCCCACGTGACGGTTGGAGCCGCCGGAGGCGATGATCATGGCGTCGGCCAGCGACGTCTTGCCCGTCAGGTCGAGCTGGACGATGTCTTCCGCCTTCATCTCGTCAAGGCTGTGCAAGGCGACCGAGAGGACATTGGCGAGGGCGACGTCCGCGTTGACGTCTGCGGCCTGCGGTTCGGTGTCCGGAATGCGATTGGGCATATGGTAGCGCGCCTGGTCCCTTGCGTGAAAAACGGTGTCTGAAAACTTTTTCCACCATAGCCCTTACGTCACCCAGGTTCAACGGAGCGGCGGGGGCTTTCCGCAGTCTCAGGGCGCGCCGGTTTCGCCGCCAGGCGTCTGCCCCGCGCCGGCGCGCAGCGCCGTGGACGACAATGGCGAGCGTGGCCCATGCAGCAGCACCCAGGCCGGGGTCGGCGCGGTGGCCAGCCGGAGCGCGTCGGCTTCCGGCAGGCGGGCGCCGGCGAATGTGCGGGCGGCGACCGAGGCGGTGGCGGCGAGGGTATGCCCCGGCCGGTCGATCACAGCCACCGGGATGCGGCGCATGATGTCGCGCCAGTGATGCCAGCGGTGCAGGGTCGCCATGCTGTCGCCGCCCATGATCCAGACGAAATGCACGTCCGGAAAGCGCCGTTGCAGCCAGACGATCGTATCGTGGCTGAATCTGGCGCCGATATCCTGCTCGAAACCGGTGACATGGTGGCGGGCGCGGCCGGCGACCGCGCGGACCTGGGCGATGCGCGCGGCGATGGGCGGCAGGCCGTTGACGTTCTTGAGCGGGTTGCCCGGCGTCACCAGCCACCAGATCCGGTCAAGCCCCAGCCGTTTCATCGCCTGGTCGGCGACAAGGCGATGGGCGGCGTGCGGCGGGTTGAACGAACCGCCATAGAGGCCGATGCGCGCGCCGGGGGCGAGCGGCGGCAATCGCCAGCGGGCGATCATGCGGCGCGCGCCCGAACAAAATCGCGGGCGCCTGTGTTACATTCAAAGGGAGGTAGCCGACGCAAGGAGGTTGTCATGTTCATCCACGTCACAGATCCGGTCGACAATACCCGCATTTTGCTGAACGCGTCATGCGTGCTGATGGTGCGCGGCACGGTTCATGGCGGATCGGCCATCTATCTGTCCACAAGCGCGGCGCACCACCCCGACGTGCTGCTGGCCCGGGAGACGCCGGAAGAGATGCAGGCGTTGCTGACCGGCGAAGCCGCGCCGGCGCGGACAATGACGGAGACGCCAGCGGAAATGGCGCGCCCGGCGCATTGATCCATCCGGGCGCGGCGGGGAGCTCAGGCGGGGCAGTCCGCCTGAAACCGTTGCTGGCGTGCAGGACGAGGCTCAGGGGCGGGTCTGGCCGGCGCCGCGCACCTTGTACTTGAACGAGGTGAGCTGTTCCGCCCCCACGGGCCCGCGCGCATGCATGCGGCCAGTGGCGATGCCGATTTCGCCGCCGAAACCGAACTCGCCGCCATCGGCGAACTGGGTTGAGGCGTTGTGCAGCACGATGGCCGAATCAACCTCGTTGAGGAAGCGCTCGGCCTTCTCCACGTTCTCGGTGATGATGCAGTCGGTGTGCTGGGAGCTCCAGGCGTTGATGTGCGCCAGGGCGCCGTCGAGGCCATCGACCAGACGCGCGGAGATGATCGCCTCCAGATATTCGACTCCCCAGTCCGCTTCCGACACATCGGTGACCCGCGCGTCGACGGCGCGGATGTCGGCGTCGCCGCGCACTTCGCAGCCGGCGTCAAGCAGCATGGAGACCAGGGGCGCGAGCAGACGCCCGGCGCCGGCGCGGTCGATCAGCAGCGTCTCGGCGGCGCCGCAGATGCTGGTGCGGCGCATCTTGGAGTTCAGGACCACGGCGCGGGCCGTTTCCAGATCGGCTTCGGCGTCGACATAGACGTGCACCAGCCCTTCCAGATGGGCGAACACGGGCACCCGGGCCTCGTTCTGCACCCGCTCCACCAGGCTTTTGCCGCCGCGCGGCACGATCACGTCGACAGCGCCGTTCAGGCCGCGCAGCATCTCGCCGACAGCGGCGCGATCGCGGGTGGGCACGAGCTGCACGGCGTCGGCGGGGACGCCGGCGGCGGCCAGCCCTTCCGACATGGCGCGGGCGATGGCGCTGGCCGAGCGGAAGCTGTCCGAACCGGAGCGCAGGATGACGGCGTTGCCCGCCTTCAGGCTCAGCGCGGCGGCATCGGCGGTGACGTTGGGGCGGCTCTCGAAAATGATGCCGATGACGCCGAGGGGCGTCGAAACGCGCTGGATGACCAAGCCATTGGGCCGCTCAAAAGTGGCCAGCACCTTGCCGACCGGATCGGGCAGGGCGGCGATGGCGGCGACGCCGTCGGCGATGGCGTTGATGCGGGCCCCGTCCAGCGCCAGCCGGTCGATATAGGCCTCGGTCTGGCCATTGGCGCGCGCCTCGGCGATGTCCTCGGCGTTGGCGGCGAGAATGCCGGCGCTGGCGCGGCGAATGGCGTCGGCGGCGGCAACCAGCGCCGCCGTGCGGGTTTCGGCGCTGGCCAGGGCCAGTTCACGGCGGGCGACGACGGCGCGTCGCCCCATGTCCGCCATCAGCGCGGCCACGTCCACGTCGGGCGCCGACGTCGCAACCTCAGTCGCAACTGGCGTCGCCGGACCGCGAACAGAGCTGGCTGCGCTGGCGGTGTGGGCGAGATGGGCTGCGGTGCTCATGGATGCGCCTTTGCGTGTTGCTCAACAAACGTGCGTGCGCCGGGCAGGCCGGCGATGAATGATTACGGTTATCATTATTGGCTGACGCGTCAGCCAATACAAGGGCGGCCTGACGGGTCGGCGGCCTCAGGCGGCGCCGGCAGCCCTGCCGGAGTACAGCCTCACCTCCGGTCCTGTCGCCTCAATTCGCCTCGTCCCTCGCAGCGGCGGTCAGCACCAGCACGTCGCGGTGGATCATCTCGGACCGGCCGGAATAGCCGACGATGGCGGCGATGTCGCCGCTGCCGTGCCCGGCGATGGCGCGGGCGTCGTCCGCGTCAAAATTGACGAGACCGCGCGCGACCACGGCGCCGGCCGGGTTTTTCACCAGCACCGGATCGCCACGGAGGAAGTCGCCGTCCACGGCGGTGACGCCGGCGGGCAGCAGGCTCTTGCCCCGGCGTAGCGCCGCCACGGCGCCCTCGTCGATGGTGACCGCGCCGCTGGTTTCGAGCAGGCCGCTGATCCACTTTTTGCGCGCCCTGGCCGGCGTTGAGCGCGACAGGAACCAGGTGGCCGGGCCGCCTTCGGCGATGCGGCGCAGCGGATGCTCCACCAGGCCGGAGGCGATGATCATATGGGCGCCGCCGTGGGTGGCGATCTTGCCGGCCTCGATCTTGGTGCGCATGCCGCCGCGCGAGAACTGGGAGGCGGCGCCGCCGGCCATGGCCTCGATTTCCACCGTGATGCGCGGCACCACCGGAATGTGCTTTGCGGACGGATCAGAGCCGGGCGGGGCGGTGTAGAGCCCGTCGATGTCGGAAAGCAGCACCAGCAGGTCGGCGTCGGCCATGGTGGCGACGCGGGCCGCCAGCCGGTCGTTATCGCCGTAGCGGATTTCGCTGGTGGCCACGGTGTCGTTTTCGTTGATGACGGGGATCGCCCGCCACTCCAGCAGTTTACCGACGGTAGCGCGGGCGTTGAGGTAGCGCCGGCGCTCCTCGGTGTCCCACAGGGTCACCAGCACCTGGCCGGCGGTGAGGCCGCGCGCGCCCAACGCCTCGGACCAGGTGCGGGCGAGGGCGATCTGGCCGACGGAGGCAGCGGCCTGGCTTTCCTCGAGCCGCAACGGGCCAAGCGGCAGCTTCAGCACGGCGCGCCCCAGCGAAATCGAGCCGGATGACACCACCAGCACGTCCTTGCCGGCCTGATGCAAGGCGGCGAGGTCATCGGCCAGGGCCGACAGCCATTGCTGGCGGACGCCGCCGCGCTCGCGATCGACCAGCAGGGATGAGCCGACCTTCACGACGATGCGACGGAAGCGGTCCAGGGCAGGAATCTCGGTCATGGCTGTCAGTCGCCGTTTAAATGCCCTCGCGAAAAAGCGGCTGCTGCTTTTTCGCGAGGGGATGCGTCGAAACCAGAAGGAGGGTCGCGCGCGCCCCGGATATGACGGAGCCAGAGCGAACCCCGGCGGTGGGCGGGATCCGCGCCGCGTCTGCTCTATACAGCAGGAACCTGTCGATCCGGAACGGGACTGACGCCGCGACCGGCAAAATCTTTCAGACCGGCGCCGGGCGGCCTTGCAACGGATCGCGCGAAGGGACTGCGCGAAGGGACCGCGGCAAGGATCGCGCAGCGATATGGCCTGGTGTCCCACTGGCTCACCGGGGGTCGTCCCGATCCGGGTTTTGCGACCTTGGGTCGCGCCGCGACGGGGCCGGATGGCCCGCCGCAGAGGCAGATCACGCCGGCGTGCAGCAAGTAAGTACTTGCGCCAGGGCGACGAAGGAGGCAGGAACAGGTTTCCTGTAATGGCTCCAGCCTTGGGCCCTGCAGGGTGCAGTTTCGGCGGGAGAGGTTCATGTCCAGCAGCATCCGTCAGCCATCCGACATGCTTGTCACGGTGTTCGGCGGCTCCGGCTTCGTTGGCCGTCACGTGGTGCGCGCGCTGGCGCGGCGGGGGTATCGCATTCGCGTCGCCGTGCGGCGGCCCGATCTGGCCTTCCATCTGCAACCGCTCGGCAATGTGGGACAGATTCACGCTGTTCAGGCCAATTTGCGTAACCGGCCCTCGGTGGTTCGCGCCATCGCCGGCGCCGACATCGTCGTCAACCTCGTCGGCATCATGCACCAGGGCGGCCGCCAGCGCTTCGACGCGGTGCATGGCTTTGGGGCCCGCGCCGTGGCGGAAGCCGCCAGCGCCGCTGGCGTCGAGCATCTTGTCCACATGTCCGCCCTTGGCGTCAGCGCCGATTCGGGCTCCGCCTACGCGCGCTCCAAGGCGAACGCCGAAGCCGCGGTGCGCGACGCCTTCCCTGGCGCCGTCATCCTGCGGCCGTCGGTGGTGTTCGGGCCGGAAGACCAGTTCTTCAACCGCTTCGCCCAGCTGGCGACCTTCATGCCGGTGCTGCCGCTGGTCGGCGCTGAAACCCGCATGCAGCCGGTGTTCGTTGGCGACGTGGCCGCCGCCGTGGTGAAGGCGATCGAGGGCGCGGCGACCCCAGGCGCCGCCTATGAACTCGGCGGGCCGGAAACGCTGACGGTGCGCGAGGCGGTGAAGTTCACCCTCGACGCCATCAGGCGGCGCCGTCCTGTCGTTGGCCTGCCGTTTTCGCTGGCGCGCCTGCAGGCGCTGGTTCTGGAAATCGCCCACACCCTGTCGCTGGGGCTGCTGCCGGAGAGCCTGCGGCTGACCCGCGACCAGGTGGAGCTGCTACGCCATGACAATGTGGTGTCCGACGCCGCGATCGCGGAGCGGCGCACCCTGGCGGATCTGGGCGTCAATGCCAGCGGCTTCGACGCCATTGTTCCAACCTATCTCTGGCGCTTCCGCCAGAAGGGCCAGTTCGAACCGCCGCCGCAGGTTGGCTCTGGCGCGCATGGCGCCGAGGTCTGAGCAGCGGCGCCAGCCGGATGACCGAACAGGAAAGCCGCCCCGGATGGGCGGCTTTTTGCTGGGCGGGACGGCTGTCGCGGGTCGCTTCTGGCAAAGCGCGGCGCGCCCGTCCGTGAACCTGCTGCGAGGCGGGATCAGGCGCGCGGCTGGCGCGGCATCAGTTCCATCAGCACCTGCGGCGCTTTCTTGCCGGCGGACCCGGCGATGGTTTCCAAGTTCTGCTCCACGCTCTCCACCCGGTAACCGCGCTCGCGCAGGGTGGCCAGCAGCTGGTCGGGCGAGGTTTTCAGCAGCGGCGCCAGATCGGCCAGACGCGCTTCCGTCATCAGCGGCAGGGCGCGGAAGGCCGGGTTGCCGGCGCGGCCCGGGCTGTTGAGGCCGGAGACGGCGAAGGGGATGGCGACCGCCAGGGACAGGACAAGCGGCAGGATCAGGGTCTTGCGCCTGGCGTAATTCACCAGCGGACGCCAGTTGCGGACCATGTGCAGGATGAACGGCGCCAGCAGCAGCATGCTCAGCCATTCGTGCATGGCGTGGAACGTGCGCGGCGTCCAGCGAAAGAACAGCGCCACGCCGGAAATGGCCGATACGAGGAAGAGACCGGTGGTCAGCGGCGTGGCGTAACGGTTGAGAAACCGGTTGTAGAGGCTGTTGGCGGCAGTGGGCATTGTGGTTCCGGAAGGCGTGCGGGGTGGGAACAGCGGGCAGGGAAGCCATCGCCGGCATGGGGGACAGCCTCTGGCGGCCTCTATCGCATTTCATGGGTCGCCGATACCGGGACGCGCCGAAAAAATGCGCCGGAACATAAAGTTAGAGTTATTCTGAAAAACCGGGCCGGCGCTGGCGCAGGGGCCTGGCGCCTCCGCCATCCGCCGCGGCCGGGCCCGGATTGCGCGGGTGGGCGCCTTACAGGGCCGCCGTTCCCTGCGGCGCCGCCAGTTCCGCGCGCTGCACGCTTTTGTGCACGTGCACCATCAGCGCGATGCCGAACAGCGGGGTCAACAGGTTCAGCACCGGCACGGCCACCACCAGCGCCGCCACCAGGCCAGCGCCGAATACGGTGGCGCGGTTGCGCAGGCGCATGGCTTCCGCCTCGGCCATGGGGCGGAAGCGCGCCGCCGCCATCTCGAAATACTCCCGCCCCAGCAGGTAGCCGTTGGCGATGAAAAACGCCGCCATGTTCACGCCCGGGATAAAGAACAGCAGCAGCGCGAACAGGTTGATCACCAGCGACAGGCCGGCGAAGCGCAAGCCGTAGAGCAGCGACAGGCCAACGGACAGCGGCTTGCCGGGAGGGTCTTCCGGATAGTCGGTTTTCTCCACCAGCTCGGCCGCGTCGTCGAGATAATAGCCGGAAACCAGCGCCGAAACTGGCGGGATCAGGAAGGCCAGCCCCACCATCAGCCCGGCGCCCGCCACGAAGAACGCCAGCGTGTCAAGGATCGGCCATGAGGCGCTCAGCGTGTGCGAGGCGAGGTAATGGTTCAGCAGGCGGGTGAGACCAAACCAGACGAGGCCGAGAATCAGCACGGTGAGGCCAATGGAGCGCAGCAGCATGCGCCGGAATGGCGGCGACACGATTTGCCGCAACGCCTGGATGGCGGCGTTGAGGATCTGCACAGGGCCGGTATGTCGCAGGCTGCTGATCAAGGAGGTCGCTCTCGTTACGGGCGTCTGGAAACGGCTTGGCCACACAAAGGTTACCGGGCGGGCGTAACCGCCTGTTTAACCGTTGCGGCCCTGCGCCGGCAAAACCGGCGCGGTTGTTGATGGTTTTTACGCCGCAATACGGGCGGGACGCGGCGTGGATATGGCGGCGCGGGGGCGCCAGTTCCAGACCTGGCGCGAATTCCGGCGCGCTGGCGGGCCTTCAGGCCAGCAGGCCGGCGCTGGCGCCGTCGGCGGTTTCCGTTGCGGCCTCCGGCGGCATGTCGGCGCTCCAGACCAGCTGCTTGTAGTCAAAGCCGGTTTCGATGGTTGGTTTGACGATGGCGAAATAGGGCGAGATGTCGAAATCCCGCGGCGCATACAGGCTGTGATGCCGGATGTGCAGGATTTCCGCCCGGGTGAAGCGCGTCATGTTCCGGCGTGCGGCGACCTCAAGGCGCGGCAGCACGGGATAGCGCACCAGCTCGAACGCCTGGGCGATCAGCGTGGAGCAGATGGCGCGGGTTGGCTCGCCGGAGCCGAGGGCGATCATGCGCCTCCGGAATCGCGACGGCGCCGGCAGGGGCAACAGATAGCGGCCGAGATCAATGACGTTGCGCAGGTCATAGGCCTGGCCGATGCGGGATCTGGCGTAGGCGACCACGGCGTCGCGGTCGTCCGGCGTCAGCGCCACCGGGCGGCAGATACGGACGCTGGCGGCGGCGTATTTCGACAGGGGCGCGGTGGTGACGCCGTGCTGCACGTCCGCCTCCACCAGCACGTGGGGATCGTGATCCGCGTGTGGCCTGCTCTCTCCTGGTCCTGGCTGCAACGGTGGAACCGGCCCGACATAGAGGGCGGCGTGGGACCAGCTCGACTGGGTGAGGTATTTGATGATCGAGGCGATGCGCGTCGCCCCCTCGACCAGCAACACGTCGCCCGGTTGCAGGGCGCGGGCGAGGGCTTCCGGGTCCGGCGGGGCCGACGGCCGGTAGCCGGGAAGCTCCTGCATGAGAAAGGCGGCGATCTTCCGCCCGAGCCAGGTGAGCGCGCTGTCCATGTCGTTTTGCCGAAGCTGGCCCTGTCAGGAGCCGGGCCTGTCAGCTCCGGCGGCCGCCGGTCCGCCTCCGGGCCTGTTCGGGGATCCGGCGGCGGGGGCGTTTTCAAACCCCGCCAGAGGGCATGTCTGCCAGAAGCGGTTGCGCCGCCAGCGTGCTGTTGCTGCTGGCGGGATGGTCGCCACCGGGGGCGTCGCAAATCCCCGGAGCGCGCTGTCCCATATGCCAGGAAGCTTACAGCATGCTCGGCAGAATGCGATCCGGCGGCCGGTGCCCGTCCATGAAGGTCTGGATGTTCAGGATCACCTTTTCGCCCATGTCGTGGCGGCTTTCGATGGTGGCGGAGCCGAGATGCGGCAGCAACACCACCTTGTTGGCGCGCGCCAGCTTCAGCAGTCGCGGATTGACCGCCGGGGCGTGCTCGAACACGTCGAGACCGGCGCCGGACAGTTCGTTGGCTTCCAGCATCCGCGCCATGGCGGTTTCGTCGATGATCTCGCCGCGCGCCGTGTTGACGATGATCGCCGAGGGCTTGAGCAGTTTGAGGCGCCGGGCCGACAGCAGGTGATAGGTGGCGGGCGTGTGCGGGCAGTTGACCGAGATGATGTCCATGCGGGCCAGCATCTGGTCGAGGGATTCCCAGTAGGTCGCCTCCAGCGCCTGCTCGGCGGCGGCGGGAACGCGACGGCGGTTGTGATAGTGGATCGACAGGCCAAAGGCGCGGGCGCGGCGGGCCAGGGCCTGGCCGATGCGGCCCATGCCGACGATGCCGAGACGCTTGCCGGTGATGCGCCGCCCCAGCATCCATGTAGGCGACCAGCCGGTCCATTCGTCGTCCGGCACCACCCGCGCGCCTTCGGCGATGCGGCGCGCCACGGCCAGGATCAGCGCCATGGTCATGTCGGCGGTGTCTTCCGTCAGGACGCCGGGAGTGTTGGTGACGGTGACGCCGCGCGCCAGCGCCTGCTGCACGTCGATATGGTCGACGCCGGCGCCGAAATTGGCGATGAGCCGCAATTGCGGGCCGGCCTGGGCGAGCACGGCGGAATCGATCATGTCGGTGATGGTGGGAACCAGCACGTCGGCCGTTTTCACCGCCTCGATCAGATCGGCCTGGCGCATGGGCGCGTCGTCATGGTTCAGCCGTACGTCGAACAGTTCCGCCATGCGGGTTTCGACCATGTCGGGAAGACGGCGGGTGACGACGACGAGTGGCTTCTTTTTTGTCATGACGCGTCCCAGGCAGGTGCTTTTCACGCAGCGTTAAGCAGGCTCGGGCGACACAGGGAGAGATCTGCGTCTCGGGACTCTGTAGCAGACAAGACCAGAAACACAACGCATCCAATCGTCGGACGGCCATGCGCCGGCCAGGATGGAAGGCCCCGGCGCCGGCGTCGCGGCCGATGCGCGGGATGGGAGATGGGGTATGGTTGGGGTTGGCCGGGTCAGGATGAGGCGGGCGGCGCTGGCGCCGGTCGCGGGCGTTCTGGCGCTGCTCGCGGCGTCCTTCGCGCCGGCGGGCGCCGCTGATGGGCCGAAGGGACCAGTCACCGGGCTGCCGTTGCCGCGCTATGTCAGTCTGAAGTCCGATCGCGTCAACCTGCGCCAGGGCCCCAACAAGGATCACGCCACCACCTGGGTGTACCACCGCGTCGGCCTGCCGGTGGAGATCACCGCCGAGTTCGAAACCTGGCGGCGCGTGCGCGATTCGGAGGGCGTGGAAGGCTGGGTGCTGCATTCGCTGCTGTCAGGCAAGCGCACGGCGCTGGCGGCGCCGTGGGAGAAGGCGGCGTTCGTGCCGATGTATCGCGAGGCGTCGGAAACCGCGCCGCTGGCGGCGAAGCTGGAGCCGAACGTCATTGTCCAGGTCAGGAAGTGCGACAAAACCTGGTGCCGGGTCGAGGTGGCGCGGCGCGAGGGGTTCGTGCGGCAGGACAAGCTGTGGGGCGTTTATCCGGGCGAGGTCGTCGACTGACCGCCCCGGGACGGCTTCAGGCTGGTCGCGAGAACATCCCCGGGCGGACGCTCCGCCCACGCCGTCAGCCCATGGCGCTGCATGGCGCGGCGGCGACTGGTCGCAGGGTTGCGGGCAGCAAAGAAAGACCGCCTGAAAAGACGGTCTTTTAAATCAGGGAATGGGGATGGGTCCAGGGGGGCATGGAGGCCCTGGCGGCCCCCAAAAAAACGCGGTCAGGAAACGCGGTCAGGAAGCCCGTTTTGGCCGCAGGCGCACCACCACGTCGACGCGGGCGATTTCCATGCCTTCCGGCGCTTCCGGCAAATTGGAGATGTTGATCGACGAGCCAGGAATATCCAGCAGCCGTTCCTCGCCCTCGACGAAGAAGTGGTGGTGGTCGCCGACATTGGTGTCGAAATAGGTGCGCGAACCATCGACAGCCACTTCACGCAGGAGGCCGACCTCGGTGAACTGGTGCAGCGTGTTGTAGACGGTGGCCAGGGAAACCGGAACACGGGCCTTGCTGGCTTCCTCGTACAGCATTTCAGCCGTGACGTGGCGGTCGCCCTTGGCGAACAGCAGCCAACCCAGCGAAACACGCTGGCGGGTGGGGCGCAGGCCGGCGCGACGCAGTTCCGCGCGCAGGGCATGCACCGGGCAGCCCTTCAGGCCATCCGTCTCGCCAGCAACAGTATCCACGCCGCGCAGGGCGTCGCCGTCAGTCATCAAAGCCATATCCCGTGATTTACGTTATTATCATAGGCAACGCGCGTGACGGCTGCAACCCGTGCGTTCTTTCAATGGCTTGCCTGCGACCACAAGGCCACTTCCCGGTCGCCGGCGGTTGCGCGGGTCTTCACGACGTTGGACGGCGCCGCCGGCCGACGCGGGCAATGACGCCGACGTCGACAATGTCCGGCTTTCGGCCGGGGCGGCAATCATGTTACAAGCGCCCGTGAAGACAGGCGACGGCCCAGCGTCCGGCTCCGGTCCTTCTCTTGCGCATTCGCCGCGCACCCACGATGTGATCCTTATCCAGGATCCACCCGCGATTTGTCAGGACGATGACCGACACTGCTCACAGCGCCACGCGTCAATCCAGCTTCACCTATGAAGAACTCCTCGCCTGCGGGCGCGGCGAACTGTTTGGGCCGGGCAACGCCCAGTTGCCCCTGCCGCCCATGCTGATGGTGCATCGCATCACCGACATCTCGGAAACGGGGGGTGACTTCGACAAGGGCTATGTCCGGGCTGAGTATGACGTCAGCCCTGACGACTGGTATTTTCCCTGCCATTTCCAGGGCAACCCGATCATGCCGGGCTGCCTCGGTCTCGACGGCATGTGGCAGATCACCGGTTTCTTCCTCGGTTGGCTCGGCGAGCCGGGCCGCGGCATGGCGCTCTCCACGGGCGAAGTGAAATTCAAGGGCATGGTGCGGCCGGGCGTGAAGCTGCTTGAATACGGCATCGACTTCAAACGCGTCATGCGCGGCCGGCTGGTGCTCGGCACGGCTGACGGCTGGCTGAAGGCGGACGGCGAGAAAATTTACGAGGCGAAGGATCTGCGCGTCGGGCTGTCCACCGCCTGACCAGAAGGCGGGCCGTGGGCCGCGCCGGACCAGCGGCGGCGGCATGGCGCAGGCATGACCCGGCGCCCTTTTGCGGATCAGGCGCCGCGGGCCATTGCGTCCTTCCCGGAAAAACACGATATGCTCCGATAACGCCTGGCGCGGTTCGCGCCGGCGACGGAATGAAGTCAGGCGCGCGTTCGCGCGTTCGCAAAACGATGCAGATCTGTGGGGAGCCGCGGCCTGAGGGCCATGGCGCCGCGCCGGTCCGGAGAAAGGAACAGCGGCTGATGAGGCGCGTCGTCGTTACCGGGATGGGCATTGTCTCATCCATTGGCAACAATATCGCGGAGGTGACGGAGTCGCTCCGTGAGGCCCGCTCCGGCATTTCGTTCGCCGAAGAATACGCCAAACTCGGCTTCCGCAGCCAGGTTTTCGGCAGGCCGACGCTCGCCCCGGAAACGGTGGTCGACCGCCGCGCCATGCGCTTCCTCGGCGAAGGCGCCGCCTGGAATCATGTGGCCATGGAGCAGGCGATCGCTGACGCGGGCCTGGAGCCGGGCGACATTTCCAGCGAGCGCACCGGCATCATCATGGGATCCGGCGGACCATCGGCCCGCACCATCGTCGAATCGGCCGACATCACCCGCAGCAAGGGCCCCAAGCGCGTCGGTCCGTTCGCCGTGCCGAAGGCGATGTCGTCAACCGCGTCGGCCACCCTCGCCACCTGGTTCAAGATTCGCGGCGTGAACTATTCGATTTCCTCGGCCTGCGCCACCTCGGTGCACTGCGCCGGCGCCGCCTACGAGCAGATCGCCTGGGGCAAGCAGGACATCGTTTTCGCCGGCGGCTGCGAGGAGCTGGACTGGAGCCTGTCGGTGCTGTTCGACGCCATGGGCGCCATGTCGAGCAAGTACAATGACCGTCCCTCGACCGCCTCGCGCGCCTATGACAAAAACCGCGATGGTTTCGTCATCGCTGGCGGCGCTGGCGTTCTGGTGCTCGAAGAGCTTGAGCATGCGAAGGCGCGCGGCGCCAAAATCTATGGCGAGGTCATTGGCTACGGCGCCACGTCCGATGGTTACGACATGGTCGCGCCCTCGGGCGAGGGCGCTGTCCGCTGCATGCGCCAGGCGCTGGCGACGGTGAAGCAGCCGATCTCCTACATCAACCCGCACGCCACTTCGACTCCCGTCGGCGACGACAAGGAGATCGAGGCGCTGCGCGAGGTTTTCGGCGCCGGCGACAAATGCCCGCCGATCTCGGCGACCAAGTCGCTGACCGGTCACTCCCTTGGCGCCACCGGCGTGCAGGAGACGATCTATTCACTGTTGATGATGCAGAACAATTTCATCTGCGAGAGCGCCCACATCGAGGAGCTTGACCCGGCGTTCGCCGACATGCCGATCGTGCGCAAGCGCATCGACAACGCGCAGCTGGAAACGGTTCTGACCAATTCGTTCGGCTTCGGCGGCACCAACGCGACGCTGGTGCTGAAGCACATGGATTCCTGATCCGCAGGGGCGGCGCGAGCAACCGCGCCAGGGTGGTTTCGCCGCAGCGTCACGCGAAGCGGCGGAAGCGCCTTTCAGGCTGGCTTGACGCATGTCCGGCGGGAGAGGCGACCTTCGCCCTCGCGCCGGGAATGCCTGGCGCGCGCGCCATATGGATTTGAAACTGGCGCGGCCTCCGCAGTTCAGGCAGCTTCCTGACCGGATCCGTTGCAAACTGGCGCGTCGCCGGCGGCGGCCGCATGGAGAGGACCACACATGGCGTTGATGGCGGGCAAGCGCGGCCTCATCATGGGCGTTGCCAACAACCATTCGATCGCCTGGGGCATCGCCCAGGCCCTGGCCGCCGAAGGGGCCGAACTGGCTTTCACCTATCAGGGCGATTCCCTGCGCAAACGGGTCGCCCCGCTGGTGGCGTCCCTCGGCGCCGACGTGCTGCTGCCCTGCGACGTCGAGGATATCGACAGCGTCGACGCCGTGTTCGCCGCCCTGCAGGAAAAGTGGGGCAAGATCGATTTTCTCGTTCACGCCATCGCCTTCTCCGACAAGAACGAGCTGAAGGGCCGCTACGCCGACACCACCCGCGCCAATTTCTCGCGCACCATGGTGATCTCATGCTTCTCGTTCACCGAGATCGCCAAACGGGCGGCGGCGATGATGCCGGACGGCGGCGCCATGCTGACGCTGAGCTTCATGGCCGACCGGGTGATGCCAAACTATAACGTCATGGGCGTGGCCAAGGCGGCGCTTGAGCAGAGCGTGCGTTACCTCGCCGCCGACTTTGGGCCGGATGCGGTGCGCGTCAACGCCATTTCCGCCGGGCCGGTGCGCACCCTGGCCGGCGCCGGCGTCAACGACGCCCGGCTGATGTTCAACTATCAGAAGGCGCATGCGCCGCTGCGGCGCTCGGTGTCGATCGAGGAGATCGGCAAATCGGCGCTGTACCTGCTGTCGGACTGGTCGTCGGGCGTGACTGGCGAGATCCACTATGTGGACAGCGGCTACAATATCATCGCCATGCCGCGCACGTCCGAACTGAAGGCGCAGGAAGACGCGCAGGCGAAGGCGGAAGAGGTCTGAAGGGGCCGGACCTGGAGGAAAGCCGCCTCTGGCGGCGGCGTCGGTCGCGCGCCTGCAAATGATCGGCCGTGAGGCAGATTTTGGCGCCCCCAAGCGAAGGCGGTAACGGAAACGCGGCCCTTTGGGGTCGCTTTTTTGTTGCCGTTACTGGTTCTTCCGGTCGTAAAAGCCTGGCGGGGCAAGGGGCGTCAGGTGTGTCCTTGCGCACACAGCACAAAAAATGGCAGCGATGCTGCCATGAATTTTGTTGCGCCATTTTGCGACGCGCCCTATCAGTAGACCTGCAGCATCTGCTGCATGCCCTCCGTGGGCGTTTCCTCCCTAGACTTCAAGGGCAGCGCTTCATGCGCGGCCCTTTTTTCTTTTCGGGGGTGAGACTATCCAGGCTGGTATCATTTGCAACGAAATTTTTTACAAAAAATGCCGGATAGTGAGATTTTCGTGAGCCTTGCAGGGCCGGAAACCACTGCCGCCGGAGGCTGCGCCGGCGCGGCGCGGCGGGGCCTGGCGCCGGATATTTCGTCAAGTATCTGTTATCACATTTATTCCGGGCGCCCGCCTGTCATGACATTGTCATGATCGTTCCAGGCAGTGCTGGCGCGACGTGCGACATTTTGCGCCATGCGCGGAGGTTGCGCGCGCCTTGTGCGCCCCCCATTGCACCTGAGCCAACGGCTTTCGCCGGAGCCTTGCGGCTGGCGCGGCGGGAATGGCTCTTCGGGCTTCGCCGTTCATCCTGTTCCAGGGAGCGCCCATGACGTTTCTGGTGAAAATCTGCGGCCTGCGCGACGCGGCGACGCTGGACGTCGCCCTGACGGCTGGCGCGGGCATGGTGGGCTTCGTCCACTTCGCCCGCAGTCCACGCCATCTGGAGCTGGCGGACGCGGCGCGGCTGGTCGCCAGGGCGCGGGCGCAGGGCCAGGCGCAGAGCGTGGTGCTGGCTGTCGATCCCGACGATGACACGGTGGCGCGCATCGTGGACGAGGTGAAGCCGGACTGGCTGCAACTGCACGGCGCCGAGACGCCGGAGCGGGTGGCGGACATCCAGGCGGCGCATGACGTCGGCCTCATCAAGGCGATAGGCGTTTCCGGCCCGGAGGACGTGACGCGGGCCCTGACCTACGACGCCGCCGATCTGCTGCTGCTTGACGCCCGGCCGCCGCGCGACGCCACCCGCCCTGGCGGCAATGGCGTTGTCTTCGACTGGGCGCTGGCGGGTGATGCGCGGCTGCCGCCGTTCCTGCTGTCGGGCGGTTTGCATCCAGATAATGTGGCCGAGGCCATCACTGGCCTTGCCGGGCAGGCGTCGCTGGCTGGCGTTGACGTCTCGTCGGGAGTAGAGAATGCGCCAGGCGTCAAGGATACGGCGCTGGTCGGCGCGTTCATTCGCGCGGCAGTCGGCGCGGCTTGCCCGCGCCCGAGCATGAAGGAACCGGTTGCGTGAGCGCTTCTTCCCACTCCGCTTCGCCGCAGGCGGGGCAACGGCCCAATTCCTATCGCAGCGGCCCTGACGCGCGCGGCCGCTTTGGCCTTTACGGCGGCCAGTTCGTTGCCGAGACGCTGATGCCGCTCGTGCACGAACTGGAAGCGGCGTGGGCTGACGCCAAGGCCGACCCGGAGTTTCACGCGGAGTTGCAGCGCCATCTGGCCACCTATGTCGGTCGCCCCAGCCCGCTTTATTACGCCGAGCGCCTGACGGAGCACCTGCGCGGGGAGGCCCGCAAGGCCGGCGGCGACGGCGGCGCCAAAATCTACCTGAAACGCGAAGAGCTGAACCACACCGGCTCGCACAAGGTGAACAACGTGCTCGGCCAGATCCTGCTGGCCCGCCGCATGGGCAAGCGGCGCATCATCGCCGAAACCGGCGCCGGCCAGCATGGCGTCGCCACCGCCACCCTGTGCGCCCGTTTCGGCCTCGAATGCATCGTGTACATGGGCGCGGTGGACGTGGAGCGGCAGATGCCGAACGTCTTCCGCATGCGCATGCTCGGCGCCACGGTGGTTCCGGTGGAGTCCGGTTCGCGCACGCTCAAGGACGCCATGAACGAGGCGATGCGCGACTGGGTCACCAACGTCAGCAGCACTTTCTACTGCATTGGCACGGTGGCGGGCATGCACCCCTATCCGGCCATGGTGCGGGATTTCCAGTCGATCATCGGCAATGAAACCCGGGAGCAGATGCTGGCGGCGGAAGGCCGCCTGCCTGACAGCCTGGTCGCCTGCATCGGCGGCGGCTCCAACGCCATGGGCCTGTTCCATCCGTTTCTCGACGACCCGGAGGTCGTGATCTATGGCGTCGAGGCGGCCGGTCACGGCATTTCATCGGGCCTGCACGCGGCGTCGATCGCCGGCGGCCGCCCAGGCGTGCTGCACGGCAACCGGACCTATCTGCTGATGGACGCCGACGGCCAGATCACGGAGGCCCACTCCATTTCGGCTGGCCTCGACTATCCGGGCATCGGCCCGGAGCACGCCTGGCTGCATGACATGGGCCGCGTGAACTATCTCAGCGCCACCGATGACGAGGCGCTGGCGGCGTTCCAGCTGCTGACCCGGCTGGAAGGCATCATTCCGGCGCTGGAGCCCGCGCACGCCCTGGCCCGCGTCATCGAGCTGGCGCCGCAGAAGCCACAGGATCACCTCATGGTCGTCAGCCTTTCCGGGCGCGGCGACAAGGACGTGCCCCAGGTGGCCGACATACTTGGTCCAAATCTGGACGGTAACAGGGGTGGAGCACAGGCATGAGCGCGGTGGAAGCAAAAACGGCGGCCGCGGCGCAACCGGCGTCTGGCGTCGCAACGGGCGTGGCGCGCATTGACGCGCGGTTCGCCGCCTGCAAGGCGGAAGGCCGCGCCGCGCTGGTCACCTTCCTGACGGCGGGCGATCCGGATTTCGAAACCTCGGCCGGCATCATCGCGGCCCTGCCGGCGGCCGGCGCGGATGTGATCGAGATCGGCATGCCGTTCACCGATCCCATGGCCGACGGTCCGTCGATCCAGGCCGCGGGCCTGCGCGCCCTTCACGCCGGGCAGACGCAGATCCGCACCCTGGAGCTGGTGCGCCGCTTTCGCGAGCGCGACCAGGCGACCCCGATCATCCTGATGGGCTACTACAATCCCATCTACGTCTATGGCGTGGAGCGTTTCCTCGCGGACGCCAAAGCGGCCGGGGTGGATGGGCTGATCGTGGTCGATCTGCCGCCGGAGGAGGACGACGAGTTGTGCCTGCCGGCGCTGCAGGCGGGGCTCGCCTTCATCCGTCTGGCCACCCCGACGACGGATGACGCGCGCCTGCCGGTGGTTCTCGCCAATACGGCGGGCTTTGTGTACTACGTGTCGATCACCGGCATCACCGGTTCGGCGACGCCGGATTTCGGCCAGGTCGGCGCGGCCATCGCCCGCATCAAGCGGCACACCACCCTGCCGGTGGTGGTCGGCTTCGGCGTCAAGAACGCGAAGCACGCGGCGGCCGTGGCGGCCACGGGCGCTGACGGCGTGGTGGTGGGCTCGGCGCTGGTCGACCGCATCCGCGACACGCTGGATGGCGCGGGCAAGGCAACCGCCGCGACCCATGACGCCGTGGTTTCGCTGGCGGGCGAACTGGCCCGGGGGGTGCGCGCCGGTCGCGCGTGAGGGCGCGTCCATGGCGGATGAATGGCGGTCGCTACCGGGCGGCCGCCTTGAAATTGCGCGATTGCACCCTTTATTGAGGGCGCTCATCCAGAGCAGAAGCCGGACTGAACCGGGGATGGCTCTGGCTTGTTGGTATGACGGGTGTTCCTGAGGCGAAGGGGTCTTCGCTTTGGGGAAAGCCGCCCAGGAGCATGGTCCAGGTCCGCCGCCCACGGCGGCTCTGGCATCCGGCGCCTCCGGCCAGGGTTTTTCCGGTGATGCACGGCTCACGGAAACGGCCCTGTCTCTTCGATTTGACGCATTTTCTCCACGGAAAGTGGCTGCCATTTTCCCGAAGATGCACCAGCCGGCGGGCGCGACGCAGAAGGTCAAGGGTTCATGAACTGGATTTCCGACGTCGTCCGGCCGAAGATCAAGACGCTGTTCAAGCGGGAAGTGCCCGAGAACCTCTGGATCAAGTGCCCCGATACCGGGCAGATGGTGTTCCACAAGGAAGTGGAAGCCAACCAGTTCGTCATTCCCGGCTCGGACTTCCATCTGCGCATGTCAGCGACGGCGCGGCTGAAGGCGATGTTTGACCAGGAGACCTGGGAGGAAATCAGCTTCCCGGAGGCGCCGCTTGATCCGCTGAAATTCCGCGACGAGAAGAAGTACGTCGACCGGCTGCGCGACGCCAAGGCCAAGACCGGCGCGGTGGACGCGGTGCGGGTCGGGGCCGGCGCGGTGGAAGGCGCCCAGATGGTCGTCGCGGTGCAGGACTTTGACTTCATGGGCGGTTCGCTCGGCATGGCCGCCGGCGAAGCGGTGATCGCGGCGCTTGAGACCGCCGTCGCCCGCCACACGCCCTGCGTGCTGTTCGCCGCCTCCGGCGGGGCCCGCATGCAGGAGGGCATGTTCTCGCTGATGCAGATGCCGCGCACCACCGTGGCGGTGCGCCATATGCGCGAGGCGGGCCTGCCCTACATCGTCGTGCTGACCAACCCGACCACCGGCGGCGTCACCGCCTCCTACGCCATGCTGGGCGACGTGCACATCGCCGAGCCGGGGGCGCTGATCGGCTTCGCCGGGCCGCGCGTCATTGAGCAGACCATCCGCGAGAAGCTGCCGCCGGGGTTCCAGCGCGCCGAATATCTCAAGGACCACGGCATGGTCGACATGGTCATCCACCGACACGACCTGAAGGCCACCATCGCCCGTCTGTGCCGCCTGCTGATGAAGCAGCCGGCGCGCGACGACGGCGACGCCATCGCCCGCGCTGACGCGCCGGCTGAGGCTGTCGCCGGCTGATCCGGACTGGGCGGCCGGGCTTTGGTCCGGCGACCGCTGGCCTGAAACAGGTTCTGGCGAAGCGGCGCGCTTCGCCCGGGCCGTTTCTTTCCTGACGCAAAAGGGGCGCTGCCTGCGGGACGCGCCCTCGATGCAACTTCCCGGCAAAAACGGCGTTGCCGTCATCGTTGCCGGAACTGCTTTGGGCGGACGCCGCACATGAGCCAGGGTCCAATGGGCGGCGACACTTCCGACGTCCTGATCGCGCGATTTCTCGGCCTGCATCCGAAGGCCATCGACCTGTCGCTGGACCGGATCCGCCATCTGCTGACCGCGCTCGGTTCGCCCGAAAAGCGTCTGCCGCCGGTGATCCATGTGGCCGGCACCAACGGCAAGGGCTCGACCATCGCCTTCATGCGGACGATCCTGGAAGCAGCGGGCCTCGCCGTTCACGTCTACACCTCGCCGCATCTGGTGCGTTTTCACGAGCGCATCCGTCTTGGCCGCCGCGGCGGACCGGGCGTTTTTGTTGACGAGGACGTGCTGGTGGAGGCGCTGCGCGCCTGTGAGCAGGTCAACGCCGGCCAGCCGATCACCGTATTCGAGATCACCACCGCCGCGGCGCTGAAGTTGTTCAGCGAGCATCCGGCCGACGTGCTGCTGCTGGAGGTCGGACTTGGCGGGCGCTACGACGCCACCAATGTGATTGACGCGCCGGTGGCGGCGATCGTGACTCCGGTATCACAGGATCACGCGGAGTTCCTCGGCACGGACGTGCTGGCCATCGCCCGCGAAAAGGCCGGCGTGTTCAAGGCCGACTGCCCGGCGGTCATCGCCGCCCAGCCGCGCGACGTCAGCCGCGAGCTGGAGGAGGCGGCGCTGCGCGTCGGCGCGATTCCATTCGTTGGCGGCCAGGATTTCCAGGCGCGCGAGGAAAATGGCCGGCTGATCTACGAAGACGTCCATGGCCTGCTCGATCTGCCGTTGCCGCGGCTCGGCGGGCGCCACCAGCACGTCAACGCTGGCGCGGCCATCGCCGCGCTGCGCGCCGCCGGCATGAGCAATTTGTCGGAGAGCGCCATCGAGCGCGGGTTGCTTGGGGCCGAATGGCCGGCGCGCATGCAGCGGCTGCGGGAGGGGCGGCTATTGTCGCTGGCCCCGGCCGGGGCGGAAATCTGGCTCGACGGCGGCCATAATCCCGCTGGCGGCCGCGCCCTCGCCGCCGCTTTGGCCGATCTGGAGGAGCGGAGCCCGGCGCCGCTGGTGATGATCGTCGGCATGCTCGGCGCCAAGGACAGCGAAGGCTTCCTGGCGCCGTTCGCCGGACTGGCGCACGATGTCATCGCCGTGCCGATCCCTGGCCAGATGGCGGCGCGTCCCGCCGCTGAAGTGGCGCAGATCGCGCTGGGGGCCGGCATGCGGGCTGAAACGGCGACCAGCGTCGAAACCGCGCTGATCGCCACCAGCCGCCGTGTCTGGGCCCGGCCGCCGCGCATCCTGATCGCCGGTTCGCTGTATCTGGCCGGCGAGGTGCTGGCGGCAAACGGCACGCCGCCGGTCTGAGGTGGAGTCCGCCTGGCCGCCGGGGGATCGTCAAAGCGGACTGCCGCTCAGGGCCTACCCATTGGGGGGCCGTCCGCCGTTCCGGCCGAAGACCGCGCCCGTTGCGATCGTTCCCTGGAAATAGTCACTGTCATTACGGCCGGTCTGATCCGGCGTCCGCGAAACGCCGCCGCCATGGCAGCGCCGGCCGCCAGACACGAATGCCCGCGACAGGCGCGGGCATGGGTGATGGATGCAATTGTTGCTCCAGTCGGCGAAGCCGAAGCCAGCTTCGCCATCTGGCCGTGTGGGGGGATCAGGCGACCGAGGTCTGGATCCAGCGCGACAGGTCGCCCTTGGGCGCGGCGCCGACCTTTTGCGACGCCAGCTTGCCGTCCTTGAACACCATCAGGGTCGGGATCGAGCGGATGCCGAGCTGGGCGGCGACGGCTGGGTTTTCGTCGATATTCAGCTTGACGATGCGGACCTTGTCGCCGAGCTCGCCGGAGATTTCCTCGAGCGCCGGGCCGATCATGCGGCAGGGGCCGCACCATTCCGCCCAGAAATCGACGACAACCGGAACGCTGGACTTGAGAACGTCGGCCTCGAAGGTCGCGTCAGTGACTTTTGCGGTCGCCATGTCATGCCTTTCCGCGAGTGGGCTCGCGACTCGTGCTGTCTGTCTGCTGGAAGCTAGGTAGCCCCTGGGAGAGGGTCAAGGTCGGCGGCCGCGCAAATCCGACATGTCCGCACGTCATGCAACGCCCCGCCGCCAGAAGCGTCAGAGACGGGCGAGCGCCGCGCGACAGGTCGCCTCCTCCAGCTCCAGAATGCGCGGGCCGTCCGCGTAGACCAGCAGGGGCCGGACGGCGCGATCGGGCCAGGCCTGGCGCAACAGGGCCGCGTACAGCGCCAGCTGCGTCACATAGGCCTGGGGCGGCGGCGCGTCGCCGGCAAGACTGGCCAGTTTGAAATCAGCCAGCCACACCGTGTCGGCGGTCACCGCCAGCCGGTCGATCTGGCCGGAAACCGGCGTCGGGCCGCGGCCGGGCAGGTTGACGTTGCCGGCGATGGGCGCCTCGGCGATGGCGTGGGGCCCGAACAGCGGCGCCAGCTGCGGCGCGGCGACAAGGCCAAGGGCGCTGTCGACGATCCACGCCTGGCGCTCCGGCTGCAGAAACGCCGGATCGTCCGGGGCGAGGGTGGCTGCGCGGCGCGTCACATAGCGCCGGGCGAGCGCGGCCCGGTCGGCGGCCGGGGCGGCGGGCAGGTGTTCCAGCAGCGTGTGCAATAGCGCCCCGGCAAAGCGCGCCGCCTCCCGCGCAGCAATGGTTTCGCTGGTCTGGCGCGCGCTGGCGCCAGCCGGCTGCAGGGGCGCGGCGCGTGAGGGGCTGATGGGCGCCGGCGGTGGTTCCTCGCGGGCGGCGGGAGCGAACAGCCAGTCCGGCGCCGGCGCCAGCTGGCGCGGCGCCGGCGCTTCCCCGGGCGCAGCCACGACGCGACCGCTGGCCAGCACGCGGGTGACGGCGCCGCTGGCCGGATCGGCGACGCTCTGCACCGTGTCGGCCGCAGCGAACGCCGCGTCGACCATGCCGTACCAGCTTTCCGGCGGCAGGTTCTTCTGGTTGCGGGCGAAATAGGGGGCGACGATCAGCCGTCGTTTCGCGCGGGTCAGCGCCACATACAGCAGGCGGTTGTGCTCCTCGCGCTCGCGCGCGGCTTCCGCTCCTGCGGCTTCGCGCAGGGCGGCGGGGCGGGCGGCCGCCGGCGGCAGCCACACCGGCAGCGGCGTGAAGCGGCCGTTGATCCGCACGTCCAGCGGCAATACGGCGGGCGGGCGGGCGTTGAAGCGGCAGGCGTCGGCCAGCACGACCACGTCTGCTTCCAGGCCCTTGGCGCCGTGCACGGTCATGACGCGGATTTCGCCGCGTGATTCGTCCATGTCGCGCTTGACGTCGTGGGCTGCGTCGCCGAAGCGGGCGATGAAGCCGGCGAGCGAGGGCGTCGCCTGGCGTTCGTGGCCCAGCGCCAGGGCGAGGAATTCATCGATGGCGTCGCCGGCCTCGGCGCCCAGCCGGGCGACCAGCGCCGTGCGGCCGCCCATGGGGCCAAGCAGGGTGGCGTAAAAGCCGAAGGCGCCGCGTTCGCCCGCCAGTTTTTGCAGGGCGCGCAGCAGCTCCAGCCCGCGCCGGGCGGCGTCATGGCTCCCAGCCTTTTCAGCCAGCGCCGCGTGCAGGGAAAGCGGGCCGCGCCGGGCGGCGATGGCCATCAGGTCGTCATCATCGAGGCCGGCGAGCGGGGTTTTCAGGAAGGCGGCGAGGGTCAGGTCGTCCTCGGGCAGCAGCGCGGCGCGCCCGGCCGCCAGCAGGTCGAGCACGGCGATATGGTCGCCGAGGGTCAGGCGGTCGGCGCCGGCGACCTTCAGGCCCGCCGCTTTCAGGGCGCTGATGATGGCGTCGAACAGGGCGCCGCGCTTGCGCACCAACACCAGGACTTCGCCGGGGAGGGTGCGTCGGCCGGTTTCATCGCCGTCGCGCGTCAGCCTGGCGATCTCGTCGGCGATGCGGCCGGCGAGGGCGACGACGGGGGAGGTGGGGTCGGGCGCGTCCACCGGCGCGTCCCAGGCCTCGGGCTCCGCGTCCTCGTCGGCGACGACGGGCTCCCAGATTTCCACCCGGCCGTGCTGGCCGATGCGGCTGGTCTCATGCACCGTGCCGGCGCGGGCGCCGTCGTCCCCGTCAAAAGCGAGGCCGGCGAAGTGTTCGGGCACGCCGAACACCAGATCAACAGCGGCGAGCACCGCGGGGGCCGAGCGGAACGAGACGTTGAGGGGAACGCTTTCGAAGCGGGCGCCGACATCAGCCAGGACCTTGCGGTAGTGGCGCTCGCTGTCGGCGAAGGCGCGGGGCTCCGCGCCCTGGAAGCCATAGATCGACTGCTTGGGATCGCCGACAGCGAAGACGGAGCGGCGCAGCCGGCCGGCGGCGTCCACGGTCTCGCTGGCGCTGAACTCGCCGGTGAGGGCGCGCAGGATGTCCCACTGGGCCGGGTTGGTGTCCTGGGCCTCATCGACCAGCACGTGGTCGATGCCGGCGTCCAGCTTGTGCAGGATCCAGCTGGCCGCGTCGGAGCGGAGCAGCAGCGTGCGGGTCTTGCCGATCAGATCGTCGAAATCGAGGGCGCCGCGCGCATGCTTGATGGCCTCGACCCGCCCGGCGATGGCTTCGGCCAGTGTCAGCAACGCGTCGGTGCGTTGCAGGACGCGGGCGGCCCTGCGCCGGTCCTCCAGCTCCGCCAGCCGGTCGCGCTCGGCGCGCAGGGCTTCGGCGACGGCGGGATCAACGCTTTTGGTCGGGAAGCCCTTGTCGGCGCGTGGTTCGCCGTCCGACTTGAAAAACACGTCGAGATAGAGGCCGAGCCGTTCAGTCTCATCGCCGGACGCCAGGGCGGCGCGCAGCGTATCGGCCAGCTTCTGGTCGTTCTTCGAGCCAGCCGACAGGGCCGTGACCAGGTCAGGCCATTCCCCGGGGGCGTACCCATCGTGGAGCATGGACTGCTCAATGGCGGCCAGGGTTTCGCCCGGGCGCAGGCCAAGGCTTGCCGCCAGCGCCGCCATGGCGTCCGCGTGGCTGATCGCCTCCTCACGCAACTGGCGGGCCTGGCGGATGGCGGCGCGCAGGGCGGCGTCGAAGGCGTCGCCGGCGGCGGCGAGGCTGACGATGGTCAGGGCGTCGCCGAGGCCGGCGTCTTCACCGCGCGCCGCCAGGGTGAGCACGGCGCGGCGCGCCTGGGTGAAGATTTCCTCGCTGGCCGCCTCGTCCAGCACCTCGAACCGGGCCGGAACATTGGCCTCGAACGGGGCCAGGTGCAGCACGCGCTCGCAGAAGGCGTGAATGGTCTCGATCTTCAGCCCGCCGGGGGTTTCGACGGCGCGGGCGAACAGGCGACGGGCGGCGTCGAGCCGGGCCCGGGCCGGGCGGCGGCCCTCCAGCGTCGTCAGTTCGGCGGTCAGCGCCGCGTCATCGAGCCCAACCCAGCCAGCGAGGCGATCGAACACTTTCACCGCCATGTGGGCGGCCGCCGCCTTGGTGTAGGTGAGGCAGAGAATGCGGCCGGGCGCGGCGCCCTCCAGCAGCAGCCGCAGCACCCGATCCACCAGCACCTTGGTCTTGCCGGAGCCGGCGTTGGCCGACACGAAGGCGGAAATGAACGGGTCGGCGGCGAGGCGCTGGGCTTGCGTGGCGCGGCTGACCGGATCGGGCGTGACGCTGGGGGATTGGTCGCTCATTCCGCGTCCTCCCCGCCGGCCCGGGCCCATTCGCGCACGCGGGCCAAATGGTCGTAATCGTTGTAACGTCTGGCGTATTTGGCGTAAGGCCGGGCCGGCCAGGCGGCGCCGCCGGCGCGATAGCGGCTGATCAGCTTCACGAAACCCTCGGCGTGGGCGCGGATAATGTCGTCAACGCTGCGGGTTTCGTCCTTGCCCGGCTTCACCGGCTTTTCCGTTATGGGCGGCTCGCCGCCGCTCATCTGCACATAGACCAGATTCACTGGCCAGGTTCCGGCGGGCGCTTCCGGGAAAGCCCCCTGGCGCAGCATGTGCGCCTCCAGGGTGAGCTGCGGCGCGAAGCCGGCGAACACTTCCTTCGCCGTGGGCGCCTGTCCGGTCTTGAAGTCGACAATGGTCATGACGCCGTCGCGGCCGATCTCGATGCGATCGGCGCGGCCGCGCAGGGTGAAGCTGTCGCCGGCGCCGAGCGGGATTTCCAGCCGGCCGCTCACCTCGGCCAGCACGCGCTCCAGACCCGGGCGGCGCTGGCGCTCCCAGCCCACATGGCCCTGGGCGATGCGGGTGAAGCGCGGCCACCACTGCGCCCGCACATCGGGATAGGCCTCCAGATCGCGAAACGCGTCTTCACCCAGCGTCATCAGTTCGGCCAGCGGATCGGCGGGCAGCCCGGTTGGCCAGGTTTCGGCGAATTTGCCGACCGCCTCATGGATGATCGAACCGCGATCCGAGGCGCCCGGCGGCGTCGCCAGTTCGTCGAGCGGATCGAGGCCGAGCACGTGACGGGCGTAGACGGCGTAAGGATCGCGCACCAGGGTTTCCACCTCGGTGACCGACAGCGAGCGGGGAACCAGCTCCACCGGCGGAACCGGGGCCGGGCGGCGCAGCGGCGCGACGCGCGGCGGCGCCTCAAGCCGGGCGACGAGGTCAAGGAAGCGCTGGCCGCGCGCCACAGCCTGCGCCCAGGCGTCATCGGTTCTGAGGCCGCCGCCCGCCGGCGCGCCGGGGGTGGTGGTCAGCGCCTTGATGCGCTGCAGGAAGCGGGAGGGCACGGTGGGGGCGCCGCCGCGCTTGGCGGCGCGGGTGATGACCACGTCGCGGGTTCCCATGGCCGAGACGAAATCGTGGGCGGTCTGGCCGATGCGCCGCTCGGGCGGCTGCATGCCCAGCGCTGTCGCCATGGGCCGGTTGAGAAACGCGTCGGTGCGCGCCGCCGGCGGCCACACGGCTTCATCCAGGCCGCCCAACACCACCCGGTCAGACTCGATCAGCCGGGCCTCCAGTAGGCCGAAGATGCGCACGCGGCGATGGGCGCCGCGGCCGCGGCCATCGCCCTCGCTGCGCACCATGCGGCCGTTGGCGAGGCCGGCGAACAGCGCCGGATAGTCCTCCAGCCGGCCCGGCAATTCGCAATCATGCGCCAGCGCCACGTCGTCGAACAGTTGCAGGAGGGCGGCGCCGTCAGCGCTTTCCTGAAGGATCGCAGCCGCTTGCGGCGCTCCGGTTTCCTGCTCTTCAGGTTTCCGTGCGCCAGGTTCCTGCGCTCCAGGTTGCGGCGCGCCGGTTTCCTGCCCATTCGCCTCCTGCGCTGCGAGGCGCAGCAACGTTTCCCGGTGGGCGCGCAGCATGGCGACGAGATCGCCCCTGGCCGCCGCTTCCCGAAGCGGGGCCAGGGCGTGCTCCAGCCGGTCAATGGCCATGGCGATGCGGGTCCAGTCACCATCACGCAGGCGTTTCAGCGGGCGCGCGGCGAACGCTCCGTTCGCCTCCTGACGGCGGGCCTCAAGGATGGCGCGCAGGCCGTGCAAGCCGGCTGGCGGTTCGGGGCCGCGCAGCAGGCCGATTTCCAGGGCGGCGGCGACGCGGCGCGCGACGGCGCGCGGCCAGCCGAGGGTGACGCGCGGGTGGGCCAGCAGGGCGACAAGCTGGCGCGGGGCGCAATTGCTGGCGGCGGCTTCCGCCGCCAGGCGGGCGAAGCGCCCGGCGCTGGTCCGCGCCAGCGGGCTGCCGGCGGAATCGTCGGCCTCGACGCCCCAGCGCTTCAGATCGGCGCAGACGCGCTCGGCCAGATCACGATCCGGGGTGATCAGCGCCACCGTTGTCTCGGGCTGCTCCAGCATCTCGCGAATGGCGATGGCGGCGGCGAGGGCCTCCTCGCGCTCGTCGGCGGCTTCAACCAGCGCCACGCCGTCCAGCGCCGCCGCGACGCTCGCCGCGTCCGGGCGGCGACCCGGCTCGGCCCACAGTTCGGTGGTGCTGGCCGGCCGCAACGCCTCGCTGAGCAGGCGCCGCCGCGCCACCGCGTCTGGCGGCGGCGCCCCCAGGGGCGTCACCTCACGGCGGCTGACGCCGATCACCTTCAGCAGCCGCGCCATCATCGCCTGGGGATGGCTGAAGGCGGTTTCATCGCCGCGTCCATCGCCTTTTCCGCCAGCCGGGCCATCGCCGGCGACCAGGGCGAAGCTGGCGTCGTCCAGATCCAGATCGAGCCCCGGCAGCACCGCCACGCCGCGCGGCAGGCGGCTGATGGCGGCGATCAGGCGGGCGGTGGCGGGGGCTGAGCCAGTGGAGCCGGCGACGATCATCGGCCCCTGGGGCGGCTGGCGGATCAGCCGGTCGGCCTCCGCCAGCAGCATGGCGTGGCGGCGCAGGGTCGGATCGCTGGCGCCGCGTTCGGCCAGGATCGCCGGCCAGGCGTCGCGAACGATGCGCAGGAACTCCAGGGTGATGCCGAACCAGGCGCTGTGGCGGGCCGCGACCACGGCGGCGAGAGCGTCCCAGTCCACCCCCTGGGTGGTCAGCTGGTCCATCAACTTTTCCAGATCGCCGGCCAGCGCCAGCGCGTCGGCAGGCGAAGCGGGCGCCAGCAGCGGTTCGTTGTCCGACAGGCGCAGCAGGGCGCGGTCCACCTGGCGGGCCCAGCCGAGCACCAGGCGGGTGAGAATCAGCCGACGCTCGATGGCCGGGATCGGCGGGGCCAACGCCTCGCCTGAAAATGCCGTTGCAAATTCGGCCGCGTTCTCCACGCCGGGGCGGTCGGCGTCATCCGGCTCGCTGGCGAGGTCGAAATCGTCGTCCACGTCGCCCAGCGGCGTGATGCGCGGCAGCAGCAGCGCGCCGAGGCCAGAGCGGCGCAGCAGTATTTCCTGCAGGGCGCGGGCGGCGCGGCGGGTTGGCAGAAAGATGGTCGCCGTGGCGAGCCCCAGCGGTTCGGCGCGGGGCCGGAAGCCGGGAACCAGCGTTCCATCCAGCAGGCTGTCGGCCAGCGTGCTCAAAAACGGCGCGCCGGGCGCAATGCTGCAAACGCGCGGCTGCGCCACCCGGGTGAACAGATCGCCAGGGGCGGCTTTTTGCACGTTGCTCTCCGTATCAGACCTGGCGCCCACTCAGCCTCACTCACCGGCTCCGGGTCAAGCCTTGTCCGTTACCGGTGGCTGCGGGCGATGACCTCTTCCGCCTCCCGCAGGCCCTCGGGCGTGCCCACGTGCAGCCAGTGACCATCGAGGCGCAGGCCGTACAGCCGGTCCTGGGCGAGGGCTATGTCAAATTGCCGGTTCAGGGAAAAGGCGCCGTCGGGGGCGCCCGCGAACAGCCCGGGCTTGAGGATGGCGACGCCGGCATAGACGAATGGCGTCACCTCGCGTTCCCGGCGCCGGCGCAGCCGTCCCGTGGCGTCCATGGCGAAATCGCCCTGGCCCTCATAGCCGGTGCTGGAGGCGGAGGCGGCGAGCAGCAGCAGGACGTCCATGCGCCGTGGGTCCCAGAACTCCGTCAGGCGGCGGATGTTGGAAACCGGCCCTTCGATCCACATGCTGTCGGAATTGCCAAGCAGGAACGGCGCGTCGCCGAGCAGCGGCAGGGCCTTCGCCACGCCGCCGCCGGTTTCCAGCAGCTTGCCGCGCTCATCCGAGATGGCGATGCGCGGGCCGCCCTTGCGGCGGGCCAGATGGGTTTCGATCAGGTCCGCCAGGTAATGCACGTTGACCACCGCGTCGGTGACGCCGGCGTCGGCGAGGCGATCGAGCAGACGGTCGATCATGGCAGCGCCGCCAACGCTGACCAGCGGCTTGGGCGTGGTGGTGGTGATCGGCCGCATGCGCTTGCCAAGCCCGGCGGCCAGCACCATGGCGTGGGTGATCTGGGCGTGGGTAATCTGGGCGCGCGTGCTTTTGGCGGGCGCGGCGGTTTCAGCGGCTGAGCGGGGAGCGGTGGAGGGCGCTTTGGTCATGTCGGGTCTGTCATGTGCGCGGCGCGGCGGCGCCGCTGGTGCTGACGCGGAATCGGGCGGATCCCGGCTCGCGCCATCTTCTCCAGGGTTGCGTGTCCGGGCCGCCGCCGCCCTGCCGTGGGCAACTGCGACGCCGCCCGGACTGGGCCTGACGTCGCCGGCGGCGCCAGGCCATCTGCTGCCTGCCAGAAGCCTGCGTCAGTCTGGTGAAAGGTCGCCCTCAGTCGCCCTCGACCACGTGGATCAGGTAGGTTTCATACCATTTCTTCACCGGCGCCAGCGCCGGATGCGCCAGATTGCGTAGCAGATAGCGCTTGATGCGCGGCAGGTGCGCCAGATACTGCGGCTTGCCGTCGCGCCGGTCCAGCCGCATGAAAATGCCGAGCAGCTTGGTGGCGCGCTGGGCCCCCAGCACGGCGTAAGCGGCGGCGAAATCGGCCATGTCGAACTCGGGATCGCTGGCGCGGGCGCTGGCGTAGGCCCGCAGCAATTGCAGCTCGAGCGCCGGGGGCACGGTGACCCGCGCATCCTGCAACAGCGACATCACGTCATAGGCGGGGTGGCCGAGCACCGCGTCCTGGAAGTCGATGACGCCGATGCGTTGCAGGCCCTGGCGATCCGGCAGCCACAGCAGGTTGGGCGAATGGTAGTCACGCAGGGTCCAGGTCTGCGGGCCGGCGATCACCGGGCGCAACACGTCGACCCAGGCGCCGGTGAACTGTGAGCGGGCCAGCGCCGGCAGGGTCCGCACCGTCGCCGGCACATACCAGTCGAGCAGCAGGTCGACCTCGATCTGCAACGCCTCCATGTCGTAGGGCGGGATCACATGGTCGACGCCGTCGCTCACTGGCAGGGTGTGCGGCAACTGCACGGCGTGCATGCGGGCGAGCAGGCGCACCGCCTCCTCATAGCGCGAGGGAATCGGGCCGTTTTCATTGATCACGCCCTGGGCGCCCAGATCCTCCACCAGCAGCACGCCGGCGTCGAGATCGCGGCCCAGGATGGCGGGGGCGCTGATCGACAGGGAGCGCAGGCCGTTGGCGATGGCGACGAAGGCGTGCACCGACTCGGCCAGGTGGGCGATGGCGCTGTAAGGCTTGCCGCGGCGGATGGGCGGGCCGTCCGGCTGGCGCGGCGACACCATCAGCACGGCGGTCTGTCCGTTGGGACGGATGAGGCGTTCGTAGGAGCGGCTGGAGGCGTCGCCCTGCAGGAAGGTGCGACGCGCCTTGTCCCAGCCGGCCTTCTGGAACACGGTGCGGATGGCCCGGGTCATGGCGAGACGGCCAGCCCATTTGCCGTGGCCGGTGAGCACGGCGACGCGGCTGCCTTCGGCGCCGGCCGGGTCCATCTGCAACAGCACGTCCAGCCGGTCAGGCGACAGCATGTCGCCGGCGCGGTCGGGCCACTCCACCAGGGTCAGGGCGTGGCGGGTGATTTCCTCCCAGCCGAGCTCGATGAGGTCATCGGCGCCGGAGAGGCGGTACAGGTCGGCGTGGGCCACCTCGCCGAACGGCGTTTCATATTCCTGGATCAGGGTGAAGGTGGGGCTGGGGGCCTCCAGCTCCGGGTCGTTGGCGAGAATGCGCAGCAGGGCGCGCGCCAGGGTGGATTTGCCGGCGCCCAGATCGCCGGACAGGGTGATCATGTCGCCGGGCTTCAGGGTTTCGGACAGGATCAGCGCCAGATGCCGGGTCGCCGCCTCGTCCGGCAGGTCCACCGTCCAGGTGATGACATAGGGTCCCTGGGCGCCGTGGCGCCCCGCGTCGGCGGTGTTGGCGCGCCGGTTGGCGCGCGGGCCAGGCCGGGCGGAATGGATCACCGTCTGCAAGGGCGTTGCGGGGGCCGTGGTCACGGGCAAATCCCGGACGGCGGCGGCGTCCGGGGACGCATGGGTTGGCGCGGAGATCAGCGACACGGTCAATCCGGTTTTCTGGGAGGCTGGCGGCCGGCTCCATCCCTGTGCCGGAGCAGCCGCAGCCTGTCACATTCAGTCAGTCTGTCCGGGACAGGATAGCGCCGCGAAGGTTTCCAGTTCCTTCCCGACGGTGAACGCCCGCCCCGCCGGCGTCCCCGTCGATGGCGAAGGGGACGGGACGGCGCGGCGGCGGTTTGTCATGTCATATCAATCGGGTGACAGCTTCGCCAGTGTTTCGCCCGTCGCAGGCCCAGACCCAGGCGCGGTGGCTGGCGCAGACGCAGGCCGTGGGTCGCCGGACGGCGCCGACGCGGAAGGGCGCGCGGCGTGCGGCGCATCCTGCGCCGGCTTCGGGCTTGCCGGCGTCCCGGCCGGGAAGAAGCAGCTCACCTGGGTGCCGACGCCTGGCCTGGAGCTGATCTCCACGCGGCCGCCATGCAGCTCCACAAAGGCGCGCACCATGGAGAGGCCGAGGCCGACGCCGCGCCGGCGGGCGTCCGGGGCGTGACTTTCAAAGCGCTCGAACACCTTGTCCAGGACCTCCGCCGGGATGCCGTGGCCTTCGTCGATGACATCGAAGCGGATGTCGCCGCCGTCCTCGCGCACCTTCAGCCAGATATTGCGGTTGCGGTCCGAGAAGCTGATGGCGTTGGAGAGCAGGTTGAACAGCACCTGGCGCAGGCGTTTGCCGTCGGCGACGAAGCCGGGCGTCGCCGACGGCGCCTCGACGTGCAGGGTGATGGCCGCCTCCGCGAGCCGGTCCTCGACGCCGCGCGTGGCGGCGGCGATGGTGGCGCGCACGTCCACCGGCTCGCGCGTCAGCTCCAGCTCGCCATTGTCGATGGTGGCGAGGTCGAGAATGTCGTCGATGATGGCGTTGAGCGCGGTGGATGAGCGCAGGATGTGGTCGGCGTACTCGCGCTGGCGGTCATTGAGCGGGCCGATCATGCCGTTGCCCAGCATCTCGACGAAGCCGATGATATTGGTCAGCGGTGAGCGCAGTTCATAGGAGACATGGTGCACGAAGTCGTCGCGCAGCTGGGAGGCTTTCAGCAGCGCCTCGTTGCGCTCGGTCAGGGCGCGCTCCATGCGCACGGAATCGCTGACGTTGGTGAAGGTGATCAGGGTGGAGCCATCGGGCAGCGGGGCGATGCGGCAGTCAACCACCAGGACGCTGTCGGCGTCGGCGCGGCCCTCCATGCGGCAGGTTCCGCCGGTGCGGTCCTCCAGGCCGACGACGGCGTCGCGCAGCATCATCCAGCTGGCGTCGTCGCCGGCGGTCTTGCGGGCGCGCGAGACGACCTCGTCGATATGGGGCTCGGAGGAAACCACTTCCTGCGGGATGCGCCACAGGGACGCGAACGCCGGGTTGGACAGGCGCAGGCGCCCGTCCGGGCCGAACACCGCCACGCCCTCGCGCAGGGTGTCGAGGGTTTCCCCCTGCACGCCGAGCAGGCCATTGTAGCGGGACTCGAGCTGGAAGCGTTCGCTGACGTCGTCATAAAGGTAGGTGACGCCGCCCTGGGGGTTGGGGTTGATCACCACGCGGATGGTGCGGCCGTCCGGCAGATGCCACCAGTGCTCGTGGGATTCCACGGCGGTGTAGCTGGCGAGAATCCTGGCTTTCCACTCGCGGAAATCCGCTTCTTCCGGCAGGCGGCGCCAGACGCGCAGCCGTTCGAGGATGTCGCCGTCGCTGGGGCCGCTTTCCAGCCAGTCCTGGTCGAGGGTCCACAGCAGGCGGTAGGCGGCGTTGTGGAAGATCAGCCGGCGGCTGGCGTCGAAGATCGCCACGCCGGTCGGCAGCTGGTCGAGGGTGCGGGCGTGCGCCTCGGTCTGGCGGGCGAAATCATCGCGCAGGCGCGCCAGTTCGGAGACGTCGGTGGCGATGCCGGCGCTGCCGGAGACCCCTGGCGTTTCGACAATTTCCATGATGCGCCGGTCGCCGGCGATGACGGCGGGAATCCGGGCCTGCCACGGCGCGCCCTGGGCGCGCTGGCGGCGCGCTTCGGCGCGGGAAGTCTGGTCGAGCAGTTCGAGCGCGTCGCGGGTCACCGCCGCCACGTCCGTTGCCTCCACCGCGCGCACATAGGCGGCGTTCGCCCAGACCAGACGCTCGTCCCGGTCGCGCACCCAGACCGGCTGGGGAATTTCATCGAGCATGTCGCGCACGGCGCCAAGTTCGCTTCCGGTGGCGGCGAGCTGGTCCTCCAGCCTGGCGCGGGCGTCGCGCTCGCCGGTCATCTCGCGCAGCCTGAGCGACGGCGCGCCGGCGACGATGCGGCCTTCGGCCGAAATGAAGCGGTCGCCGGCGCGCAGGGTCAGCGATAGCGGCGCGCCGGTGTCCCGCAACCGCGCCAGCGCCTGATCCATGGCTTGGGCGTCGGCGGGGCCAAGCCATGAGCCGAATGCGAGAATCCGGCCCGGCGGCGTGTTGAGAGCGGCGAACGGCCCGTCGCTCTCCACCATCGGTTCGCCGTCAGGGGTCGGCCAGGACACCAGGACCTGGGGTTCGCTGGCCATGAAGACATCCGCCTGGGCGTTGGCGAGGCGGGCGTGGCGCAACGCGTGCTCCATGGCCCGCATGCGCTCGCGCCAGCGGTTGCGCATGGCGCGGTGAAACCAGGCGGTCACGGCGAGGCACAGGGCAAGGCCGGCGACCAGCACCACCAGCGCCAGCCGCACGGGATCGGCCAGGGGCGTCATGGCGGGCTCCGCCGCCAGGGCCGGCGCGGCGAAAGGCAGCGCGGCCAGGGGCGTCAGGATCATGGCGCGGTGTCCGCGGCGGCGCTGACGTCTGGCATGGCGCTGGCCGGTCATTGCCGTGCGTCTCCTGAGCATGTGCGGGCGGCCTCCAGCATGCTGGCGCGCCGGCGGGGCCGAATCAGTCGCGAGGACGCGCCCGGATGGAGCAGATACTGTTTCGCGGCGGGAATGCGCTTCACAACAAGGAGATAGTTCATAAATCCGGTCGCGTCCGGCCGGTCGCCGCCGCAAATGTAGCGGCAAGTGTAGCGGCGGCGGCGGCCGGAACGAAGCCCGTCATAACGACGCCGGCGATCACCAGGCAAGGGCAAGCAAAAACGCCGGCGGGAATTTCCCGCCGGCGTTGCGTTGGGCGCCTGGTCCGGCTGGGCGGCGCAGGCTCAGTAGCGGTAGTGATCGGCCTTGTAGGGGCCTTCCACCGTCACGCCGATGTACGACGCCTGTTCCGGGGTGAGCTGGGTGAGCTTCACGCCGATCTTGGCCAGGTGCAGGCGGGCGACCTTTTCGTCGAGATGCTTCGGCAGCGTGTAAACCTTGCGCCCGTACTGGCCGGCGCGGGTGTACAGTTCGATCTGCGCCAGGGTCTGGTTGGTGAACGACGCCGACATCACGAACGAGGGGTGACCGGTGGCGTTGCCGAGGTTCACCAGGCGGCCTTCCGACAGCAGGATGATGCGCTTGCCGTCGGCGAACTCGATCTCGTCGACCTGCGGCTTGATGTTATGCCACTTGAAGTTCTTCAGGCCGGCGACCTGGATCTCGTTGTCGAAGTGGCCGATGTTGCAGACGATCGCCCGGTCCTTCATGCGGCGCATGTGGTCGACGGTGATGATGTCCTTGTTGCCGGTGGCGGTGACATAGATGTCGGCGCGCGGCAGGGCGTCCTCGATGGTGGCGACTTCATAGCCTTCCATCGCCGCCTGCAAGGCGCAGATCGGGTCGACTTCCGAGACGATGACGCGGGCGCCGGCCTGGCGCAGCGAGGCGGCCGAGCCCTTGCCGACGTCGCCGAAGCCGGCGACGAAGGCCACCTTGCCCGACATCATCACGTCGGTGCCGCGACGGATGCCGTCGACCAGCGATTCACGGCAGCCGTAGAGATTGTCGAACTTCGACTTGGTGACGCTGTCGTTGACGTTGATGGCCGGGAACAGCAGCTTGCCGTCGCGCTCCATCTGGTAGAGCCGGTGCACGCCGGTGGTGGTCTCCTCGGAGACGCCCTTGATGGCCTTCGCCACCTCGCCGAACCAGCCCTTCGGCTTCTCGGCCAGGGTCTTCCTGATCAGGGCGAAGAGGATTTCCTCTTCTTCCGAACCGGCCTGGTCGAGGAAGGCGACGTCGCCGCCCTCGGCGCGCACGCCAAGGTGGATGAACAGGGTGGCGTCGCCGCCGTCGTCGAGGATCATGTTCGGCACGCCGCCGTCATGCCACTCGAACAGCTTGCGGGTGTAATCCCAGTAGTCGGTCAGCGACTCGCCCTTGATGGCGAACACCGGCGTGCCGGCGGCGGCGATGGCGGCGGCGGCGTGGTCCTGGGTGGAATAGATGTTGCACGACACCCAGCGCACGTCAGCGCCGAGCGCCTTCAGCGTCTCGATCAGCACGGCGGTCTGGATGGTCATGTGCAGCGAGCCGGCGATGCGCGCGCCCTTCAGCGGCTGCGACGGGCCGTACTCCTCCCGGGTGGCCATCAGGCCCGGCATTTCGCTTTCGGCGATGGCGATTTCCTTGCGGCCCCAGTCGGCCAGCGCGATGTCCTTGACGATGTAATCGTGGGTGGTCTGCGACATGTGGGGTTCCCGGAACTTCTGGTAGAGGCTGGAGCGGGCGCGGCGGCGCCCATGACCGGCGCTTCCTTTAACACCCCGGGCGGCGATCCGCAATCAACACATAAAGAATTCTTTATATGTCGTCGCCATCGCTGGCTGGCGCCCGCGGACGGAATAACCGCCAAGCTTTTGCGGAGGCTGACGCGGCGACGCAATGGCGCCAGAGTGCGTGCAAGCCGCCGGAAGGAAACCGCGGCAGTGGAACAGGGAGATGTCGCCAGTGAGCAAGGTTGAGCTTGAACTCGTCACCGATGGGCTGGAGTTTCCGGAGGGGCCGGTCGCCATGGCCGACGGGTCGGTCATTCTGGTGGAAATTCGCCGCAAAACGCTTACCCGCGTGACGCCGGACGGCAAGGCCACGGTGATCGCCGAACTCGGCGGCGGCCCCAACGGCGCGGCGATCGGGCCCGACGGCGCTGTCTACGTCACCAACAATGGCGGCTTCAACTGGGTGCAGCGCCCGGACGGCACGTTGGCGCCGCACACCCAGCCCGATGATTACGCGGGCGGCTCCATCCAGCGCGTCGATCTGGCGACGGGCAAGTTCACCACCCTGTACACGGAAGGCGGCGGCCGCAAATTGCGCGGGCCGAACGATCTGGTGTTCGACCGCGAGGGCGGCTTCTGGTTCACCGATCTTGGCAAGCATGACGATGAGCGCATGGACCTCGGCCATCTGTACTACGCCAAAGCGGACGGTTCGGAGATCATCAAGGCGCGCAGCGGCCTGCTGACGCCGAACGGCGTTGGCCTGTCGCCGGACGGCAAGACGGTGCATGTGGCCGAAACCCGCACCTCGCGCGTCTGGAGCTTCGCCATCACCGGCCCCGGCCAGGTGGCGACATCGACCGACCGCTACGCCCAGCACGGGGTGATGGGACCGCTGCCCGGCTACCAGCTGCTCGACAGTCTCGCCGTGGAGGCGGACGGCCGCGTCTGCGTGGCGACCATCGCCAATGGCGGCGTCACCGTTTTCAACCCGGCCGACGGCTCCCATGACCACATCGCCGTGCCGGACGTGCTGACCACCAATATCTGCTTCGGCGGCGCCGACATGCGCGACGCCTGGATCACCGCCTCGTCCACCGGCAAGCTCTACAAATGCCGCTGGCCGCGCCCGGGTCTGAAACTGAACTACAACGCCTGATCCCGGACAGGCTTCACCGCCGCCGGAGCCGGCGAGGGCCAAAATCCGGCTTCGCCGGATTTTCGCCCGATGCGCCGTGCCGCCAGGCGACTGGCCGCGATGGGTAAAACGCCGCCGCCCCGGGGACGGGGCCGGCGCTCAGGCGAGCGCGTCGCGGTAGAACCTGGCGAAAGCCAGACCAATCCGCGCATTGTCCAGCGCGCCGTCCAGGCTGGCGCGGGCCGCCGCGGCCACCTCTGCTGGCGGGCCGCCAGCGCGCGCGTTATCCAGCATCGCCGTCACCGTTTGCGGGCGGAACTCGGGGTGAAACTGCACCGACATGGCGGGAAAATCGTAACGCAAGCCGCCGTGCGGCGAGCGCGCCGAGGCGACCGTCACGTTCGCATCCACAGGGAGCCTGGTGACCTGATCCTGGTGGAAGGACAAGGCGGACAGGGTGTCGGCGCCGCCAAACAGGTCGCGCGCCGCGGCCGCGACCTGGTGCTGCTGCCGGCCGATGTTCCAGCCGCCCAGGGCTTTCTCGACCAGCCCGCCGTGGGCCGCCGCCATGATCTGGTGGCCGAAGCAGACGCCGCCGACCGGAACGCCCGTTCGGGCGGCCATCCGCACAAAATCCTTCAGCGGCTGCATCCATGGCAGATCATCGTAAACCCCGGCGCGGGAGCCGGTCAGCATATAGGCGTCGTATTCCCCCGGCTCCGGCAGGGCTTCGCCGGCGGGGACCAGGGTGGAGCTGAACACAGCCTCCGGCAGCGCTGGCCTCAGCCAGTCAATGAACAGGTCGCGGAAGCGCACGCCGCGCGCCGCCATCTGTGGCCCCAGATCATCCAGTTCAAGAATGTGAAGACGCACGCCGTTTGCTTCCTTGCAGACCATGAGCCGGCAAGTTGCGCCCGCCTTGGTCCGGGTTCAACCGCCTGCGGCGGCGCCGGCGCCCAAAGGGCGGGCGGAGGGCCCCGTTTTGGCGTGAAAACGGGCAAAGAAAAAGCCGGCGGTCTCCCGCCGGCCTGAAACCTGATGTCATGGGGCTGGCTGATCAGCGCGGAGCCATGCGGATGGCGCCGTCGAGACGGACGTCCTCGCCGTTGAAGTAGCCATTGGTGATCATGGTCAGCGCCAGCTGCGCGTACTCTTCCGGCATGCCGAGACGCTTCGGGAACGGCACCGAAGCCGACAGGGCGGCCTTGACGTTCTCCGGGGCGCCCTGCAGCAGCGGGGTGTTGAAGATGCCCGGCAGGATGGTGTTGACGCGGATGCCTTCGCTCATCAGGTCGCGGGCGATCGGCAGGGTCATGCCGACGACGCCGGCCTTCGAGGCGGAGTAGGCGACCTGGCCCATCTGGCCGTCCTCAGCCGCCACCGAGGCGGTGTTGACGATGGCGCCGCGCTCGCCGTGCTCCAGCGGGTCGAGCGACAGCATGCCCTTCGCCGACTTGGCGATGCAGCGGAAGGTGCCGACCAGATTGATCTGGATGATGCGGTTGAAGGCGTCGAGCGGGAAGTGGGTGGCTTCGCCGGTCTTCTTGTCGCGGCCGGCGGTCTTGATGGCGTTGCCGGTGCCGGCGCAGTTCACCAGGATGCGCTCCTGGCCGATGGCGGCGCGGGCCTTGGCGAAACCGGCGTCGACCATCTCCTCATTGGTCACGTCGACCTTGCAGAAGACGCCGCCGAGTTCCTTGGCGATGGCCTCGCCCTTCTCTTCGTTGAAGTCGAAGATGGCGACCTTGACGCCCTGGGCGGCGAGCGCGCGGGCGGTTGCGGCGCCGAGACCGGAAGCGCCGCCGGTGACGACTGCGGAGACGGATGAATCGAGCTTCAAGGCATATACCTCCCAAACCGTGGCGCAGCGCGTGGCTGGCGGCCACAAGAGAAACCTGGCGGAGCAGGCCGGGGCCCGATCTCCGGCGTCAGACGCCCTGGCATGAGCCCGGCAGGGCCATGACCACGCCATGGGCCAAAGGCCGCGAGACATGGAACGGGCGTTCCGAAATCAATCGGGACGGCTTTCGCTCTAATGCCCTCCGCAGGTGTTGGTCAAGCGTTTGACAGGTAGAATTGCAGACGGCCCGGCCGCCAGCGCCGGGGAATGGCCGCTGCGGGCGGGGAACGCCGCATCCGCCGTGGATGCGACATGTTGCCCGGCAGTCTGGCCGACGGCGCGGACCCGGCGGCGCGGACCCGGCGGCGCCTGCCGCGGATCACGGTTGTGATCTGGCGCGGGGACGCGTCATGTTACCGTGGCTCCTCCAGAAAAATTCGGGAGGGCCAGATATGCCGCGCATGATTTTCATCAATCTGCCAGTGCGGGATCTGCCAGCGGCCACCGCTTTCTACAAGGCGATTGGCGCGGAGCAGAACATGCAGTTCAGCGATGAGACCGCATCCTGCATGGCGCTGTCCGACACGATTTTCGTCATGCTGCTCACGCACGCGAAATTCCGCGATTTCGCCCCGCGTCCCATCGCCGACGCCAGCCAGCACACCTCCGTACTGATCGCCCTGTCAGCGGACAGTCGCGACGAGGTTGACGGCCTGGTGGGCAAGGCTGGCGACGCCGACGGGACAACAGACGCCATGCCGCCGCAGGACCATGGCTTCATGTACCAGCGCACCTTCGCCGATCCCGATGGCCATGTCTGGGAAATTGTCTGGATGGATCCGGCCGCCCTGCAGCAGGAGCCGGCGGCATAGCGCTGGCCTGCGTTCACCCTGGCGCGCAGATTTTTTAAAGATCTTTATTTGCACGTCGGAAGTATGGTCGTGATATTCTTTATTTGTTCTTGAAGTGATCTGCATTCGCTGCCAGTATCGCGCCGTCTGACATGGGCCGCTTCTGGCGGCGGGGGCAGGACGGATGGCGACGCATGTTTCAACGGTGGCCTTCGCCGGCATTGAGGCGCGGCCCGTTGACGTTCAGGTGCAGATTTCCAGCGGCGCCGTCGCGTTCGCCATCGTCGGGCTGGTCGACAAGGCGGTGGCCGAATCGCGCGAGCGGGTGCGCGCCGCCCTGCTGGCGGCGGGGCTGGCGCTGCCGGCCAAACGCATTACCGTCAATCTGGCGCCAGCCGATTTGCCGAAGGAAGGCTCGCATTATGATCTGCCCATCGCCCTGGCGGTGATGGCGGCGATCGGGGCGCTGCCCTCCGACGCCCTCGACGGCTTCACCGTGCTGGGCGAACTGTCGCTCGACGGGTCGATCCGCCGGGTTGCCGGCGTGCTGCCGGCGGCGATGGCGGCCGTGGCCCAGGGGCATGGGCTGATCTGCCCGGCGGCCTGCGGCGCGGAGGCGGCGTGGGCCGGCGAGGACCTGGAGATTCTGGCCCCGGAATCCCTGCTGCGCATCACCAGCCATTTCCAGGGGACCCAGGTGCTGTCGCGCCCCGCCGCCGCCATGCGGCAGGATGAGGCGGCGCTGCCCGATCTGGCCGATGTGCGCGGCCAGGAACTGGGCCGGCGGGCGCTGGAGGTGGCGGCCTCGGGCGGCCACAATCTGCTGATGAGCGGGCCGCCGGGGGCCGGAAAATCGATGCTGGCGCAGCGACTGCCGTCGATCCTGCCGCCCCTGTCGCCGCGCGAACTGCTCGACATATCCATGGTGCATTCGGTGGCCGGCCTGCTGGAAAACGGGGCGCTGACCGACCGGCGCCCGTTCCGCGCGCCGCATCATTCCGCGTCGATGGCGGCGTTGGTGGGCGGCGGCGTCAACGCCCGCCCTGGCGAGATTTCGCTGGCGCACCACGGCGTATTGTTTCTGGACGAGCTGCCTGAATTCAGCCCCCAGGCGCTGGACAGCCTGCGCCAGCCGCTGGAGAGCGGCGAGGTCATGGTGGCGCGGGCCAATCACCGGGTGACCTATCCCGCCCGGTTCCAGCTGGTGGCGGCGATGAACCCCTGCCGGTGCGGGCGCGGGACCGAGCCTGGCTACGCCTGCCGGCGCGGACCGAACGAACGCTGCATGGCGCAATATCAGGCCCGCCTGTCCGGGCCGTTGCTCGACCGCATCGATCTGGTGATCGAAACGCCGGCGGTGAGCGCCGCCGACCTGATGACGGCGCTGGAGCGGGCTCAACCGGGCGAAACCTCCGCCGAGGCGCGCAAACGGGTGCTGGCGGCGCGCGCCGTGCAGCGCCGGCGGTTCGCGGCCCATGGCGCGCCGGATATGCTGAACGCCACCTGCCCCGCGGCGTTGCTGCCGGATATCGCCGCGCCTGACGCCGACGGCGCGCGCCTGTTGCGGGCGGCGGCCGAGAGCATGCGCCTCTCGGCCCGGGCGTGGCATCGCGTGTTACGGGTGGCGCGCACGCTGGCGGATATCGCCGGCGAGCGTCAGGTGGGCCGCGCCCAGATCGCGGAGGCGCTGGGCTATCGCATGCCTGTCGACAAGGTTTCGCGGGCGGCCTGAAGGCGAGGCGGGTTTTCTGGACCCGGCCGGCTGTTCTGGCAGAGCGCCCATGGGGGCCAGAACGCTGTCGCTGGAGCTGTTCGGGGCCAGATCGGAGGCGTCAAGGGACAAGGGCGCCCCCGTGTCGCAAACGTCAGTTGACAGACGCGGCGCTGCTCCGCACGTTCGCAAAAAACAGTCGGGGATCGGAAATGGTCAGATCATTCATGATTCTGGCGGGCGTCATGGGCCTGCTGGCGATGGGCGCCGGTCCAGGGAGCGCGGCGGCTGGCGATGCAGGCGCGACGAAGGCTCCGCCCACAACCAATCCGGCCGATCTGAAAGAACTGCGGCCCGGCATTTTGCCAGGTTACCTGCCGCGTGAGCAGGCGATCGACAGCCTTGCGCTGCTGGGGCCGCCGCCAGAGGCGGGATCGGCGCAGCAGGCGCGGGACGAGGCGGCGCGGATCGCGGCGCTGATGCAGCGCGACACGCCGCGCGGCAAGGTGGCGGCGCGCGACGCCGTTTACAGTTTTCCCCGCGCCGTCGACGCCTTCTCCTGCACCATGGGCGTTGCGATCAGCGAGACAGCCACGCCGCATCTCAACATGCTGCTGCGGCGCACGCTGACCGACGCGGGCCTCGCCACCTACAAGGCCAAGAACAGCTACAATCGCCTGCGCCCCTATGTGGCCGCCAGCGATAACGGCACATGCTTCGCCGCGCATGAGGAACAGCTGCGCAAGGATGGATCGTATCCCTCCGGCCACGCCGCCTTCGGCTGGGCCTGGGCGCTGATCCTGACCGAGGCGCTGCCATCGGAGGCCAACGCCATCATCCAGCGCGGTTATGATTTCGGCCAGAGCCGGGTGATCTGCGGCTATCACTGGCAGAGCGACGTCAACGCCGGCCGGCTGGTGGGCGCGGCGGTGGTGGCGCAGCTGCACGCCAACCCGGATTTCATGGCGCAACTGGCTGAAGCCAAAAAAGAAATAGCGGCGGCGCGGGCCTCCGGCGCGGCGAAGCCGGATTGCGCGCTCGACCACGCCGCTGCGGTCGCGACCAGGGCTGCAACCGGGCGCTGAGGGACGCGTTCCATCTCCTTAATCCATTTGCCCGTCCATTTGTCTGGCGCGCGCCGGAGGCGGGCGCCGCGCCACCGCAGAATTATCCATCCTTTTGAATCCACACATCTTCCTGGCGCAAGGCGGCGTTCACCTTGCGGGAAGCGTCCTGGCGGAGAACATCATGAAACTGGACAAACGCCGCGCCGTTGTGGCGGCCCGCATGGCGGGGGCGCTGGCAATCGCCGGCACGGCCCTGCTGCTGGGCGCCTGCCAGACCCGGGCGCCGGAAACCCGGGCCCAGCAACTGGCGCGCATTTGCGCTGATCCCTCCAGCCTGCGCCCGGACAGCTTCTATTTCGGCGAATGCGTCGCTTACAAAAATCCCACCGCCGACCAGCGCCGCAAAATTTACATGAACACCGCGCCGGAAGCCTGAGCGGCGCCTGGCGGGGGCGCCGGGCAGCGCCATGCGTCTGGCGCGCCCAGGCGGTTTGTGCAGGCGTTTCTGTGCATGTGTTCGGTGACGGTCGGGACGGACGCGCGTCGCCGCTTCGCGTCCGCCGCTCTTCCCCGAACAGCGATTGCATTCTACAACGCCGTGAAAACCGGCAGTGAACGGGCGGCTCGCCCGTTCCCAGGAGGAAACAGGCGTGATCGAAGCAGTTATCTGGGATTTTGGCGGCGTTATTTCGTCCAGCCCGTTCGAGGCGTTCAACCGTTATGAGGCGGAGCGGGGGCTGCCGAAGGACTTCCTGCGCAGCGTCAACGCCGCCAACCATCTCGACAATGCCTGGGCGAAGGTCGAGCGGAACGAGATCGACAACGACACGTTCGACCGCCTGTTCGCCGAGGAGAGCAGGGCGCTCGGCCATGAGGTGCCTGGCCGTGACATGTTCGAGTTGCTCGGCGGCGATATCCGGCCGGAAATGGTCGAGGCGCTGCGCCGCATCTCGGCGCGCATGAAGACCGGCTGCATCACCAACAATCTGGTGGTCAGCGCCACCGACAATCCCAAATCTGTCTACAAGGCCGACGTCATGGCGCTGTTCCATGAAGTCATTGAGAGCGCGAAGCTTGGCATGCGCAAACCCGATCCGCGCATTTACACCATGATGACCGACAAACTCGGCGTCAATCCGGCCCGTTGCGTCTATCTCGATGACCTTGGCGTCAATCTGAAGCCGGCGCGCGAGCTGGGCATGACCACCATCAAGGTGATCGATCCGGCGGTGGCGCTGGCCGAACTGGAGCGCGCCGTCGGTTTCCCGCTGGGCTAAACCGTTTCATCCCCCGACCGGAGCGCGGCATGTCAGTTTACCAGGCTTTTACCGAGGAATTACGCGCCGGCGGTCCGGTGTTCTCGGCATGGATCGGCATGGGCGAGCCGCAGGTCGCGGCGACCCTGGCGCGCTCCGGCTTTGACGCCGTGACCTTTGACATGCAGCACGGCGCCATCGACTTCGCCGCCGTGACGCGGGCCGCGCCGCTGGTGCTGGCCGCCGGCAAACCGGCCGTGGCGCGCATTCCGGTTGGTGAATTCGCCACGGCGTCGCGGCTGCTCGACGCCGGCCTGTCGGCCATTATCGCGCCGATGATCAACAGCGCCGCTGACGCGCGGGCGCTGGCCGCGTTCTGCAAGTTTCCGCCGGTTGGCGGGCGGAGCTGGGGGCCAGGCGAATCGCGTTTCTTCAGCGGCCTCGACAACGCCGGCTATCTGGCCCGGGCCAACAGCCTTTTGCCGGCCTTCGCCATGGTGGAGACGCGCGAAGCGCTGGCGGCGCTTGACGATATCCTGGCGGTTGACGGCATTGACGGCGTGTTCGTCGGGCCGGCGGATCTGTCGATCGCCCTCTCGGGCGGCGCGCTGATGGACCCGCAATCGGCGGAGGTGGAGCAGGCGCTGGCGCATGTGGTCGCCCGCTGCCGGGCGGCGGGCAAGACGCCCTGCGTTTATGCGGTGACGCCTGAGCGGGCCCGCGCCCTGGAGGGAGCGGGCTTCGCCTTCATCGCGGTTTCCGGCGATGGCGCGCTGTTGCGCGCCGCCGCCGACAGCGCCGTGAAAACGGCGCGCGGCCAGTAACTGGCAGACCTGCAACGCCGCCCGCGGCGCTCATAGCCTGCCGGCGGCCTTTATATAGCCTGCCGACGGCCTTTATATAGCCTGCCGGCGGCTTGGCGGCCGCTCTGGCAAGCCGAAGGCCCGGGCCAGGAAACGGCCGGCGGAAATGACGCCGCGCGCCCCAGGGGCGTGGCCGACGCCTTTCAGCACCTGCCCCTGATGCGGCACGCCAGCGGCGGTCAGCACGCGGGCGGTCAGTTCCAGCGCCTTGGGTGGAATCACGGTGTCGTCGGCGCCATGCACCAGCAGCACCGGCGGGCGGCTGGCGATATCCCCGGGCAGCCTTCCGGCCTCCGGCTGGTCGGCGTCCACCAGAATGCCGGAAAAACTGACGATGGCGGCGATGGGCCGGGAGCGGCGCAGGCCGACGGCCAGGGCCATCAGCGCGCCCTGGCTGAACCCCACCAGGGCGATGTCGCTGTCACGCAACTGGTGACGGTCGCGTTCCTGGTTCAGCCAGGCGTCCAGCGCCGGCGCGGCCGCGGCGACGCCCGCGCGCCGGACGGCCGGCTCGAACGAGGGCAGGGGGAACCACTGCCGCGACCCGTCGGCGTCCGGGCATGGCTGCGGGCCATTGGGGGCGACAAAGGCGGTGTCGGGCAGCAGGCGGCGCCAGTCCTGGGCCAGGCGGAACAGCTGGCTGGCGTCGGACGCGACCCCGTGCAACAGAACCACCAGACGGCGCACCGGGTTACCCTCGGGCATCAGGCGGGGGCAGTTCGCCGAAACGTCATCAAACCGTGGAGCCATGAACCATCTCCCCTGTTGGCGCAGGCGCGCAAGGTGCGCGCCCCGCGGGTTAGGCCCGATTCACAAGGCAAAAATGGCGCCGCCTCGCGGCGTCTCCATGACGTCGCGGCCTGGCAGCGCGTCCTGCGTCGCGGCGACCTCAGGCATGGGCGGACCGCGCCGCGGCCTGGGGCAGGCGCTGAGATTGGACCACGGGCGCGGTTGCGGTAGCGGGGCGCGGCAAGATGCAGCAGGGTGGAGTCGCAGGCGAAACGCAGACGCTTCGACGCGCAGGGTCAGGTCTGTTCAGGCTGAAGCAAAGTTTTACCCGCCCAGTTCCGGGGGCGCCATGGGGCCCAAGGCGCGCCTCACCCACGCACCGCGTCAGAGCCGCTTCGCCAGAAATTGGTGTATCCGGCGGGAGCCGCCCGCATCGAGGCCCGAGAGCAGACGCCGCCAGCGCGGAGCCAGTTCCGGGTGGCGGCGGGTCAGGATATCCAGGGCGCCAAGGGCCGCCAGTCGGTCGGCGGGCCGGGCGCCGTCCTGACCGGCGGCGATGCGCGACAGGGTCGCGAACAGCCGGCTGGCGCCGGTCGTGTCGCCGGCCAGCCGCGCCGCCGCCGGCATCAGCGTCCGGCGCACGGCCGGCTCCGGCTCTGTGGCGATACGCCCGGCCAGCACGCCGGCATGGCGGCTGTCAAAGGCGCCGGTGGGCTTGCCGCTGAGCGACGTCGCCGCAGCGCGCCGCATGTCCACGTCGCTGGCGTGCAGGGCTTCAAGGATATCCGCCCACTCGGGCAGGTCCGGCGGCGACAGGCTGTCGTCTGGCTTCAGCAGGGCCGCCAGGGCGGCGCGCCGCCGGGGTCGCCAGGCGCGGCCTGGCCTGGGACGGCCCGTGTCCGCCAGCTCGGCCGGAGCGCTGATGACGCCCTCGCGCCCGCGCGTAACGGCGTAGAACGCCCACAGCATCAGCGCCGCAACCCCGCGATACGGGCTCCAGCGCCGGGCCAGCGTCGCCATCAGCGCCTCATCAGGGCGGGCGTCGAGATGCAGCGCCAGGCGGGCCGCTTCCTGAAGGGCCAGATCGCCGGCGGGGAACACATCCGGATGCCCGAGGCAAAACAGCAGATAGATGTCGGCGGTCCACGGGCCGACGCCCTTAACACCGACCAGCGCGGCGTGCGCCGCCTCGCCGCTCATGCCGGCGAGCGCACCGAAGTCGAGATGGCCGTTGGCCGCGGCTTCGGCGACGGAAATCGTGGCCCTGATCTTGGGCTGCGACAGGCCGGCGCCGATCAGGGTTTCCACCGGCGTCGCCAGCAGGTTCTCCGGCGAGAACGGCGCAATGGCGGCCCGCAGCCTGGCGGTGATGGCGGCGGCGCTGGCGACGGACAGTTGCTGCGCCATGATGATGGCGACGAGGCCGCCGAAACCGCCATCGCGCTTGCGCAGGGGCGGAATGACGCCGGCCGCGTGCATGTCGGCCATCACCGGATCCAGCGCCAGCAGGCCCCGCAGATTGGCCTGAAGGGCGGCTTCGGAATCGATCAGCATGCGCCGTCCTGGATGACGTGGCCTGGATATCTTGGCCTGGATATCCCGGCCTGGATTTCGTGGCTCCACGTCAGGCTGGACCATCGCGCGGGCGTTTTCAAGCGAAGGGCGCCGTGAAGCGGCGGCGACCCCGGGGGTGGGCCCCCGCCCAAAGCGCGCCGCCGCCCGCGCCGTCATGGCCGCTCCGGCATCGCGCCTCTGCGCCGATGTGATGGCGCAGTGGCGTTTAGGGCGATGCGCGCTTACATCCGCAGGCGCCAGGCGGCATAAAACGGGGCCCGGCCGGCATGGATGACAGGGAGACACAAAAAAATGGCGGCGACACGTCCGGTATTGCGTTTCGCGCCCAGTCCCAACGGTTTTCTGCATGTGGGACACGCCTATTCGGCGCTGCTCAACGAGCGGCTGGCGCGCCGGCTGGACGGCGCCCTGTTGCTGCGCTTCGAGGACATCGACGTGACCCGTTGCAGGCCGGAATTCGAAACCGCCATGCTGGAGGATCTGCACTGGCTCGGCGTGCGCTTCGATGGCGTTCCCCTGCGCCAGAGTGAACGTTTTGGCATTTATGGCGCATACATCAGGCGGTTGACGGACGCCGGCCTGACCTATCGCTGCGTCTGCTCCCGCTCCGATATCGCCGCAGCCGCGAAAGCCACGGGGGCGACGCGGCGCGATCCCGATGGCGCCCTGCTGTATCCTGGAACCTGCCGTTGCCGGGCGGATGCGCAGGATCCGGCCGGCCGGCCCTTCGCCCTGCGGCTCGACATGGCCAAAGCAGCGCAACAGGCCGCGGCGCCCGCCGCTGGCGCGCCGCTGACCATGCGGGCGCTGGACGCCGCGCTGCATGAGGAAACGGTTGCCGTCGATCCGCTGGCCTGGGGCGACGTCATTGTCGCCCGCAAGGAAACGCCGACCAGCTATCATGTCTCCGTCACCGTGGACGACGCGCTGCAAGGCGTCACCCACGTGGCGCGCGGCCGCGACCTGGAGGCGGCGACCGCGATCCACCGGCTACTGCAAACCCTGTGGGGATTTCCGGCGCCCGCCTACCTGCACCACGATCTGATCCGCGATGCGGCCGGGGAGAAACTCGCCAAGAGCCTGGGTTCGACGCCCCTGCGGCAATTGCGGGCGGAAGGCGTGACGTCGCTGGCCCTGCGCGCTGCGCTCGGCTTCTGAGAACCTGTCGGATAGCACTGGTCACGGCGATCGTTTTCACGCGCGCGGCGCCGGATGTTCCGCCCGCAGGGATATCAGCGAAGTTGCGCGCCTGAGAGCAGCTTCTGGCGGGCAAAACCCGCTGGACGCCGGGCGCAACGGGCTCCCGTCGCCTCAGGATTATTCTCAGGGCTGTTGGGGTTGTGAGGCCGGCGCGGCGGTGGCGACGCGCGGTCCGTCGGCCTTTTCCATCAACTCGTCCGTCTGCTGGCGGCGGCGGCGGAATTCCGCCAGGGCCGCGCCGTCAAGTTCGCCGCCGCGCGGCACCTTGATGCGCATCGGATTGACGAAGCGGCCGTTGATCAGCACCTCATAGTGCAAATGCGGACCGGTCGACAGGCCCGAGCTGCCCAGATAGCCGATGACCTGGCCCTGACGCACCCGCACGCCGGGTTTGATGCCCTTGGCGAAGGCTGACTGGTGCGAATAGGTCGTCACGTAGCCATTGGTGTGCTGGATTTCCGTGTGACGGCCATAACCGGAGTGCCAGCCGGCCTGGGCGACCAGGCCATCGCCCGCCGCCAGGATGGGCGTGCCCACCTTGTTGGCCCAGTCAACGCCGGTGTGCATCTTCGAATAGCCAAGGATCGGGTGGTGCCGCATGCCGAAGCCAGAGCGCAGGACGCCTTCCGAAATCGGCTTGCGCAGCAGGAACTTCTTGAGGGATTTGCCGTCGCGGTCGAAATACTCCACCGTTCCGTCCGGCCCCTGGTACCGGTAGACGCTGCGTGTTTCGCCGTTGACCGTGAGCGAGGCGAACAGCATTTCCGGCGCGCTGCCATCTTCGTCTTCGGCAAAGAACACCTCGAGCCGGTCGCCCGCCGAGATATGTCGCTCCAGATCGAAGTCATAGGCGAAGATCCGGATGAGATCGGCGACCATTTCCTTCGTCAGGCCGTTCTTCAGGCCGGTTTCATAGAGGCTGGCGTACAGACGCGGGGCGCCGCTGTCGCTGTTGTCGTCGTCGTCTTCATCCGGCTGGGAGGCGCGGGCATTCCGGGTTTCGTTTTCGGGCTCGATGGCGACAAACGCGCCCCGGTCGTCCAGCGCGGCGATGGCCTCCACCTTGTTGGCGCCGATCACCATCACCCGCACGATCTGGCGACGGGTCGAGGTGTGCCCCGCCGCAACCGGGGCCGGCGCCACCAGGATCCGCAGGCGGTTGCCCTCGCCAATGGCGCCAATGCGCATCTTCGCCGCGATCGCCCGCAGGATGGCGCGGATCTGTTCGTCGTCCGCTCCCCTGGCCCGTAACGCGGTTTCCAGCGTTTCGTCCTTCTTCAGCGTCACCAGCTCTTCGTCCGCCGCCTGGGCGGAGTCCGGCGTCGCTTTGGGCAGCACCGTCAGGTTTTCCGGAATCACGTGCACTTCGATGCGCGAGAACGGCGCGTCAGAGGGCTGGCCGAAAGCGTTTCCTTCGGCGCCGGCGTCGCCGCCGCTGTCAAACTGGCGCAGGCTGCGCGACAGCAGCAACTGGGGCGGCAACGGCAGGCTGGAGGCGCTCACGGCGGGCTGCTTCGCCGCCATTGTGCGCATCTGCCGGACCTGGGCGGCCGCTTCGGCCTCGGAAAGGCCGGAAGACGCGAAGGTTTCAGAACCGGTCAGACTGGTTTTGACCAGGGACACCTCGGCGTCGGAGACGTCTGGCTCCGGCTGCGCCTCCCGCTCCGGCTCGGCGCTGTTGTCAGTGAACATCTGCAGCGGATTGAACTGCGGAATATCGGTGGCGTACTGGCCCGTCGACATGGCCAGCGGACTGGCGACGCGGACGAAGTTCCGCACCTTGATGACTTCCATCTGCCCGACCCGGAGGGTCATGGGCGATTTGAAGTTCTGCCGGGCGCCGGGGGTGATCTCAAAGCGGACCAGCCGGTCGGCCCGCCGGGTCGACACCACCGGCGGCTCGCCTGGCGCTCCGCTGGCGCGATAGCTGGCGTTGACCATTTCGGGCGTGCGCAGGACGGAGGCGTCGCTTTCCAGCGAGACGTAAATGGCCGAGCCTATCAGGGCGATGCCGCTGACGCCGGTCAGAACCGCGCCGGAGAACCAGCGAGGGCTGACGGCGCGCCGGTCAACGCGCGGCGCCGAAATGCCGCCGGGATTGAGCGGCGGCTCATTGCCAATGTCAGGCGCCATGTGCAGGCGCTCCGCCTGCCGGCGCTGCGGCGCGTCCATTGCTGCGTTGTCGGACCTGTCGCGCACCATGCCTGTGTCAGTCTGCCTTTGCCGCCGATCCGGGCCGCCCATACGGCGGATGGCCTGGAGCGCCCGGAACGGAATGAGTTCTCTGCTGGTCCCGGCCGTCACGCCGCCGGACCCGACGCCCCCATGACTGCCCCTAGATAACCCGCGCGCAGGATGCGCGCTACCTCCGCAGCCGCGCAACCATGGCGCGGGGGGGGGCGGGGCGTCCAGGAGCATTCAAGCGCCCAAGAGCAGGATGAACGTGGCTGATCCTGGGCGAGGCGGTCAGACCGGCGCCGCGCGTATCCATCTGGGGCGAGCCGCGCGGCTGGACGCGTCCCGCAGGCGCGTTTGTGGAAAGGCCAGCTGGAAGTGCTGTGAGATCAATGCGATATCCCTGGTTCAGAACGAAGCATGGCGCATCGAGAACGGACGATCTGCGCTGAATTTGCGCTTTTTGGCGTCCGGGTCGTTGACATGTCGGGTGGGTGGGTCCTATAAGCCGCTCATCAGCGACGGGGCGCGGCCCTGAAGCTTCCCGGAGACTTCCCGAAAGTCAG